>Ga0181522_10001984_pt1 | contig 11915 bp, 11 predicted proteins | sample PEATcosm2014_Bin_27_FD_121103 | JGI IMG/M metagenome (GOLD analysis project Ga0181522, IMG submission 121103) | Peatland microbial communities from MTU Mesocosm Facility, Houghton, MI, USA - PEATcosm2014_Bin05_10_metaG | ecosystem: Environmental > Terrestrial > Soil > Wetlands > Peat | place...
GACCAGGCCGGTGTTCCCGCCGAAGAGATTGGTGAAGTCGCCGAGCCCACGAAACCCCTGATAAGAATCAATGCGTAATTGATTCGGAACAAAAGGCGATTAGCCCCGGGCGCGATTCTTGATCCATATGGGCGAACCGACAAATGCAAACGCTTCCCGAATCTGGTTTTCAAGAAATCGCTGATAGGAGAAGTGCAGCTTGACCGGGCGATCGGTAAAGAGCACAAACGTAGGCGGCGCCACTCCGGCTTGCGTCATATAGTAAATTCTCACGCGTTTGCTAACCGGCACCGAGGCGCGCTCGAAGTCGACTGTCTTCAGGAACCGGTTCATCTCTCCGGTCGAAATGCGCTTCCGCCGTTCCGCAGCGACCTTCTCAATCAGCGGAAGAATCTTCTCCGTCCCCCTGCCCGTGTGCGCGGAAAGAAAAAGCACGGGAGCATAAGCCAGAAATTTGAGCCCATAGCGCAGTCGTTCTTCATAGAGGGCGCGGTCCTGCGGACGCTTGGCATCCTGAATGCGCGCCGTCTTCGACTGGCTGATGGCGCGCTTCTCGCCGCTCGCCACGAGGTCCCATTTATTGACCAGGATAATCACCGACCGTCCGCTCTCGTGCGCATAACCGGCAATATTCGCGTCAAGTCCGCTGGCGCCTTCGGTCGCGTCGACCATGAGAAGAACAATGTCGGCGTCCTCGATATTTTTCCGGGCCATCACCACCGACAGCTTCTCCGCCATCAGCTTCGTTTTTCCCTTGCGTCGAATTCCGGCCGTATCGATGAACCGAATCTTCCGCCCCTGGTACTGAATGATTTCATCGATCGAATCGCGGGTGGTGCCCGCGACAGGAGACACAATCGCGCGATCCTTTCCCGTGAGCCGGTTGAGCAGGGTCGATTTCCCCACGTTGGGATGTCCGATGATCGCCACTTTGATCTCGTGCGGCTCCTCGGGAGCTTGTTCTCCCGATCCTTCCCCCGCTCCCCCTGTGTCCTCAGAACCCCCGCTGGTTAAGCTTTTGACGCTCGGCAGCACCATAAGAAGAGCGTCCAGCAGATCGTCGACGCCGCGGCCATGCTCAGCCGAAATCGGAAACACATTTCTTATTCCCAGCGAATGAAATTCTCCAAGCAAGGAATCCTGCTTGTCCGAGTCCATCTTGTTAACGGCGAGAAAGAGCGGTTTGCCAGTCCGCGCCAGAAGCCGAGCCAACTCGCGATCCGGTCCAGCAATCTCCGTGCGCGCGTCGGCCACCATAACGATCGCGGCCGCTTCATCAAACGCGACCTTCGCCTGGCGAAAAATCTCCGACGGAATGAAGTCCTTGTCGTCCGGAACAATGCCGCCCGTATCGACAACGCGAAACTCGTGCCCGCGCCACTCAACCTCGCCATACAACCGGTCGCGTGTGATGCCCGGCTCGTCTCCTACAATTGCGCGCCGCGATCCAGTCAGATGATTGAACAGCGTTGACTTGCCCACATTCGGGCGTCCGACGATCGCGACAAGGGGGGTGGGTTTCTTCTTGCTCAAAGTGGAGGATAAGCTACCGCGTCCATCCCGTTATTATAGAGACTCGTATTATAGAGACTCCGTGGCTTCCTCATCCCATTCCGTGACCAGCTCCGCAGGATTTTCGTTGTACCAGTTCTTCGCGCCCGGAGGCCTGCTCTCAAAAACGCATCCCGCCTACGAGTTTCGGCGCGGCCAGTTGCAGATGGCGCAAGCAGTGGAGGAAGCGCTCGAAGAAAAACGGCACTTGATCGTGGAAGCCGGCACCGGTACCGGCAAGACGCTGGCCTATCTGCTGCCGGCAATACGCTCGGGCAAACGCGTCATCATCTCGACCGGCACAAAAAACCTCCAGGAACAACTCTTCTTCAAAGACCTTCCAGCGCTCGAAAAAGCGCTCTTTCCGGACGGAGACCGCAAGCTGAGCGTCTGTTACATGAAAGGCCGCAACAATTATTTGTGCCGCAAGAAGCTGGTCGACCTCACCGACCAGCCCATCCTCAGTGGACTGGAAGAAATCGAGCACTACCGCGCCATTGCCGCGTGGGAGAAAACCACGCACACCGGTGACCGTGCCGAACTCGCCGAATTGCCCGAGGCGAGCGCCCTCTGGCCGAAACTCGACGCGCGTGCCGACACCTGCCTCGGCCAGAAATGCCAGGAGTACGACCGGTGTTTCATCACCGAGATGCGCCGGCGCGCCGCCGAGAGCGACATCGTCATCGTGAATCATCATCTCTTTTTCGCCGACCTCTCCATCAAACTCGAAGCCGAGGGCGCGCCCGATGCCGGTGTGCTTCCCGAATGCGGAGCAGTGATCTTCGACGAAGCTCACGAACTGGAAGATATCGCAGGCAACTACTTCGGAATTTCAGTCAGCAACCTGCGTATGGATGAACTGGCTCGCGACGTCGAACATCTTTTGCAGCGCGAGAAAATGTATACCCCGCAGATCTCCGGGGCGATTCAGTCGCTGCGCGACCGCTCGCAACTGTTCTTTTCCCTGTTGCCCGCAAACGAGGGCCGCTTCGCATTCGACTCGCGGCGCGAGTTCCTGGAAGAAAATGGCGAGGAGTTTCTATCCCTCAATCAGTCGCTCTGCCGCCTGGGCGCTGAGTTGGAGCAACTTCCGCAAAAGCCCGAGGCAATCTTCACCCTGGCGCGCCGCTCCCAGCAGTTGCAAGTGCAACTCACCTTCGTGATGGAAAACGAGGATCCGAACACGGTTTTCTGGATCGAGCGCCGCGGCTTTCGTGGCGCAGGGGGCGCAGCCTTGAAAGGGCGCGGCTTCAGCCACGCCGCAGGCCAGTCGACTGAGAATGGGGCTTCGGCCCCGCCGGGACGCCCTGGCGCCCGTACCAATGTTTTTCTCCAGGCCACCCCGATCGAGGTGGGCCAGATCCTGCGCGAATGCCTATGGTCAAAACTGGAAGCGGCGGTGCTGACCTCGGCAACGCTAGCGGTGAGCGGCGGTTTCGAGTACGCACGCCAGCGCCTCGGCCTCGACCACGCGCGCGAATTGATCGTCCCGTCGCACTTCGATTACGAGACTCAGGCGATCCTTTACGTCCCGCCCAGTCTGCCCGATCCGCGCACACCGCAATTCGCGGCCGAAGCGTCCCTTGTTATCGAAAGGCTGCTCCAAATCACGCGCGGCCGCGCCTTCGTCCTCTTCACCAGCTACGCGCAGATGAACGAAATCTACGACCGCCTGCTCGGCGTTTTGGATTTTCCCCTGCTCAAGCAAGGCGACGCTCCGAAATCGGCACTGCTCGAGGAGTTCCGTCTCACCCCTCACGCCGTTCTTTTTGGAACTTCGTCATTCTGGCAAGGCGTAGACGTGCAAGGCGAACAGTTGAGCTGCGTGATTATCGATCGCTTGCCCTTTGCCGTGCCAAGCGATCCAGTCGTGGCGGCTCGAGTGAAAGCCATCGACGCCGGAGGCGGCAACGCCTTCTTCGAATATCAGGTGCCAAGCGCAGTGCTCACGCTCAAGCAGGGATTTGGAAGATTGATTCGCTCGCTGCACGATCGTGGTCTGCTGGCTCTCCTCGACAATCGAATTCTGAAAAAACAGTACGGAAGGGTTTTTGTGGAGAGCCTGCCAAAATACATCAGAACAACAGACTTGAAGAAAGTGGAAGAATTCTTCGGAGCGGATTCTCCAAGAGGTTAGGGTTGTTCAGTGGCGGGGCAGAGCCCCGCCACCGCAAGAGATATCACCGTCAAAAACTACTCGACGACTGCTTCTTTCTCGACCACAACCTTCAGGTGCGTAGTCACATCCTTGTGCAGCTTGACGGGAATAATAAACTCCCCCACCGTCTTGAGCGATTCGTGCAACTGGATCTTCCGCCGATCGATGTGGAAGCTTTTTTTCTCGAGCGCCTCGGCAATATCACCTGCCGTGACCGATCCGAACAGGTGATCTCCTTCGCCCGACTTGCGCACAAACTTCACCTCGAGCCCGTCAAACTGTCTGGCCAGCGCCTCGGCCTCTGTTTTTTCCTTGGCGGAGCGCCGCACCGCGGCAGCCTTCATCTGCTCAATGACAGTCTTATTGGCGACAGTGGCCTCAATCGCCAGCTTCTTCGGCAACAGAAAGTTCCGCCCATATCCCTCGGCGACCTTCACCACCTCGCCGCGGTTGCCGAGCTTCGGCACATCTTCTTTCAGGATGACTTCCATCGATCACTCCGTTTCGTAGGTCCTGACAGTTAATCCCCGGTCGCGAATTGTCGACTCTGGCGCCGACGAGTGCGAACCTGAACGACTAACGACCAGCGACGTTTTGTATTTACTGCGCGCGTCCCGCAAACGGCAGCAAGGCAATGTTGCGCGCCTGCTTGATAGCCCGCGACAGGCGGCGTTGGTGCGGCGTGCAAACCCCGGTGAGCCGTCGCGGAGTAATTTTCCCGCTCTCCGCTACAAACTGCGCCAGCAGACGCACATCCTTGTAATTGACGGCTTCAATTTTTTCGACGCAGAACTTGCAAACTTTCTTGCGCCGGAAAAACTTGCGGCCGCCTTCGCGCGGACCGCCGGGGCCTCCGGCGGGACGCGGCCCGCGTGGCGGACCGCTGCGCTCGCCGCCACTGCGCTCCGGACGGCTTTCATGCGACGCGCTTGGTGCTTTCGTTTCTTCTGCCATAATGCTCCTGTTTTCTGAGAATTCATTGGCGAGCATCTCGCCGGCACGGAGGAAGCTCGCGATCTTTTGGGCCGACCTCTGAATAGGTCGATCTCTGAAACGACGCGGATCGCGCTGAAAAAGTCGCGCCGTCCCGAGAACCCCGCCCCCGGCTAAACCGGCGTTGAAGCCGGAGCCTCTGCTCCCGCTTCCTGTGCCACCGGCGTCGCCGGTGTTACCGGCACAGGAACCGCCGCTGGTTGCGCGCTGACCTTCTTCTTGGCATCGCGCAGCTTCTTGACCTTGTCGAGGCGCTTCAGTTCTTCGTCCGTGCGCACGGTCAGAAACTTGATCACCGGCTCGGTGACACGCAGGCGGCGTTCGACTTCATGCACTGTCGCGCCCGTAGCTTCAATCAGCATCAGCACAAAAATGCCGTCGTTGAACTTGCCGACCTTGTATGCGAGACGCCGCTTGCCCCACACTTCGCTCTTGGCCGCGCCGCCAGCCGTAGTCACCGAAGACTCGAGCGTCGAAATCAACTTGCTCAAATCCTCTTCCACCATGTCGGGCCGGACGATAAACATCAATTCATATTTACGATTCATTCGTTATCTCCAAAAATCAGTGGGTAGTGGCCAGTGACCCCAAGCAACGGGCCGCCGAGCACCGACTCATTGACCACTATCTTCATTCTTCCGATTAAACCGGTTCATCGCTGCCGATGGTCCATCCTTCAAAATCACCTCGACCGCCTGCGCCGCGGTTTCGAGGATCTCGTCTATAACTTTCTCCAGCGCCTTCTGAAACGGCGTCAGCAGATACTTCACGCCGTCTGCCACCTTGCGCTCCGGCGCTACTCCAAGCCGAATCCGCAGAAACTCATCCGTACCCAAAGCACCGAGAATCGACTCCATCCCGTTGTGCCCCGCCGAACTTCCTCGCTGCCGTATACGAATCGTCCCCAGCGGCAAGTCCAGTTCGTCGTAAATCACAATCAGATCGCGCGTCACATCGACCTGATGTTCCTCGACCAGCTCCCGCACCGAAAGCCCACTCAAATTCATGTAGGTTTCCGGTTTTGCCAGGACCACCGGCTCGCCCGCGATCGTTGCCCGCGCCGTCAGCGCCCGGCATTGCCGATTCCTGACTTCAATCCGAAGGTCATTGGCGATCCGATCGATAGTCAGAAATCCGAGATTATGCGGCGTGAACTGGTATTCGATTCCGGGGTTGCCCAAACCGACGATCAGCTTCACGCCTTGTCCATGAGCTCTTGTCGCAACCGCTCGGTGGGGTGACGGGCCACCACACAAGCTCTATTTCTTATCTTTCTTCTCCGGCTTCTCAGCCTTCTCTGGCTTAGCCTTACCCTTGGCGTCGCCCTCGGCCTCGGCTTCGCCTTCCACTTCCTGCTTGCCCTTCTTGATAACTTCAGGTTCCGCCGGAGCCGCCGTCGCGTCCGCCACCGCTTCCGGAGTGGCAACCACTTCTTCCTTCACCGTGGTGATGTGCGCGATCATCTGATTTTCGTCGGTCAGGAACTTCACCTTATCGCTATGCGGAAGGTCCTTCACCCGCACTTCGACGCCAAATACGAGATGGCTGACATCCACTTCAATGTTCCTCGGAATGTCAGCCGGAAGGCACTCAATCTCGATCTCGCGCAGCAGTTGCTCGAGAATGCCGCCCTCGGTCTTCACACCCACCGCCTCGCCTTTGAGCACGACCGGCACCGTGACCGTCAACTTCTTATCCATCGCAATCCGCTGCAGGTCAACGTGGAGCAGCGTTCCCTTGATCGGTTCGAACTGCCAATCCACGATCATGGCCTTCTCGCGATCGCTGTCGAGCGCCAGATCAAAAATGGTGTTGTGCCCGCTCTCCGACCTCAGGATGCGCAAAACCTGCCGCGGATCGACCGCGATCGTAGTCGACTCTTTCCCCGCGCCATAGACAACCGCCGGCACTTTTCCGCCCGAACGCACCCGCCGCGCCGCATTCTTGGTCCCCGGTTCACGCTTCTGCGCTTCCAGGATGCTGATATCCGTCGCTGTAGCCATAATTCCGTTACCGTCCTTCTCTAGCGAACAAAGCTTTTGTGGTGGCGGGGTTTGGCCCCGCAAAAATCAAAATACGCACCCGCCAAGGGCAAAATTCAAATAAACAATCGACTGACCGATGTCTCCTCGTGAATCGACTGAATCGCCCGCCCAATCAGCCCCGCGATCGATCGCACTTTAATCTTCGGGACTTGCCTCGCGGCCTCTGTCAGCGGGATCGTATCCGTCACCACCAGTTCGGCGATCGGAGAATCCACCAGATTCTCTACCGCACTCCCCGAAAGCACGGCGTGCGTGCAGCAGGCATACACCGTACTCGCGCCATTCTGAATCAGTGCCTGCGCTACCTTCACCAGCGTTCCCGCCGTGTCGATAAGGTCATCGATGATCAGACAAGTGCGGCCGTTAACCTCGCCGATCACGTTCATCACTTCGGCCACATTCATCTCGACGCGCCGTTTATCCACGATCGCCAGCGCCGCGTCCATCTTCTTGGCAAAGAAGCGCGCCCGCTCCACGCCACCCGCATCCGGCGAAACCACGGTCAGATTCGGCAAATCCAGTTTCTTGAAATAATCCACCAGCACCGGCGACGCGAATAAATGATCCACCGGGATGTTGAAAAATCCCTGCAGCTGCGGAGCATGCAAATCCACGACCAACGCCCGATCCGCGCCGGCAGTGGTCAGCAAATCCGCCACCAGCTTCGACGAAATCGGCACCCGCGGCTTGTCTTTACGATCCTGCCGCGCATACCCGTAATACGGAATGACCGCTGTGATGCGCCGCGCCGAAGCCCGCTTGAGCGCGTCCATCATCAACAGCAGTTCCATCAGATGCATGTCCACCGGCTGGCAGGTGGGCTGCATCACGAACACGTCCGCCCCGCGCACGTTCTCCTGTATCTGCACGTACGCTTCGCCATCCTTGAAGCGCGTCACCAGCGCCTGCCCGCGCGTCAGCCCAAGGAAGTTGCAGACCTCGTCGCAGAGCGCCTCATTGGCGGTCCCACAGAAGACCTTGAATCTGTCGTCGACCCGGGCGCGTTGTGCTTTGCGTTCCGGCTTCTCGTCCGCAATCGGCTTTTTTTCCGCGGACGTCTTTTCAGCAATCGTCTTTTCGGCAGTGGCTGCAACTGTGGCCATAGTGTAGGTCTCAGGTGTTAGGTCTTGGGTCTCAGCCAGCAGGCGACGGGGCCCTTGTCAAGACCCGAGACCTGACAACTGAGACCTGATTCTTTGGCTGGGCCGCTAGGATTCGAACCTAGACAAAGTGCTCCAAAGGCACTTGACCTACCATTAGTCGACGGCCCAGTACAACGATCGAGCGGGCTGAATTGCACCTCAATTGTCGTCGAACAACCTCGGTTTAACAACACTGAATCCTAAAATCGAGCGCTGGACGGCTTCGCCCGTCTTCGTCGACCTCTATCACCACCACCCGGCGACATTCAAATCGATCATCCATCACAAATCAAAGATGTGCTTCCAATAATTCAACCGCGTCAAGGTGCGAGTCGCCGTCGCCTTCAATCCCTGTTTCCCCAACTGCCTCGCCGCCCGCGCCGCTTCGCCAGCCGACCGGAACAGCCCATACAAGGTCGACCCAGATCCGGAGAGCGAGGCATATTTCGCACCCGCGCGCTCCAGCGCACCTTTTATGTCACGCAATTCGGGATATTGAGGAAAGACGACCTTTTCAAAGTCGTTTTCAATCCCGGTACGGACAAGGTCGGAAAGCAATTTTCCGCCCCGGCTCCCGCCCTTTGCGGAAGCACCGGTGTTGGGTAAACCACTGCTTAAACCAAGCCACGCACATAAAGCGCAGCCAACCTCGACCAGTCTATCGGACGCAACCCCAACCGTCAATCGATCAGCGCGCGCATCACCCGCCCCGGTACGATCCGCGCGTGTATGACCAGCGCGAGTCGTGCCTGGACTCTGCCCCGTGCCAGTCCGGATAGGAACCGCCCCCGTGGGCCTGGCCGGAGCGGAGCCGAAGGGCCCAGCTGAGCGCAGGTCGGCCCCGCTCTCCGCCAGCGCATCCCACTCAGCAAACGCCCGCGCCGTAGACACCCCCAGCTCCGGGATCACCACAACGATCGCCAAAGAAGGCAAATCCTCGAGCGGATAAACCTCCTCGCCGCGCCCCACTCCTAAAACGGTCCCGCCCACGAAAAACAGCGGCAGGTCCGACCCAACTTCAGCCGCGATTCGCAGACGTACCGCACCGGATAACGTTTTTGTTTTCTTCGGCACATGGTGAAAACGCTTCAGCGCCCGCTCCAACCCAATCATCGTGGCGACCGCATTCGAAGAAGCCGCCCCGAGCCCTCCCTGCACCGGCAATCGTTTTTCGATCTCAATCCTGACCCTGCCCTTCGCCTCCAGTTCACTCATCACCCGCTCAGCCACGCGATAGCAGGTGTTCGAAGAATCGAGCGGCACCCGGGAATCGTTGCAGCGAATTTCGATTCCACTGCCCCGACCAACGCTGACGCGAATCAGGTCATGCAGTCGGATCGTCTGATAGACGGTGCGCAGATCGTGGAATCCATCCGCCCGCGCTCCCCCAATCGAGAGCCCGAGATTAATCTTCGCAAAAGAACGAACCGCAATGGCCATGGAAGGGGAATTGTAAGCCATCTGCGGTTGAGAACCGGGGGATTATGGCGGCACGGCTGAAAGCCGTGCCCTTGCCCGGCCCTGCCGAATATGTTTATTCCATGAAGAAACCGCCGGCCGCCCTGTAACAATTAAGGCGTGCGTTAAACTCAATGCTGGGCCAACCGAAAGCATGCACAAAGCCACCATTCTGTTCAATCCAAACTCTGGTCGTCCGCGGCGCGACCGGGAACTCAATCATGCCATCGGCGTCATCCAGTCTGCCGGAATTCGTACCGAGCTCACGGTTTGCCGCTCCAGCCGGGAGGCGACCGACAATGCCCGGTGTGCGGTCGCGGACGGAAGTGACACGATCTTTGCCTGCGGCGGCGATGGCACCATCCACGACGTTATCCAGGGATTGGCCGGCACGCCCGTCGCTCTCGCCATTCTCCCCTTCGGCACCGCGAATGCTCTCGCGCACGATCTTAAAATCCCGCTTCGCCCGAGTGCTGCGGCCGAACTCGCGGTCAATGGCAAGATTCGCCGCATCTCCCTCGGCCGAATCGAGTATGAGGATTTCAAAGGCAAATCTGCCGCGCGCTATTTCACCGTCGCCGCCGGAATCGGCGTCGATGCGCATCTGTTTTACAAATTGAATGCGCAACTCAAAACCAGATCAGGCATGGCCGCCTACTATCTCAAAGCCTGGCAGTTATGGGCGAGTTATCACATGCGGCGATTCGAAGTTGAGTATTCGAACGGCAGCGGCCACAAGCAGCGTGCCGCTCTGACCGAGTTGTTGGCGGTCAGAATCCGTTTTTTCGGAAACATTCTCCGCGAGTTCGTTCCCGGAGCTTCGCTGGAGTGCAACCATCTTCGAGTCGTCATGTGCAGCACCGCCAGCCGCAATTCTTATCTGCAATACGTTGCCGGACGCCTGGTCGGCCGCCAATGGGAAATCGATGGCATCGATCTCGTGAGCTGTTCGGAGGTGATCTGCCGATTGCCGGAAGAAAACGGCGGCCTTCATGGCGAAGAGCGCATTTACGTCGAGGCTGATGGCGAACTGCTCGGGCGCCTGCCCGCCCGCATGAGCATGGTCACCGATGCCTTGTCACTGGTCGTACCCGCCTGACAAGCGGTAGCGATCGAGCGACTCGCATCTCAAACGTCCAGGAGTCGAGCGAACGGCGTCCACCAACCACGCTTAATTCCGCGCCGTATAATACGAGTCTCGTGATTACAGTTTCCAAAGAAGACTACCTCAAAGCGATTCTTGAGGCCGAAAGCGAAGGGGAAACTGTCATTTCTGCGACGCTCGCGCACTGGCTCAGGGTTTCGCCGCCAGCCGTCACCATGGCGGTACGCAGGCTGAAAAAGGATGGCCTGGTGCGGGTAAATGCGGACGGTCGCGTTCGCCTCACCGCCGCCGGAAAGAAGATTGCCCGCAAGCTGACCGTTCGCCATCACTTGATCGAGCGCATGCTCGCCGAAATATTCGGAATGGAATGGTACAAGGTCCACGATGAAGCGGAACGCCTCGAGCACGCCGTCTCGCCGGACTTTGAGGCGCGACTGCTCGCCAAACTCGGACGCGGAGTCGCATGTCCGCACGGCAACCTGACAGAATTGGAAAGCCCCGCCAGCCGCCGGCGCCGTGGTTTGGTACTGCTCGCTCATGCCACGCCGGGCGGGAACTTTGAGGTCAGTGGCATTTATGAACGCGATCGGCACTTGCTTGAGTTCCTTGAACAGCGCGGCATTCGACCTGGCGCGAAGGTGCATGTCGCGGATCGCAACTACGATCAGACCCTGACCCTGACGACCGCTGTGGGCCGGGTTTCGCTCGGCGTCTCGGCCGCGGAAAAGGTTTGGGTTACGGTTGCGGAGGGGAGAGCCAACGCAAGATCCTGAACGTCGGTTGTTACTAGCGGTGTTGAAATTCCGGAGAACCCAGCACCAGTGCAATCATGGTGTTGAGCGTGCGCTTCGGATCGTCGAGCGCGTGGGCGGCAACCTGAGGATCATCGAGCTGACGTCGGATTGCCTTCTGCGTGGTCGCCGAGACCTCGCCATTGAGCAAGGCATTTTCCAGCAGCAGCAGAGCCGTTTCCTGTCCGCGGTCGGCGTCGGAATCCGCTGAGTTCGGGCGGGGGAAGCCGCGACTGGTGAGCGTCCCCAGGGCGAGCAGACGGCCGGCATCGAAATTGGTTCCCCCAACCTGCCCGCTGCTGAGCGCGAGCGCGTAGTTCATGCGATCGATCAGCGCCTCGGAATTCATCCACGTGGATCCGGTCATGGAGTATCCAGTCGGCGGCACCATCTGGTAGGGGGGCATTCCCATTTTATTAAGGGTCCCGAGCAGCGGCCCGGGATTGTTGAGATCGGTGGCAGTTGCGCGCAGCGAGGAGATCACGAATTCGAAGGGAGTTTTAACTTTCGCGCCATAGGCTTTTATCGCCCAGAACTCGGGCGACTTGAACAGCGTGCGAAGAACTTCGCGGATATCCCCATCGGTGGCAAGAAATTTCTGCGCCAGGCGATCGACGAGCACCGGCGGAGGATCGTCGGCGACAAAGCGCATGGCGAGCTTTTTCGAGATGA
>Ga0181522_10001985_pt1 | contig 11914 bp, 9 predicted proteins | sample PEATcosm2014_Bin_27_FD_121103 | JGI IMG/M metagenome (GOLD analysis project Ga0181522, IMG submission 121103) | Peatland microbial communities from MTU Mesocosm Facility, Houghton, MI, USA - PEATcosm2014_Bin05_10_metaG | ecosystem: Environmental > Terrestrial > Soil > Wetlands > Peat | place...
AAGCTTCATTTCGCGGAAAATGCCTTCGCGCTGCATCTTCTTTTTCAGCGCCTTAAGGGCCTGGTCGACATTGTTGTCGCGAACAAGAACCTGCACGCATGCTCCTTTCAGTGCGCTTAGCCTAAAGTGCGCTCTGTAAATGAAATAGCGGCGCAAGCGTAAACGCATGCACCACGTCGGCGCGCTCTCTAGCAGAAATGCCCCGCCAAGTCCACCCGCAGCCCACCGGCTCGCAATGGACGGCTTAGTCCGGAAATACCTGCGTCACGTGCCCCATCTTGCGGCCCGGGCGTACCGCCACCTTGCCGTAAAGATGGACCGCGGCGCCGGGAATCGTGAGCCACCGTCGATAGTCCGCAACCTCTTGTCCGATCAAGTTGATCATCTCCGCCCGGCCGCGGCGGATCGGCTTGGCCAGCGGCCAGCCGGCGACCGCCCGGATGTGCTGCTCGAATTGCGATACCGAGGCGCCGTCGAGCGTCCAATGCCCGGAATTATGGACGCGCGGTGCGATTTCGTTCACCAAAACGGCACCGTCGCCGAGCACGAACATTTCGACCGCCAGCACGCCGACATAACCGAAGCGATGTGCAATCGTTTCGGCAATGCGCCGCGCCTCATGCGCAGTGGCTTCGGATACGGCGGCGGGTACGCGCGAAATTTTCAGAATATGCTCACGGTGCTCGTTTTCGGTGACGTCGAAGCACTCGACCGCGCCGTCGCCCCCGCGTGCGGCGACGACCGAGATTTCACGCACGAACGGTATGAAAGCTTCCAGGATGGAGGGCGCGCCGCCGACTTCGCGCCAGGCCGTTTCGGGTGCGCGGTCGCCGGCGATGGCGGATTGACCCTTGCCGTCGTAGCCGAAACGTCGCGTTTTGAGCACGGCCGGCCGGCCGATGCGCTCGAGTGCCGCGCATAACTCCGCGGCTGAGTTGACCGCAGCAAACGGCGCGGTGCCTATGCCGAGTTGGGCGATGAAGTTTTTCTCGACCAGGCGATCTTGCGTCGTCGCCAGCACTTCCGGATCGGGCAGGACTGGAACCCGAGCGGCGAGAAACGTCGCCGCGTCCGCCGGGATATTTTCAAACTCGTAGGTGACGACATCGACACTGTCTGCAAAGCGGGCGAGCGCCTGCGTGTCGTTGTAATCGGCGAAAGTCGCATGCATCACGACGTCGAAGGCCGGCGCATCGCGATCAGGAGCAAAAATGTGACATTTGAAGCCGAGGCGAGCGGCGGCGAGCGCCAGCATGCGCCCTAGCTGGCCACTGCCGAGGATGCCGATCGTGGCTCCGGGCTCAAGGATGGGCGCCAGATCTGCACTCACGCGCCCGAGTCCTTGTTTACGTCCTTGTTCGCGTCCTTGGGCACTTCGGCGACGCCCGCGGTCTGGCGCTCGCGCCAGGCTTCGAGCCGGCCGCCCAGCGCTGGATCGCCGAGCGCGAGGATGCTCGCCGCCAAAAGCGCGGCGTTGATGGCGCCGGCTTGGCCGATAGCCAAGGTGCCGACCGGAACGCCGGGCGGCATTTGCACGATGGAGTAAAGTGAATCCTGGCCCGCTAACGTTTTGGTCTCGACCGGCACGCCGAGCACCGGCAGGCTGGTCAGCGAAGCGGTCATGCCGGGTAAATGCGCCGCCCCGCCGGCGCCGGCGATGATGACTTTGAAGCCGGCGGCTTTGGCGCCCTTGGCGAAAGCGTAGAGGCGCTCGGGGGTGCGGTGCGCCGAGACGATGCGCGTGTCGTAGCCCACGCCGAGCGCATCAAGCGTCTCGGCGGCGTGTTTCATGGTCTGCCAATCCGATTGGCTTCCCATGATAATGGCTACGGATTTCGCTCCCGGCGACGCCAAGACTCACTCCTGCGCGAAGGAAGCGCCGGATTATAGGCACACGCGCTACGGTGGCAAGGCGCGTCACCTCATACGCCGGCAGTCGCGCGCCGGCATGCCTCCCACAATTTCGGGGCGGTGACCGGCATATCGAGATGCGTGCCCGCGCCGTTCGGAATAGCGTCGGCCACGGCGTTCATCACCGCCGCGATCGAGGCGGTTGTGCCCGCTTCGCCGACGCCTTTGACGCCGAGCGGATTGGTAGTCGCGCGCACATTGTGCAGTGCGTCGCGGATATCGGACGGCATGTCGGTCGCGCGCGGCATGGCGTAATCCTGAAATGAGCCGGTGATCAGCTGGCCGGCGTCATCGTAATAAACCTGCTCCATCAACGCCTGGCCGAGCCCCTGTGCCAGCGAACCGTGTAATTGCCCTTCGACGATCATCTCGTTGAGCGCGTGGCCGCAATCGTCGACCGCGGCATAGGCGACGATCTCCATGCGGCCGGTTTCCGGATCGATTTCGACTTCGGCAACATGAACGCCGTTCGGAAACGACAACGGCGTTTCCGTCGTGGTTTTGGTGTCGAGGTCCTCGTCGATGGCGCCGCTCCTTTTGAGTTCGGCGGCCCGAGCGGCAAGTTCAAACAGCGGGATGCGGCGGTCCGTGCCGATGACGCCGAAATGGCCGCCTTCGTAGACGATGTCGGCTTCGGCGACCTCGAGCTCCGTTGCGGCGAGACGTTTGCCCTTTTCCACGATCAGATCGACGCACTTGACGATGGAATGGCCGGCGGTCATTGCCGAGCGCGAGCCGACCGAGGCATAGCCGCCGATTTCGAGCGCCGAATCGCCATGCCGGTGCTTGACCTTTTCGCGCCGGATGCCGAGCCGCTCAGCGATCAGCGGCGGAAACACCGACGCATGGCCCTGGCCGGTCGACTGGACGTTGAGATTGACCGTGAGCGTGTCGTCGCCACCGAACGTCAGCCACGCTCCTTCGATCGGCGACCCGCCGGCATGCTCGAGCATGCACGAGATGCCGATACCGCGATATTTTCCGCGTTTCCTGGCGTCGCGGCGCCGTCTCTTGAAGCCGTCGTAATCGGCAAGTGCCAGAGCCTTATCGAGGATCGGCGCGAAATCGCCGCTGTCGTACGTCGTGCCGATCGCGGTCCTGTAAGGGAAAGCGGAAGCGGAAATGAGATTGCGCTTGCGCAGATTTGCCGGATCGATGCCGGTGATCCGCGCGGCCTCTTCGACCACGCGCTCGAGCACATAATTCGCTTCCGGCCGGCCGGCTCCGCGATAAGGTGCGGTCGCGATCGTGTTGGTGAACGCGCAGCGCGCGCTGATGTCGATGTGCTTGATGTCGTAGAGCGCCGGCAGGCAGCGGGCGAAGTTAAAGGTCGGAATATTGGCGCCGACGGCGCCGACATAGGCGCCGAGATTGCCGATGTTGCGCACGCGCAGCGCCAGAAAGCGCCCTTTGTCGTCGAGCGCGAGCTCCGCTTCCGAATAAATGTCGCGTGCCTGATTGTCGGACAGAAAAGCCTCCGAGCGGCCCGACATCCAATGAATGGGGCGGTCGAGTTTTTTTGCGCCGACCATCAGTACGATGTATTCGGGATAGGGACCGGTCTTGAGCCCGAACGCGCCGCCGACGTCGTCGGTCAGGACGCGCACGCGCTCCTTCGGGATTTGCATGATGGCGGCGATCGGATCGCGCATCGCGGTGGTGCCCTGCGAGCAGACGCGCAGCGTGAAGCTTTCGGTCGCCGGGTCATAGCTTGCGGTCGCCCCGCGCGGCTCCATCGACGCAACGGCCATCCGCTGGTTCGTCACTGCGATCCGCGCAACGAATTTTGCCGCCTTAAAAATTTCATCGATCTGCCGCGCGTTGGCCTCTGCGTCTTTGGCCGGTCCCGGCCAGTCGACGGCGAGGTTGCCTGGCGCTTCCGGCCAAAGCTGCGGAGCGCCGGGCGCAAGCGCCGCCCGCGCTTCGGTCACTGGCGTCAGCGCCTCATACTCGACAGCGACGAGTTCGGCGGCGTCTTGCGCGGCGGCGGCGGTCGCTCCGACCACCATGGCGACCGGTTCGCCGATATGCATCACGCGGCCTGCGGCGAGCGCCGGCCGGTGCGGCACGACGAGGGCTGTGCCGCCACGCCCGGCGAGCGGCGGGTGGCGGCCGAGATTGGCAATGCCTTCCATGTCGACGGCTGTGAGCACGCCGAACACGCCATCGGCTCGCCGCGCTGCGGCGGTATCGATGCTGACGATGCGCGCGAACGCATGCGGCGAACGCACGAAATAAGCGTAAGCCTGTCCCGGGAGCGTGACATCGGCGGCAAAGCGGCCATGGCCGCGCACCAGAACGTTGTCTTCTACCCGCGGCTCGTGCGCCGTGCGGCCATGTGTTTTTGCATCCATGCCCTGTTCCGGAATGGTATGTCGGGATCGGGGTCGCCCTCTTATAACCGAAACTGCCGACCACCCAAGGCGACCGTGTTGCGGTTCTGACCGGATCGCATTGCTGACCGGCTTGTGCCGCCGGTCCAATTAACGCCTCGCCAGGCGGCTGACCGCAGCTCTAGGGCGCCTATTCATGCCAGTGCTCAAACCCGGCACATTTGCCCTGACCATGCTGCTCGCGATGCTGACGGCACTGGGTCCACTGTCGATGGACATGTTTCTGCCTTCGCTCCCGGACATCGCCCGCGCGCTGATGGCGCCGACGGCGCGGGTGCAACTGACGGTGTCGAGTTACCTGATCGGATTTGCTGCCGGGCAGATGATTTACGGCCCGTTGTCGGATCGCTATGGGCGCCGTCCGGTACTGCTCGCGGCGCTCGCGCTCTACCTGACCAGCACGCTCGGCTGTGCGGCGGCGCAATCGGTCGATCTGTTGATCGGGGCGCGCTTTCTTCAGGGCATCGGTGGCTCGGGCTCGATCGTATTGTCGCGCGCGATCGTTCGCGACCTTTATTCCGGTGTGCGCGCGGCGCGCGAGTTGTCGCTTCTTGGTTCGATCAGCGCTTTCGCGCCGCTTGTAGCGCCGATGATCGGCGGCGTGCTGCAAACTGCATTCGGGTGGCGTGTAAGTTTCGTGGTGATGGCCGCGGCCGCGATCGTGGCCGCGCTGGTCGCAGCGCGCCTGTTGCCGGAAACGCTGCGCCGCCAAGCCGGTGCAGTGATGTCAATAAGGTCGATGATTGCCGGCTACGGTACGGTCCTGCGGCATCCCGAATTTCTGGTTTATCTGGGCATTCTTACCGTCAGCTATGCCGGACTCTTTGCCTGGATATCGGGCGCTTCCGTCGTGCTGCAGAGCGTGTACGGTCTCTCCGCCGTCACTTTCGGCTTCACGTTTTCGCTGGGCGCTGGCGGTTACATGGTTGGCGCGACGATCGCGGCGCGGCTTGTCGTCCGACTGGGCCTTAATCGCACCATGGGCATTGGTGTCATCGTGATCGCGCTTGGCGGCCTGGCGCTGGTGGCAGTGGTCGCCGCCGGAATCCCGGGCATTTGGCTTGTGGCGGCTATGGCGCTTTATCTCGCCGGGCTTGGTCTTGCGATGCCGCAAGCCATGGCCGCGGCGCTGACGCCGTTTCCGGATCGTGCCGGCACCGCCGCCTCGTTGATGGGGCTTATCCAGCAGACCGTCGCGGCCGTCGTTGCCGCGGCGGTTGGCAATTACCTCGGACGCTCGGCCTGGCCGGTGGCCGGTGTCGTCGCCACCATGGGCTGCCTGACATTTCTTTTATGGGCGTTGACCGGCGAATTGCGCCGGCGCATGGCCGAGTAGCGCGCGGCGGCAACAAAAAATCCGACGTTGCCTGGCATGCGGCGTTTGTTAGGATGCCACGCACTTTTGCCAAATTGGCGGTTCATTGTTTCTGTTTTCTTTTCGGAAGGTATTCTTCGTTATCCGGCCGAGCGTTGAAGGAAAAAATCTATGACCGCAGGCGACTTCGTCAGCCGCCGCTCTTTTCTGGCCGGCGTGAGCGCAGTCGGCGGCGGCCTTACGCTGGCTTTTGCCGTTCCGTTCGAGCCGGCGCGAACCGCTGAACCGGCGCCCGAAATCACCGCGTGGCTGACGATTGCTCCCGACAACGCCGTCGTTATTCGTGTGGCGCGTGCGGAAATGGGGCAGGGCGCGCAGACCGCGCTCGCCATGCTGGTGGCGGAGGAGCTCGAATGCGATTGGTCGAAAGTGCGCACTGAATTCGTCTCGCCACAGGAAAATATGCGCCGCGACCGGGTGTGGGGCGATATGTCGACCGGCGCCAGCCGTTCGATCGCGTCCTCTCATCTTTATCTGCGACAAGCCGGCGCCATCGCCCGTGAGATGCTGATCGCCGCCGCCGCGGCGCGCTGGAAAGTGCCGGCGGCCGAGTGTTCGGCGCGGTCAAGCATCATCGCGCACAAGCCGAGCGGCCGCAGCGTTGCGTTCGGTGCGGTTGCCGACGATGCGGCGAAGGTCGCGCCTCCCGCGGACGTGAAGCTGAAAGACCCGTCCGCGTGGAAGCTCGCCGGCACGCCGCGCCGGCGGCTTGACGTGCTCGACAAGGTGACCGCGCAACCGATCTACGCCATCGATGTACGCTTGCCGGGGATGCTGTATGCGGCCATCGCCCATTGTCCGGTGTTCGGTGGAGCGCCGAAGGCGATCGATGAAAGTGCGATCGCCGGGATGACAGGCGTGCGCCGCGTGGTGCGCTTGCCGGATGCGGTGGCGGTGGTCGCCGATTCGTGGTGGCGCGCCAAGCGCGCGCTCGACGCGCTGCCGGTTGTTTGGGATGGGCGCGGTAATGAGCACGTATCAAGCGCAAGCATCACCGACATGGTGCGTTTGGCGCTGGATGCGGAAAAGTCGCAAATCGGCCGCGCAGACGGCGACGTCGCGGCGGGACTGCAGCGCGCCGCTCGGCGGATCGAAGCAGATTACGCGGTTCCGTTTCTGGCGCACGCCACCATGGAGCCGCAAACCTGTACCGCTCATTTCCAGGACGGCCGCCTCGAAGTATGGGTGCCGACCCAGGATGCTACTACCGCCTTGGTCACCGCGGCCTCGGCCGGACGTTTGCCCAACGACAAAATCGTCGTCCACGGCACCGTGCTCGGCGGCGGCTTCGGCCGGCGCGGCGCCATCCAGGAATTTGTCCGCCAGGCCGTCCTGATCGCCAAGGAGGTTGAAGAGCCGGTCAAGCTCGTATGGACGCGCGAGCAGGACATCAAGCACGACTATTACCGGCCCTTCGGCATGGCGCGGCTCACTGCCGGTCTCGACGCCGAAGGCATGCCGATCGCATGGAAGATCAGGCTTACGGGCCCGTCATTCGTCGCCTCGCTGGTGCCGGGCTTCGGCATGAGTTTCATCGACCGCAGCTTTCTCTGCGGTCTTGCCGAAGAGATGGCCTATGACGTGCCCAACTACCTCGTCGATTATGTGGTGGCGCCGTCGCCGGTGCCGCTTGGTGTGTGGCGCGCCATCAACTACACGCAGAACACGTTCTATAAGGAATGCTTTGTCGACGAGATGGCGCACGCTGCCGGCGTCGATCCCTACCTTTACCGGCGCCGGCTTTTGCGCGGTAGCCCAAAGAACCTTGCCGTATTGGACGCCGCGGCGAAAAAGGCCGATTGGTCCGGCCGCCCGGGCGACGGCGTGTTCCGCGGCATCGCCGTGACCGAAGCCTGCGGCAGTTTTTGTGCGCAGGTCGTCGAAGTTTCCGTCGACCGCAGTGGCGCCGTGCACGTTCATCGCGTCGTTTCGGCGATCGACTGCGGTCAGGTCGTCAATCCTCTGTCGGTCGAAATGCAGACGCAAGGCGCGGTGGTGTTCGCGTTGACCGCGGCCCTGCAAGGCGAGATCACCATCAAGGATGGCGGCGTCGTGCAGTCGAATTTCAACGATTACGAGATGCTGCGCATGGCCGAGGTGCCGAGGGTGGAGACCGTCATGGTGCCGAGCGGCGATTTCTGGGGCGGCGTCGGCGAGCCGCCGGTACCGCCCTTGGCGCCGGCGCTCTGCAACGCCATCTTCGCCGCCACCGGCAAACGCATCCGCACACTGCCGGTCAAAAATCAGGATTTGACAAAAGCGACCTAACGAGATCGGGCTGCCGCCTCAGGCCTCCCATTGGGTTTCGGCGACGACATCAAGCGGCACGACGTCGACCGTTCCGCCTGCGACGGTTCTGATTTTCTCCGTATAGCTTTTGAAAACCGCATTTTGTTGCAGTGCGTTGACGGCCTGGTCGTCGGCGGCGGTCGCAACATGCAGATAGTCCGCGCTGTCGCGAATTTTCATGCAGCGTTATGCGATCTTCCCGCGCAGCGTGGGATTGCTGTCCAGCGCCGCAATGAAGTCTGCGACATCGCGATGCCATGCTTCCGGCGTCGCGTTCTGCAAACGATATCTGATGAGAAAATGCTTCATGCTGTTTCCTAAACGCCGATGCCTGGCCGCAATGTCAATTATGCTACTTAGGTCCCTAACGAGCGCTGGTGCAAGTACGGACAAAAATGATACTTTGAGCGGACAATCCCAGTCGGAGCAGACAGATGGGTCGTGCCACCTCGAAGCGTATGCATCGCTGCCCGGTGGCCGCGTTTCAGAAGATGATCGCCGGCAAATATAAGCTGCGCATTCTCTGGGATTTGCAGGATGGACAGCGGCGCTATGGCGAGATCAGAAGCGGGCTTTTGCGCGGCACCGAGGGCACGCGGGAAATCGCTCCGCGCGTACTGAGCCGCGAACTCAAGGCGCTCGCCGCGAGCGGCCTCGTCATCCGCAAGGATTACGCCGTTATGCCACCGAAGGTGGAATACCGCCTCACCCCGATGGGCAAGAGCTTCATCCCGGTCATCGGCGAAATCCGCAAATGGGGCGCGCGCTATTTGGCCGGCGAAGATCTAAGCCTGGCGAGCTAGCGGGCCTTTCGCCAAGAATGCGCGCCAGCGATAGTATCACTGAGCATGTCGTCAATACCTGACGCGGGCGCCAAAGCCCTTATCCGGCATCGTCCATTCGTGTTCTATTTCGCCGGGCGCGGACTTTCCAAGCTGTGCTACCAGGTCGGCGCCGTCGCCGTCGGCTGGCAGGTCTACGCGCTGACCAACAGCGCGTTCGATTTGGGACTGGTGGGGCTTGTGCAGTTCATTCCGACCGCGGCTTTGACCTTTGCCGCCGGTCATGCCGCAGATCGCTATAACCGCAAGCGCGTGACGCAGCTTTCGCAAGTGGCCGCGGCGCTGGCGGCTGTGTATTTGGGGCAGTTTTGGCGGCTGGCTGACCGTGCCGGAAATTTACGCCGCCGTCGCCGTGTTCGGTGTGGCCATCGCGTTCGAAAGCCCGGCGGTCGCGGCCATTCTCCCGGGCGTCGCGCCCGAAGGTATGCTGCAGCAGGCGGCCGCGTTGTCCACCGGCGCGTTTCAAATCGCGACCATCGCCGGTCCGGCCGTCGGCGGACTGATCTACGCCGTCGCGCCTGGCGCGCCCTATACGCTGATGGCGGTGTCCTGGTTCGCGGCGGCGCTCTTGACCGGTGCGATTAAGCTCGACCGCCCGATCGCGGCCGCCGAGCAATCTACCTTTGCGAGCTTGTTTGCCGGTGTCGGCTTCGTTCGGCGCAATCCGCCGATATTGGGATCGATATCGCTCGATCTGTTCGGGGTGCTGCTCGGCGGCGCTACCGCCCTGTTGCCGATTTTCGCGCGCGACATTCTCCACACCGGACCCTGGGGCCTCGGCGTGCTGCGCGGCGCGCCCGCGGTCGGCGCGCTGGCAATGGGCGCCGTATTGGCCCGCTATCCGATCAATCGCCGGGTCGGTATGCGCATGCTGCAAGCGGTCGTCACCTTCGGCGCGGCGACGGTGGTGTTTGCACTCTCCCGATGGCTCTGGCTCTCGCTCGTCGCGCTCGCGGTTTTGGGCGCCGCCGACATGGTGAGCATGGTGGTCCGCATCGCGCTTGTACAACTGTCCACGCCCGACGGCATGCGTGGCCGGGTCGGCGCGGTGAACTACCTGTTCGTCAATGCCTCGTATCAGCTCGGGGAATTCGAGAGCGGCTTAACCGCGGCGTTGCTGGGCGCGGTGCCGGCGGCCGCACTGGGCGGGGTCGGTACAATCATCGTGGCGCTGCTGTGGATGAAGCTATTTCCGAAGCTGCGCGACGTTGAACGACTGGAATAGCCGCTTTGAAAGGCGCGGACGTCGACCTGCGGTCCGAACTGCGGCGCAGTTCCGCGATAACAATTCCAGAATGATCGCCGACTTGAGCTAGATCAAAGCGCCGCCGGGCCGCCGGCGCAAAATTCGTCTCCTCGCAACGGCTATCGCAAGACAGTCCGCGCGAGGGACGGCGTAGCTACGGGGGTACTGCGCCGTCCTTAATTTATCGACCACCCGAAACTCTTTGCCTTTCCGAGGCACCTCGGGTGCAACGATCGGCGAAAAAAGGAGGGTCAAATGTCACTGCGCAATACAACGATATGGTCGCCGATCGAAGCTTTCTGGCAGCGGTGCCGCGAGTGGTTTGCCGCGGATTCGACGGCCGAGCTGCAATATTGCGGCGACGAGGAGGTTGAGCGCATGGCGCACGAGGCCGGCGTGACCGCATCCGAATTCAACCGACTTGCCAACAAGGGGCCCCACTCGGCCGACCAGTTGTTGGGGCGCATGGCGGCGCTCGACCTCGATCCCAAAGAGGTAGCGCAGGTTGAGCCGGCAGTATTCCACGATCTGCAGCGCGTTTGCTCTGTGTGCGCAGAACACGGGCGCTGCATGCGCGACATGCACCGCGACAGCGCCGATCCGGTCTGGAAGGAATATTGCCCGAATGTCGAAACGCTGACGGATCTGGATGCGCTGCCGTGGGCTAGCCGGCGCGAGGTGTAATAGGTCGTAAAAGCCGACGGCGGCTAAAGCTTCACCGGCGCCCGAACAATTTGTCGAGCAGCCAGGTATCGAGACCTCCTTGGTCGGGCTGGGCCGGCCGTGGCGCGGCAGCACCGGGATTGGCGGCGGTCAGGGGCGCCTCTGCTGTAAAGCCGCCTGCGCCCGGCAGCGCGGCGGGCGCAACGCCCGCCAGCGCTGTCTTCATGAAACGGCTCCAGATTTCGACCGGCAGCCCGCCGCCGACGGCCTTTCGCGTCGGCGAATTATCGTCATTGCCGAGCCAAACGCCGGCCACCAGTTGCGACGTGAAGCCGACAAACCAGGCGTCGCGGAAATCCTGACTGGTGCCGGTCTTGCCGGCGGCTTGCCAGCCGGGAAGGTCGGCATGGCGCGCGGTGCCGCCGACGAGGACCTCGTGCAGCATCGCATTCATCATCGCCACGTAGCGCGCGTCGACAACGCGGCCGAGCATCTGGCTCGATCGCGCATAGAGTATGTGGCCGTCGGCGCCGCGCACCCGCTCGATGACATGCGGCGAAACGGCGAAGCCGCCATTGGCGAAAGCCGCATAGGCGGAGACGAGTTCGAGCGGCGACACTTCCGACGTGCCGAGTGCGATCGAGGCGTTGGGCTCGAGCATCGAGGTGATGCCAAGGCGGTAGGCGGTGCGAATGACGGCGGCCGGCCCGAATTCCAGCGTCAGCCGCACCGAAACTGTGTTGAGCGAATTGGCGAGCGCCTGGGTCAGCGTCACTGGACCCATATATTCGTGCTCGTAGTTTGCCGGCTTCCAGCCCTTCACCGAGATCGGTCCGTCTTCGCGCACAGTATCGGGCGTGAGCCCGTGTTCGAGCGCGGTGAGATAGACAAAGGGTTTGAAGGCCGAGCCGGGCTGGCGCTTGGCGGCGATCGCTCGGTTGAACTGACTTTCAGCATAGCTCTTGCCGCCGACCAAGGCGCGGACGACGCCGTCCGGAGTCATGGCGACCATCGCGCCTTCACCGATGTTGAGCTTCTCGCCTTTTTGCGCCAGCAAGTCGGCGAGTGCGTGCTCGGCCGCGGCCTGAAGCGCAGGATCGATGGAGGTGTCGACCACGATGTCCTGATCGAAGCGGCCGACGAGATCGTCGACCGCATCCATGACCCAGTCGGCCACATAGTTGACCGAACCGGC
>Ga0181522_10001986_pt1 | contig 11911 bp, 8 predicted proteins | sample PEATcosm2014_Bin_27_FD_121103 | JGI IMG/M metagenome (GOLD analysis project Ga0181522, IMG submission 121103) | Peatland microbial communities from MTU Mesocosm Facility, Houghton, MI, USA - PEATcosm2014_Bin05_10_metaG | ecosystem: Environmental > Terrestrial > Soil > Wetlands > Peat | place...
TAAGGACCCGTCATGCCGACATCCGTGATGTACGCAGTGCCTTTAGGCAGAACGGTTTCGTCCGCGGTGGGAACATGCGTGTGCGTGCCCACGACGACAGTAACCCGTCCGTCCAAATACCACCCGAAGGCAACCTTTTCGGATGTGGCTTCGGCATGAAAGTCCACAAAAATAATTTTCGCTTTGATCTGTTCCAAGAGCTGATCGGCGTAACGAAAGGGATCGTCGCTCGACCCCATGAAAACGCGTCCTTGAAGGTTTACGACGGCATAGGCAACGCCGTTTTTCAGGCCTTCGTAGACTCCCCAACCGGGCAAGTTCCGCGGAAAATTTGCCGGTCGCAATAACCGCCGCGCCGGACTGTGCGGATTACCATCCGCCATTTGAAAGTATTCGATAATCTCGCGCTTGTCCCAGACATGATTACCCGTGGTCATCACGTCGATCCCGAGATCGAACAGTTCTTCCGCCAGGGGAGGCGTGATTCCAAACCCGGCCGCGGCATTTTCGCAATTGGCAATCACCAGATCGATGGCATGCTGTTTGCGGAGTTCGGGCAGCCGGTCCTTTACGATCGTTCGTCCAGGACGGCCAAAAATGTCACCGATAAAAAGAATTTTCAAACGCAGGTCCCAGGTGTGATGTGTCAGATTTCAGGAATAACGGTGCTCACCATCGAATCCAGAGGTCCGACTTCCGATGTTATCACGCTGAAAATCGCCTCGGTTGTGCACTCGCAGCTTGCTATTCGCCAATCCTGGCTGTCTTCAGAAAATCGTAATTTCCGGAGGGATTCAAACTCACGTCCCGCACCCGGCGCGTGTGCACCAGCACATTATCGAGGTAAAAGAGGTTAACAGACGGAACCTCATGCGCCAGAATCTCCTGCACCTGACCGTAAAGCCGTTTGCGGATGCTCTGGTCGATCTCGCGTCGCGCCTCGTCAATCAGGCCATCGACACGCGGGTTGGAATAAAAACCACGATTCCTTCCCACCGGGGGAAAATTGCGCGACTGAAAGGCGGTGTCGAAGATGTCGGGGTCTTCGTTGCCGCCGATCCAGCGTAACGAATAAATCTGAAACGCGCCGCTCGTGACGTCGGCAAGAAACGTAGCAAACTCGTAGGTGCGAATATCGAGGGCAATTCCCACATCGCGCAATTGTTGCTGCAGCACGGCCGCCATCAACCTTGTACTTTCCTCAGTCGAAGTCTTCAGCGTGAGATGAAATCGCACGCCATTTTGCATCGGATATCCAGCCGCGTCGAGGATTTGCTTTGCCCTCTCCGGATCGTATTCAAATCCGGTTGCATCCGCATCATAGGCCCAACTCTGGACCGGCAGCAGGTTGGACGCCGGTTGCGCCAGGTCACGCCAGAGGTACTGCAGCACCGGACGGCGGTTGATTGCGCAGGCGATCGCTTGCCGTATTCGCAGATCGTGCAAGAGCGGATCCCGTATGTTGAAAGCGATGTAAGAGAGTATCGTCCCCGGCCCGCGTTCGATTTGCAGATTCGGTTCGCGTTCGAGCGCCGCAACCGTGTCGGGGGTAACCGCGTTGATGGCGAGGTCCACGCTTCCTTTGCGCAATTCGAGGGCTCGCGTCGTCGCGTCCGGCACAACCGTAAACCGTACCCGCTCGAGACGCGCTTTTGCTCCCCAGTAATCATTATTGCGCTCAACGATAATTTCTTTATCCGGCTCAGCGCTCACGAATTTGAATGGTCCCGAGCCGACCGGCCTCCGCGTCATTTCATCGAGCGTGCCGTAGGGTACGATGCCGATCGCGCCTTCCGAGAGATTCCACAGCAAGGTCGCGTACGGTTCTTTCAGGTGGAAAACCACCGTGAGATCATCTGGCGCGACGATCCGGTCGACGTAACGGTACGCCGAGGTTTTCGTGCTGCGAATCTTGCCCTGGAGCAGGGAATCGAAGGTCCACTTTACGTCGCGGGAAGTGAGCGGACGCCCATCGTGAAATGCTACTCCGTGATGCAGGTGAAAAACGTAAGTAAGCGGGTCCGGAATCTCCCAACGCTCGGCCAGTCCGGGCTGAACATTGAAATGCTCGTCGCGCGTCAGCAAGGCGTCGAAGAGCAGTTCGTCGATACGCTCCGAATATCCGTCAATTCCCACCCGCGGATCGAGATTCGTGGGACTATTCTCGATAATCATCACCAGCGTATTGGGATCGGGAGGTTGTGAGCAGGAGATGAGAGGCAGCAAGCATCCGCTCGCCACCAACAAAAATGCCGTCCGCTTGAGCGAAACAACAAATTTGCTTCTTGCTTCGGCCTGCGCCTTCGCCCTGTGCGTCTTACGCATATGAAATCTTTCCGAGGATTGCCGCGCGCCTCGCCCCCGTAGCCGATGGCACGTTGCTCGGGCGACGATGCCACGTTTCATATGCGAGCAATGCAAACGCCAGTGCCTCCTTTGCCTCCGCCGGAACGCCGAACTCGTCGGAGAAATGCAGCTCCACCCCCAGCGCCGTCATTTTGCGACGCAAAACCGATATGAGCGCAGGATTTTTCGCGCCTCCTCCCGAGACGATCATCTGATGGGCCGGATCATGATTGGCTTTCGGCCTGCTCGTGACAAACTCCGGCAACACGAAGCGTTCCACCGCGTCGGCGATGGACCGCGCCGTGAGAGCGGTTGCCGTGGCCACGACGTCCGCCTTCCTGGCGCCGTGGCAAAGCCCCAAAAATCGGGTCACGTATTCGCGGCCAAATTCTTCACGCCCGGCCGTGCGCGGAGGTCTTTGCTGAAAAAAAGGGGAACGCAGCAAGCGCGCAATCGCCTCATCCAGCGTGCGCCCGGATGCCGCAACCTTGCCATTCTTGTCGTATCGCTTCCCGAACAGCTCTTCCATCACAGCATCAATCACCATGTTGCCAGGGCCAGTGTCAAAGGCGACGAGCTGCTCGAGCGACGCTCCTGCGCGAATCGCCGTCAGGTTGGCGATGCCGCCGATATTCTGTGCGATCCGGTTCTGCGCAGAGCTTCCAGTTCGTCGGTCGCGATACAGAGAATAATCGAGAAACGGCACAAGCGGCGCACCTTTTCCTCCACTAGCGATATCGGCAGGACGAAAATCAGAGACGACGGGCACGCCGAGCCGAGCCGCGATGATCGCACCTTCACCCGTTTGCCAGGTCACAGCAAATTTTCGTCCGAGATAACGCTCTGCGACTCCCTGATGATAGAGCGTCTGTCCGTGGCACCCAACCAAATCGAGCTTCACACGATGCTTGCGCGCGCCCTTCGACACCGCCTCCGCGTAAAGCTCACCAAGAAGAAAATTCAGCCGCGCCAGATCCGCAACCCGAGCTGATTCCGCGTTCATCATTTCGAGGATTAGTCGCCTCACCGCGGCGGGGTAGGGATATTCTTCGTGACCAAGAAGTGTGAAGCCGGACTGGGAGTGCCCGTGTGCCGAGCCTCTGGCCCGTCCCTTGCCGGATGAGGCAACCCGCACGAGCGCCACATTAATTCCGTCTGCCGAGGTTCCGCTCATCACGCCGGCAACAATCACGCGCGGTCCTCGCAACCGAGCGTGGCCATGCGAATTTCTTCCCCAAATTCCCAGAGTTGCCGCGACAGCTTTTCGATTTGCGCGGCAGTGGGAGCGCGTTGACCCGCTTTCGATTTGCTTATGCACAACGATTTCTTCTTGAAGGCCAGCACGCGTCGCGCCGATTCCTGCACTCTTCGCCGAAACTTGCTGTCGTGCTCCACCTCGTGGACCAATGCCTCGTACGCGCGCAAAATCAGGTCCTCCTGATGACAGATCAGGCCAAGACTACCCCCGGCGCGGATGTACCCAATCATCGCTTGTTCGATCGGCCCGGCGGCCAGCACGCCGCCCATCTCCAGATCGTCGGAACAGATCAGACCGCGATAGCCAATTTGTTCCCGCAGAATGGCGGTGATCCATCGCTTCGAGAGTGATGCGGGAGTGCGGTCTTTTGTCACCGCGGGAAACGCCGCGTGCGAAACCATGATGAAGGGCAACTCACGCCGCAGCGCGCGATAAGGAAGCAGATCTTCCCCCCAGAGCTTGCGCAGCGGCTTGTCTACGCTCGGAAGTTCACGATGTGTGTCGAGCGCGGCCTCGCCCAGTCCGGGAAAGTGCTTGCCACAGCCGAGCACTCCCGCATCGCATAATCCGCGCAGAAACTCGCGCGCGTAGGCGATCACCCGCTTCGGGTCATGCGAGACCGCCCGCGAGCCGAGCACGGAACGCGACGCCTCGTAAGCCAAGTCGAGCACCGGAGCAAAATCCACATTAAAGCCAAGCGCGCGGCAGTTTTCTCCGATTACGCACCCGTGCTTGCGAAAAAGCTTTCGCCTGCCTGTGGCAAAAACCTCTGCCGGAGAAGGCGCTGAACCAACCACGTCGCGGAAACGATCGACGGTCCCGCCTTCCAGATCGACGCACGTAAAAAGCGGCGTGTCCACACATTTCTGGCACTCCCGCAGTAGCTCATGCGTCTGCCTGGCCCCGGTAAGGTTGCGGGCAAACAGAATCACACCCGCTGGCTGAATCTTCACGAGCAGGGAAGCGAGACGCGAGGACATCGCGGTTCCACCGAACCCGATGATCAGGAGCTGGCCGATGTTTGGCTCAGTCGCGCTGGCTTTCGGCATTGCTATTCAATCTGCCTCTTCAACTCTGCCAGCAAGTTTAGCGCCTCGAGCGGCGTCAACCGGTTCAAATCAACTTCGCGTAACCTGTCCAGCACCGGCTGCGAAAGCGGTGTGAAAATTGTCAACTGCGCAGGCCGCTCCGGCTCTTTGGCAGCTCCCGGCGTCAGATGCCCCGACCGTCGCCGCTCGGATGCTTCATGCTCGGCCAATACTTCCTGAGCGCGTACCACCACTTCGTTCGGCAATCCCGCCAGTTTCGCCACTTCGATTCCATAACTGCGATCAGCCGCGCCGGGCTCAACTCGCCGCAGAAAAACCACGCCTCCGCCGGTTTCCTTAACGGATACGTGATAATTCTTCACTCCACTCAATTGCTCGGCCAATTCCGTCAGCTCGAAATAGTGAGTGGCGAATAAAGTTTTGGCTCGCACATGCGCGTGCAGATACTCGATAGCGGCCCATGCGATGGCCAGCCCGTCATAGGTAGAGGTGCCGCGCCCGACTTCATCCAACAGGATCAACGATCGCGCCGTCGCCGTGTGCAGAATCGCCGCGGTCTCCGTCATCTCGACCATAAAGGTCGAACGCCCACGCGCCACGTTGTCGCTGGCGCCAATGCGAGTGAACACGCGATCCACAATGCCCAGGCGCACGGCGCGCGCCGGCACAAACGAGCCCATCTGCGCCATGATAACGATCAGCGCGGCCTGCCGCAGATAGGTGCTCTTGCCCCCCATGTTCGGCCCGGTCAACACCACGACGTTATGTGTCGAAGCGTCCAGAAACACATCATTCGGAACGAATCGCTCGCTTCCCGCCGCAAGTTCCTGCAGTTCGATCACCGGGTGACGCCCTTCGACAATTTCCAGATCGCCCCCGTCCGCCGCGTGTTCCAGCTCATCAAACCGTGGACGGCAATAATTCCGGAGCGCAGCAATGTGCGCGAGGCAACCGAGCACATCCACTTCAGCGAGCGCCAACGCTGTCTGGCGAATGCGCTTGGCTTCCGCAGCTATAGCGGAACGCAAATCGGCAAACACCCGTCGCTCGATCTCGACGATCTTCTCCTGTGCGTCCAGAATCCTGGATTCATATTCTTTCAGCTCCGGAGTCGTGAAGCGTTCGGCATTCACCAGGGTTTGCTTGCGCTCGTAGTCCGCCGGCGAGTGATGCAGGTTCGCCTTCGAAATCTCTATGTAGTAACCGAAAATGGAGTTGAACTTTACCTTGAGTGACCCGATGCCAGTCCGCTCACGTTCGCGCTGCTCTATTTGCGCCAGGTATTGCTTCGAGTTTCGGCTCAGGTCGCGGAATTCATCCAGATCCTTGTCAACCCCTTCGGCGATTACCCCGCCATCGCTCAGCGTGAGAGGCGGTTCTGAAACGAGCGTGAGCTCGATCTTTTCCCGCAGATCGGCCAGTTCGTCGACCAACCCGTGCAGAGTGCTCAGCCGCGACGCCAGCAGCTCGTCCAACACCTTTCGCACCTTGGGAATTCGGCCAAGCGATGCCGCCAGAGCCATGACGTCACGCGGATTGGCGGTTTCCAGTGTGACCCGGCTTAGCAGTCGTTCGAGATCCAGAATTCCGTCGAGCGAGCGGCGCAATTCTTCTCGACGCACCGTATCTTTGACCTGCACCTCGACGGAATCCAGTCTGGCGTCGATCTCGGCCTGATCGAGCGATGGGCGCAGCATCCAGGTGCGCAGCAGGCGCTTGCCCATCGGCGTCACGGTTGCGTCGAGCGCCCGGAACAGGGTCACGCCCGCATCCGTTCCGGCGAAAAGCGGTTCAATCAATTCGAGGTTGCGCACCGTAACCGCATCGAGCACCAGGCAATTTTGCCGTTCATAGAAGCCGATGCGGTCGACATGATCGAGCGCCCCGCGCTGCGTTGAGCGGATGTAATAGAGAATCGCGCCCGCCGCCGAAGCCGCCGCCTGTTTGCCGGCTAATCCGAAGCCTTCGAGCGATAGCACTCCGAAATGATTTTCGAGCAGCGGGATAGAATGGTCGGGCGCGAAGATCCAGTCATCCAACGGCGTCTCGGTCCAGCCAGCACCCGAAATTCGGGGCAGAGGAGCGATGCAGCTCCTCGGAACCGAGGAAACGTGCGTCGCCAACGCGCCATTGCCGCCGCACACGGCATGCCGCTCCAAGAGCGGAGCCGACGATCCATACAACATTTCTCTCGGTCGCAATTGTTCAAGTTCTTCCTGGATACGTCGCTCGGCCGACTCACCCGCGAATTCTGTCGCTCGGAATTCGCCTGTCGAAAGATCGAGCGCGGCAAAACCAACGCGATCTCCAACCGTGGCCACGGCGGCTAAAAAATTGTTTTCTTCCGCGCTCAACAATGAATCCGCGACCGTCCCCGGCGTCACCACACGAGTGACTTCGCGCCGGACAAGTTTTTTTGCCAGGCGCGGGTCTTCCACCTGTTCGCAGACCGCAACCTTGAAGCCGCGTCTGATCAACTTTGCGATGTAGCCCTCGGCGGCGTGGTATGGGACGCCACACATCGGAATGTCCACGCCTTTTTCTTTATTGCGGGAGGTCAAGGTTATTTGCAACTCCCGCGCGGCCAGGACTGCATCGTCGAAGAAGAGCTCGTAGAAATCGCCCAGCCGAAAAAAGAGCAGAGCGTTAGGATGCTCTTTCTTGATGGCGGCATACTGCCGCATCAGCGGCGTTGAGGGCTCGGACATTTCGCGATTGCTAAGTTGTAATATGTAATTTTGTATTTTGCAATTCTATGTCTCAACAGTTCCCATCATCGGCACGTTTAAAAGCTGGAAGGTTTCAAATTGCAAATCGCCGATTGCAAATTACAAATTCTTTTGTTCTCCTTACGCCATGGAACTTCGCAAGGATCCGATCACGCGTTCGTGGGTGATCACGGGCGACGATGTCATCGAAACCAAACCACTCTCTCAAGCCTGTCGTTTTTGCGGCCCGGCCGCCGAGCCGACCCACGTCATCGCGAACCTCCCCGGGCTGGATGGACGGACCTGGTCGGCGCGCTCTGTGGTTCATCCGAATGCCCTATACCATATCGAAGGCGAACCGACTCGCCGCGGAGACGGCCTTTATGATCGCATGGGTTCGGTCGGTGCTCATGAAGTTTTGCTGGAGAATCCGCGGCATGACGGCCATATCTGGAACGTTAGCGACTTCGAACTCGAACAGTTTTTGCGGCTCGCCGCTCTTAGGATTCAGGATTTGAAGCGCGACAGCCGGCTCAAATACATCAGCATTTTCAAGAATCACGGCGAGGGGGCCGGGCAGGAATTTAGCCATCCGACGTCGCAGCTCACAGCTACCACTTTTGTGCCGCGGCGCGTGCTCTACGAACTCCGCGCCGGGCGCGACTATTACGAGAATAAAGAGCGCTGCGTATTCTGCGATATTCTGGCGCAGGAGGAACGGCAGAACCTTCGCATCGTCGAAGCGCGCGGAGACTATGTCGTCTTCTGCCCCTACGCCCCGCGGGTGCCGTACGAGACTTGGATAATTCCGCGCAGTCATGAGTCGTCGTTTGAGCGGACGGGATCGTCGCGCGTGGGCAGCTTGACCGATCTCGCTTCGCTGCTGAGGCGCACGCTGCAACGAGTTCGTAGCGTCACCGAAGCATTTCATCTGGTGCTGCACACATCGCCCAATAGCCAGCATCCGTCGGCTACTCTCGGATATTGGAAGACGCTGGATGAGGACTACCACTGGCATATCGAGATCCTGCCCATTCTCGAGGCCAAGGCAAGGTCGTATACCTTCAAAGAAATTTATTATTCGCCGGTCACGTCAGAGACCGCAGTGAAGCGTTTGCGAAAGGCAGAAGTTTCAGTGTAGAAGTGACAATCGCAAGTTGTCGGTCGATAGTCGCTAATCATCCGCGGAAGTTTCTCAGTCGACGCCTTTCTACGGCGGGCTGCCACTTCTCTGGCGCGGCCTTAAAGAATGACCAGTGACCAAGCAGCCCATGACCGTCCGCCGCCTCAAAACCTATACCGGTTCTCAGGGCTACGTCTATCAGTACTATTTTGTCGGGAAACGGCCTGCCCTGGCATTTGCGGCAAGTGAGTACATTTTTGATGTCACGTCTGACCGCAAGCGGACCTATTCGGTCAGCATCTTCCTTCCTGATCAGGTCGTCGCCGCATGGGCCGAAGCGCACCGACGCACCCTCGCCGATTCCGAGCAGTACGCCTCGGTCAAGATGCGCTTGTTTCGCGCTTTCGATGAAGTGGAAAACATGCAAGCGGACGGCCGGCAAATGGAAATCGACTTTCAGTCTCTGGAAGATGCATTATCGTTGCTGGGCCTGGAATAATTCGGTACTCGACCAAGGGCTCGAGATCAATCTATGGCTGTCGACTTGAATCGCTTCCAGCGTGTGCTCTGCGCCACTAGTCAACTTCATTGGCCGCATCTTGCGAAATAGCGGGGATACGGCTAAAGCGGCCACAGCAAGTAGGCTGACCCGCGAAATTCGCCGTACCGAATTGTTACGCTGTCCGTGTAAACTCCCATCACAGACCCCTGTGACAGCCTGCGTTTCTCGCCTCCGTCTTCCTCCGGGCAAACTATAATCACCCAGGCGGGAAGTGGGGAGTTATAAACCGCCTAGGGAAGCGCCAAACAAATGATGACATTGTTTTGGTTGCGGGTTGCGCTCGTTTGTTACGCTGTGGGACTACTCTACGCCCTGGTCGCGCTCACCCGCGCCTCGGAAATCCTCAGCAAAGTTGCGCTGCACGCTTCCTATCTCGGGATGGTCTTTCATCTCGTTTCGCTGACCGAAGCGGTCGTGCAAACCGGCCAACTTGCCTCGGCATCAGTTCACAATGCGGAGTCGCTGCTAGCCTTCCTGATCATGGTCTGTTTCATGATCGCCTACTTGGTATACAAAACGACGACGCCCGGCATCGTGATTTTCCCTTTGGTCTTCTTGCTGACCTTCGTGGCTGCCAGCGGTCAACAGCCGCTGGTCTTCTCCTCGGTCGCCGCTAAGCACGGCTGGCTGGCAGTTCATATCCTGATGATCTTCACCGGCTACGCTGCGCTCTTCCTAAGCTTTGGCGCCAGCATTCTTTACCTCCTGCAGGAGCGCGCCCTGAAATCGAAGAGCGCAAGCGGAATGTTCTCGCGCCTGCCCGCCCTTCAGGTCATCGATGACATCGGCTACAAGTCTCTGATGCTCGGATTTCCCTTCATGACTCTGGGCCTGATTGCCGGTTCGGTGGTCGCCGAAACCACTTACGGTCGCATCGATTATCTGGATCCCAAAATTTTGCTTTCGGTTTTGATGTGGGCTGTTTACCTGCTGATGGTGTTCACGCGGCTCAATGCCGGATGGCGCGGACGCCGCGCCGCCTTGTTGGCCAGCGCCGCCTTCGCCACCGCGATCGTCGCCTGGATCGCCAACTACTTCAGCGGAATGCACAGGTTCATCGCATCATGAGATTCCAGCTCCTCGGCGTCAATCACAAGACCGCGCCGGTCGAAGTACGCGAGCGCCTGGCAATCCCCGAGTCGCGACTGCCCGAGGCTTGCAAAAGACTCGCCGAGCACCCCTCCGTTGCCGAGGGCATGATCGTTTCAACCTGCAACCGCGTCGAGTTCATCGCCAACATGAGGAACGGGACCGGCGATCTGCGCGAATTCATACGCGAGTTTTTCGAGGTCGATCTCGCCCAGTTTGAAAGCCACCTTTACGAATTCCGCGAAGATGAGGCTATCCGCCACGTTTTTCGCGTAGCCGCCAGCCTCGATTCGATGGTCGTTGGCGAGCCCCAGATCCTGGGCCAGGTTAAAGAAGCCTACGCTACCGCCCGCGCCGTTGGAGCCGTGCGCTCGCAACTGGATCAATTGCTCACCCGGGCTTTTGCCGTAGCCAAGCGGGTGCGCAACGAAACCGCAGTCGGATCTTCCTCAGTCTCGATTGCGTCTGTAGCCGTTGAGTTAGCCGAGAAAATCTTCGGGACTTTGAATGGCAAGAGCGTCTACCTGGTGGGTGCAGGAAAAATGTGCGAGCTAGCCGCCCGGCACCTGCTCGCGCATGGCGCTGCCTCTCTGTTTGTCGCCAATCGCACCTACGACCGGGCCATTCGCTTGGCGCAAAAATTTGACGGACAGGCGATCGAGTTCAGTCGCCTTTTCGATACTTGTGATCGCGCCGACATCGTGATCACCTCAACCGGCTCGCCGCACTTCATCTTCAAGCCGGAACACGGCGAAAAGCTCATGGCGCTGCGCAAAAATAAACCGATGTTCTTTATCGATATCGCCGTTCCCCGTGATGTCGATCCCGCGATGAACAAGATCGACGGCCTCTTCGTCTACGACATCGACGATCTGCAGCAAGCCGTCACCTCGCACGTCGCCGATCGTAAAAAAGAAGCCGATAAGGCCGAGGCTATCGTGAATGGCGAGGTCGACAAGTTCCACGCCCGCCTGCAGACGCTGGATGTTGTCCCGACGATCGTCAGCTTGCAGGAGCACCTTGAAATCATCCGCCAAGCCGAGATCGATCGCGTCCGTGGCCGACTGGGTACGATGACCACCGATCAGGAGCTAGCGGTCGAAGCGCTGACCCGTGGCATCGTAAACAAAATCATGCATACCCCCATCAGCACGCTGAAGACTGCCGCGCGCGATCCTGAATCGACGACCGTGATTGACCTCGTGCGGCGTCTTTTCAATCTGCACAGAGAAGACGAAGAAAAAGAGATCGCCACCCTGAGGTCCGGCCGCGCCCCTACTCCACAAGCGAGCCCACAATCAAGTTCACCAACGATTTCTCAAAAAACTTCAGATGAGGAAGGCCGCAACTGATGCCCCGTTTGCGCATCGGCTCTCGCGGTTCGCAGTTGGCGCTGTGGCAGGCGAATCACATCTCCGAGCAGTTGCGCGCTCAGGGCCACACCGTAGAACTCGAAATCATCAAAACTACAGGCGACAAAATCACCGACGTACCGCTAGCCAAAGTCGGTACCAAAGGCATGTTCACAAAAGAGATCGAAGAGGCCCTCGTAGAAAACCGGGTCGATCTAGCCGTACATAGCCTGAAAGATCTTCCGACCAAACTGGGTGCAGATTTCGAAATCGCCGCCATCACCACCCGAGAAAATCCGCGCGATGTTTTTTGCTCTGTGAAGTTCGCCAGCATAGAAGCGCTGCCGAAGCAGGCGAACGTGGGTACAAGCAGTTTGCGACGACAGGCGCAGCTGATGGCGATTCGTCCCGATCTGAAGATTCA
>Ga0181522_10001987_pt1 | contig 11911 bp, 5 predicted proteins | sample PEATcosm2014_Bin_27_FD_121103 | JGI IMG/M metagenome (GOLD analysis project Ga0181522, IMG submission 121103) | Peatland microbial communities from MTU Mesocosm Facility, Houghton, MI, USA - PEATcosm2014_Bin05_10_metaG | ecosystem: Environmental > Terrestrial > Soil > Wetlands > Peat | place...
GCCCACATACTCTACACCAAAATAGCGGCATGGAGTAGAAATCCCGGGCTTCAATGGGAAGCCCGGAACCGAAATGGGACTAGATGTTGGGACGTTTGGCGCGAGCGGCGGGGACGACCAGAGCCTGCTCCATCGTGGGGACGTTGGTGCCGCGCAGCTTGGCTTCCGCTTCGTGCAGCTTGTCGGTCTGTTCGGTCTGATAGTAAGCCTGGACCAGCAGCTGCAGCGTGAACGGATTATCGCTATCCTCTTCCATGTGCGAGATGGCGTCTGTGTACTTCTTCTGGTTGAAGAGCAGCGTGCCAGCAGCTCCCTGATAGGAGGCTTGAATTACGTGATTGCGGCTGCCATTCGCCAAAGCTTCGAGCTGCTGCAGACTCTTGTCGGCCAGCGGCTGATTACCCGCGAGCGCGGCGCGAACCGTCCGATTGCGCAGGATGCGCGACAGCTCTTCGTCGCGATCGGAGGCAGAGATCGTGGGACGATGGCTGAGCGATTCCTCTGCCAGCTTCAGATGCTTAAGCGCGATCGCATCGTCCGGCTGATACTCCGCCATGTGACGAAGGGCTTGCGCTTCCTGCAAATCTTGCTCTTTGGCGTGCGCGTCTTCCGCGATGGCGAGGAAGTCTTTGTCCGCTTCGGTGAAGTTGCCATCGCGCACATAGGTCATTGCCTTCTGCATGCCATACGTGAGGCGATCAGCTTCGGTGTGCGCGAAGCGAATGGCCTTGTCGTATTCGATGCGGGCCTGCTCTTGATTTCCCATGAGCGCATAAGTATCGCCAAGTCCGAGCTGCGAGGTGACGAAGTCGGGATCGATCTTGAGCGCGGCTCGATAGTGCGTGAGCGAACCTTCGAAGTTGCCCGCCATGCGAAGAAGCTCTCCGTAGGAATCCTGCGGATTGGGTTCCTTGGGAAGCAGAGCAACGTAGCGATCCATGGCTGCAAGAGCCTTGGCGAATTGCCGGTTGCGCGCGTCCAGATACGCCAGATCGTTCAGCGCCGCAGGAAAGTTCTTGTCGATGGCCAGCGCCTTCACCATGATGCGTTCCGCCTGCTCGTTGCCATCTTCGAGCATCAGCCAGTTCCCTGCCTGATAAAGGAGATGCTTGTCGTGCGGATACATCTCAAGCATGTCGTTCATGGCGGTGATCCCGCCGATGTAGTCGTCCTCCTGCACTTTGGAAATCCACGCGACCATCAACTGTTCGCCGGGAGTCGTCTTGGGCGCGAGCGCCTTCGCTCTCGCGCGGGCATCGGTGACTTCCTGCGGATTGCCGCTGTTGAAGGCGATCCAGGCCCAAGCGACAGCGAGGTTCGGATCTTCCTTCACGGCTGCGCGCCAGTCGTCGTTGCAGCGCTCAAGGTATAGATTCTCGTAGTCCTCCATCCCTTTGATGTAGAGCTCGCGAGCCTTGGCTGACGGCGTCGTGATGGGCATGCTATTGGTTTGCCCCTTCTGGACGTGGTGCGCGAACAGAGGCGAAGCAAGGCAAAGCGCAAAGGTCAAGACGACGCAAGTCTTCATGGAAACAGAGCGGCGCATCGGAATCTCCGGGACAGAGCTATGTGGGGAGGGCTAACGAAATGAGGGTAACATCGGTGTAATCAGCGGACGAGGTGACGAAAGACGGTGAACGAGCAGGGGAGATCGGGCGATTGGGTCATTTAGCCATTGAGCCATTTGGCCATTTTATAATTAGGCAATCGGGTAAGTGAGTAATTTGAAAACCGTGCGGGGCCGCGGCAATTGGAACCCTTGCGTCAATTCTCTTTGCACAGATAAATTTTCAAGGAATCCTGATTCGTGACTGGAAGTGCCGATTTGGAACTGCATATTACCAGTTAGTTATCCCCATCCCCTCCCCTCCCGATCTATTGGAATCATCGATTTAGCGGAAAACTGGCCGCAAGATCTTGGAGCTCAATCGTTTGCGGGCAAAATCTTGAAAACGCGAAGGTTAGCTTCAGTGCGCTCACTCTAGCTACGCTCGCGCGCTGCATGATCATCCGGCAAAGCGAAGGCTGTGCGCAAGGTCAGATGTCACATCGCGCTTGTGGAATAACGGTGTACGTCTTCGCGAGGCCTCACGATCCACAAAATCGGCCTACTCTCTGACTTGCCAGAGAAAGAAAAAGCCCCTGCCGAAGCAGGGGCTAGGAGTTGAAAGTTGAACCGTTTAGAAAGTGAACTTACCTACGAATTGCACACCTCTCGGGCCGCCGCCCCCGAGGAACGGATTGCCGATGCCTACGTCACCGGTAGCGGTCAAGGCCAGATTGCCTATGCCGCGACCGCTGGCATCGAGTCCGTTCGTGGCGGGATCAGAAATAAATCCCGGCAGGATTGGATTCGCGAAGTTCGGGTGATTCAGTAGATTGAAGAACTCTGCACGCAGCTGTAGTTCAACGCGCTCGGTAATGGAGGTAGTCTTGAAGACCGAGAAGTTCCACTCTTTAAAGCTCGGTCCACGCAGGGCATTTCGGCCGAGGTTTCCGAAGTGACGGGTGCCCGCAAGGCAGTTGCTGTCACCAGACGAGGAAATCGCAGTTGTGTTCCCGAAGGTGCAAGGCACCTGGAACGATGTCAGGTTGATGAAGTTATACGGAGCACTTCCGTATTGAACCGGACCGACCACGTCGGGGCGATCAAAACCTTCTCCGCTGCCGGAGTAATCGCCCTCGAAATTGTAGTTGAAGTTGAAGGGCTGCCCATCCTGCAATGTGACCGCGCTATCAACCCCCCATCCGTCTCTAATCTTCGCCAAGTTCCCGCCGTGCTTGGGCAGAGAATAACCCAAGTTCCAGCTGAAGCGCCGTCGAATGTCGAAGTTCGAGTTCCCTCGCTCCGCAGCGGTATTGAAACTGTCGTTGGGCTGCGAGGCGTTAGGAATGAAATCCTCAAGGTCGCTGGCGGTGTCGATGGAATGTGACCAGACGAAGTTGGCTTGCGAAGTCAGACCATGCCATCCATTAGTTCGCAAGCTAGTTTGCAAAGAGTTATAGCGAGAGATGGCTGACGACTCTTCCCGGTTGACATAGAAGAAATTGGGGTAAGCGGTCCGCGGAACGTTGAAATCTACACCGTCCGGACCATCGAAACCGCCGATATAGCAGTTGGGAGCGACTTGGCCCCAGGTTGCGCACTGGCCAAGATCAAAGGCAGTGATCTGTGCTTGCGTCGGCTGATTCAAATCGCGGAAGCGAAATAATTTGTTTCCCGAAGAGCCGACATATCCGATCTCGAGGACCAACTTGCTGGTCAACTGCTGCTGCACGTTGAAGTTAAAGTTTTGGACGTAAGGCGTGCGGATACCTGGGTCGGCTCCGAAGAAATCACCCAATGGTGAAGGGCTGGCAAAGACCGGTCCGGTCCCAAGAGTATTGCCCGAGACGCCGGCGAAAGAAATAGCTGCAGGTCCAATTCCTGAATAAGCCGGCCCTGGGCAGAAAGCACAGTTGTACGGAACGTGTCCCAAGAAAATATCCTGAGAGAATGCGTCGTAGAACAGACCCCAACCGGCGCGAATGACAGTTTGTCCCTTACCGGTGACGTCGTAGGCGAAACCTACGCGGGGAGCCAAATTGTTGAAGTCGGGATTATAAAGGACACTCGGTCCTCCGGGGCTGCCGACCTGAATCTCAGTCCCACCACCCGCGGCCGACATTTGGTAGAAGAGATTGTTCTTCTCGCGAACGACCCCGAAGTAGTCCCAGCGCACACCATAGTTAAAGGTGAACTTCTGCGTCAGACGATACTCGTCCTGCAAGTAAACGCTGTGATTATTCTCCGCTGTGTGGCGTAACGTGTTGCCTTCTGCGATCTTGCCACTGTCGACAACGCCACTGAGGATATCCGTCAGGTCGTTGAAGCCCAATTTGCCGCGGAAGGTATTGTCCTGGATGAGCTTGATTGTCGAGCGCCGAAACTCGTAGCCGATTTTCACATCGTGGCGACCAAACTTCCATGAATAGTTGTCGATGAAGTGCCAGTTCGCATCCACGCGTGTGCGCGGGACTGAGTTCGTTGAGCCAATTGGCGAAAAACCGCTGATCGTAGTTTGCGGCAAACCGAAGTCAAACGGACTGGTAACTCCTGTGTTCAGCCCAATCGTGTTGGGGTTGAAAGTGGAGTCCTCGGGGAAGAAACCTTCGGCAAACCGGTTCCATCCCAGGCGCGCTTCGTTAACCTGCGAGGAGTTTATGTTCTTAACGTAGGAGAGCGAAACTAACTGGACCCTCGTCGGAGTCACGGTGTTGAAGCCCGGCAATAAACCGCCGGCAAGCTGGGCAAACGGAAAGCTCTGGGTGCTATTGCCGAAGTAGTAGCGGCCGGTGAGCAGCCCTGACGCGAAGTTCTGATCGACTTTCCCAATCAGGCTGTCGATTTTGTTGCTGAACCGAGTTGCCGTTGAGAGATCGGGGGCGATGGGACAGCCCGAATCTTCCGATCCGACCAGCGTTCCGCCGTAAGTGCCCGGCACGTTTGGCGCCGGAAAGTAAGCCAGCAGTGCCTGCCCCACCGTATTGACCGTGCCGCCGCCACCAGTGATCGCGCTCTCATCCGCAAGGATCTGCGCTGGGTCGGGAACGCAGCTCAGCCCACCTTGGGCGCCGCTCTCCCGCTGTCCTTCGTAATCGAAATAAAAGAAAGTGTGGTCCTTATAAATCGGCCCGCCCAGCGAAGCGCCGAACTGATTGTTGTGGAACGGATTTTCACCGCCAACATTATTGAAAAAGTTCCGGGCCCCAAGTTTGTTCGTACGGAAATACTCAAGAGCAGACCCGTGCAAAGCATTGGTGCCGCTCTTGGTGACGATGTCGATCACAGCACCACTGTTGCGGCCATATTCCGCCTCATAGTTGGAGATGACCTTCAGCTCAGCCACTGCATCGAGAGGCAGAATGGTAGCGGGATCACCAAAGACGCCGGCTTCGTTAATCGCTGGATCGTTTCGATAGCCGTCATTCATGTCGGTTCCATCGAGCAAGAAATTGTTCGATCGGCCGCGTGAACCATTCATGGAAAACGTCCCGTAGGAGCCGGGAGAGTCCGTAATCTGATCCGGAGAGCCCGCAACACCAGGGTTCATGTAGATCAGTTTTTGGTAGTCGCGGCCGTTCACGGGAAGAGCCTCAATCGTGTCGGCAGTCAGAGTTCCGCCAATCTCAGTGGAGGTTGTTTCTACTTGTGGCAAAAGGTCGCCAGCAACTTCAACACGCGTAGATATCTGTCCGGTCTTCAAGGCCACACTTACCCGGCGCTCGGATGAAACGTCGACGACCACCCCAGTGGTCACGGAGGTTTCAAACCCATTCAAAGTGATCGTGACGGTGTACGTGCCAATGGGCAATTCGGGCATGGTATAGCTGCCGTCGCCGCTGGTTTCGGTGGAGCGTTCGAGGCCGGTGCCGGTGTTTTTCACGGTGACTTTGGCTCCGGAAACCACCGCACCGGAGGGGTCCGTGACCGTCCCTAGAATCGTTCCGCGGAAGGTCTGGGCCGACAAGCTCACCGCAGCCAGAAGAAGAAACACCAGGAAAATGCGCGCTCTCATTAGGTCTCCTTGAAACCGATCAAGTTTTTAGGGGAGTGGATCGTCTTTGCGGAACAACCGGCAGTCTTGGGCTAACATCTGGGAAAGCCTGCAATTCCTTGCATACTAACAAGATGCCCACCCGCAAAGGCAGCTAAGAAAACATACTCAAAGCGGATTGCAAGAGTCAACCAAAGAGTTATCGATGGTTACCATAGATTTTACGAATAAGGCACGGGGGTGGGCTGTGAGCAGTGAGTTTGGAGCGGCGAGCTTACCAGGGCCGCAGAGCACGCGACGAGGCTCGTTCATCGCTCTAAGCTCATGACTCGAAGCTCTTTAGAAGCTAAAAGCCACGCCGCCGCGGATGGAGCGGGCGGAGTCGACCAGATAGACGGTCTGGCCGTCCTGGCCGAGAACGGGGACATATCCCTGGGCCAGCAGGTTGCGGATGTCAATGAGGGCTTCCATGTGGCCGCCCAAGGCCGGAATCGGCTGCCGGATGAAGATATTCAGGTAGGGATCGCTCTGTCCGGCTGATGCGTTGAACATGTCGACCGGAGTGAGGGCGGGGCCGTTGATCCAGCGGTAAGAGGCGATCCAGCGAGTATGGGTGCGGCCGACGGTGCCGCTTAATTTTGCAGCCAGCGCATGGCGGCGCTGAGTCGAGATCCATTGCTGCGCACCCTTCAGGGGTACGTCCGGTTGAGACAAGTCAAGAACGCCGCCGAAGGCGTAGTCGACGGTCGCGGTCAGGTCGGAGGAGAATTTTCGCTGGAGAACAACGCGCAGCCCGTTGGTATCGAGATTCTGCCCGGCGTAGCTGAAGGTGCCGGAGGAAATGTCAGGTAGGAGATATCCGCCGGCGGCAGTGACTTCGCCAGTGCCGGTCAGGGCGGTATTGCTCACTCGGTCGGAGAAAGCTGCGACCTGAAGGTTGTTGTTGCCGAAGCGGCGCGACAGGCTGACTTCCTGATGATGCGCGCTCTCCATTTGTGGAGAGTAATTCAGCAGGCTGACACGAGGATTCGATTCGCTGAGATCGGCTGGGGCGGAATCGAAACCTTTCTCAGCCCTGAGGTCGGGGCGTGAGGTAGTGTAGTCGTATTCGACGACGGTATTGGGCGAGAGATGAAGATCGGCAGATCCGTAGGGCCGGAAGGCATTCATCTGACCGAGGAACTGGATCGTCTGCAACTCGCTGCCGAACTTGAGTTCGAGCACGTCGCCGAGGGTAAGGTCGTCGGACGCCGAGAAAGCGATTGCCTGCAGAGCGGCGTTGTGCAGATTGGGATCAGAGGGGGCAAAGCGGCGGACAGTCAGTCCCACGACAGGAGTCGACCCATCCGTCATCTTATGTGAGTAACCGGCGTGAAGAACTGCGGCGGGCAGACCGGCACCGTAGCCGTAGCCGACATTCCCGCTGAAGGCGAGATGTCCGTCGGAGAAAATAGATCGGTCGAGGGTGAAGCTGGTACTCATGTCGGAGCCGGTGCCATAGCCTCCGGCAGCGGAACCGGCGAGGAAGGAAACCGTGCCGCGCATCTCGTGGTCCTGCTTTTCGGTGGGAACGGCGGGATCGTCAAAGACACGCAGAATGGGGCGATTCGCAACCGAACGCAGCGTCCACTTCCAGTCGTCCTCGTCAGGCAAGCTGCGAACCGGCCCGAGTTGCATGATGCCGAGCAGCGTGCTGAGGGTGACGTTGACATTTAGGGTAGCGCCGGGGCGGAGTCCGACTTTTTCGCGCAGCGCTGGAAGAAAAGAAGGAGCCGTAACTTTGAGGGTGTAGAGGCCGGGAACCAAGCCGGTGGCTGTGTAGTAACCCGCAGCGTCAGTGAAGACGGTGAGAGTGTTGTGAGCGGAGCCGAGGATCTCCACGACAGCGCCCATCTGGGGATCGCCGGTGGCACTACGAACGTATCCAGAGATCGCGCCCGGGGGCTGGATGGCCCACGCGGGAAGCGAAAGTCCGAATACGACAGCCCAAGTTGCGAGCCTACACAGTTTCAACTTCGCCCCACCCCCTGGGGGAATGCAGGGAGTTACTCTACTGCAAACGTTATGGACGGATCAACGGTCTGCTTGGAAATATTGTCGTTCACCTTGATCTGCATCTTGTAGATGCCGGGCTGCAGATTGGCGGCCTTGATGGATTTCTGCAGCGTTACCTGGTCGCCAACATTGCCCATCGTGTCTGTCGATTCGGTTTTCTGGACCACTGACTTGTTGGTCGCAACGTTGGTGACGTCATATTCGAAAGTGGCGGAAGGCTTGTGCGTCTTCTCGTCCACTCCGAGATTGTAGACTTGCATCCAGAAATTCAGGTTCTGATCCTTATCGCGCTTGAAGGTAGCGGGCTTGCCATCAGCGGGCGGAACGCGCGGCCGGACCTTAGTCGTGCCGATCACGAAATTACCGCTGCCGATCGCTTTGGTTGGAACCGGTTCCATCAGGTCGGCCACGATCAGGCTCGAAGTCGAAAGTTTGTCGTCAGAGTATTCGGGAACGCGGATGCTGCGGCTCCATACGCCTTTGCGGTCTCCGTTGACGTCTTTGACCGCGATGTTCAGCTTGTACAACCCAGGACGCAACGGCAAAGCTTTGGGATAAACCGAAGCGTTCTCTGCGGTCTTTGGCAGGAGTTCGGCAGGAACATCGACCTGCACCGTATCTTCGAAGGTCTGGACAATCTTGCCCGTCAGCGTTGACAAGCGCGCGAAGATGTTCACGGTTCCGCGCTGAATGCCGTCTTTATTAACGAAGGTGATGTCTCGGTTCTTCATCTGGATCACGATCGGCACGAGCACCGTGTCGCTTGTGACCTTCACGTAATCGACCTTCACGTCGAAAGGCATCGGATTCAGGATGACTTTCGAGTTCACTGCTTCTTCCAGGTCGGTGAACTTCACTTTTGGCGCCATCTGCAGTTTCGCGAACTGATCGAGGCGATCAAATTCTTTCGTTTGCAGCATCGAGCTTTGCGGTCCGAGGCCCAAGCGCTCCATGCCCCCGCCAGAAAACCGCTGCGACTTGTTCGCCATGCCCATTTGTTCCCACATGGTGAGACCGGCATTTGGCGTCATCAGAAGCGCGTCTTTCTCGGAGCGGTCCATCGTCATGTGATATTCGCCGCACATACAGCTGTCTACGAATTCGACGATGACTTCCTGGCCGATGCCCTCGATGTAGCGATAGCGCCAGTCTTCGAACGGGAAGGTGGAAGTCTCGCCGCCGCCTTCATCCATGGGACGTTCGTAGGTACCGCCGGAGGGATGCGATTCAATTTCGTCGGGCTTGCCGAAAACGATGTAGATGCGGCCGCGATCAGTTTTCCAGCCCGGGACGCCCGCCGCGAAGTGCTCGTTGGCGTAGGCAATACGCTGGTAGTGCTCCTCTTTATATTCGTTTTCTTCGGTGTCTGGAGTGGGATCACGGCGCTGCCAGAAAGCTTCGATGAAGTTGTCGCGTTCTTCGTCGTTCGAGAGCTGCTTGAACGCGGCTCGCTCTTCGTCGGTGATGATGTAGACGACGTCTTCGTCCAGCCACTTCTTATAAGGCCTGCTCAATTCTTGCTTGAGGGCGCGCTTGTTTTTCTCTTTTTGTTTCTCATTGGGCGCACGCTTCAGAGGATCGACCGCATCCTGAGGTCCCGCCGGAGCCGCGGCCGACGTGGCTTTCGCGGACGGATCGGCTTTCTGGTCCGCGGATGCCGGGGCCGGATCCTGAGCGAAGGCGCCGGAACCGGCCAGGCCCAGTGAAGAGACGAGCAAAATTCGGAATGCTATTTGAAACGAAGCTACCCGGAACATGAGAGGGACTCCTGCCAAGACAACCGTCGTTTACCTATCTTAGGCCGTTAGTTGTGTGAAAGCAAGGTTAAGTCGTGCCCGGAGAACGCATTGAGCAAAACCGCTAACGGTTGTAAGAAGCGGCGAGTGGGTCGCCGAGTTGCCCGGGTTGGCAATGAATCCTTGGCTGTAAACCGGGGCAAAGCGAGGCTATAATGTTTGGTTCCGGGGCGGTAGCAACGATTACTCCACCGTAACGGGTCGCGGCCACTCTTCTCAATCGAATCGGGAACTTTCTCGGCAGCAAGATCGTAACAGAGGATGTGTGTCCGTCACCTGGACAAGGCAGCGAACGCTTTTCGCCGCAACATAATCGTTTTTGCGAAATTCGCAACCCTGCAGGAGACAAAATTGCTCCGGATGTGACGGTAACTATGAAAGCTTGGAAAAAAGTTGCAATCGGCGTTGGCATCGTAGTTGTGCTCGCAATGATCGTCGGTTTCACCGTTCATCAGAGCAGCAAGAACGTTTCGACGGTCCAGACCGGGAAAGTCCAGCGGCAAGACCTCTCGACCGTGGTGAGCGCTTCGGGGGAGATCAAGCCGAAGACTTACGCGAACATCGGGGCGAACGCATTCGGCAAGATCACCCACTTGTACGTAAGAGAGGGCGATCACGTAAAGAAGGGGCAATTGCTCGCACAACTGGAAAACGTGCAGTCGTCCGCTGACGTGAATGCCAACGAGGCGTCATTGCAGGCGGCCCAGACGGATGCATTAGCGTCCGATGCCGCGCTCAAGACGTCGCAGGCCGATCTGCTGCGGGCTCAGGCAGATTACGACCGCAACAAACTGGATTGGGACCGCGCCCAAAGCTTATTTAAGGACGGCCTGATCTCGAAGTCGGATTTTGACAGCCGGAAGAATGCCTGGGCAACCGCCGATGCCGGACTGACGCAGGCGCAGGCTCGCGTGGCGCAAGCCAAAGCGCAGCAGGATTCAGCCGAAAGGCATGTCGCGCAGGCCAAGGCCACACTCGTGCATTACGCGGACTTGCTGCAGAAAACGACGAATGTGGCTCCGTTTGATGGAGTGGTGACGAACCTTCCAGTCCGCGAGGGCGAGACCGTGGTGGTCGGCATCCAGAACGCCCAGGGAAGCACGCTGATGACGATTGCTGATATGTCGATCATTACTGCAGAAGTAAAAGTCGACGAGACCGACATCGTGAATGTGAAGCTCGGACAACCCGCGGAAGTTACGATCGACGCGATTCCAAAAAAGGTGTTCCACGGGAACGTTTCAGAAATTGGGGACAACGCAATCGTTCGCTCCAGCGGCGTCTCGACTTCGCAGCAGACGACGGCGAGCGAAGAAGCGAAGGATTTTAAGGTTGTCGTGACCCTGACCGATGCTCCGGCAGATCTGCGGCCGGGACTGTCGACGACGGCAAAGATTACGACCGCAACGCGAAGCAATGCTCTTTCGGTTCCGATTCAGGCGCTAACGCTGCGGACCAAGGATCAAATGGATCAACAGAATAATGCTCCGGGATCGGTACATGCAGCGCCACCCGCAGCCAAAGAGAGCGCATCCAAGAACAAGAAAGATGATGATCTGCAGGGCGTCTTCGTGGTGCGCAACAAAAAGGCGATTTTCGTTCCGGTCACGACCGGCATCACGGGCACGACTGATATCGAAGTCCTCGACGGGTTGAAAGAGGGCGACGAAGTCATTACAGGAAGCTACAAGGTATTGCGTACCCTGCGGCCGGGAAGCAGCGTCAAAATCGATAATTCGGCCCCTAAGAAAGAAGAAGAGTCGTCATAACCTTAGCCGGGTTGGTACGTCCAAGAGGAAAGCCGTCAGCGGTCTCAGAATCGGAGCGGAAGTAGAACGAATTTTAGCCAAACAATCGGAGAGGCCAGTGGCAGCCGACCAGGAGAAAAACATGGCAACCGCCGAAGTCATTAGTATGCCGAACACCACGAATCTAGCCGCGCCAGAGTCGTGCATGATCGCGGCCGAGGATCTCTGGAAGACCTACGACATGGGTTCGGAACAGCAGGTTCATGCACTGCGAGGAATCAACCTGCGGATCCAGCGGAACGAGTACGTGGCCATCATGGGTCCCTCCGGTTCGGGAAAGTCGACGCTGATGAACCTTATTGGCTGCCTCGATACGCCGTCCAAGGGCAAGTATTGGCTGAACGGCCATCTGGTTAGCGAACTCGACGACGATGAACTGGCGCGCATTCGCAACAAGGAAATCGGCTTCGTATTTCAGACCTTCAACCTGCTGGCGCGTGCGACCGCTCTGCACAACGTTGAACTGCCTTTGATTTACGCGGGCATTCCAACGGAGGAACGGATGGAACGTGCCAAGGGCGCACTCTCAGCGGTTGGCATGGAAAAACGCATGCAGCACAAGCCCAACGAGCTTTCCGGCGGCCAACGGCAGCGTGTCGCGATCGCGCGCGCACTGGTCAACAAGCCGTCGATCATCCTGGCCGACGAGCCCACGGGGAACCTGGATTCGCAGACTGGTGTCGAAATCATGGCGCTCTTTGACCGGCTCCATGCC
>Ga0181522_10001988_pt1 | contig 11907 bp, 12 predicted proteins | sample PEATcosm2014_Bin_27_FD_121103 | JGI IMG/M metagenome (GOLD analysis project Ga0181522, IMG submission 121103) | Peatland microbial communities from MTU Mesocosm Facility, Houghton, MI, USA - PEATcosm2014_Bin05_10_metaG | ecosystem: Environmental > Terrestrial > Soil > Wetlands > Peat | place...
CGCGGCACGCCGCAGCAGACGCACGCGGTTATCATGGAAGTGGTGCGGAAGAAGTTGAAGATATGAAAGCCGCGAGCCTCGGGCCTCGAGCTTAAACATCAGGCACTGCGTCTCCTAGTTGGCTCATGGCTCGCAACTCGCAGCTCGTTTTCTATGCCCTTTTCCGATTTTGTCGGCAATTCCGAAGTCGTCCATCGCCTGCGCGAGATGATTGCGCGCGATCACTTTCCTCATGCCGTGATTCTGGCGGGCGCGGGGGGATCGGGCAAGTACACCCTTGCGCTCATGCTGGCGCGTGCCATGAATTGCCTGGAGCGGCCGACCACCGACGGACTCCCCGACTTCTGCGGACATTGCTCGAACTGTACTCGCTTTGCGCTGGCGCAGGATCTGGATGCGCGCTGCGCCGAGGCGATCGAAGCGCGGGAGAATCTGCGCGAGACCGACAAAAAAGAGACGCGGATTTTTGTGCAGACGCATCCCGACTTGCTGGTCATTCCTCCCGACCCGCCGCAGATGATGATCAAGGTCGACCAGGTGCGCCACGTTATTCAGCGCATTTACTACCGGCCGGCGGAGGCGCGGGAGAGCATTTACATCTTTACCGGATCGGCCTTCATGAAAGAGGCGGCGAACTCGCTGCTAAAAGTTCTGGAAGAGCCGCCGGAGTTTGCGACGATTTTTTTGCTGACGGAGAATGCGGGAGAATTGTTGCCGACGATTCGCTCACGCTCGGCTATTTTTACGCTGAGCGCTTTGAGTGCGGCGGAGCTGGAAAGTCGGCTGGCGAATCTGCGATCGGATTGGAATCCGCGGCAGCGCGCGCTGGTGGCGCGGCTGAGCGAGGGAGCGGTGGGGCGCGCCCAGTCGTTCGATTTGGAGAGCTACATTGCCGCCCGCGGCCACGCGCTGGTGCTGCTGAAATCGGCGCTCGGCAGCGGCGATCACAGCGAGCTTTTCAAGACGACGGAGACCTACCGGCCGGGCGCGGATGGCCGGCAAAAAATGGATAGCTTGCTGCGCACGCTTTACCTACTGCTCGAAGACATGATGTTCCTGCAATCTGGAACGGCCCAATTGGTGCGCAATACGGACATCCTGGGTGAACTGAAGAAGATGGCGGAAACGGCAGATTTTGCCTGGGTGCAGCGCGCTGCGGCGGGGCTCGGCGAGGTGGAGCGGGGGATGCGGCGCAACCTGCTGCGCTCGCTTTCGCTGGATGCGTTCGCGGCCGCACTTCAGCCGGGCGCGTGAGCTTCTACTGAAGACTTCTGTTGAGCGTGTCTACTGAGCACTACTTCGGAACAAAAGATGAGTTACGAATCCCACTTTGGTGCTATCGAGTGGGTGACACAAATCATTGTCAGACTTACTTCGCTGTGGTACCGTACCTCATAAGTTTCCCCGATTACCACAATCACAGGCTCAGGTGTTGTGGCACTTTTGCCGCCCCCGTGCGCAGGTGGTGACACATGAAAGAAACCTTAGAACCCATACCAGCCGAGCGTTCTGCCGAGCAGGCCTCCGACCAGGAAGGCTTCGCCAATCGTAAGCTGATTCGGCCTTCGCTGACTCGCAACAACGACCACGGAAATAACGGTCATGGCCACGGGCAGAACCATAGCTTGAGCCACGGTTCGAACCACATTCCCAACCACAGTCCGAACCATGCAATAGGCCATAGTCCCTCCGAGCGGAGAGAGCGCGACCGGTCGGCGGCACCCGCCAAGAAAGTAACACCTTCCGAACAAACCAACGCCGAGAATTTTTACTATCAGAAACAGATGCAGACCAAGACTCCCATGGTGGTGGTGTTGCGCGATGGTGAGGAGGTCCGCGGCATCATCGAGTGGTACGACAAGACCTGCATCAAGCTGAACCGCAGTGGCGCGCCCAATCTGATGATCTACAAGCCGGCGATCAAGTACATGTTTAAAGAGGGCGAGATTCGGCGTTAAGTTGGGGAACCGTTCGAGTAAGCCTTTCGTATTCCCCGTAAGAGGAATACGTTCATCGCTTCAACCTCCCAACTCGTGGTTCTTGCCACTCAAAAGTCCGCTCTCCATCGTATTCTTCGAGCGCTCTTCTACACTCTCGCGATTCTCTATCTCGCTGGGACCGTCATCGGCGGCGCGGGATTGGGCTGGATCGCGGTGCATCCTTTCAGCCATCCGGTCACACCTCGCGAGACGCATAATGCCGAAGCATGGGCTCGGGAAAATTCGGTCAACTTCCGAAATGTCACGCTCACAGCCCCCGACGGAACCGCCCTGCATGCCTGGTACATGCGCCCGTCGCAGGCCAATGGCAATGCCATAATCCTTCTCCACGGAGTCTCCGACAACTTGCTCGGGATGTATGGATTCGGCAAATGGCTGGTGGAGAACCACTATGCCGTTTTGATGCCCGATGCGCGCGGCCATGGTAATAGTGGAGGCATGGCGAGCTACGGTATCCGGGAAGCGGATGATATTCACGTCTGGGTCGATTGGATTGAAGCGAATGATTCCACGCGGTGCGTTTACGGACTCGGCGAATCGATGGGAGCGGGGGAGTTGTTACAGGCGTTGCCGCGCGAGCATCGGTTTTGTGCGGTGGTAGCCGAGTCGCCATTCGCCAGCTTCCGCGAAGTGGCGTATGCGCGCATGGGGCAGCCGTTTCATCTGGGACCGTGGGTTGGGCGGACATTTTTTCGCCCGACGGTGGACGTCGGATTCCTCTTCGTGCGCTTGAAATATGGCTTGAACATGGAAGAGGCGTCGCCGGAACAGGCGGTTGTCGGCCTGAAGACTCCGGTGCTGCTGATTCACGGGCTGGACGATACCAACATTCCACCCTATCATTCGGATTCGATCCAGGCGAAGAATCTGACGTCAGTTGTGGTGTGGAAGGTGCCAGGGGCAGCTCACACTGGCGCGCACGCTGCCGCCCCGAGGAGTTCGACCGAAGAGTTCTCGAGTGGTTCGCGGCGCATTCGTCGCCGATAAACTGAGCGTGGTTTGACTTGTAATTTGGTTAATCGAGGTATCGAGTATTAAAATGCCGTCCGCCGACGTCCCTGTTACGAGAATGGTCCCCCGGTTGACAATCCTATCTATCTCCCATAGCATCAATAACTTGAAGAACGGCAATTCTTGGGAGAGAGGCGCCCCTTGATTAAGCTTGACATCATCAACGAAGTGGTCAACCGCACCGGCATCACCAAAACGAAGGCGGAACTGGCCGTTGAGACCGTGTTTGAGAGCATGAAGAAAGCGCTCGCGACCGGCGACCGCATCGAGCTACGCGGCTTTGGAGTGTTCAACGTGCGTCCGCGCAAGACCGGCATCGGGCGCAATCCGCGCACCGGCGCCGAGGTTTCGATTCCACCGGGCAAGGCCGTGCGCTTCAAGCCGGGCAAGGAGTTGCAGTCGATCGACTGAGTGCTCCAACGACGATTGCCTGTGCCGGTTCGAATTTTCGAATCGCAGATTGCAGAGGTGGCATTGCCGAAGCCAGCCGCCGCATCTCACCTCATGTGCATGTTCACCTCTGTGAGTCTGATTTGACTGTGACCTTATTTCCTCCGCGCCGTGACTCCGTGGTGAAATAATTTAGCGACAACCTGCTCATGTCTGAAACCACGCCGACCTTTCCCGTACTCGCCGCCGACCGTGAGCCAGAGGTGTGGCTTATCCCGCGACCGCGTACGAGGTGGTGGTTGTACGTTTTGTTTTTTCTGCTGACGATGTTCAGCACGACCGTGGTGGGAGCTGGGCTGGAGTTCAATTTCCTCCATCGGCAGCCGATGTTTTCGCTGGAAGATAATGCAGTGTCCGTCTTTCCAGTCGAGTGGGCGCTGGCAAAGCCAGCAAATCTGCTGCTCGGCCTGCCCTTTTCACTGACGCTGATGTTCGTACTATTTGCGCATGAAATGGGACACTATCTTTACGCGCGCCATTATCGCGTTTATGTGACGCCGCCATTTTTCGTGCCGTTTCCCAGCCTGATTGGCACCCTGGGCGCGTTCATCCGCATCAAGAGTCCGATTCCGTCGCGGGCAGCGCTGTTCGATATCGGAATCGCAGGACCGATTGCAGGATTTATTCCGGCCTGTATTGCACTGTTTGTCGGGCTATCGATGTCTCGCCCAATGCCCGCGCCGAAGGGCCATTATCTTGAACTTGGTTTTCCGCTTATTTTTCAGCTGGCAGCCCATTTGATCAAGATCGGCGGTCCTCTCTCATCAGTGGCTCTTCACCCGGTTGCCGTCGCTGCCTGGGTAGGGATGTTTGCAACGTCGCTGAACCTACTGCCCGGCGGACAATTGGACGGCGGGCACGTTGTTTTTTCCATATCGCCTCGGCTGCATTGGTGGACCTCGGTTCTCACGGTCGTGGCGCTGATTCCCCTGGGCAGATACCTGTGGTATGGCTGGTTTTTGTGGGCGGTGATCCTGACGCTTACCTGGAGACATCCGAATGTTCCGCGCTATCCGTCGGTGTCGGGAGGTCGTCGATGGATTGCCGCATTCGGATTATTGATGCTGTTGTTAACATTCACACGCGTTCCCGTGGCGGAACGGCCGGACGAGCCTTATTCCTGGCGCCAGTTTCGCAATGACGCGCGCGACGACTATTACCAACTGCGCGATAAGGTTCGCCGCAAACTTCATCTAAACTGATTGCCGGGTTGGGTTGCGCACGTCGAGGTTGCTGGCCGTTCGTAACTCGAGACTCGTAACTCGCCGCTCAAATCACATCAGCCAGATCGCATCTACATCCACGACAATCTGCGGCCGCGGAATTTTGCGGGCCGCTGCCTCGGCCAGCATTGCACGCAGCAGGGCGTTCATCTTTTCGCGGCTGGGCGATTTTAGAATGAAGTGATAGCGATAGTCGCGCTTCAATCTTGTGATGGGGGCAGCTGCGGGACCAAGCACGCGAATGCCTTCGTGGCGCGTCTTTTCGAACCAGCGGCCGAGTTCGCCTGACCAGGCTAGGGCTTCGTCAAGCTTTTCGCTGCGCACGATCACATTCGCGATCGCGCTGTAGGGCGGGTAGTGCATCCAACTGCGGAATTGCAATTCCTTATCGTAAAAGCCTGCGAAATCGTGGCGAGCGGCAAACTGCACTGCGTAGTGATCCGGGAAATAAGTTTGCAGCACGACTTTGCCCGGCGAGTTGCCGCGCCCAGCGCGCCCAGCGACCTGCGTGAGCAATTGAAACGTTCTCTCCGCCGCGCGGAAATCGGGCAAGCCGAGAGCGGTGTCCGCTCCGACTACGCCGACCAGCGTTACACCGTGAACGTCGTGACCTTTGGCGATCATCTGGGTGCCGACCAGCATGTCGAGTTCGCCTTCGTTGAGCGCGTTCAGAGCGCGCTCAAAATCTTCGCGGCCGCGCACGGTATCGCGATCGAGGCGTCCGATGCGCGCCTGCGGAAACATTCCGTGCAGCAACTCTTCTAATTTCTCCGATCCGGTGCCGACGAAATGAACGTATTCACTGCCGCACTCCGCGCACTTCTTAGGCACCGGCACGATCGATCCGCAGTAGTGGCATTCCATTTTGTTCTCGCGCTTGTGGTGGGTCATGGAGACGGCGCAGTTCTTGCACTGGAGAGCCTGGCCGCATGCGCGGCAGAGCGCGACCGGAGAGTAGCCGCGGCGATTGAGCAGGACCATCACCTGTTCTTTTTTGCCGAGACGTTCGCGGATCTCTTCAGCGAGCTTGCGGGAGATGACCTGCTCACGGCCGGTTTCCTGAAATTCCTGGCGCATGTCGAGGATTTCGACTTGAGGCAGAGGGCGGTTTTCGACGCGGTCGGGCAACTCGACGAGCGTGTACTTGTGTTTTTTCGCGTTGTAGTACGACTCGAGGGAAGGCGTCGCCGAACCGAGTACGATGACGGCGCCGGCCATTTTCGCACGCATCACGGCAACATCACGCGCGTGGTAGCGCGGCGTTTCCTCCTGCTTGTAGGAAGAGTCCTGTTCTTCATCGACGATGAGGAGCGCGAGATCGGCGACGGGAGCGAAGACCGCGGAGCGCGTGCCGACGACGACGCGAGCCTCGCCGCGCTTGATGCGATGCCACTGCTCGGCGCGCTCGTCGTCGCTGAGGCCGGAATGGAGGATGGCCACTTCATCGCCGAAGACTTGAATCAGATCGGCGGCCATGGCGGGGGTGAGGCCGATCTCGGGTACGAGCAGAATCGACGATCGTCCCTGTTCAAGCACCTCGCGCATGGCAGCCAGATAAACGGCGGTCTTGCCGGAACCGGTAACGCCGTGCAGCAACATACCCGTGAATTTGCGAGCGCTGACGGCTGCCAGAATTTTGTTTTGCGCTTCTTTCTGCGGCGGGTTGAATTCGAATTCGAAAGGCGAGCGGCGCGGCTTGAGTCGGGGAGCGGTGAAACTTTGCGGTTCGTCGATCAGTTCGATCAATCCGCGCCGAGCCAGAGTGTCGAGAGTCGTGCGCGGGATGTCGAGTCCGCGGAGGGCGTCGACTGGTACGCGGCCACCGGCGGCGGCGAGCGCATCGATGAGCGTGCGCTGGTTTTCGTTCAATTTCTTCGGAATGGAGGCATGGGCGCCCTCGCCCGTGCGTTCTCGGACCTCGAGTTCTGGAATCGCTTCCGCCGACACCAGCACCGCAACTTTGATCGTGCGGGCGGCATCGCGCGGCGCGGATACATCTTCGCGGGCAATCCACTTTTTGCGAACCATGCTCGCCAGGAGAGTTTTTGAAACTCGCGTCGCGCCGCGCAGGCTGGCTTCGTTCACGGGCGAGCCTTCGCGTTCCGCCAGATAGTCGAGCACGCGGAACTCAAGCAGCTGATCTTCGGGTTCGCGCTGCGAACGAGCGGAGGATCCGGCCGTGGCCGCAAGATGCAACGCCATCTGGCCTTTGTCGGCGATGCGGTAGGTGATGGTGCGTTTGAACTCCGCCGAGAGCGGCAGCATCGTGCGAAAAACTTCGCCGAGGGGGGCGAGGTAGTAGGAGGCGATCCACTGGCCGAGTTTCAGAAGCTGCTCGTCGAGGACCGGCGAGTTGTCGAGAACCTCGATAAGTTTTTTGATTTTGACGTCTTTCGATGAGGGCGCGCGGTCATGAAGCTCGACGGCGATGCCAGACATGCGCTGCTGGCGAAATGGCACGAGCACGCGGCCGCCGACGACCGGGTCCATGCCGGGCGGAATGGCATAGGTGAACGCCATATCGAGGGGCACGGCGAGCGCAACGTCAGCGAAGAGGGGCATCTATTGGAAGATTAAACCAGATCAGGAGAGGGGGTTTCTGGCGCTGGGATCCGATCGCCATGTGATGGTGGCTGCGAGATTACGAGAAAATGGACTTCGCCGCTCGAATCGTTTTTTATCTGATGCGATGCGCCCACCGGAATGCAAATTCCCTCACCGGTGGTGAGCTGGATTGAACGGCCATCTACTTCCATGACGGCTTTGCCAGCGAGAATGTAGAAGAATTGTTGCGCGCGCTGGTGGAAGTGGCGGACCTCCGCCGTGCCTGGCGGCATGCATTCCTGAATAACGCTCAACCCTGAATGTTTTAGCAAATGCCAGCCATCGCAGCCGTTGCCCCACATGTAACGCTCGGCAGTCGCTTTGCTGATCGCGCTGATTTCTTCGTTGGGCATTGGCCGGTTACTGCGCGTCTTTGGCGGGCGCTTTCAGCCCCAATTCTTTCATGACCATTTGCAAATCTTTCCAAGCCTCGCCTTTTTGGCGGGGGTCGCGGAGGAGAAACGCCGGATGGTAGGTGACAGCGAGCTTGCAGCCGGTCCAGTTCGAACCATTGCCCGGGCTGCCCCGAAAGCCCGCGGGCGTGAAGTCGTAGAAACGGCCGCGGAGCTGGGCCATCGACGAGTTCATGGCGAGCAGTGTTTTGGCGGCGGTCGCACCGAGGGCGACGATCACTTTGGGCTTGACGACTGCGATCTGGCGCATCAGAAATGGCGAGCAGGTTTCGCACTCTTCGCGCTCGGGCGTGCGATTTCCGGGCGGGCGGCATTTGACGATGTTGGCGATGTAAACCTGTTCGCGCGCAATGCCCATCGCTTTGATCATGTTGTTGAGCAGCTGCCCGGCGCGGCCTACGAAGGGCTCGCCTTGTTCGTCTTCGTCAGCTCCGGGACCTTCGCCGACGAACATCAACTCGGCCTTGGGATCGCCGACTCCGAAGACGATTTGCTTGCGTCCTTGCTTGTGCAGCGGGCAGCGCGTGCAGTCGCCGAGATCTTCGCGGATGATTTTTAACGCCTTGACCGGATCGCTCGTGCCCTGCTCGGGGCGGGCGGGGACGAGCTCAAGTGTGGATTCTTCTGCGGCAACGGGCACACGCAGCGCGGCGGACTTCCGTGGACTCATTTCGTCTCCGAATTCGGTTGGAATTTCTGCGACGGTGGTCGCGGATTCGCTTACGGGCTGGCGGTAGAAATCGTAAATGCCCATTTCGTTGTAGTAGCGAATGCGCGCGGCGAGAGCGCGGCGAAGCTCGGGGTCAAGAGTGCGGGGCATTGCGGATAAGAATAACAAATCGGGAAGTGGGATCGGTTTTCGAGGGGCTTCGCTTGGCCGACGCCATGCTTTTGAGGAGAACGAGATCCTTCGATTGGGCACTCAGGATGACAAGATTATTCAGGGTCGTGATGATCGGGCTATGGATGGGTCGGCACTTTGACGCGCTTGCGCAGCTTCACTACCTGGTCGAGCACGCGTTGCGCGACCTCCCACTTCGAGGTTTCGGGAACTTCGATGACCTCGTCGTGCGAGATGATCGTAACTGCGTTGCGGTCGGAATCGAAGCCCAGGCCTTCGCGGGAGACGTCATTGGCCACGATGGCGTCGAGCGACTTAGCGGCCAGCTTCTTGCGGGCGTTTTCGAGGACATTTTCGGTTTCGGCGGCGAATCCGATTACGATTTGCGAAACGTCGGCCGGCGAATTTTTGTGCGCGGCCAGTTCTTTGAGGATGTCCGCGGTCGGCTCTAGTTCGAGCGAGAGCGGGCCTTTGCGCTTGATCTTTTCTCCAGCCGCTACCTTGGGGCGGAAATCGGCTACGGCTGCGGTTTTGATGACCACCGTGCTTTCGGGCAGGAGCTTCAACACTGCGGTGCGCATCTCGTCCGCGGTTTCAACGCGCGTCAGTTCCGCCGCTTCGGGCGGCGTGATGGAGGTTGGACCGCTGATGAGCAGCACGCGGGCGCCCCGGCGCGAGGCGGCTTCGGCGATCGCGTAACCCATGCGTCCGCTGGAACGATTGGTGAGGTAGCGAACCGGATCGATCTTTTCGCGCGTGGGACCGGCGGTGACGAGGACGGTTTCTCCGGCCAGGTCCTGAGATGCGCCGAGCGCTTCCAGCACGGCGGCCACAATCGTGTCGTTTTCAGCGAGGCGCCCCGCTCCGGTCATGCCGCACGCAAGGTAGCCACTGCCCGGCTCGACGATGCGCACACCGCGCCGGCGAAGCGTTTCCAGATTCGCTTGCGTGGCAGCGTGGTTCCACATGTTCACGTTCATGGCAGGCGCGACGACCACGGGAGCAGTGGTCGCGAGGTAAAGAGTGGAAAGGAAGTCGTTGGCGATCCCTTGCGCAAATTTGGCGAGGACGTCGGCGGTTGCAGGCGCCACCACGAGCGCGTCAATTCCCTGCGCGACGGCAATGTGCTCGATGGCGGATTCGAGATTGGCCTCGGATTCGCGAGTCCCAAAAAGATCGGTGATGACCTTTTCGCCGGAGAGCGCCGCGAAGGTGAGAGGACGAATAAACTCCTGGGCCGCGCGAGTCATGACGACCTGCACGCGGATGCCGCGTTCCTGGAGCAGGCGAACGATCTCCGCTGACTTGTAAGCGGCAATGCCTCCGGAGACACCGAGTGCAATTTTCATCTTCTACGCGGACGAAGCGCGGTTACGTCTTTCTCTATGTCTACGCGTCTTCAGTGAATGGTTTACCCAATGGATCGCTGGCTGCTTCAGCCGCAATTTTGGGCAATTCCGGGATAATCCATTTCACCTTGCCGGCCTTGATTTCATCCTGCGCGATGCGGCAGGGCTTGCGTGAAATGGTTTCGATCACCGGTGGAGCGCCGCCCTGCAGTTGCCGGGCCCGCCGCGCCGCCACCAGAATGTAACGGTAGTTACTGTCAAACCCTTCGATCAGCTTCATAGATTCCCCCCTAGACCTCATGCCACTGGATCGATCTGGAACTTTAGTTACGACTTGGTACCGCACCAAAGGAAGCCAGAATCGGCTGAACCCGATCGCGCGCCTGTTCCAGTTGACACGCTTCGGCGGTTGCGAGCAGCCGCTTCTCGTCCATTCTAGGCTCTTTCCCGCTTCTTTTGATCCGCTCGGCGAGCACGATGGCCTTGAGTTCGTCGGCGGATTGTTCGAGCAGGTTGTTCACTAATATATAGTCGTATTTCGAGTAATTCTCAATCTCTCGCCGGGCCGTGTCCAACCGGCGACGAATCACCTCCTCGGGATCGAGACCGCGGTTGCGCAACCGCCACTCCAGTTTGTCGCGGTCGGGGGGGAGGATAAAGATGCTGACCGCGTCGGATAATTTCTCTTTGACCTGAGCGGCGCCCTGGACGTCGATATCGAGCAGGAGGTCGTGGTTGCGCTGCTCGCTCTCACGCAGGAAGCGCCGAGCCGTGCCGTAGTAGTTGCCGAAAACGCAGGCGTGCTCGAGGAATTCGCCGGCCGCGATCATGGACTCGAACTCCCCTTTCGTAACGAAGAAGTATTCTTTGCCGTTTGTTTCGCTGCCGCGGGGATGGCGCGTGGTGTAGGAGATGGAAAAGTCGAGATTGTGCACCATCTTGAAAAGTTCATTGACGAGGGTCGATTTGCCCGATCCGGAGGGCGCGGAAACGATGTAGACGATGCTCATTCGAGGTTCTGCACCTGCTCGCGGGATTTTTCGATCTCCGATTTCATCAACAAGCCGGCCTCGGTAATTTTCAAGGCCTCGCCTGCGAGCCCCGAGGTTTTTGAGAGCAGAGTATTGGCCTCGCGGTTCATCTCCTGCAACAGGAAATCCATTTTCTTGCCGACTTCGCCGCTCTGACCGAGCAGCGCCTCGAAATGGTCGACGTGCGTGTTCAGGCGGACGAGCTCCTCCTGAATGTCGCTGCGGTCGACGAGCACGGCGGCTTCCTGGAGGATGCGATCCTTGTCGATCTGCGCGCCGAACATCTCCCGCATGCGCGACTGGAGACGCTCCGCGTAGGTGCGGAGGATGGCGCCGCGATGGATTTCGATACCGCCGGCCGCCTCGCGCAGATGCTTCATGCGCTCGCGCAGTTCGCGCTCGATGCCGCGGCCTTCTTCTTCGCGCATCTGGTTGAGCCGCGCCAACGCTTCTTCGACGCAGGCCATCACTGCGTCGTCCAGTTCGTCGCCGGAGCGCTCGTTGCCGGAATCCATCGCGCCGGGCATGCGCAGCAGCACGTTGAGATCGGGCTCGCCGCCGATGCCGAACTCCTGTGCTGCCGAGCGAAAAGCCTGCACATAGCCGGAAATGAGTTGGCGATTGAGGCCCACGCCGTTGGCGTTCGTGTAATCGAGGTTGAGCGTCACCTCGACGTGGCCGCGGACCATTTTCTCTTTGAGCAGGCGGCGCAATTTCATTTCGAGCGCGTCGGTGTCGGAGGGGAGCCGGAAATGGAGATCGAGGAAGCGATGATTCACCGACTTAAGCGCTAAGGCGAAGGCGAGGCGCGGATTGGCCTGGCCTCGGACTTGCGCGTATCCCGTCATGGAGCGAAGTGGCATCGAAATCAGTTCTCAGTTAGTTCTCAGCGCTAAAGACCGCAATGTGGATCGCTCGGCTGTCTTTTACGTGTTTACTACCTTTGGCGCATCGGCCTCGGCGAATTGCAATTCATAAAGCCGCC
>Ga0181522_10001990_pt1 | contig 11904 bp, 13 predicted proteins | sample PEATcosm2014_Bin_27_FD_121103 | JGI IMG/M metagenome (GOLD analysis project Ga0181522, IMG submission 121103) | Peatland microbial communities from MTU Mesocosm Facility, Houghton, MI, USA - PEATcosm2014_Bin05_10_metaG | ecosystem: Environmental > Terrestrial > Soil > Wetlands > Peat | place...
AGCAAAGAGGCTGCGACGCGATCGCATGAGACTACGCCTGCTGAGAGCAAGACCGCTGCCAGTCATTCGGCTGAAAGCAAGGCAGCTGAACATAGGGCGACTGCTGCTCGTTCGAGCGAGAATAAGGCGGAAGAAAACAAGGCGGCTGCGGCGCGGACGCATGAAGCCAAGGCCGAAGAGAACAAGGCCGCTGCAAGTCACTCGGCTGAAACCAAGGCAGCTGAACACAAGGCGACTGCTGCTCGTTCGAGCGAGAATAAGGCGGAAGAAAACAAGGCGGCTGCGGCGCGGACGCATGAGGCCAAGGCCGAAGAGAACAAGGCCGCTGCCAGTCATTCGAGCGAGAATAAGGCGACGGATAATAAGGAAGCTTCAACTCGCTCGCATGAGACGCAGGCGCATGAGAAGAAGGCAGCTCCTGCCACCTCGCATGAGGACCGCGATGCTCCTTCAAAGCCGGCAAGTCATTCGGAGCCCGCGGCGCATCAACAGGCTTCGCCTCGCCCTGCGGCTCGACCGGAGAGCGCTCCTCATTCTGCGAGCCCAACTCGCGCGCAGGCTGCGCCTCATCCTCAGGCAAAGCCCGAGCCTGCTCCTGCGGAGAAGAAGGCTCCGGGCGAGAAGGAGAAGCCCTGAGGGCCGCTTTGAAAGTGGGAGGATGCCAGGCCTCTGACCGTATGATTTCGTGCTTCCCATCCCGGCGGCAAAGAGTTGCCGTGGCGACCGCCGCAAGGATGGGACACCCAAACTGGTAGATGACCAAGCGGTCAGAGGTCTAGAAACTGCCCCCAGGGGTGTGCAAAATTGAACAGACTGGCTCTTCGTGGCGGGATATAGTTCTGCTTAATTTCGCCAAAGATGCGAAAAGGCACACGAATCACCTTTGCAGCCCGCCGGACGGACACCCGGCGGGTTTTTGTTTGTGCGGAGGCATCTGCAGGATTTCGCGGGATTACCACGATTCCTCACGTGAATCGTTTCCCTTCACCACCTGGAAACGGTTAGATTATCGAGGTATACCGTGGAAGTCCCGCTCGAGCCAAGCCCGTCAACCTGGAATTGAGTGTTGATCACGGGATCCCATCCGAGAGCGGCCGCTCCATACGCAGTGGCATTCAACTTACTCTCGGCTCCATCAAGCCATACGGAGTGATATTTGATGGTGCCGGAATCATCCCGGGAAAAGAAGGCCTGAACGTGATGCCATGTCTCCCTTGACCAATTTCGCGGGTTGCATTGCGTTCCACTCTTGCTCACCCACTGCGGTCTTGGGGACTTGGCAGTTCCCACGTTGACGGTGTAAGCCCAATTACCCGAATATCCATCGCACTGCACGCCAATCAACACAGTCTGTCCATTGGGCATTACTTGATTCGTATCCATTTCCAGATTGGCGATCTTGCTGGCGGAGCTTGTGAGATACACCCAGGCATCGTAGAAGAAGTTGCTGGAGCTTGTATCGTCCGCGAAGGAGACTGAATAACGTTCGTCGCCACCATTCGAGAACTGGGTGACAAACCTCCGCGTGCTCCCGACGAGAGAAGGTGAGCTGACAATCGAGGTAGATCCAGATGAAGAGCCCGGCCCTCCTTCATCATGGGACCCGGCCCAGTTGCCCATGGCTTGAATGCTGCTGACACTGAAAGCATTCGAGGGAACGATCCTGTCGCCGGTTCCGGACGTTGGACCAGCCTGGACAATGACGGTCACATCGGTGACGCATATCGATCCCTTGTCGCCCCACGCCTTCACATGCAACGTGTGCGTGCCGGGAGCAGATCCGACTGGAGTCTCCAAGGATGTGCCGTCAAAAACGGCCGAATCGGCACTGTTGTCGAATGAATAGCCCATTGCAGAAATATTCTGAGATGAGCAGTTGCCCGCGGACGCCGAGAGGGTGAACGGCGACGCAACTTCACCACCGTTGGAAGGACTGTTGACAGTCACGCCTGCCAGCGCAGGGATCGCGAGGGTAGCAAGCAATGAGGTGAGGAGAGAGAAATTCTTCAGGACATTCACGCATGCAGGGGACAAAAGCGTTTTCATGAATCTGCCTCGGGAGATCAGAACCCGTAAATGTTGCAGTTAACACAAGACTTCCTACGCTGCGCCTTCGCAGAGAAAGAGAGCCTAAGAATGGGAATGGGCTGGTCTGAGTGACACGCAGCGCAATGTGCCTGGCAGGAGCTCAGCAACCTCGAAACTTGCGTACTCCAGGCGGCTACAGAGCGAAATGGAGCTCCATGGCGCCAGACGGCTTCGACCAAAGAACACATGAGAAAATGAATGAAGCGGCTACCGGAAAAGCGCTCCGCTCAACGTCTTCGCAACGGTTCCAAGATCGTTTACCGCCCAGGCAACAAATCAAAGAAATTCTGCATCAAGTGAATCTGTCACCATATTACACTTCTCGGCGAGCGACCGAGCTATTTTGACCTAGAAAACAGTACTACCTTCTAAATCCACGAACTACTATTGACACCCCATCAAACTATGTTCGCAGCATAAACACCTATTGCCCAAACCCAGCAAGAATCAGGCTCGCTGCCAGTTTAGCGCCCAATCTTTCGTTTTTCCGGGAATATCTTGCCTTACCAGCGGTAGAAGGTGAGGTTATCCACGTACAGAGTAGACGATCCACCCGCGCCAACGCCATCGACCTGAAAGTTGGTCATCAGGGTTCCCGCCGCCCAACCCAGGGAGAAGGCGGAGGGTACAGTCTTGTTGATCTCCGCTTCAACGCCGTCAAGCCACACCGACTTGTAAGTGACATTGCCTACGGCGTCGCGAGAGTAGCTGATCTGGACGTGATGCCAGACGTTCCGGGTCCAATCAGCCGGATTGCATGGCTGGCTGGATCGAAGCCATTTTACAACCGGCTTGGCACGCGTTCCCACATTCGAGCTGTAATCCCAGGTACCAGAGTCGCCAGCGCATTGGAAGGCGTAAATCACTGTGTCCCCATTGGCGATCACCTGATTATTGTCCATTTCGAGATTGCCGACTACGCTTCCCTCTTCAATCCAGACTTCGGCGTCGTAGAGGAAATTAGTGACATTCGGGTCCTTTGCGTACGACTTGGAGTAGATTTCGCCACCCCAATTGGTGAAGGTGGTGGCAAACTTGGCTACTTCACCACTTAAGGAAGGCTCAGTGACCAGGGTCATGACGCCGTCCGACGAGCCCTGCGTAGCTGGGTCGTGATTCATCTTCCAGTTGGGGAGTAACTGCACACCCGGGACACTTATTGCGGTTGGGGGGATCGAGGGACCGGTCTTGATGACGTAGTCTGCGCTGGCCAGGCTGCTGCTTGAGAAGCCAGGAGCAACCGCAACCGCTTGAATCACCGCCGATTTGCCTACCGGGATAGGCTCAGAGTATCGAGTCGACGAAGTCGTTGGCGTGGAACCGTCAGTGGTGTAAAAGATCGATGCGTTCGACGTTGCAGCGGATAATTTCACCAACTGCTCGGACATATATTCCCCGGCAACCGGCGAAAATGCGGGTGTAGCTGCGGCCGGAGGCGGTGTTTTGCCGCTGGGAACAACCGTGATGTCCAAATGCACATCTTCGTTCACCTGTTTGCCCCAGCACTTCACATGCAGGACGTGCTTCCCCTGAGAAGCGGACACCGTCGCTTTAAAAGCCGTTGAAACAATCGTCGTGGGGCCACTGTCAATTGAATAGCCCATTGAGACCGCGGGTCTTGCGTCGCAAGTCTCAGCGCTCGCCACCACAACAAAGGGCGAGGTGACATGAGCGCCGTCTTTGGGAGACGTCACGACCATGCCGGACGCTGAAAGAGTGCTTGCCGCAAGCGCTAAGATGCAGAAAAGAAACGCCTTCATGGATATACCTCGGGGGACCATGGGCGAGCGCACATTGGTGCCAGCCGTGGGTGCGGCCTGCGCTTCCGGGAACGAACAGGTGTTCGTGAAACCGGTCCAGGTAGAGGCCCTGGAACTGAAAGGTGCTGGAGGGTCGAATAAACAGTCTTTGCCTATCCGTCTCGAGTGAATTCACCGAGCCCACGCGTATCCAGGCTTACGAGATCCAACTACTTCGCATGAACGAGCTCCGCCCCAGCCCAGGGCACACGCCCATCCTCGTTAATGGACCACCGAAATGCACATTTCTCGGAATTCTTGCGAGCAGAATAGCACAGCCCTTGAAGATTGCGGGAACGAGAGTCACCAAAATGGGGGCACTAAGGTAACGAACATCGATAGCCGAATAGGGCTCGGCTTCTCGCCGGGATCAACTCAGCAGCACTTACTCGCAGGCATCGAGGATCAGGTCTGACAAGTCACGGAGCTGGGCGAATCCAATCCGATCCGGGACAGACTTGTTGCACAGGTAGACAGAAACCAGCTCCCGGCCCGGGTCACACCAGGCAACGCAGCATGACGATCCACCAAAGCCAAAGGTCTCGCGGCTGCTTTTTCTGCCCAAAATGCATCCGGGGCCTTCAGCACTGCCGAGGCCTCCAAGGATGAACGCCTGTGACCAACGTACGGGCGCTTTGATGAACCGGTCCACCTCCCCGTCGGAGGACGGCTGTCGCGCCGCCAGGATCGTTTCCTCGCGCAGGAGCCGGGCGCTGCCGGCGCGTCCACCAAGACGCAACATCTCGTAGAAGACCGCAACCTCCCTGGCGGTTGTTGAGGTTGTCGCTGCCGGGCACACGGCCTCGCGCATGCGGCGCCAATTAAAAAGGAAAGCCCCTTTCCCATGGATCACCACGCGCTCCCCCCACGCCGACCGTGGAAGGCCGAAAGAGGTCCGCGTGAGTCCCAGTGGGCGAGCGAAGTTTTCATCGAAGAATTCTTGAATTTTCTTCCCGGTGACCCGGCGTACGAGCTCCCCGCAGATGAAACCGTAGCTGAAGAACTGGTAGGCCGGGGCGCTCCCAGGCGCAAACCATGGCGTGGCTTCTTCGATGCGCCGTATCGACCTGGCCCAGTCAGGTATGGCGAGACTCTCCGCCATCACGCCCAGCATTCCCCGGCCTGCCATGGGTGACCCTGTGCGGTGTTGCAGTACCTGCAGGACGGTCACGTCCTGTTTGCCATTCTGCCCGTACTCCGGCCAGTACGCGCTCACTGGCTTGTCGAGCGCGAGAAGCCCGCGCTCGGCCAGCAAATGCACGCAGAGGGCTGCGAACGGCTTGCCTAACGAATAGATAACAAAACGGTCATGGGGCGTGACTCGGGCGTGGTCCCGATTGGTGGATCCGACTGAACGGTCGAGAATGACCCGGCCTCCGCGGAGCACGACCAGCTGAGCACCGAAGTGTCTGTCGCGGAGCCGCGACGCCAGCCAGTGCGCGACTTTCTCCAAGCGGTCGGCTTTGATGCCTGCAGCCGGCGGCGCCACCTCGGTCCAGGTATTATCGTCGTTCGGAGAGATTTTCATTCATCTCAAAGAGTCTCGCACAAATGCTCGCCTGTCTCTTTTGGCGGGCAAATGAAAACCCTGCCAGAACCGCCATTCGAAGCGATCTCGAATGGGGGATTCAGACAGGGTTATATCTCTCGGGCTGGGCGAATGGGGCCGCGGCTCACTCTTACCTTGGCGGCGACCGCGGAAGTCGTCGTGGCGGAGCCGATGGTATCCGTCACCGCGACATCAAGGTTGTCCGGGACTTGATCGGCATTCCGCGGTACGGGGAGGGGCTGCTGAATGGAATCAAAAGTCGTTGAGTAAAATCCTGTCGCGCCGGTCAAAGAATGAAAGTCTCCTGAACTCTGACATTATCGGCTCGCCTCGCCGTATGGCGGGGCTTCCTTTATCTACCGTGTTGAACTTCGCGCTCATCAGCCTGTCTTCGAGGATTAACTCAAGTACCTGTTGGCGGTTAGATTCGCTTGCGGTCATATAAACACTCCTACTGAATTGGATGGTAATCAACCACGACAAAGCAGTCTGCTTCTTATAGCTCGTTAACAGGTCTTGTTAGCTTGGATTATGTTGTATTCTTCACCGACCTCCGGCTAGAACTGCGCCCACGATCGGCAAAGCTATTGTATTTGACCAAGTCTTTCTATCAAGCCGAACTCAAAGTAAACCTGTATACGCTCCCGAGCCTTTGAGCCTGCCAAGTTCGCTCAGAAAGGGTTGGGACGTTTCGTCGGCAGGGCCTGGAGATTCCGGAATCGCGGGCACGCATTGGCCTGCCTGGACTCCCATGCCGGCGCGCGTCTATGGGATTCTGGCGCATGGCGAGGCCTCAAGACGCAACTATGCGCGCCAGGCGCGATCACACCGGGTATTCAGGGCGCGGAGGATAGCCCCGCTCATCGCGCCCGATTGATTTTCAGCGAACGGAGAACATGCCCTTCGCCATGTGCGGCAGCCAAAGGGACAACCCTATGACCTGGGGCAAATGAATCTTCAGCTTGTAGCAAATGAAGAGAACCAAGATCGCGCCGAGCGTAGAAAAAATAAGGCCGGCAGGATGATATCGGTTGTTCTTCGAACTCACAATCATGTGAGTAATGCCGCCGCCCAGGATCGATCCGACGATGCCGAGCACGATTGTCCAGAAGATCGTCATGTGCTCGTGCATCACGGATTTTGCGATAACCCCCGAAACCAACCCGATGAAAACGTACCAGATTAAATGAAACATGCCTTTCCCTCCATCCTTTGCCTGAGCCTGGATCAATGTGCTATCCACGGTTCGACAAGTTCCTAGACTCTGCGGCGATTCCCAATACCTTCTAGCTCGCGGCTAACTCCGAGAAGTTCTCAGGCGAAAACAGCCTCGCCATGAACGGTGTACGAGGAGTGTTCCGTTTCGTCAATAATGTCCTTTGCTTTGGCGACCGCCTCGGGCGTCCCGTGGACAACGAGCAAGAACTTGTCGGTCTTCAGGGCCACGTCGTACTTGAGGACACTATCCTTTGGAATGCCGATGCTCACCAGGCCTGCTCCGACTGCGCTCACTCCTCCAACAATGGCGGCTCCTTCGAGCCCCGCAATGATCCATGCCACCAGCGGACCAGCCACGAGAATCGGCCCGAGGCCGGGTATGGCAAATGCGGCGGATCCGAACAGCAATCCCCAGAAGCCACCCCAGAACGCACCCAACTTGCCCCAATACTTCATGCGGTCGCCAGCATTGTAGTACCCGACGACATGTTCATCGGTGTGTGTGTCCCTCGCGGCAATCGAGAGGCTTTTCATGTCGACGCCGCCCTGCTGCAGTTCCTTGACGGCCTGCTCCGCCTGCACGTGGGTGTCATAGATTGCTACCACAGAATTGGTCGTGGTCATTCTTTTCTCCATGTTCATCAGTTGTCTGGGATCGATTGAGGCGCTGTTCCAACACGCTCGGCGATGTCCACAGAGATAGTGTCAAAGTCGGATGCTCAATAGATGGTCACTTTTGCTCGCAGCACAATGGGGGCTCTCGCGTCTTGCGCGGCCCGCCAACCGAGCCGCGCCGATCCTTATCCGCGTTGGCTCACTGCGCAGGAGGTGACCAAAAGAGCACAGCCTTTGCTCCGGTGCCGGGAGGAAAATGAGATTCCAGCGGCCCCACTCACGCGGCCAGGAGATTGCCATGCCTGAAGTTCCTACATTCCCATCGATCCCCACTAAGATTCTTTTGCCCATTGACTTCAGCCCATCATCCCAGGCCGCTCTGGAGATGGCAGCCGATCTGGCGCACCACTTTCATGCCGAACTACACCTTCTCAACGTGATTCCGATGTTTCCCACCACGACTCTCCCTGATGTCATTCCCGAAAGCGAATTCATTCAGGAAGCGAGAACATTTGCAGAGGATCATCTGGCAAAGTGCCAGACAACTCTCGTGGCCAAGGGTGTGAAATCAACTTCCAGCGTCGAACTTGGCAATGACATAGCGGGAAACATCATGGAAGTGGTGGAGCGGGAACATATCGACATGGTCGTCATCTCCACGCACGGCATCTCCGGTTGGCGTCCGCTGGTCTTCGGCTCCATTGCCGAAAAGGTACTCAAGCTCGTCCAATGCCCGCTCCTGCTTCTTCGCTCAGCCAGCCCCGAGACAAGTGCCACGGCTCGGAATGGGGCGCGCTCGGAAATCCTGGCAACGGAAGCGCAGGAGCAGGTAGCCGTGTGAGCGCAGGCAGCGTTGTCGTGTCCTCGCCTGACAGCCCGGCCGCAGAGGCGATTCGGGACGTTGCGCCTAAAGGTCTGACAAGCGTTGAGGCGCACGTTCGACTTGAAAAAGACGGCCCCAACGCAATGCCGGATACTTCGGCTCATCCACTGCGCAATGCATTGGCCAAATTCTGGGCGCCCGTTCCGTGGCTGCTCGAAGCCTCCATTGTGCTGGAGATTTTGCTACATAAATATTACGAAGCTGCAGTCGTCGCAGCCCTGCTGGTATTCAACGCGGCACTTGCCTACTTCCAGGAGAGCCGCGCCCAGGCTACGCTGGCTGCTCTCAAATCGCGTCTTGCTCTTAACGCTTCGATCCTGCGCGACGGAGCCTGGAAGACCATGCCTGCGGCGGAGCTGGTGTGTGGCGACGTGGTGAAGCTTTCGCTTGGCGCCGTGGTCGCTGCCGATGTGCACCTGACCGGCGGATCAGTCGAGCTGGACCAATCGATGCTCACCGGTGAATCGCTTCCAATTGACGCCGGGGCAGGTGTCGACACATACGCCGGAGCCCTGGTGCGGCGGGGTGAAGCAACGGCGACGGTGACGGCTACAGGCGTACGCACGAAATTTGGCCGGACGGCAGAACTCGTCCGCACTGCACATGCGGTGAGCACACAACAGAAGGCCGTACTCAAGATCGTCCGAAACTTGGCGATCTTCAACAGCTTCGTCATCCTCGCCATGGGCCTATTTGCCTACACTCATGCCATGCCGTGGAGCGAGATTGTTCCGCTGCTGCTCACGTCTATTTTGGCCGCCATCCCCGTGGCATTGCCCGCGACATTTACTCTTGCCGCGGCAGTCGGAGCACGTGCCCTGGCCAAGGTGGGAGTCTTGCCCACACGGCTTACCGCTGTGGATGAAGCGGCATCAATCGATGTCTTGTGCTCGGACAAAACAGGAACTCTGACACGCAACGAGCTCTCGGTAACCAGCGTGCGCCCGATGCCCGGATTCGACGAAGCCCACGTCCTGGGATTGGCGGCTCTGGCAAGCTCCGATGGCGGCCAGGACCCCGTGGATGTGGCTATTCGTGCTGCCGCATCGCACAAGGTCGCATTGCAGTTGCCCAAGCTGGCTACTTTTGTACCGTTCGACCCAGTCAAGAAGACCTCAGAGGCCACGGTCGCCGGCAAGAAAGGCGATGCGGAACGGATCATCAAGGGCGCCTTTACTGCGGTCGCGGCACTGACGGCTCCATCACCTGCCGCGGCTTCGATCGCCGACGAGCTGGAGAAACAGGGGTTCAGGGTTCTGGCAGTCGCCGCAGGCCCTCAGGCCAGCGTACACATCATCGGTCTGATCGCGCTCAGCGACCCACCGCGGACAGACTCGACTTCCCTCATATCTGAGTTGCGCACACTCGGCGTACGCACTGTGATGGTCACAGGAGATGCCCCGGTCACAGCGGCGATCGTCGCCAAGGCGGTTGGGTTGAACGGCTCCGTCTGTCCACCCGGAAAACTTCCCGACGAGATCAAGCCCGAGGACTTTGCGGTTTTCGCAAGCATTCTTCCGGAAGGAAAATACGACCTCGTCAAAGCCTTCCAAAAGAGCGGACACACAGTTGGGATGTGCGGCGACGGCGCCAATGACGCTCCTGCGCTTCGCCAGGCGCAGATCGGCATTGCCGTTTCGTCGGCAACGGATGTGGCGAAATCGGCTGCGGGAGTCGTATTGACCGAAGCCGGCCTGGGCGGAATTGTGGCCGCAGTAAAAGAAGGCAGAATCACGTTTCAGCGCATCCTGACCTACACGCTGAACTCTGTAATGAAAAAGATATTGCAAGTGCTCCTGCTGGCTGTCGGTCTGGTGATGACCGGACACGCGGTTCTTACCCCGATGCTCATGGTCATTGTGATGGTCACCGGCGACTTCCTCGCCATGTCTCTGACAACAGACAGAGTGCGACCGTCGAAGATGCCGAATTCCTGGCAAATCGGCCGAATTACTCTCGCAGGGGTGGTCCTCGGAATTTGCTTTCTCGGGTTCTCGACGGCAATCCTGGCAGTGGGCAGATTTGAGCTGCATCTCGGCATCGCAGCACTCCAAACACTCTGCGTGGTCGGCATTGTGTTTGGCAGCCAGGCAACAACCTACGTGATTCGCGGGCGCCAGCATCTTTGGGGGTTGCGCCCCAGCATCTGGCTTGTGCTTTCTTCCGCAGCCGACGTTCTGATCATCACCACCCTCGCTCTATTGGGAATCGCCATGGCGCCATTGCCCTTTTCGGTGATCGCATGTGAGTTTGGCGCTGCGATCGTCTTTGGCGTGTTGCTGGACGTGGTCAAGATCCCGGTCTTTGCCCGCCTCCGCATCTCCTGACGATCAATATCGAACCGACAATAGCTGGCGCGCCGCTTACCCAAGGAGAGATGACGGAGTGCAACTGCATGAATCGCCGCCTCCATCGCTTCAATACGATGGAATATCAGGGAGCCCAAGGGCGAAGCATGCGAGCAAAACTGACCAGAATCTTGTCCGGATGAGGGTTCATTGTGACAACAGGAGAAAACTGCCATGCCAGAACAATTCGAGAACCCAGAAGCAACGAAGCTGGAAGACGAGACGGTCTCGGACGCATCAGCCGAGAAGAGGATTGAACGCGTGGCCGAAAAAGCCGCGGAGAAATCCTCGAAGACGGAAAAGAACTTCGACAAGCAACACACTATATTTTCCAACTAGCCATTGGCCGAGACTTCAGACTTCAATTGACAAGACCTAACCTGTCAACGTCGCCGGCATCGGCACCGCCAGCCATGCCGCGCCTGCTCTGTGTTTTTTGAGCGACCGGAGGTTCCCGCCGGCGTCTCCGGAAGAAGAGTATGACGATCGAGTCAAAAGACTACCGGGTCCCGCCAGGCAAAAAGGTCGACCTCGGCAAGTGGCCGACGATTGTCGATCCGTATTGGAAGTCGAAAAAGGACTATAAGGAACTCCTGCATGAGCACATGGAGAAACTGAGCTCGCTGCAGGATCTTCAGTACGCCTCCAATCGGCACGCGCTGCTCTTGATCTTCCAGGGAATGGATGGCGCTGGGAAGGACGGAGCCATCCGGCATGTTATGTCCGGTGTCAATCCGGAAGGCTGCGAGGTGTTCAGCTTCAAGCAGCCGAGTGCCGAAGAGCTGGAACATGATTTTCTCTGGCGCACGACATGCCGCCTTCCCGAACGCGGCCGGATCGGCATCTTCAATCGCTCCTATTACGAGGAAGTGCTGATCGTTCGTGTTCACCCGGAGTTGTTGCGCAGCCAGGGACTGTCCGAGAAGTTGAGCGACGAGAAGGACATTTGGGACCAGAGATATGACTCCATCCGCGATCTGGAAAAGCACCTTCATCGCAATGGAACGCAGATCATCAAGATATTCCTCCACCTTTCTTACGAGGAGCAACGAAAGCGATTCCTTGCGCGCATCGATGAGCCTGACAAGAACTGGAAATTCAGCGCCGCCGACGTTCACGAGAGGAAATATTGGAAGCGCTACATGAGCGCCTACGAAGATTGCTTGCACGCGACCAGCACCCACAATTCGCCGTGGTATGTTTTGCCCGCCGACGACAAAGAAAACGCGCGATTGATCGTCTCCCAAGTCGTTCTTGATGCGCTGGGAGGACTCAAGTTGGCGTATCCAAAGACCGCCGCAAAGCGCCGCCTCGAACTGCGCGCAATTAAGAAGCAACTGACGAAATAACGCGAAACAGCACTCGTGAGCGGATCTGAATGCATCAACGTCTCAAACCGCCGCC
>Ga0181522_10001991_pt1 | contig 11902 bp, 10 predicted proteins | sample PEATcosm2014_Bin_27_FD_121103 | JGI IMG/M metagenome (GOLD analysis project Ga0181522, IMG submission 121103) | Peatland microbial communities from MTU Mesocosm Facility, Houghton, MI, USA - PEATcosm2014_Bin05_10_metaG | ecosystem: Environmental > Terrestrial > Soil > Wetlands > Peat | place...
CTCGGTGAGCGCGGCGTACTCGGCATTCGCTTGCAGCCAAACCACCCATCGGATGACGTTGGCGGCATTTTGTTGGCTGCGTTCGATGGCCTGCTATACGGTTGCGGGGACGCCGTCATCGGAGTGAATCCGGCCACGGATTCCGTCGCGGGGGTCGCGGCTATTCTGAGAGCGCTCGATCGCCTGATTACGGAGTTCGCCATTCCTACGCAGGCGTGTTGCCTCGCACATATCACAACTCAGTTGGCGTGTTTGGATCGCGGCGCACCAATCGACCTGCTCTTTCAATCTGTCGCCGGCACGCAGGCCGCCAACGCCAGCTTTGGTATCACTCTTTCCATGCTGCGAGAAGGGCGCGAACGTGTCCTGGAGCATCACAGAGCGCGCAATGTTCCCTGGGCAGGCGACGACGTGATGTATTTCGAAACCGGGCAGGGCAGCGCGCTCTCCGCGGAAGCGCATCACGGAGTCGACCAGTTGACGCTGGAAGCGCGCGCCTACGGAGTCGCTCGTGCCTTCGATCCGTTTCTGTTGAACAGCGTGGTGGGCTTCATCGGGCCGGAATATCTATACGACGAGCGGCAGATCATTCGCGCCGGACTGGAGGATCACTTCGTGGGCAAATTGCTGGGGCTGCCGATGGGATGCGACGTCTGCTACACCAATCATGCTGTCGCCGACCAGAACTCCGCCGACAATCTGATGCTTCTGCTGGCCGCCGCAGGCTGCAACTACTTCATGGGTGTGCCCGGTGCCGACGACATCATGCTCAACTACCAGTCCACCAGCTTTCACGACGCCCTCGCGGTTCGCAAGATATTTGGCCTGCGTCCTGCCCCGGAATTCCTCGAGTGGCTCGAGCGTACGGGTATCTACCGGGACGGAGAACCGATGGCGCTCGACGCTGGCAGCCGACAGAACCTTTTTCGCGGACTCGAAGGTTGGTTACCGGCGTCGACTTCGCCGGCCTGACTTGAGACATGGGCGACGACCACAACCTTCCTTCGCCGCCCGCTTGGCCAGAAATTGTCCGGAAGATTCGGGCGCGCACCGCGGCGCGTATTTTTGTAGATCGCGGAGCCTCCTATACAACGCAGATGGAACTGGAGCTTCGCGGCGCCCACGCCAGCGCGGTCGATGCGGTGTGGGCGGAGTTCGACCTGCAGAAAGACTTCCCGCCTGATTTCGTTTCCCAGTGGGAGCTATTCGAGGTTTCGAGCCGAGCCGAATCGAAATCGCAATTCTTGCTGCGTCCTGATCTTGGCCGAAAACTCAACGATACCGGGAGGATTATCGTAGCGCAGCGCTGTCTTCGAGCGCCCGATTTCCAGATCGTGATCGGAGACGGCCTATCTGGATCCGCACTTACAGAACAGGTGCCAGCATTGTTTCCACTTCTGCAGCAGCGCGCTCGTGCAAAAGGGTGGTCGATAGGACTGAGTTTCGTCGTGCGCCATTGCCGGGTTGGCATCATGAATGAAATCGGAGACCTGCTCTCGCCGCGCGTGGTTGTGTTGTTGATTGGTGAGCGCCCGGGTCTGGCCACTGCGGCAAGTCTTTCCGCTTACATGGCCTACTGCCCCATGTCCGGACGCACGGACGCGGATAGAAATCTTATATCCAACATTCACGCCCGCGGTATTCAGGTCGAGGATGCCGCGGATCGCATCGCAGATCTGGCATCGCGCATGATGGCATTGAAACGAAGCGGCACGACTCTCAAGGAAGATGCAGCACGATTTCCGTACTAGAACTGGACGCACTCTGCAAATCGGGGTGCAGCCCGCATTGTTGTGCCATGGAGTAAGATCTTGCTGCCCCCTTGGAAGTGTGGAGTCCCGGTTCGCTCATTCCGTGGAGATATCTCGAAACAATTTGAAGATTCATTCGTATAGTAGAGTGCGGGTGTTCGGGAGGGAGTTCCTTATGATTATGAAAATGGTGATCGCCCCGCTGACATTTGTAAGTCTCGCCGTGTTGCTGGTTTACACGGCGCCTCATATCCCCTGTGTGCTGATGGGTTTGGCGAAGTTCGCCGCCCGTGGCTCGGTTTAATCGCGCAAAGGAAGTAACCTGCGAAATGCAGGTCAGCGGTGTTGATGGCCGGCAAGGTCGATATTATTCCCCGGAGGGTGTCTCGTGAACAAACAACTCTGTTTTGTGTTTGCTGCATTGATGGCCGTTCCCGTGGCCCTACTCGGGCAGGACAAGCCACAAACACAGGCTCCGCCCGCGAACCCGATTACCGCGAGCGAAAAAGGTTTCTACTCGTTTGTGAGCAACGCGGTCGTCGCTGCGGCGCAGAAAATGCCGGAAGAAAACTATTCCTTCAAACCGACGCCGGAGGTTCGCAGTTTTGGCCAGCTGGTTGGCCATGTGGCCGACGCTTCGTACACGTTCTGCTCGCAAGCCATAGGTGAAGCAAACCCGGCGAAAGACATCGAAAAAACGAAGACCTCAAAAGTCGCTCTCGTGTCCGCGCTCAAGGACGGAGTTGCGTACTGCAACAAGGCGTTCGACAGCATGACCGACGCCAAAGGCAGCGAGATGGTGAAATTCTTCAACTTCAACATAGCGAAGCTCACGTTGTTCTCCCTGAATACGGCGCACACCGATGAACACTATGGGAACATGGTGACCTATTTGCGGCTCAAGGGGATTGTGCCGCCGACAAGTGAAAACCAGCCCGCACCGGCGCCGAAGTAGGGCGTTCGAAGCAGCTAATTCCTTCCGTGAGAAGGCCGTCAGAACGTAACTCGCAGCGCAACGCCGTTGGTCTGACGGCAGAGATCTCGACAAATTGAGTTACGACGATCACTGACGTGCTGGTTTTCTGGAGATTAAGGTGGCCGTGGCAGGCGGAAAGAATTCGCCGGACGCAATCCCGGCTAGTTCCACACCCTGCGATCACGCGACAGGCGAGCAAGTATTCGCCCCAGATTCTTCGGCTAGGGAAGAACCTCAATAATCTGCGCGGGGTTGATCGACATCGTCACATTGCCATATAGAATCTCCACTTTGCGGCCAGTGGACTGATTTGTGATGGCGGTTATGTTCGCTTCGACGATCTTCCCGCTGTAGAGTTTGACACGGACGTGTGAGCCGACGCTGTAATCCATAGCGGCACTATTGTACTCGACATTCGTTGGTTTCGGACAAGGACGGTCGGGCCGCCCTCCGCTTAAACGGTTCGAACGATCATACCTAGCATCTTCTTTACCTCGAGCAGGCGAGGCACGACGAATCCTGACCCAGGACATCTAACAAAGAGTGTCTCAAAACAGACGGCATTGCCGGCAGTCAGGGATCAAGACTGGTTGGAAGCGGAACGCGAGATTTGCAACGATCAAGCGTTGAGGCTGGGAAATTAGGTTTTGAATCTATGGCCTCCTGTTTGACGAACGCTACGAAGAAAGTGGGTGCCGGATGACCACCTCCCGTTCGGATGCGCTGGTGATTTTCGGTGTTACGGGCGATCTTGCTCACAAGATGATCTTCCCTGCACTGTACGCGATGGCGAAACGAGGCACCCTCAAGGTCCCGGTAATCGGCGTCGCCTCCCCAAAGTGGAGCCTCGCCCGTCTGCGTAATCGCGTGAAGGACAGCATCAAGCGATCCGGCAAGATTGACGACAAGCGTGCCCTTCACCGTCTTCTGTCACTGTTCAAATATGTAAGTGGTGATTATCGCGACGCCGGCACATTCACGGCGATAAAGAAAGAGTTAGGCAGCGCTCGCCGCCCCGCGCACTATTTGGCCATCCCACCCTCGCTCTTCGAGACCGTGATCAAAGGGCTTGGTACCGCGAAATTATCCGAGCATGCGCGCGTCATCGTCGAAAAGCCGTTTGGACGTGACCTGGCCTCCGCGCGGGAGCTCAACCTCGTCGCCCGGACGGTGTTCCCGGAAGATTCGATCTTCCGTATCGACCACTTCCTCGGTAAGGAAGCGATTTTGAATATCCTTTATTTCCGTTTTGCCAATTCCTTCCTGGAGCCGATCTGGAACCGCAACTACGTGGCCAACGTCCAGATAACTCTATCCGAGGATTTCGGCGTGAAGGGCCGCGGCGCGTTTTTCGAAACCGCCGGCTGTCTGCGGGACGTGATCGAGAACCACATCTTCCAGATCGTCGCACTGCTTGCCATGGAGCCGCCGTCCGGCAGAGACTTTGGAGCCGTGCAGGACGAGAAAGCGAAAGTCTTTAAAGCCATGCGCCCCCTGAAGTCCGTCGACTTGGTGCGCGGCCAGTACGTTGGCTACCGGAAGGAGCCAGACGTGGCGAAGAACTCGGATGTCGAGACTTTTTGCGCCCTGCGGCTTTTCATTGACTCTTGGCGCTGGCAGGGGGTGCCGTGGTACCTGCGCTCGGGTAAATATCTGGCGGAAACCGCGACCGAGGTGGTGGTAGAGCTGAAGCCGCCGCCGCAGAGGCTTTTCGCCGATTCAGCACCAACGACGGGGCAGGCTAACTATCTGCGTTTCCGGATCTCCCCCAGCTCGGCCGTGGCCCTCGCTGCTCGCGTCAAGCTCCCGGGAAAGGAGTTCATCGGGGACCAGCGAGAGCTCTATCTGGTTGAAGAACAGCCGGGTGAGGAAATGCCCTATGAGCGGCTTTTGGAGGACGCCATGGTTGGAGACGGTGCGCTTTTCACACGTGAAGATTCGGTGGAGGCCGCCTGGGCGGTGGTCGATCCCGTCCTTAAGAACCACCACCGCGTTCTTCCCTACAAGCGCCACAGCTGGGGGCCGAAAGAAGCTGACGCGATCATTGATTCACACCGCGGTTGGCACAACCCCGAAGGCTAGGCGGCGTCCGGCCCCAAAGCACCCGCCTGCGGTCACGCGTACACCAATCTCGCCGGTCCGTTGCGCCACACGGGCCGAAAGCAGCCCGTATAAATAGATAGATAGCGGCGGCGGCCCTTGCTCTGAAGTATGCAGGGAATTTTTTACGCGCCGCACCCATAATGATCGTGTCGACTTCGACGGGCGTCGGTTCCGGCGAGCAGCGACGCGGTCCGGCGTTGCCGCGATTCAGGATGGCAAATTTGACTAGCGACCCGGTGAAATCATGAAAGCCCGCGACCTCGGCGAGCTCGCGTTGAGGAATCTACGTGAGGCGTTGCTGCGCAATTCTTTGACCACCCTCGGCGTTGCTGTCGGCGTGGCTTCGCTGGTCGCCATGCTTTCTCTTGGCGTCGGCCTGCAGGAACTTGCCTCGAAGCGCCTGGCCAATTCCGGCTTGTTTGACACCGTGCTTGTTAGCTCGCGGTCAAATCTAAGAGGGCTCGGCCGTAACGGGGCGGCAAATTCCCCCTCACCTCACGAATCACGGGCCCTCGACGAAGACGCCCGCCAAGAAATGGAACACTTGCCGAATGTAGTCGAGGTCTATCCCCAGATTCGCTTTCCCACCGAAGTGCGCTATGGAGGCAATTCGTATTCCACCATGGTTGCGGGTATACCCGCCTCCGCTCGCGCGAACGGCGCATTTGAAGGGATACAAGGGAGTTTTTTCTCCGGGCCCAATGCTGAGGAAGCTATCCTGCAAATAGAATTCGCCAAAGAAATGTCCGATCAGCCTTCCGCGTTGATTGGCAAGGAACTCGACATCCGATACATGGAGCGCCAGCCAATCGGCGCACCATCGGGAACCGCGGATCCCGCAGACGCCCAAAGTAATGGCCGCGCGGGTGAAGGCTTTTCGATCGTTCCGCGAGAAAAGAAATTGCGCATCGTCGGCATCGTCGAGACCGAACCCGCAGCCGGGTTTGGCGGCTTCGGCAGCGGCCGGACGCTCATTCCGCTCCAGGTCGCGGAAGCGCTACGCGCGGCACAGGTGAACGATTTGCGGGACGCCGTGCATGCGACGAAAGGCAAACCCACGTACTCGAGCTTGACCGTGCGAGCGAAGAGTCCAGCGCAGGTCGAAGGCATCGAAGCAGCCGTCAAGAATATGGGTTTCTCCGCGTTTTCGTTGCTGGATGCCTCTCGCAATTTGCGCTTGTTTTTCACCATTTTCGATCTTCTGCTGGGGATTTTCGGCAGCCTGGCGCTGGCCGTTGCCACGCTGGGCATCATCAACACTCTGGTGATGGCCATTCTCGAGCGTCGGCGCGAAATCGGAATCTTCAAGGCCCTGGGGGCAGCCGACAGGGACGTAAAGCAGCTGTTTTTCGTAGAGGCAGGCGTCATGGGTTTGGTCGGCGGACTGCTCGGAGTGATCTTCGGCTGGTTCATCGGAACAGGCATCACCTGGGGCACGAATCTCTATTTGAAGCGCCAGAATTTGCCGGTGGCGCATGTTTTCTCGGTGCCATGGTGGCTGGTATTGGGAGCGATTGCCTTCGCCGTCATGGTGAGCCTCGCCGCGGGTCTTTTGCCCGCAACGCGCGCAGCGCGCTTGAATCCCGTTGAGGCGCTGCGGTATGAATAAATCCATGCTCGCCGCAACGGCGATGCTGCTTCTGGCTTCTCTGGCCCCTGCGCGTCCTGAGGCCGCCACGGGCCGCGCGGATTGTCTTTCTTTTCCGAGCAAGATCCTTGGCCATCCCGTCGGTTATTGCGTCCTTTTGCCTCCCGGCTACGAGACGGAAAAAACACGCCGCTATCCGGTGCTGTACCTTCTTCACGGCATCGGCGACAACGAACAAATGCTCGTCCGGTCCGGCGGTTTCAACCTTGTCGAGGACCTTTGGGATCGGCATCAACTGGGAGAATTCTTGATCGTTACTCCCGCCGCCGATGCCAGCTTCTACGTCAACTCACGCAACGGACAGCAACGTTATGAGGATTTTTTCCTGCAGGAATTTCTGCCCCTTTTCGAAAAGCGCTATCGCACGCGACCAGAACGGGCGTCCCGCGGCATTGCCGGGATTTCCATGGGCGGCTATGGCGCACTGCATCTGGCGTTTCGTCATCCCCGCATTTTCGGATCGGTTGGAGCGCTTAGCGCGGCTCTGATCGAGAAACTTCCGGTCATCAACTCCGTGGATTCCCACCCGCTCGCCAGGGTACGAATTCTTGGCGACGTTTTCGGTTCGCCGATCGATCCCGCCTTCTGGAAACAAAACGACCCTCTTACGATCGCCCGCACCGCGGATCTTGCCGGATTGCACATTTATTTTGATTGCGGCTCTGAGGATGACTATGGTTTCGACGCTGGCGCCCAGGCGCTGGACCAGCTGCTCCAATCGCGTCGCATCCCTCACGAATTCCATCTCTATCCCGGCGGTCACAATTGGGCATATTTCGCCGAGCACCTGCCCGCCTTGCTCCAATTTCATTTTCAGGTGTTTGCATCCGCGTCGCTGCACCGCGATTCGTCTCCCTGAGGCAACGACACCTCGCCCGCACCAAGCTGCGAGAGGACACATCGCAGGAGCCGAGACGTTGTGCGGGTGGCAGCGTCATTTCTTCAACCCTGCGGCCCAATTCAGCATTACCGTGAACGACTGAGGAACTTTCACTTCAACAGCGACAGGCATCAGAAAACGTTTTAAATCAGGAGTCGGAGCCACCCCGCTGGAATTTCCTCTATCTGCCGGGATTTTGATGAGTTGCCGCGGCACTCCCGGTTGGAAAACGCGCTCCGTGTCCACGTTAAGGGACATGATGGTAGTGCGATCGAGACTAATATATGCGAGTTCCCGTCCATCCGACCTCCATCTCGGGAACAAGCCGCCATCCTTGGAAACCAACCACTTGCCACCCGGCTCGGCGGCGTCCGCGGAACCGGCGAATGCGCGCACATAGATTTCATACCGTCCGGTTTCATTGGACTCGTAAGCAACCCACCGGCCGTCGGGAGAAAATTCGCCGTCGGTTTCGTCAAAGTGACTATGGGAGAAAGCGATAGGACGGGGTTCCCCTCGCATGGGAAGCACCCACATCTGGTCGGTCCCAAAGTTTCGGTTGGCGCTGTACAAAAGGAAGCGTCCATCGCGGGACCAACTGAAAGCCTGCTTATCGTCATTGGTCCGGAGCAGAAGCTGTTCCGCCCTGGCTCCATCGACGGGCTTCCGATACAGGTTGTAGACGCCGTCACGATTCAATGAGAATACAATCTCATTGCCATCGGGAGACCACACAGGAAATTTGCTCGAGCCGGGCCCAAATGTGAAGCGCATACTTGAGCCCCGGCCAAGATTAAGTAGCCAAACGTCGCTGTTGAACAAATTCGACGCAAATTTTTCGATGGCCACGCGGTTTCCATCCGGCGAAAGACGGGGAGTCAATATTCCTCCCGGATCTCCAACCTTTCCGATCATCTTTCCCTGCGTGTCAAACCAGGTCAGTTGGTAGTCGGGCAGGGGAGCCTGTCCCCTGTAGACCAGGAGCGAGGGAGTTACGGAAAAATGGCCCGTTTCAAAAGCTGAGCCAACCCGTTCGGCAACCGGCGCTGGATCTCCGAGAAGCTCAAACTTGTCCGGGTCGAAAACCTGGGCCATCAGGACGCCGTCGACCAGAAACAGGAGATGCCCGGCTCCGAGGTTGTCCGAGGGTACGTAGGCGGCTCCAAACCGTGTGGCCAAGAGGCGTTTTTTACTTTGACGTTCCGGGGGATCGTCCAAAGACCCCACGTAGATGCCACTATTCCCCGGATCAGTCGAATTAATGAAGTAGAGGAAGTGCCGGCCATTGGGAAGAAACGATGGCAATTCGTGCTGACTTTCGTGCCGCGACGAATCGAGGACAGTTAGGGGGACTGGCGTCCCTCCTTCCGCGGGCACGCGCCACAGACCGGTTGAGAGGCTTCCAAAAATGATGACGCCGTCGCGGCTCCACGAGCCACCGATCGGAAGTGCAGTTCTATCGCAGATGTCTCGAGTCGTACCACCCAAAACGTCGGCCATCCGAATTTTCGAATCCGTCGGAAACACGACGTAGCGGCCGTCTGGGGACCAGAAAAAAGGTGGTGAATCGATGATCGGGTCCGCGTCCGGAAGGGCTCTGGCTTCTTCACCGCCCATGTCCTGGACCCAGACTGACGTTCGTCCATTCGGACCGATCCCCGGAAAGGCCATGCGACGACCGTCAGGCGACAGCGCCAATGCGGCGCTCGGGCTGAACGTAACGTTCTCAGGAAGTCGTATGGTGAGACGGTATGCCTCCGTCGTGGTGGGTGCTTTCCCGCGGAAGAGAAGGAGAGCGAGGCCTGTTGCGACCAGGCACGCCGCCGCCGCAATGGCCCACGGCCAGATGGAGATTCCATTTGCCGCTCCGTACGAAACTTTCTGGGCCGGCCCTTGTTCCACGAGCGCCATGCCATCGGTAATATCGCGCAACCGTTTCTTCGGATCTTTCTCGAGGCACCAGCGAAGAAGGCGTTGCATCCGTGGCGGAATGCGGGCGTAATCGGGCTCATGGCGCAAAACCGAAGCCAGCGTATCTGAGACCGTCTCCCCCACGAATGGTTGCTGACCTGTTAGCATCTCATACAGGACCACGCCAAAGGCCCAGACGTCCGCGCGCTTGTCGACAGATTTTCCCCGCGCCTGCTCCGGGCTCATGTACGCGGCGGTGCCGAGAATCACTCCCTGCATCGTTCTTGCGCCACTCATCGTCGGGGAGTTGGCGAGGTCTTGGCTCGAACCTTCGTCCACAAACGCTTTCGCCAGGCCGAAGTCCAGCACTTTCACGTTGCCATCGGGCGTCACTTTTACATTTGCAGGTTTAAGATCGCGGTGAATGATGGCTTTCTCGTGAGCTGCTTCCAGCGCCTCGGCCATTTGCCTCGCGATCGTGAGGGTCTCATCTTCCGGAATCGCTCCACGGCGCTTGATGCGTTCTGCCAGCGTCTCGCCGGGAACCAATTCCATCACGAGGTAACTTGTGCCGACATTTTCTTCCAAGCCGTAAATCGCGGCGATGTTGGGATGGTTCAGCGAAGCCAGTATTTTCGCTTCGCGCTGAAATCTGGATAGGCGGTCGAGATCGTGCGCGAATGCTTCTGGCAAAACTTTGATGGCCACGTCGCGCCCAAGCTTGGTGTCGTGCGCTTGATAAACCTCACCCATTCCACCAGCGCCAATGGCGGAGAGGATTTCGTACGAGCCGAGTCTGGTGCCTGCAGAAAGCGGCATGGGATCAAGTCGCTCAGTTTAGTCGATCAGGGACCGGATGAGGAATGATTTACGCTAACCGGAAGCAATCCAGGTTGGCGGGAAAAGGCGCTATCCGCAGGAGTGCGTCCAGGCCCGCGACCGCCGGGGGTCGAGGAATCGCATCCCGGTGTCCTACGGAGCGATGTGTAGGGTCAGGGACTCGAGCAGGGGTTTGATGCCGTTCCAGACGATCTGGGCTCCGATACAGACCAGAAGGAATGAGGAGAGTTTTGTTATCACGGACATTCCCGTCGGACCCAGAACCTGCGCCAGTCGGTCCGCAAATCCGTAACAAAGGAAAATACTCAACGCGATCAGCGCCGAGCCGAGGAGCGCGGCCAAAATCGTTAACGGATGAAGTGCGTGGCTGTGCGCGGCATTTGCACCTAACGTGATCGCGACAGAGATTGAGCCCGGACCGACCGTCAGCGGTAAGGTTAAAGGGTAGAATGCCTCACGAACGGCGTCTTGTGGATGAATGTTTTTGCGACCAGCGGCGTCGCCGCCCTCGTCCCGCTGCAACAGGATCGCCCATCCCATCGCAACCAGAACGATCCCGCCGCCCACCTGCACGATCGGCAGAGAAATTCCGAAGAACGCAAGGATGTAGGTTCCCACAAAGTACGATGCAACGAGTAGGACGAAGCTGTTCAGAGCGATTTGCCATGACAGCGCTCTCCGCGCTTCTGGCGGGTATTCATTTGTCATGGCCAAAAAGAAGGGACTGCCGCCGACCGGATCCACAATCGGGAACAGTGCACTGACGATTAGGAACAGGTTCTTCGCCGCTTCGAGCATGGTGGAAGGTAGTTTATACGGACGGATACGTAGTGAGCTACCACCGCGCTTCGGGAAAGACCTTCGGCGCTCATTTTTCGTGTTTTCCGAAGAACCGACCGCCGTGAGAACGGAAGGCGAGAGTCATAAAGCCGCGTTGGTAAAATGTTGGCCACATTACCAACCCATTTGACCCATGCGCATAAGGATAATCGCGCTGTAGTGATTCATGCGCTCGGGTCGTCGCTTGAGGGGAGCCGGCAGAATTGCGGCGAGCCGTGCCGCCTGTTCTCGGCCGATATTCCGGGCTGCGGCTTCGTCGTAGTAACGACACGCCGACTCTGCACCGTAAATACCAGGGCCCCACTCGACCACGTTGAGGTATATCTCCAGAATGCGTTGTTTGCCGAGGACCAATTCGGCCACCGGTACCAGTGTGACCTCTGCGCCCTTGCGGAGGATAGAGCGCCCCGTTCCGAAGAACAGGTTTTTTACGAGTTGCTGGGTGATGGTGGAGGCTCCGCGAGTGCGATCGCCTTCCAAATCGTCCTCGGCAGCGATTTGGATCTCGTGCCAATCGAATCCGTGGTGCTGGTAGAAGTTCGCGTCCTCTGCGGCGATCACAGCGTGCTGGAGATCGGCTGAGATTTGGCTGAGCGGAATGAATTTGTAGCGCTCGCGATAGGGCGTGTGGTGAACCCAGGCTTGCAAGCGGCGCTGCATGTGCACCGCGGTTGTTGGCGGGTCGATCCATCGCGCAGCCACAAGGATCAACGCGGCGAGCGACCAAAGAAACACCAAGCCGATGACAAACCATCGAATAAACGATCGGAGCAAGCCCGTCCGAATCGGGGCCTCGGTGTGGGTGTCCGGCATCGCAGTCACATTCCAGAATAGCAGCGTGCACTGAGGTGCCGCTGATGGATGTTCTTGAGCGCGCAAAGACAGAATACTGGGTTCCACCCATTCCGCTCGGGAATAAACCCCTTGGTCCTTTCAAGCACGCTCGTGTCAAC
>Ga0181522_10001992_pt1 | contig 11900 bp, 9 predicted proteins | sample PEATcosm2014_Bin_27_FD_121103 | JGI IMG/M metagenome (GOLD analysis project Ga0181522, IMG submission 121103) | Peatland microbial communities from MTU Mesocosm Facility, Houghton, MI, USA - PEATcosm2014_Bin05_10_metaG | ecosystem: Environmental > Terrestrial > Soil > Wetlands > Peat | place...
TCCTGGGGAAAATCGTAGCCGATCGCGCCGGGCATGCCATGCACACAGCGCTGGTTTCACGCATCCTGCGGGACAAAACCATTGGAGAAGAAGTAACCCTGCCAGAAGAAACCAACGAACCTGCAGTTTCTTACGCTGCTCATGCCAGCGCCGGACCGTCGCTGTAGAGCTGAGGAGCCAATATTCGGTAGTGGCGCAGTTTGATAAGGAAGCGGGCTAAACGCGCGTTTGTTGCGTCGCAAAAGAGCGCGACGCATCGCGCAGCCCGCCCAGATCCTTCACTTCGCAAAGAGCGCTCGTTCAGGATGACAAACAGACTGCTCCTCAAGTCCGAAACTCCCCTGGTTTAAGCCCCAGCTGATCCAATTTGGATTGAAGCGTGGTCCGCTTCAGACCCAGCCGCGCGGCCGCGCCATCGGGACCGCCCAGCTTGCCACGGCATTCACGCAGCGCCTTAACAATTTTTTGCCGATCCAAATCTTGTAACGATTCAACAGGTGAATCGAGCGAGGAGTCGCTCCGCAACTCCCATAGCGGCGATTGCAGAACCGATCCAGGGGTAAGGATTACCGAGCGCTCCATAAAATTTTCCAGTTCGCGGATATTTCCCGGCCATTCCCATCTGACCAGTTCCTCCATAGTTTTCGCGGGGATGCTGGTAATCGATTTCTTCATCCTGGAAGCGAACACGCGCACAAAATGTTCGATCAGCGGCCTGATATCGTCGCGCCGCTCGCGCAACGGGGGCATCAAGACAGGAAAAACATTCAGCCGGTAATAAAGGTCGCTGCGGAATTCGCCCGCTTTCACGCTGCGCAGCAAATCGCGGTTGGTTGCCGCCACCAGCCGGAAGTTCACGCAAATCGTCTGAGTGCTGCCGAGGCGTTCGAATTCCATATCCTGCAATGCGCGCAGCAGCTTGGGCTGCAGGTTCAAGGGAACCTCCCCAATTTCATCCAGAAAAAGGGTTCCGCCGTCCGCCAGTTCAAGGCGCCCTACTTTTCTTCCAAGCGCCCCGGTGAACGCTCCCTTTTCGTGTCCGAACAATTCGCTTTCGAGAAGCCCGGAAGGAATCGCCGCGCAGTTCACTTTAATGAAACTTTTACCTTGGCCGCGGCTCAAGCGGTGTAGTGCGCGAGCTGCCAGTTCTTTTCCAGTGCCGGTTTCCCCGAGGAGCAATACGGTGGCGTCGCTGGGCGCAACTTTGGTTATTTTTCCCATGGCATTGCGCAAAGCAGCGCTGCGCCCGATGATCTCGCCATAGCCCATATCGTCATCGATCGACTGTTCGAGATATAGCTTCTCTTCGGTCAGCTTCTGCTTCGCTTGCCGCAGTTCTTCAGTGACTTCACACACACTCGACAGCGCCTGGCGCAAATATTTGTCGGTTTTTTCCCGTGCTTCCTGCAACTGCACGGTTTGCGTGATGTCACGCTGAATGCCCCAGGTGCGGACCAACTTGCCATCTTCTACCGTGCCGATCATGCTGTTCGAGAAATCTTTGGAGTTTCCGTGAGAATCGACTTCGTGGGAGCGATGTTCAACCAGTCGAAAGCCCGAGCGGACATACTGCCGGGTCATTTCGATATTCTGTGGATCGTCAGCCGGCATCATCGTCCGCCACATGCGTCCCCGCAACTGTTCGGCGTTTTTGAATCCATACATGGCCGCAAGGGCGTCATTGCATTCGGCGATGTGCGCGTCGTGCAGGATGCGCTGCACAATTTCATCTTCCGGCAAATCGATAGGCACGGGAGTTGCCATCTCCTCGCTGAATATGCCTTCCGAGCTTTGCGACACGAACAAGCGATACTGCTCCTGGTGCTGCATCAGCGCATACTCCGCCCGCTTGCGCTCGGTAACATCCTGCAAAATCGCGGCGATACGATCTACTCCGTTAGGACCTTCGATAGGGAAATACGAGAGGAATAAATCCCGCTCCCCCAGTTCGGGATAGGTAAACTTCATCTCGTAATGCACGACTTTGCCCTGGAAACACTCGTCCAACTTGGGTTTGGCGAGCTTCCATGCGCTTTCCGGCAAAATCTCGGCAAGCGTGTGGCCCAAAACTTGATCCGGGGATTTTCTATGGCGGTTCAGGAATGCACGATTGGCAATCACATGGCGGTAATCGCGGTCAATCACCAGAATGACTTCGTCGAGGCCTTCGATTACTCTTTCGTATTCGCGTTGCCGTTCCTGTGCAAGGTGCCGTTCGGTCACATCCTGCACAATTCCCATGTGCCAGAAAGGGCGGTCGCTGCTTCCCATAGCGACAATTTCGACTTCGACCCAGCGAATGGTTCCATCCGGCTGGATGTATCTCTTTTCGATTTCGTAATGCCGCACTTCTCCTTCGGCCAGTCGATGTAATTTTTCAAGGCTGACCATAAGATCATCTGGGTGGGTGATGCTCTGGAAGGTTCGGCCCAGGATGTCTTCCTGGGGCCGACCGACTATCTCGCAGAATTTCGGATTCGCTCCCAGAAGACGGCCGGTTCGAGTTTCGACCCAGCAAATCCCCACAGGAGCTCGTTCGAACAGATCCTGATACCACTCTTCGTTTTCCTGGAGAACCTGGCGGATAAGGTCGGGTCCGGCGCCTTTTGATTCGTGTGTGGAGAACGTCTGCGTTTCTGCTGGTGCCGTGTTCTCGCGAGGATGGGTGGTCGGCTGCGCTTCGGAGTTGGTGATGTCGGGCTTTCTCCGGGGGTGTAAATCCATGGCTACTCCCTTCGGACGACCAAGTTATACTTTATTCGCTTTCGTTCGACAACGTAATAATCAAGGCAGGATGAGGTTTTGTTCCGAAACCGTGCTGTAAATCTCAACACTGTCAATCTACTATCTACGTTCTGGAAGTGGCTGAAGCCGGTCTGTTCCATTTTGGAATTTTCTAATGACAAATTATCGGCTTTGTGACATTGGAACTTGTGTTTGATGAGCTTTCATGCTTAAGCTCGGCCATGCTTTTTCGGCATAGTTCAATTTTTCGGCTGTGGTTTATCATCTTGTATTTGGTGTTGGCTGCGATCGGGCGAATGGAAGCGGCAGGGCCGAAGGTGCACGTCATTAGCTTTGGAAAATGGACCACCGTGCAGTGGCACGCCATTGATGACGCAGGCGAAAAACCGCTCGCAATAAAAGTTCGCGCCCTCAATGTGGACGGCCACCTCAAGGAATTTACAGTCGGGGCAACTCACGAGATTACGGATCGACTGTTCGTGGTGCAGCGGGCGTTTCGTGTGAATGACAGTCTCCCGCAGGAGGCTAACTCGGTGGCGCAGTGGCAGTGGGTATGCGGGGGATGGCTGCTAGTCGATCGCACGACCGGCCATATTGCTGCCGTCAACCTGCCGGAACTCGATTCGTGGTACTCCGTAGTGAGCTGGTATCGGGATTATGTAGCGTATTGCGGGATATCCGATGACGACAAGAAAATCTACGCGGTGGTTGCGCAAATCGGACGCCGCAAACCTGTGCTTCGGAAGATGCTTATCGCAGATAATGCCGGTGAAGCAAGTTTCAAAGAGAAGACCGCCTCCGCTTGCAATACCCCAGTCTGGCAGCGAACGCCGACACGGGTAACGTTCGAGTCTTCCTCTGGCGAGAAGCATACCTTCGCCATTCGCGGGCACGTCGCCGACGTTATTACGGAAAGTTCGGAAGATGACGAGGAGGGATCTAAGTAGGTTTACCTTCCAATAACTCAGCAGAATTTCAACTTACAGCGATGCTAGTCAGGACGATCTAACTCGCTTCTATCGCCTGGGGTTCAGCTTTGATCGATTTCTGTTTTTCTTTGACCTTGGCGCTGGTCACCAGGATGACCGACACTATGACAATCAGGCTGCCCATTATGATGAAGCGGTCAACCCGTTCATGCAGAATCAACCAGCCGAGAAAAACTGCAACAACGGGATTCACGTACGCGTAGGTTGACACTTTCGACGTTGGCACATGCTTGAGCAGCCAGATGTAAGCGCTGTAACCGATCCACGAGCCGCAGACCACGAGATAGAACACCGCACCCAAGCCACGAGCGGTCCACGCGGCGTGGGAAAAATCTCCCAACATCAACGCGAAGAGCAGGCTGCCTGCGCCGGCAGCAATCATTTGCCACGCGGTGGCGCTGAACACATCCATACCCGATTGCCAGCGCTTCGATAGCACCGATCCTAGAGCCCAGGAAAACGAACCGCCGAGCAGACTTAAAGAAGATACGAGCTCGCGGCGACCGGGAGCGGAAGTGGCGTGTAACTCCGGCCAGAACAAGACAAGCAGTCCGCCAATTCCCAGCGCCAGGCCTGCTTTGCCGCGCGGCGAAATATGGTGATGGCCCAGCAGCAACGAGTCGAGTACGAGAAACCAGAGCGGCGTGATGGCAACGATGAGCGCGGCGAGTCCTGATGGAACCACCAGTTCGGCCCAGGAAAGTGTGAGATTGCCGCCCATCAGCAACAAAATACCGACGACGCCCGCCAGGGCGAGCTGCTGTGCTGAGTAGCGAATTCTGCGCCCCGCGGCAGCACACACCGCGAGCATTACGACTCCTGCAATTGAAAACCGCACTCCGCACATCAATGCAGGAGGAATGCTTTGCACCGCGATGTCGATGGCAAGGTACGTCGATCCCCAAAAAAGATAGACCAGCCCGAAGGCCAGCATGACCGCGAACCGACTTGGCGAGTGCGGTGAGGACATTTCAGAGCCAACTATAGAGTAAGAACTATCAGACGCTGAAATGCGCGTTACGATTCGTAAAATGTTGATGGTGTAGGGTAAATGTTTGGAACAATCCAATAATGCGTGACTATCGCAAAATCAGGCTGGCTTCGGCGGAAAAATCGAGCGGAGCGAAATCTTTGGTGAGGAACTTGGGATAGGCGGCGGCAGCAATCATCGCGGCATTGTCGGTAGAGAGGGGACGCGAAGGGAAGTAGACGGGCGTTCCCTGCTTTGCGCCTTCGCGTTCAAAGGTCAGCCGCAATTCGTTGTTGGCGGCCACTCCTCCAGTAACAAAAAGAGTGGCGACGTCGTACTCGCGCACAGCGGCGAGAGTTTTGCCGACCAGATCGTCAACGATCGAACGCTGAAAAGACGCGATGAGATCGAGGGTTTGCCGATCACAATTCGCCAGGTAGTCTTCGAGTTTGGGCTTGGCAAGACTTAGCAGAGCTTTTCGCCGGGCTTCGATGGCGGCTTGCATACCGTGTTGCTCGACATAGCGCAGTACGGCGGTTTTGATGCCGCTGTATGAAAAATCGAAGCGTGGCCGGGCGATCGATGCTTCTGTCGTCTGGCGGCCGCGCCGGTCCCGATGTTTAATTTGCGCGGGGAAAAACTTCACTGCATTCGGGTCGCCGTGAGTGGCGAGACGATCGATGATCGGCCCACCTGGGTATCCCAGCCCGAGCAGCTTGGCTACTTTATCGAAGGCTTCACCGGCGGCATCGTCGCGCGTGTGGCCGATGTTTTCGTAAGTCCAGCTTTGCTTCGTTTGATGGGCAAGATATAGGTGCGTATGGCCTCCGGACACAACCAGCGCGAGCACAGGAAATTGCAGTTCGCGGTTGCCTTTCTGCCGCTCCTCGAGCAACACGGCGTGAATGTGACCTTCGAGATGGTTGACCGCAATCAGCGGTTTGTCGAGCGCGAACGCCAGGGCCTTTGCGTAGCTGATGCCGACGAGCAATGCTCCTGCAAGCCCCGGCCCCTGCGTGACGGCGATGGCATCGACTGAGTTGTAGGTGTGATCGGCCTCGGCGAGGGCCTGGCGTACTACGGGCACAATCGCGCGCAAATGTTCGCGCGACGCCAGCTCGGGGACGACGCCTCCGAACGGCTGATGAGTCGCGATCTGCGAGGCGACCACGTTCGAGATGAGTTTTTCGCCCGAGCGCACCACCGCTGCCGCGGTTTCGTCACACGAGCTTTCGATGCCGAGGATATAGGCGTCGGGCACAGCACTATATTATTAGAAATTGAGGGGTAGTCTGGTCCTGTCTGCTGCACCACGACACTGGCGTTCAGTTAGGACCATGAATTCCAAATGCTGAAGGACTTCGCTATTTCGATCATCCAAGCCCTGCGCGACCGCGGGTTTCAGGCCTATCTGGTTGGAGGATGTGTACGCGACCTGCTGCTGCAGCGCGAGCCGGCGGACTACGATGTCGCCACCAGCGCTGCTCCTGAACAAGTCATGGAGATTTTCCCGGAAAGTTTTGCTGTGGGCGCGCAGTTTGGAGTTGTACTTGTGCCGCTGCCCGATGGACAGACACCCGATGGGCAAAGTCACGATGTTCAAGGCGAAGATACGGGCCCTTCCCAGAAATCCCGAACTGTGGAAGTCGCGACCTTTCGCAGCGACCACGGCTATTCGGATGGACGCCATCCCGACGAAGTTCGCTTCACGCGTGACCCGCGCGAAGATGTGATGCGTCGCGACTTCACGATCAACGGCATGATGCTCGATCCGGCGAATGGGGAAGTACTGGATTTCGTCGGCGGGCGTGAAGATCTTAAGCACGGAATCATCCGCGCGATCGGCGACCCCGATCTGCGGTTTGGGGAAGACAAACTCCGCATGTTGCGGGCGGTGCGATTTGCGGCGCGCTTTGAGTATGCGATTAATACGCAAACCATGGCGGCTATCCAGCGGCGCGCGGAGGAAATTCGCCTGGTTTCGCGCGAGCGGGTGCGCGATGAAATTACCAAGATGCTGGTCGAAGGCCATGCCCGCCGCGCTTTCCTGCTGCTCGACGAAAGTGAATTGCTGCCGGAAGTTCTGCCGGAGATTTCTGCCATGAAGGGAGTCGAGCAGCCGCCCGAGTTTCATCCTGAGGGCGATGTGTTCGTGCACACGCTGCTTTTGCTGGAGAACCTGCCGCGTCCGTGTCCGGCGACGCTGGCCTGGGGCGCGCTGCTGCACGATGTGGGTAAGCCGGCCACCTTTCGTGTGGCGCCCGAGCGCATCCGATTCGATAATCATGTCGATGTCGGCGTGAAGATCGCGGAAGAAATTTGCACCCGCTTGCGTTTCTCGAATGATGAGACTGCGCAGATTCTTTCGCTGGTCGAAAACCATATGCGGTTCAGTCATGCGATGCGGATGAATCCGTCGACGCTGAAGAAGTTTCTTCGCCTTCCGCGATTCGATCAGCATCTGGCGCTGCATCGCGCGGACAGCCTTGCGAGTCACGGAAATCTGGCTACGTATGAGTTCGTAAGGGCGAAGCTGGAGGAAACGCCTCCGCAGAATCTTCGGCCTAAGCCTTTAATTAGCGGCGACGATTTGATTGCGGCGGGATACCGGCCGGGCCCGCAATTTCGCGAAATTCTAACCGCCGTGGAAGATGCGCAGCTTGAGGGGCGGTTAACGTCGCATGAGGCGGCGTTGGAGTTTGTGAAGAACAATTTTCCGGTTCCGGCTTCGGTATGATACCGCCGGATTGTGAAATCGAGCCGCGCTCGGCGGAATGCTAAAATCAAGCTTTCTTCCGGGTGGTTGGAAGTTTGAAGGAGAAATTATGGAGCGCGCTGGTTCAGGATTGGAGAAGCTGGTCGCCCGCTCGTTGCGGCGCGCGCCGCAGGCGGACGCTCCCCTCGCCGCGTGGCCGCTGGTTTGCGGTTCGAAGGTCGCCGAGCGCACGCGCGCGATCTCGTTCTCAGGTTCGATTCTGCGCGTCGAAGTGCCCGACTTCGGGTGGTGCCAGGAATTGCGGCATCTTGTTCCCCGCTACCTTCATGCCTTGGCCAATTACACCGGCCAGAAGGTGGAGAAGATCGAGTTCATCATTCCGCGGCGTTGATGTTTTTTGCGCCGAGCGTGCGAGTCAGAAATGAAAGTCACTGAAAAAGACGTAACCTATGTTGCGGATCTGGCGAACATCGAGCTATCGGCAGGTGAGCGCAGCGGCATGGTTCGCGATCTGAACTCCATTCTTGACTACATCGACCGGCTGAACGAGCTCGACACTTCAAGCGTTGAGCCTATGGCGCAGGTTTCCGATCGGTATGGCGTGGATGAATCGAAGCGGGGAAGCGATCGATTTTCGTATGCCAGCCGCGACGATATTCCGGAGGGGTTGCGCAAGTCTTTGCCGCGGGAAGAGGCGCTGCAGAATGCGCCCGACGCGGACGGAACTTTTTTCCGCGTGCCTAAAGTGATTGAGAGATAGGCCAAGCTTCCGCATTTATCGGCTCCGGCAATCAATAAATTTACGATGCATGGAATGAAATGACGCACGCGCCTCTTTTGACCATCGATCAAGTGCGTACGGCGATCCAGCAGCGCACAACAACTGCGCTCGCAGTTGCGGAAGAACATTACGCCCGTATTGAGAAGACGGATAGTGAGATCGGCGCATTTTTGACTTTGTGCAAAGAGCGCGCGCTTGAAAAAGCCGATCATGTCGATCGCATGGCCGCTGAAGGCAAGCCACTGCCGCCATTGGCCGGCGTTCCGGTCGCTATCAAAGATGTTCTGAGCACTCGTGGCGTGCGCACAACGGCGGGATCGAAGTCGCTGGTCCAATATATTCCTCCTTACGATGCCACCGCAGTTGCACGCATGGAAGCTGCGGGTGCGGTGGTGCTTGGCAAGACGAACTGTGACGAGTTTGCCATGGGATCGTCGAATGAGAATTCGGCGTTTCATCCCGTGAGCAATCCGCGGGCGCTCGATCGTGTGCCGGGCGGATCTTCGGGCGGCTCGGCCGCGGCAGTAGCGGCCGATATGGCGGTTGCGGCTCTCGGTTCAGACACAGGCGGATCGATCCGCCAGCCCGCATCGTTCTGCGGCGTTGTTGGTTTGATGCCCACTTACGGACGAGTTTCGCGCTACGGGCTGATTGCTTTTGCATCGTCGCTCGATCACGTTGGTCCGCTGACCAAAACTGTGAAGGATGCAGCTACGGTGCTGCAAACCATCGCTGGACGCGATCCCATGGATTCGACCTCGGCGGATCTTCCAGTCCCTGATTATGTTGCTGACATCGAAAAACCGGTCCGCGGTTTGAAGCTTGGCATTGCGAAAGAATATTTCGCGGAGGGACTCAACGACGAAGTCCGCCACGCGGTGGAAGCGGCGATTGATCAATTGAAGGAGCTGGGATGCGAAATCGTCACCATCTCTTTGCCGCACACTCCGTATGCCATTCCTACGTATTATTTGATCGCTACGGCGGAGGCGTCTTCTAATCTCGCTCGCTACGATGGGGTTCGCTACAGCTACCGGGCGCGCGGAGTGAAATCGCTTTCGGAAATGTACCGGCGCAGCCGCGATGAGAGCTTTGGACCGGAGGTGAAGCGGCGCATCATGCTGGGCACGTATGCGCTTAGCGCAGGATATTACGACGCCTATTATTTGAAAGCGCAAAAAGTCCGCACGCTGCTCACGCGCGATTTCGAAAACGCTTTTGGGAAAGTTGATGCGATTGTTACTCCGACCAGTCCGACGGCGGCGTTTCGGCTGGGGGAAAAATCGAATGATCCTCTGGCGATGTATCTGGCAGATATCTACACTGTGACCGCAGATTTGGCGGGCGTTCCAGGGATTTCGATTCCGTGTGGCGAAACCCGCGAGAAATTACCTGTGGGGTTGCAGATTTTGGGCAGGCACTTCGACGAGAGTACGATTTTGCGGATCGCCTACGCTTATGAGCAGTCGGGGTAACAATTTTTTAAGATCACCGATATCTCAACCATTAAAACCAAAATCTTTAAACCGCAGAGCTCGCGAAGGAAACCCGCAGAGTTCGCGGAGAAAACCAGCGACGATGACCCTAACCGTAATTTCCTAGACGGGTCGGTAGTAACTTTCTCCTGCACAGGCGCGGCAGAGCACTTTACCATCTCTACTTACTTCCCGTCGGAAGTTGATGCCCTCGCCGCAAAGTTCGCATACTACGCGCTCGCCTTTATAACCGGGAAACTCTTCGGGTGGTAGATCGACCTTTACCCATTGTGTGGTAAACAACTCGTCGTCTGAGATTTCGCGGTACGCGAGCATTTGCTGTTGATTCTTGTCGGCGATTTCCGGGTGCATCTGCCGGGCCAGCGCTTTGGAGGATTCTTTGGCAGCGATGCGGATCGCACGGCCGGTATTGACGTCGACGAACGTTGCTGCGACCTTTCCCCAGTCGCGAAATTTCAGAGCGCGTTTGCCCAAGCGGCAGCCGGTTACCACGGCGACGGCGTCTGTGGCGCAGCGGTCGATTTCCACGAAGGTTACCAGGCGCTTGCGATCTTTGCCACGTGGATCTTCGATGCCCAGTTTCGCTAGTCCCAGCATGGCCAGGCGCACGCCGAGCACCTGGCCGGCGCAGAGATGAGCATGCGCCTGTTCGGCCTCGCGAAGATATTCGTCGAGAGAGTTCATGGGAAGCTCTCAGTTCTCAGTTCTCGGTTTTCAGCTCTCGGTTCTCAGCTTAACATCGCACAATTACTTTCTTCTCCAGCGAACGCCATCTTTCGTATTTTCGATTACGATGCCGGCGGCGATCAGTTCTGCGCGCAGCGAATCCGATGCTTTGAAGTTTCGCGCTTTCCGCGCCGTTTCCATTTCTGCGATTTTGCTTTCGATATCGGCATCTGAGAGTTGTCCGGCCTGCACCGCTTCACGCAACTCTGGGCGAATCTCATTTCCCCGTCCTTCTTTTTCGGCCCAGTCGAATACTGCTTTCATTTTTGCGTGATCGTCGTCTTTAAGCACGGCGAAGATTTCATCGAACTTCTGCAATGTTGTCAGCAGCGGCGCAGCGTCATCCTTTTTTACTTCTTTCGAATCCAGCGCAGAATTTGCCTGCCGTACCATTTCAAAAATCGCTCCCTGGGCTTGCGCCGCGTTCAAATCGTCCTCGAAGGCTTCTCGGATGCGGCATTGCGTATCCGCGGCCAGCTTCTGCATGTCCGGGTTTGTCCCTTCGGCGAAAGTTCCTGTGCTTAAACGCTGGCGGAAGTTACGCAGGCGCTCGACAGAGACGGCGGCCTGCTTCAATCCATCGAAGGTGAAATTCAGCTGGTTGCGATAGGGAACAGACATCAGCAGATATCGAATCGATGATGGCTTGTGCCCCTTCAACACCAGATCGCGAAGCGTGTAGAAATTGCCGAGGCTCTTCGACATCTTCTCGCCTTCCACCAGCAAAAAGCGCACGTGGAACCAGAACCGCGCAAAGGTCTTGCCGGTCAGCGATTCGGATTGCGCGATTTCGTTTTCGTGATGAGGGAAGACGAGATCTTCGCCGCCTGCGTGCAGATCGAAACTCTCTCCTAGTTCTTCCATGGACATGACTGAACACTCCAGATGCCAGCCCGGGCGGCCCGGGCCAATCGGGGTATCCCACGAGGCTTCGCCCGGCTTGGGTGCCTTCCATAGGGCGAAGTCGCGGGCGCTGTCTTTATCGTATTCATCGACATCGACGCGGGCGCCGTCGAGCATGCCGCCAAAATCTTTTTTTGAAAGCTTGCCGTACGCAGGAAATTTCGCGATGCGGAAGTAATACGAGCCGTCATCGGTGCGATAGGCAATTCCTTTCTCTACCAGTTTGCTTACGAATTCCGCCATCTCGGGAATATGTTCGGTGGCCCGCACCAGTTTGGGCAGCTCGATGCCGATCATGGCGGAGTCCTCGATGAACGCCTTCTCATACTTCGCCGTATATTGCTGAACACTTATGCCATCACGCGCCGCGTTGCGGATAATCTTGTCATCCACATCGGTGATGTTCATGACGTAGTGGACGGCGTATCCCGATTGGCGCAGGAAGCGCTGCAGCATGTCGACGGCGATGAAGGTGCGGAAGTTGCCGATGTGCCCGTAATCGTAGACGGTGGGTCCGCAGGCGTACATGCGGACTTCTTTGTCGCGCAGTGTACGAAACTCTTCGACCTGCGCA
>Ga0181522_10001994_pt1 | contig 11896 bp, 14 predicted proteins | sample PEATcosm2014_Bin_27_FD_121103 | JGI IMG/M metagenome (GOLD analysis project Ga0181522, IMG submission 121103) | Peatland microbial communities from MTU Mesocosm Facility, Houghton, MI, USA - PEATcosm2014_Bin05_10_metaG | ecosystem: Environmental > Terrestrial > Soil > Wetlands > Peat | place...
CGGCGGGCTCGGCGTCAATATCGACAATTGCGGCTTCGTCTGGTCGGACCCGCTGCGCGACGCCTCCGGCAATCTGGTCACCATCGCCGCCAACGCCAGCTACTACATCCGCATCAGCAAGACGGTCGCGGCCAACGCCAAGCACGTGCTCGGCGAAATCGCCTCCGTGTCGCCGACCTTCAGCAACCAATTTTCCGGCGACGGCTTCGAAGGCACGACGACGCAGCAGACGGCGAAGCGAACGTCGGGCACGGTCGCCAACTCCAACGGCAACGGCAATTTCGGCGGCGGCCCGGCGCTGATCGTCGGCCAGGGCTGGGACGGCTCGGCGGTCTACGGGCTCGTCGGCGCCAGCCTCGACTACGGCTATCTCGACTGGGACCTGCGCGCCCCCTACGTCTCCGGCGCGATGATGCGGGCGCTGGCCGACGTTTCCTCCGGCCCGCGCAACATGCTGATGCTGGCGGTTCCGGGGACCAAGCCGGAAGACCAGTCGTCGATCGCGGCCGGCCAGCAGCAATTGCGCCTGCGAGCGCTGCGGTCGATCGGCAATATCCCGTTCAACCAGATCCTGTCCGGGATGGGGCAGAATTCGCCGACCATCGCCGGAACGTCGCTCGCCGCCTATCAGGCCGTCATGGGATCGTGGTGGCGGTTCTGGCATGCGAACTGCCCCGCCTGCACGATCTTCCAGACGACGTTCCCCGCGCACCCCGGCAACCTCAACAACGCGAAGTGGACGACCCAAGCCGACCAGACTTCCGACTACCCGAGCGGCACGCGGTGGGCGGCCGACGCGTGGATGGCGGCCAACGCCGGCCTGCCGAGCTACGTCAAGGGGATCGACCTGACGACGCCGTTCACCACCGGATCGGGCTTCGCCGACAATCCCGGCAACTGGCCGACGACCGGGTTCAGCGGCGCGCTGGCGACGGCGATCTCGACCGCGACCAAGTCGATCGTCGTCGCCGCGACAACCGCGCCGCAAATCGGCGACTTCATCGTGCTCGAGCCGGGGACGAGCAACGTCGAGATCATCCCCGTCGTCAACGTCACCGGCTCGGCTTCGCCCTGGGCGATCGCGCTGTCGGCCAACACGGCGAAGACGCATGCGCTGAACGCCGCCGTCGGAACCGCGCTGACCTACGAGGGCTCGCACGCGGCGACGCAGCTCTACCAGGCGGCGGCGAACGCGCTGATCGCGCTCAAGCGCAGCGGCGCGCTGCCGTGACTGGGATGGCGGCGTTGTGGTTCGCCTGTCTCTGCGGCTGTCTCACGGCTTGCAGGCAGGCGACGCCGGTCGACTGACCCAACCAAATGACCTGTCGTACGCGACGCGGCGAACCCCTGGCCGCGCGGGAGCGACCTGGTCATCGCTTCGGATCATGTCGGCGCGATCGCGCACATCCACGGCGACGGCTCGATCGACCAGATCAGCGGCAATTGCAGCCTTCACCCCGCAAAAGCGCACGTCGCGCGGACGCGGCGACGCGGTTCGTCATTCCATGACCCCGTTTCGTTGGCTTGAAATCGCAATCATCGCGGCATGCGGCCTGGCCGCTCCCTTTCGCGAGGTCGACGCGGCGCTTGCCGCGTTCGCGCTCGTCGCGGCGCTCGAACTGATGAGGTCGATGTGATGATCCTTCCCATGCCATTGCTTCGCCAAGTCCCATCGCCGAACGCCTCGAGCCGCGCCGGCCAGCGAATCCGCCTGGTCGTCGTGCACATGATGGAAGGCTCGTATCTCGGCTCGATCGCGTGGCTGTGCCTGGTCAAGGCGCAGGTCTCGGCGCATCTCTGCATGAAGGCGGACGGCTCGGAATGGACGCAGCTCGTCCCGCTCAGCGGCAAGGCCTGGCATGCCTGCAACGCCAACCCTTATTCGATTGGCGTCGAGGCCGAGGGGTTCACCGCCAAGGGCTTCGACGACGTCTGGGCGCGCGCGCTGGCTCAGGGCGTCGCCTGGCTGTTGCGCCGCTATGGGCTCCCCTGCCGCTGGGCCGAGGGCGGTCAGGGCGACGGCTTCTGCTCGCATCACGATCTCGGCGCGATGGGCGGCGGACATTCCGACATTTGCGAAGTCGGCTCGGCCGAATGGAGGCGGTTCCAGGGCTTCGTCGAAGCGGCATACGCCGCCTTCGGCGATGCGCCTCTGCCTGATTGGGCCCTGCACGGCCTCCCGGCGCCGACGACTGTCGCTCATCTTCCGGCGAGCGTCACTCCGGAACCATCGCATGGCGGCGCGCGGCGCGCCGAGCCGGCCGAGCAGCCGGGCGACCTGACGGTCGGCTCGCTGCTATGGGCGCAGAAGAAGATGGTCGCGCTGAAGGTCCCGCTCGCGCTCGCGCCTGGCTTCGAATGCGATGGGTTCAACGGGCCGATGACCGAAGCGGCCGTAGCGGCCTTCCAGGGCGCGCACGGTTTGTTCGTCGACGGAATCGCCGGACCGAAGACGCTCGTCGCGCTCGAGGCGGCGTGACGGTTGCGGCTGGTACGCGGAGGCGAGGCCAACTGAATCTGGAATGCAGCCCCATTCGTTAGCCGTGCGCCGGCGGTCTCCGGCGTTTCAAACCGAGAGCAATCCGATGAACCTCATCACCGCCAATGTGCTGCGTCATCTCGCCTGGCAGATCGGCGCCGCGGCGCTCACCGCGGCTGTCGCCGCGGTGGCGCACGCCGACTATTCGACTCTCGGCGTCTACGCGCCACTCGCGCAGAGCGCCGCCGCGCTGATCGGCTCGGTCGTCAACGAGGCGATCGGCGCGGCGCCGAGAAGCGCGTGAGCGCAGAACACGCCAGACGCGCGCTCCAACGTCAAGATAGCGCTCACGGCGCGTCGGCCCAGAAAGTGCGCGGCGCATTCGGGCCTTCCCTTGAACAACGAGGCAAGCTCCATGCTTTCGCACGCCGCGCTGGCCGAAATTGCCGGTCGATGTTACCGCGATCCGTGGTCGGGCGAAGCGGCGCTCGATTGCGAATACGACTTGCTCCCGCGCGGCGACGACGAGCTTGTCGTCGCCATCCCGGGCACCCATCCCAATGACCCGCTCGACTGGATCCGCGATTTTCGGGCGTTGCTGTGGCTGTTCCCCGCCGTCGGCGTTTGCCATTCGGGTTTTGGTTCCGGCGGGACAGCGGTCGCGGAGCGCGTGCTCAAGACCGTCAAGGGGGACGCGCGTCTCATGACGGTTGTCGGCCATTCGCTCGGCGGCGCGATGGCGCTCATCGTCGGCGCACGGTTGATCCACGCCGGCTATCCCGCACGCGTCGTCACCTTCGGCGCGCCACGGGTCGCGTTCTCGGCCAATCTCTCGCTGCCGCGCTTGGCGCGCGAGGCGCTCGAACTCGCCGAGTATCGTCGAGAAGGCGATCCGGTTCCGCATGTGCCGATGCGGCCAATCTTTCGCCATGTCACGCGCGGGATCGCGATCGGCCTCGACTGCGGCGATCCGATCGGCAATCACGCAATCGGTCGATATGCCGCCGACCTCGCCGCGCAGGCGCCACGAGCCTTGTGAACCGTTCGCCGGCGGCCTCCGGCGTATCTCCATGTGAGGAACTCGACATGAAGACACTCGCTTTCGCGGGCGCGTTGGCGCTCGCCCTTGCCGGCTGTTCGACGGCGAAGATGACCGCTTTCAACGCCGGCCTGATCACGACGACCCAGAACGTCGTCGCGCTCAACAATGCGCTGGTGCAGGTCAACAACACGCTGATCGACAACCTGATCGCCCAGGCGAAGCTGCTCGCGCCCTACCAATGCGGCGCCTACGCACTGGCGGCGGCGATCCTCAGCGACTCGACTGCCTCGGCCAAGGTCAACGCCTACCTCAAGCAGAGTGTCGCGGCCAACGTACCGAGCGTGGCGGTAAAGGACATCTGCGCCGCGGTCGGCTACCCAACCACCGTTACCGCCGCGCCGGCGGCGAGCAAATAGGATGCCCGCCCCTGTCGTCGGTTTCGTCATCGCGTTCCTGACCGGCGCCGCGTTGCCCGTCGCAACGGCGGAGGCGACGTTTGGCTCCGCCGCGCAAGCGATCGTCGTCGTCGACCAGAAGGCGGCAACGATTTACGCACGGCTGCCGGTGATCTGCGCGGCGACCGACCCAGCGCTTGATCGCCTTTCCGACGCTGCCGACGCCGCCATTGTGAAAAGCCGCTGGCGGCGCGTACTCGCCGCAGCCGCCGACCACCTGGCGCGCGACGCCGATATCGTCTGCAAGGACGCGAAGGCGCCGAACACGCCAGCCGGCAGGCTGAAGGCCGCCGCTGAAGCGCTCGCTGACATCGCGCGCGCGGACAACCTGATTCCGCCGACCAAGGCCGCCGCGCGCTGAACCGCCGAACCGGCGCGCGGCGCTCCGCCCACAGTCGAAGCGAAACGGAGCACGACGCTGATGACGATCTCGTCGCCTGCCGGCAACGCCGCTTGGGGCTTCTTCGAGTGGGTCGTCACCGGAGTCGCGACGCTGCTCGCCAGCGTCGGCGCCTTCGTGTGGCGGTTGACATTGCGCCTGCAGGCCATCGAAGCGACACTGGTTCGACAGCGCCACGACCTCGATCTGTCCCATCAGGCAAGCGAGGCGGCGGCGTTACGCCTTGCTGAACGACTCGAACTCTTGCTCGAAGAGCATCATCGACTGCGCGAATCTGTCGTCGTCTTGCCAACCCGCGCCGATTTGCGCAGCCTCGACGAACATATCACCGAGCGGCTCGACGCGCTCGGAGCGCGCCTCGACCGCATGCTCGACGTGTGAGGCCGAGCCGGCGTCAAACACTCGCCTGCAACTTCGTCCGCAGCGTCGGCGGAATGCGCAACGGCCGGCCGTCGCGCAGCACGGCCACCAGGATCTTCGCCGCGGCAAGACTCTTGTCGCCGCGCGCCACCGTCTGGGCGAAGTCGATCGCCGCGCCGCGAACCGCGGCGACGCGCGTCTCGACGCGCAGGAGATCGTCGATGACCGCCGGCGCGAAATAGTCGATCTCAAGCCTGCGAACCGCGAAGACCACGTGCTGCTCGCCTGCCAAAGCGCCGTGTTCGTAGCCGAGCGCCCGCAGCCATTCGGTGCGGCCGCGCTCCATGAAGCGCAGATATGAGGCGTGGTAGACGCGTCCGGAAAAGTCGGTGTCTTCGTAATAGACGCGCACCGCGAGTTCGTGAAACGGCGTCGGATTGTTCATGTCGAATGCGCTCCCGGTTCGACGCGCCGGCAAACTAGCCCTCGACGGCGGCCGGCGAAAGTCGCGGCCCGCGCTTTGACCCCCCCGCGGCGCGATGCTATGCGCCCGAGCATGCGGGTCGTTTTCATGGGCGCGCCGGACTTCGCCACGCCGGCCTTGCGCGCCATCCTCGAACATGGCCACGAGGTCGCCGCGGTTTACACCCGCGCGCCGCAGCCGGCGGGACGACGCGGCCTGGAGCTGACCAAGACCCCGGTCCACCAGCTCGCCGACAAATATCGCCTGCCAGTCGTGACGGCGGCGACCCTGCGCAGCGCCGAGGCGCAGGAAACGTTCCGCGCCTTCGCCGCAGACGTCGGCGTCGTCGTCGCCTATGGCCTCATTCTGCCGCCGCCGGTGCTGGCGGCGCCGCGGCTCGGCTGCCTCAACCTTCACGCATCGCTCCTCCCGCGCTGGCGGGGCGCAGCGCCGATCCAGCGCGCGATCATGGCCGGCGACGCCGAAACCGGCATCGACTTGATGCGCATGGAGGCGGGCCTCGACACCGGACCGGTCGCGCGCGAAATCCGGGCCGCGATCCATCCCGACGACACCGCCGGCGAACTCGCCGCCCGTCTCGCCGCGCTCGGCGCACAGGTGATCGCCGAGTCCCTGCCCGAACTCGCCGCGGGTCGCCTCGTCTTTCATCCGCAAGGCGCCGATGGCGCGACCTACGCGCACAAGATCGATAAGAGCGAAGCGGCGATCGACTGGAGCGCCGATGCAGTCGCGGTGCGCAACCGCATCCACGGCCTTTCGCCGGCGCCGGGCGCACACAGTGAAATCGTCATCGGCGGACGCTTGGAGCGGGTCAAGATTCTTCGCGCCGAGGTCGTCGATCGGGCCGGTCCGCCCGGCGCATTGGTCGAAGCGTCGATGGTCGTCGCCTGCGGCGACAGGGCGATCCGCGTCCTCGCCGCCCAGCGGCCCGGCAAGGCGCCGATGAGCGGAGCCGATCTTATGCGGGGCGCCAAGCTCGACGTCGGGGTGCAATTCAATCCCGCAGCGCCGCCTCAAAGCGAGCGCTGAGACGGCGCTTCAGTTCGTCCTTCGCCGATTCTGCGGCGCGCAGGATCTGGCTCGCGCGCAGAAAGTCGAGCACGCCGAATTGTTCGACGCCGGGCCGCACCAGTATGTCGGGCGATCGCATCTTCAGCTTCTGCGCAGTGATCGCGCCCTGCATGATCTGCGCGGCGCCAAACATCGACTGAAACGGGGCGGGACGGCGCGACTCGCGCCGGCGGCCGCCGAAAGTGACGTCGACGGCGACGACGATGTCGGCGTGATCAAACAGCAGGTCATAGGGAAGCGGATTGACCGCTCCGCCATCGATCAAAAAGCGGCCATCGTACGCGACAGGCTGAATCAGGCCGGGTATCGCCATCGACCCGGCGACCGCCGGTCCGAGCGCGCCGCTCGAGATGACGAGCTCGCGGCGATCGTAGAAATCGGTCGCGACAACCAGCAGCGGTTTGGTGAGCTCCTCGAAAAAGTCCGGCACCGCCTCCGGCCAAAACAGGTCGAGACAGACCTCGCTGTCAAGCAGCACCGGGTTGCCGCGGCCGCGCAGGACGAGATCAGAGAAACGCCCGACCCGCGCGCGCAGGAGCTTGCCCATCATCTCGCCGCGACTGCGCACCGCGCCGAGCGCATACGCGCGGATGTCGCGCCCGCGCATGCCGGCGGCATAGGCGGCGCCGATCATGGCGCCGATCGACGTTCCGGCGATCGCCGCCGGCGCAACGCCCAGTTCGTCGAGCGCTTCGAGCACGGCGATGTGGGCGAAGCCGCGCGCGCCGCCGCTGCCGAGCGCGATGGCGACGACCGGTTCGGGAGCGCCTTCCCGGGCGAAGATCGACGTTGCCCCTGCGTCCATTCAACTGCCCTTATTCGTCTCGACGGCGCGCCAGCCGATGTCACGTCGGCAGAAGCCGCCGGGCCAATCGATGCGATCGACAGCAGCGTAGGCTCGGGTCTGCGCCTCGGCGACATCGCGGCCGAGCGCGGTCACCGCGAGCACGCGGCCGCCGTCCGCGACAAGCTCGTCGCCGTCGCGGCGCGTGCCGGCGTGCAGGATCGAAACGCCCGGCATGCGAGCGGCGGCCTCGAGCCCGCGAATTGGCGTGCCCTTCTCCGGAACGCCAGGATAGCCGCGCGCCGCCATGATCACGGCGAGCGCCGCCTGGCCTGAGAAGCGCGGCGCGCGATCCGGCGCCGCGCCGCGCGCGCAGCCGAGCAGAAATTCGAGCAGATCGTCGTCGAGCCGAGCCAGGATCGCCTCGGCCTCCGGATCGCCGAAGCGGACGTTGAACTCGATCAGCTTGGGACCGTCAGCGCCAATCATCAGCCCGACGAACAGCACGCCACGGAACGGCGCGCCGCGTTTGGCCATGCCGGCGACGGTCGGCGCGACGATTTCGTGCATCACGCGCCTGCTCAAAGCCGGGGTCAACAGCGGCGGCGGCGAATAGGCGCCCATCCCGCCGGTGTTGGGGCCCACGTCGCCGTCGCCGACGCGCTTGTGGTCCTGCGCGCCGGCGAAGGGAACCGCGCGCGTTCCATCGCACAAGGCGAAGAACGACAGCTCTTCGCCGTCGAGATAGTCTTCGACCACGACTTCCGCGCCAGCGCCGCCGAAGGCGCCGGCAAACATCGATTGAATCGCCTGCTCCGCTTCGTCGAGCGTCATGGCGACGACAACCCCTTTGCCAGCGGCGAGGCCATCGGCCTTGACAACGATCGGCGCGCCCTTGGCGCGGACGTAGGCGAGCGCCGGCGGCGCTTCGGAGAAGCGACGATAATCGCCGGTTGGAATGGCGAACTCACGGCAGAAGTCCTTGGCGAATCCCTTCGAGCCTTCGAGCCGCGCCGCCGCCTTGCTCGGCCCGAAGCACAGGATCCCGGCCGCGGCGAGGTCGTCGACGACGCCAGCGACCAGCGGGGCTTCGGGGCCAATCACGACAAGGCCGATTTCATGTGCGCGACAGAAATCGACGATCGCCGGGTGATCGTCGATCGACAGCGCGACGTTTTCGGCCACTGCGGCGCAGCCCGGATTTCCGGGCGCGACAAACAGGCGCGACAACGATGGCGACTTTGCCAACGCCGCCGCCAGGGCATGCTCGCGGCCGCCGCCGCCGAGAATCAGAACGTTCATCGCTTGTCCTTGCCGCTCCTGTCGCGACCGCGCGGCGCGCTTGCGTTCGGCCGCGGTTTGAGCAATTCCGCGCCCGGAGGTCAAACCCGCATCTCAGCGAGGCGGATGAGCCAGGCTTCGACGCCGGCGCCCCCTTCGGCGGGAAGCGCCGCGGCGAGCCGCCGATGATGGCCGCTCAGCCGATCGCGGCAGGCCGCCAGCAGGCGCACGCCGAGTTCCGTCGCCTCGGCGCGGCGGATGCGGCCGTGCCGCTCGTGTGCGCGGCGCAGGACGGCGCGCTTACGCTCAAGGTTCGCCAGCACGAGGCTCGTTGTTTGCGGCGTCAGGCGCTCGGCGCGCGCGATCTCCGCGTTGCTGATTCCCGGGGTCTCGAAAACGATCTTCAGCACCGCATATTGCGCCAACGTGACCCCGAGATCGGCGAGCGCCCGCTCAACCGCCAGATGGTGGGTCGCCGCAGCGCGACGTAGCAGGTCGTCGAGTCTGGCTTCGGTCATGGTCGGAGCTTTCCTCCTCTCTTTTTGTCCAAGATATACGAATTCGAATATTATGAGCAAGGCAGCCTTGGCCACTGCGTGTGCGGACCCTATGTTCCGGTCGCCGGCGCTTCGCCGTCCTCCGTTCGGAGTTTCACCATGACATCCGCCTGGCGCTGGGGCCTCGTTGCAGCCCTTTTCGTCGCCGCCACCGCGACCGCGCATGCCCAATCGGCCGATCCGGATCTCATCTTCCGTAAGTCGACCACTTTCAAGCTCTTGACGCCTAACGACAAACTCGCCGTCTACGGCATCGACGACCCCGTCGTCGAAGGCGTCGCCTGTCACTACACCGCGCCGGAAAAGGGCGGCCTCGCCGGGGCTTTCGGCCTCGCCGAACAGACGTCCGACATCTCGCTCGCTTGCCGCCAGTACGGCCCGATCAAGTTCAAGGCGAAGTTCGAGCAGGGAGAAGTCGTTTTCAGCGAACGCCGATCGCTGATTTTTAAGAAGATGCAGATTGTCCGCGGCTGCGACGTCAAGCGCAACATCTTGGTCTATATGACCTATTCGGACAAGTTGATCGACGGGTCGCCGAAGAACTCGACCTCCACGGTGCCGATCGAGCCATGGGGCGGGTCGGCCGACATCCCGAAGTGCGCCGACTACCTACGCTGAGAGGCGTGGCGTGTTTCAGTCGCCGCAGGTGACGACGTAGGCGGGTTCCGCCGCCGCGCCGTTGGCGCGGCCGAACGACAGCGCGGCGCCGCGGCCTTCCGCCGCACACCAGGCGTCGGCGACAGCGCGACCGCATTCGCCGCCGTCGCCGAGGCAATCCTGCAGCCCGTAGCCGTCGTTGGCGGCGATGGTGAAGGCATGCGCCTGACCGGCCGAGGCGGCCTGCGAAAGGCCAAAACCCAGCGCGCAGACGGCGGCGAAGGCGAGGAGAGCGGAAAGGGGGGCGAGGTTACGCATGAACGAGCCTTACGGTCTGACCTGAGAACGCGAATCGTCGGACGGTGAACAAATTCTGTGCGAACTTCATAAAATTGCGTTAACGGCCAGATTGAGGCCGGCGCGCTCTCACGCTTGACATCGCCGCCCCTCTAAGAGATGGATGCCGACATGACGCGCCTGACCCGCATTTGCCGGATCATCATCATTAGCCGCTAGCTCTCGGCTGGCTGGTTCGCGTCTCTCTGTCCAAAGTTTCGAGAAGCGATCGACCGGCCGGTCCGGCGCATGCGTGCGACTTGATCTTGACTCGAATTCTTGGAACCGAAATGCCGACGCCGCTCCGACTGTACAACACGCTGACGCGCAGTAAGGCCGAGTTCGTTCCGCTCGATCCTCGCGCCGTGCGTATGTACGTCTGCGGCCCGACGGTCTACGACTTCGCCCATATCGGCAACGCGCGGCCGGTCATCGTCTTCGACGTGCTGTTCCGGCTGCTGCGCAGGCTCTACGGCGAAGACCACGTCGTCTACGCGCGCAACGTCACCGACGTCGACGACAAGATCAACGCCCGCGCGGCGCGTGACTTCCCCGACCTGCCGCTCAACACGGCGATCGCCCGAGTCACCGAGGCGACCGGCGGCCAGTTTGACCGCGATGTCGCCGCGCTCGGCGCGCTGCCGCCGACTCACGAACCTCGCGCCACCGCGCATCTCGACGAGATGAAGGCGCTGATCGAGCGGTTGACCGCCCGCGGCGTCGCCTATGTCGCCGAGGACCATGTGCTGTTTTCGCCGAGCGCGATGGATGCGCTCAAAGGCGCGCCGCGCTACGGCGCGCTGGCGCGGCGCTCGCTCGACGAGATGCTCGCCGGCGCACGGGTCGACGTCGCCCCCTACAAGCGCGACCCGATGGATTTCGTGCTGTGGAAGCCGTCGAAGCCAAACGAGCCGGGATGGCCAAGCCCGTGCGGGATCGTGGCGCAAGGGCGTCCGGGCTGGCATATTGAGTGCTCGGCAATGTCGATGGCGAAACTGCTTGCGCCGTTCGGCGGCGGGCTCGCCTGCGACGATCCGACGAAGAACGTCTTTGACATTCATGGCGGCGGCGTCGACCTCGTCTTTCCCCACCATGAGAACGAGATCGCCCAGTCGTGCTGCGCCTTCGGCGCGCCGCGCATGGCCAACGTATGGATGCACAATGGCTTCCTGCAGGTCGAAGGCGAGAAGATGTCGAAGAGCCTCGGCAACTTCATCACCATCGACGACCTGCTGCGCAGCGACGCCTTCGGCGGACGCGCATGGTCGGGCGAGGCGCTGCGGCTTGCGATGTTGCGCACCCATTACCGTCAGCCGATCGACTGGACGGTCAAGGCGCTCGAAGAGGCCGAGGCCACGCTCGATCGCTGGTACGACGCGATCGGCGACGCCGAAGCGGGCGACGTCGCCCCGAGCGTGGAGGAAGCGCTCAGCGATGACCTCAACACGCCGGCCGCGCTCGGCGAGTTGCATCGCCTCGCGGTCGACGATCCGCAGACGATCAAGGCGAGCGCCAACCTGCTTGGGCTTCTGTTCCAGAAGCGCAGCGAACGTCAGGCGGCAGGCCTGGCGGCGGCGGCCATCGACCGCGGCGAAGTCGAGCGGCTCGTCCTCGCGCGCACCGCCGCCCGTGCAGCAAAGAACTGGGCTGAGTCGGATCGCTTGCGCGACGCACTGGCGAACATGGGCGTGGTCGTCAAGGATTCCAAAGACGGCACGACCTGGGAGGTCAAGCGATGAGCGTCACCTCCCTGCGGCCTTACCTTCCCGCCGACGCCGAACGCTGCGCTGCGATCTTCCGCGCCAGCGTCGAGGGGCTGGCGATCGAGGACTACAGCGCTGACCAGTGCGTCGCCTGGGCGGCGCGCGCCGACGATCCCGACTTCGCCAAGCGCCTTGCCGGCGCGTTGACGGTGATGGCGCTGGTCGACGGCGAGCCAGCCGGTTTCGCCAGCCTCGAGGGCGCGGAGACGATCGACATGCTCTACGTCGATCCTGAATTCGCGCGACGCGGCGTCGCGACCGCCCTGCTTGACGCCCTCGTCCGCCTC
>Ga0181522_10001997_pt1 | contig 11893 bp, 7 predicted proteins | sample PEATcosm2014_Bin_27_FD_121103 | JGI IMG/M metagenome (GOLD analysis project Ga0181522, IMG submission 121103) | Peatland microbial communities from MTU Mesocosm Facility, Houghton, MI, USA - PEATcosm2014_Bin05_10_metaG | ecosystem: Environmental > Terrestrial > Soil > Wetlands > Peat | place...
AAAAGTCAGCGGCTGGTGCACGTCGGCTTTCACCTGCATGAATCAAGCAAAACAGACCGCGTGATTAAAAATGGCGGAGCCGAGGGTGGAACCCCCGATCTCCCGATGCACTCTGGCGCCCAGCCTGGCAAACATTTCTGCTGCTGAAAAAATTAGAATACATGACTCCGTCTGGCCCAATATGGGAACGCACTGTTTCTGCCGTTTTCAACCCCGGCGTTCTTGCGATCCTTGCGCGTGTGACAGACGCGGCGATCATATCCCTTGCCTGGAGTTCACTTTACTTGGTGTTGGTTTAATGTAGAGTATGCCTGTATCTGACGTTGCCGAAGTCCTGCCCATGCCCAGCGAAATCATGAATGAGATCACCCAGGTCTTACAAGCCATCCAGCGGGGTGACGGCCAGGCTTCAGGAGAGTTGCTGCCGCTGGTTTATGACGAACTGCGACGACTGGCAGCGTTGCGAATGTCACAGGAGTCAGCCAGCCAGACTTTGCAGGCCACGGCCTTGGTGCATGAAGCCTGGCTCCGCATGGTGGGGGATGGGGATCGGACGTGGCAGAACCGCGCCCATTTTTTTGGCGCGGCTGCCGAGGCCATGCGCCGTATTTTGGTCGAGAACGCGCGGCGTAAATCCAGGCTGAAGCGCGGTGGTGGCCAGGCGCGGCTGGATATAGATGAGCTGGACCTGGCCGCCACGACTCCGGATGACAAGGTGCTGTTGATGGACGAGGCCTTGGAACAGCTGCAGGCGCAGGATGCGGAAAAGGCGCGCATTGTCGTGTTGAAATTTTTCGGCGGGTTGACCAACCAGGAGGTGGCGGAAAACCTGGGGGTGACGGAACGCACGGTTGAGCGCCAATGGGCTTATGCGAAAGCCTGGCTTTTTCAGCAAATTCGGACACAACTCTGAAACGTTGTGACAAACCCGGAGGACCCGTGGTTGCGCTGAATGAATTCAAGTGGCATGAGCGACGGTGGTTTCCGGCGAGAGCACGATGAAGCCGCAAGAAGAGACAATATTTGACGCTGCACGAAACCTGGCCAGCCCGGCGGCGCGACAGGCGTTTCTTGCCCAAGCTTGTGCTGACGATCCGGACTTGCGCGCGAGGATCGAGGGCTTGCTGGCGGCGGAAGTGGCGGCGGAAAGGTTTTTCAGCGAGGTCGCTCCCCTGGTGCTCACGGCGAGTGCGGCCAGGGAAGGAACGAGCACCACCGGGGCTCCCGTTGCCATCGAAGAAAGGGTCGTCACCGAGGTTCCCGGCACGCGCATCGGCCGCTACAAGCTGTTGCAACGCATTGGCGAAGGCGGAGGCGGGGTGGTCTACATGGCGGAGCAGGAAGAGCCCGTCCGCCGCCGGGTGGCGCTTAAAATCATCAAACTGGGCATGGACACCAAAAGTGTCATCGCCCGTTTTGAAGCCGAGCGGCAGGCGTTGGCCATGATGGATCATCCCAACATTGCCAAGGTGCTCGATGCCGGCGCAACGGACACGGGACGGCCTTATTTTGTGATGGAACTGGTGCGCGGCGTCAAGATCACCGAGTATTGCGACAAGAACCATCTCGACACCCACCAGCGCCTTGATTTGTTCATCCAGATTTGCCTGGCCATCCAGCACGCGCACCAGAAGGGCATCATTCACCGCGACATCAAGCCTTCGAATATTCTGGTCACGTTGCATGACGGGGTGCCGGTGCCGAAGGTCATTGACTTTGGCATCGCGAAAGCGACCGAGGTGCGTCTCACCGACAAGACCCTCTTCACGGCCTACGAACAGATCATTGGCACACCCGCCTACATGAGCCCGGAACAGGCGGAAATGAGCGGTCTGGATATTGACACCCGCAGCGACATCTACAGTCTGGGCGTGCTCCTTTATGAGTTGCTCACGGGCCGGACGCCCTTTGATCCCAAGAAACTGCTGCAGCATGGACTGGATGAGATGCGTCGCACGCTGCGGGAGCAGGAGCCGCAACGGCCCTCGACGATGGTGACCACCCTTCAAGGGATGGAACTGGCGACGACGGCCGAACATCGTCACGCGGAGCCGCCCAAGCTGGTTTCGCTGTTGCGGGGGGATCTGGATTGGATCGTCATGAAGGCGCTGGAGAAAGACCGAAGGCGCCGTTACGAAACCGCCAACGGTCTGGCGATGGACATCAATCGCTACCTGAACAATGAGCCGGTGATCGCCCGCCCTCCCAGCCGGGCTTATCGGTTTCAGAAGCTGGTCCGCCGCAACAAGGTCGTCTTCGCCGCCGGCGCCGCGGTGACCGCAGCGCTGGTCATTGGATTGGGCACTTCCACCCGTCTTTTCTTCATGGAAAGAGCCGCCCGCCAACGGGCGGTGGCGGCCGAACAGCAGCAGGTTCGCTTGCGTGAGGAAGCCGAACACGCAGAAGCCAGGGAGGCTGAATTGCGCCGTCTGGCTGAATCCAGGGAAAAAATCACCCAAGCCACAGTGTTGCTGAGCCAGGATAGATTCGATGAGGCTGACGCACTGATTGGCGGGGTTTCGCTGACCCAGCCCACCGTGGAGGGGGCGGCAGTGATTCGCTCGCTGGGTGAGTGGCACGCCATTCAAAATCGGTGGAAGCCCGCGGCGGATCGTTTCAATCTGCTCCTGCAAATCGATCAACTCGACGGATGGGATGTTTCCACGTTGGACTATCTGGAGTGCGGCCCGGTCTTGATTGAAGACGGCGACCTGGCCGGTTATGAACGTTTCCGCCAGACGGCCATTGCTCACATTGCGGACACTGCGTATCCGTTCACCGACCGGATCATCAAAATCAGCCTGCTTTTGCCGGCGAACGAACAGGTCATGAAGAGCCTGGAGCCGCTGGCACAGGTCGCGGAAAAATCTTTCGCCACCAATATTACGGCCAACGGCGATGTTTTTCTGGCAGCCTGGAGATCCGTCTCGCTGGCGCTGATGGAGTACCGGCGGGGGGATTATACCAAGGCTTCGGCCTGGTGCCGGCGCTGTTTGAACTATCCCGAGTACAATGCGCCGCGGGCTGCAACGGCCCGGGTCATTCTTGCCATGTCCTGCCAGCATCTGGGTCAGACCGATGAAGCCCATTCCGAACTGGCCCAGGCTCGAAGCATGATTGAAGATAGATTCAGGAATGGTCTGGATCGGGGGACCGGCGTCCAGGGTTTCTGGTTTGATTGGGTTTTTGCCCGGATACTTTTACGCGAAGCGAACGCCTTGATTGACGGAAGCCCTTCAGTCCTCCAACGTCAGTAATTCCCGCCTTCCAGTAACCTAGCCAGCTGGGTGAAAAATTGTCTGCCGGGACATGTCGGGTTTGGCCGGCGAATGGCGCATGTAAAGGTATAAGCCAATGGACAAGACCGTAATGGTTGCGGGTTGATGACCCAAAGCCAGGGCTTGTGCCGTTGTAACGAGGTTACATGTTGCGAGTGCCGAAAGTCATTCTCTTGATTGAGTCTTCGCGTGTTTCGGGCCGTGCGCTGCTCCGCGGCATTGCTGACTATTCGCATCATCACGGGCCCTGGTCGTTTTCGTGGGAACCCGCAGGGCTGGAGAAGGTTCAACCGCTCCTGGAAACGGGGGAAGCCGATGGGATCATTCTTCGGGATGTGGCGGGGGCGGAGGAAATCATGGCGTATGGATTGCCGACCGTTGTGGTGGGGCATCGGAAGACGGAAATTCCCGGTCTGGTCAATGTGGTGACCGATTCGGAGACCATCGGGCGCATGGGGGCGGAACACCTGCTGGGTTGCGGTTTCAAGCATTTCGCTTTTTGCGGTCATATGAAGACCCCGATGGAGAACACCACGTGGGCTGAAATTCGAAGGGAGTTTTTCTATGAACGGATACGTGAAGCGGGCTTTGCACCGCCATCGCATTTCGCCCTGTCAACGCTGGCGAAGGAATGGTCCAGGGAGTGGCGCTCATTGGCGCGGTGGCTGGGTGCATTGCCCAAGCCACTGGGCTTGATGGCCTGCAATGATGATTGTGCGCAACGGGTGATGGAAGTCTGCAAACTGGCCGGGCTGAAGGTGCCGGACATGATTGGCATCATCGGCGCTGACAACGATGAGGTGGTTTGCGGGCTGACCGACCCGCCGATGTCGAGCATCGTCATCAATTTCGAGCGGGCCGGCTACGAGGCTGCGGCCGCCTTGGACGGCCTGATGCGCGGCGCTGCGGTCGTCCCGGATCGGATCACCGCGGTGGCTTCGCACGTGGTGGCGCGCCGCTCGACAGATTTCGTGGCGGCGGAAGATCCGCATCTGGCCAAGGCATTGCGGTTCATCCGCGACCGTGCGCGCGGCGGCGTTTCCGTCGATGAAGTCGCCTTATCCGCCGGGTTGTCACGACGCGCCCTGGAGAAACGGTTCCGCCGGCAGTTGAGCCGATCCATTTTGGAGGAAGTTCGACGGGTGCGGACCGACCAGATTGCCCGGCTATTGGTGGAGACGGACCTGCCGGTGGCAAAAATTGCCGACCTGCTTGGATTTCCTGACATCCAGCATATCGCCCGCTATTTCCAGGCAGACAAACGCCTCAGTCCGGTGGCCTACCGCAAAATTTACGGCCGGCCGGCCGCGTCCCCGTGGCGTTCGCAAAATGGTGATTCTTTTCCGCGAAGTGGCGTTGTGCCGGAAGCCGCCACCGGGATAAATTGGTAAAGTATCAGTAATCCATCGCATGCAAAAAGTAACTATTAATAGCCAGAATCAAGGGTTCGAATGTTCGCCTTTGCGCCCCGCGCGCGGCGGAGCGTTCACCTTGATTGAGCTCCTGGTCGTTATTGCGATCATCGCCATTCTGGCCTCACTGCTTTTGCCATCCTTGGCCAGGGCCAAGGAAAAGGCCTTGCGAACCGCCTGCAGCAGCAATTTGCATCAGCAAGGCTTCGCCCTGCAAATCTACACCCAGGATAATAATAATCTGCTGCCGGATTTGCGCTATGCGCCGTATTCGAGCGTGCCGGGGATGGCAGCGGGGCGCTGGGCGTGGGACATCTCCACCAATTTCACAGACATGATGATCGCCAATGGAGCGAGCTGGAATATTTTTTACTGTCCCACCCACGCCGATTTGAATGCTCCTGGCGTATGGAACTTTGGTATCGCGGGTTCCGGCAACGACGCCAACGGCGGTTTCCGCATCCTCGGTTATGTTTACCTTTTGCCGGGCTCCGGCATGAATGCGGGGGGGGCGCCACCGTCGCCTTATTGGAAAACCAATGTGATTGGAATGCCGGGACAGCCGGTTCCATCCGATGCCCCGGTCGTGGTTGACGTCATCATGCAGGACAATGTGACCTTCAGTTACACCCAGGTGACTTCCGCTCCCGGGCTGGCTGTCAACGCCGTGCAGGGCACGAGTCATTTCAGCGGCGCCCTGCCCGCCGGAAGCAACGAACTGTTTGAAGACGGTCACGTCGACTGGCGGCAGTTTGGCACGATGTTTCACAAGAAAGGTGCTGCCAATGTGGCTAACAACAGTTTTGGCGCGGATCCAATTTTTGTTTTTTAACAACTTATGATGTCTAATAAACAGGATCGCCGGTTTGAGTTCTCCCGTTGCCGCCATCATCGCACCGAAGCGTTCACCTTGATCGAGCTTTTGGTGGTCATTGCCATCATCGCCATTCTGGCCGCCCTGCTTTTGCCGGCCCTGGCGAGGGCCAAGGAAACCGCCCGTCGGGCTGCCTGCAAAAGCAACTTCCACCAAATCGGTGTCGCCATGCAAATCTACGCCCAGGATAATAACAATCAGTACCCGGATTTGAGATATCCACCCTACACCGCCAATCCGCCTACGCCGGTGGGGCTTTGGGCGTGGGATATCTCCACCAATTTTACGGACCAGATGATTTATAACGGGGGCAGCCAGAACATTTTTTACTGTCCATCCAACCCCGATTTCAACTGTACCAACACCTGGGACTTTAGTCCGGTCTTCCGCATCACTGGTTATATCTGGCTAATGCCGGGTGCGGGGATGAACCAGGGTGGGACGCCCGAGTCGCCTTACTGGAAAACGAATGCCATGGGAATCCCCGGACAACTGGCTCCGGCGGATGCCGAACTGGTGGTGGACGTAATCGTTCAGGATCCGGTAACCGCCAGTTATTCCCTGCTTTCTTCCATCGGGGGGCTGCCCGCCTCCGTGGTTCAACGCACCAGCCATTTGAATGGCGCCGTGCCGGCCGGAGCCAACGATCTGTTTGAAGATGGTCACACCGAATGGCGGTCCTATCGCACGATGGTTTACAAGAAAGGAGCCGCCACGGTTGCCTACAAATATTTTGGCGGCAGCGGATTCCCGTATTTTGTTTTTTAACCCCGGAAAATCACAAACCCAACCCAACGTTACTCAATCAGTCCAACCCAACCAAGAAAGGTAGTCTCATGAAATCAAAAAAACTGTACTACGTAGCTGCCGGCATACTAGCGGCATGTTTAGTTCACACTGCCTCAGCACAACCTGCCGGGGAGACAAATTATTTCTGGTCAGCTGGCGGCGATGGTGCGACGTGGAGTCAGGGGGCCAACTGGTCCACTGGAGTTTCGCCGGTGAATAATGGCACAACGTTTCAAATCTATATCGGCACCGGATTTCCCACCGCGACGCCTACCCCGATAGTGATCAGTGCCTCGGACCATGTCATACTTAATGACCAGCTTTTCGGGCCGGAGTGGGGGGAGACGCTTGACATTTACGGCACCGTGACGGCCGGCTTTGGTTTCTGCCCGATTGGCGCCGTGGGTGGACCCGTATCCACCGTCAACATGTACGGCACGGCTTCCTATGCCTCGGGGGACAGCATTTTTATCGGCGACCCATTTTGGTTTGCGGGCGGGCCGAATGTGAATTTCAACCTGTACAATAGTTCAACGATCTCGACGCATTACCTGATGCCCGGCGGCCATCTGAACCTCTTTGACAGCTCATCGGCGACTGTGACCATCGGCCTTTTGGCCGGCACGCCCAGCGCCGGCGCGTTCGGGGGCATCTCCTCCGACCTCACCCGTTGGATCAACCTCGCCGGCGGCAAACTCATCCTGCCGACCGCCAATTCCAATTATGTGACCACCTTGATTACCCGAGGCATTTTCCTGTGTTACGGAAAGCAATATGACACGAACGAATTTACCATTACCGATGATGGGACCAATACCACTGTTACTGTAATCAGCTCTCTGGGCAACCTGAATAGTGTGGCCGTCCAACCGGCCGGCGCCACGAATTTGATGGTGGGGACGCATCAGTCGGCGGTGGCGGTGGGGAATTTTGCGAATCTCTCCGCCGTGCCGCTGAGTTTTTTGGATGCGGCACAGTCGGGAGGTGGAACGGTGGCTTATCAGTCAAGCGCACCCGGTGTGGCCTCAGTGTCAGCCGCCGGTGTTGTGACTGCGATCACGCCGGGGACTACGCTGGTCACGGCAACCTACACTGGTGGTACCTTTGGATCGTTCAGCAGCATCAACAGCGTTTTGTTCACGGTGACGCCTTTTACCAACAGCCTCATACATCGGTACAGCTTTAGTGAAGCATCGGGCACCACCACTGCGGATTCCGTGCCCGGAAACAGTCCCACTTGGGATGGCGCGCTCAACGGCGGCGCCACCCTCGGGAGTGGACAGGTCGCACTGGATGGTTCCAGTGGGTATGTGCAATTCCCAGCCGGCATCATCAGCGGCATGGACGCAGTGACGGTTGAGGCTTGGGCCAACATTGGTGTTCCCATGGCCAACGCATGGCTCTTCGCATTTGGCAATCAAGATAATGCCGCCTCGCCTTTGGGCATGAATTACATCGGGTTCCAGCCATTTACGGCCGCGGCAAACGCTGCCTCCCTTTTTGGAATGGGTGATCCCGGCAATAATAATGAGCAGGATGCGTTATATAGCTTGGTGGGCGGCGGAGTGACCAACTATCTGGGCAATGTGCATGTTGTTTGCGTCTATCACCCGTATGCCGGTTATGTGTCCTTGTATACCAATGGAGTGCTCGCCGCAGTCAATAACAACGTGACGCATCCACTGGCTTCGACGCTCGGCAGTGATCCGCTCAATTATCTGGGATTGTCGCTCTATGCGGTTGACCCCTTCCTCAGCGGCTCCATTGATGAGTTCCGCATTTACAACGGCCCGCTTACAGCGGCACAAATCGCGGCCGATCAGGCCCTCGGGCCGAACCAACTCATCGGCACGTCCATGAATGTCTCATTGTCTGCGTCAATTTCAGGCGGCAATCTGGTGGTCAAATGGCCGACAACATCTGCGCTGGTTGACCTGATCTCCTCCCCCGTGCTGGGGCCTGGGGCTGCATGGACTTCGGTGGGTGGCTCGTTGACGGTGGTGGGCGGGAATTACCAGATGACCATCCCGGCCACGGGTTCCGCCAGGTTCTTCCGGCTGCAACAGTATTGAAGAAAGCAGTTACCTGACAAAACATTGTAAAAAAGCCAACGACCGCGTGGGTGCGAAAGTTTCGCCCACGCGGTTTTTGTCGACCGTTGCTGAGCGCCGGGAGGTGAAACCGGCTATGCGCGGATGCAAATGCAAATGAAACGCATCATATATTCAGTGGCTGGCGCGGGATTTGTTGTGGCCGCTTGCCCGCCTTGGGCGCTGGCTGCCGAAACGGAGGCCCGGCCATTCTCCATTACCATCCAAGCCGGACAACCTGGCGCAAAAATCAATCCCGCCATGTGGGGCATTTTTTTCGAGGACATCAATTTTGGTGCCGACGGCGGGCTTTACGCGGAAATGGTCAAGAATCGCGGGTTTGAATTTCCCGATCCCTTGATGGGTTGGATCAAGATCAGCCCATCACTGGCGCGCGGTGAACTGACCGTGCGAACTGACGCGCCGTTCGATGCCAACAACCCGCATTACGTCCGCCTCCAGTCCGAAGGCACCGCGCCCTTCGGCATCTCCAACGAGGGCTTTCGCGGCATGGGGGTCCGCGCCGGTGAAGCTTATGATTTTTCGGCGCAAATTCGCGGCGTGGCCGGTGAGCCAGCATTGCAGGTGCAGCTTTATGGAGGCGACGGGACATTGCTTGATTCCATCGAGTTGACGAACTTCACCGGCGACTGGAAAAAACACCCCGCCACGCTTCATCCCCGGGACACGGATGCAAAAGCACGCCTGGCGGTCGTTCTGGAGGGCAAAGGCACTTTGGATCTGGATTTCATTTCGCTTTTCCCCGAGCACACCTGGAAAAATCGGCCCGGCGGCCTGCGCGCCGACATGGTCCAAGCGCTGGCGGACATGCACCCGGGTTTCCTGCGCTTTCCTGGCGGTTGCATTGTGGAAGGCAGCGTGCTGGAACGGCGGTATCAATGGAAGAACACCCTTGGCCCGGTTGAAGACCGCAAGCTGCTGGTTGACCGCTGGAATTACGAATTTGCGCACCGGCCCACGCCGGATTATTACCAGTCGTTCGGCCTGGGTTTCTTTGAATATTTCCAGTTGTGTGAAGACATCGGGGCGGAGCCGCTGCCGATTCTAAATTGTGGCATGGCCTGCCAGTTCAACTCGGGCGAGCTTTGCCCGCTGGACCAGCTGGGTCCCTACATCCAGGACGCACTCGACTTGATCGAATTCGCCAACGGCCCGACGACGAGTTTGTGGGGCGCGAAGCGCGCGGCGCTGGGACATCCCGAACCGTTCAACCTGAAAATGCTCGGCGTGGGGAATGAACAGTGGGGAGGGCAATACATCGAACGTTACGCGCGCTTCGCCAAAGTTCTCAAGGAACAGCATCCCGAAATCATGCTCGTTTCCGCCGCCGGGCCTGATCCGGCGGACGGCCGTTTCGAATTTGCCTGGTCGAAACTCCGCGAACTCAATGCCGACATCATTGACGAGCATTGCTATGCCCGGCCGGATTGGTTCCGCAACAACACGCATCGCTACGATCACTACGATCGCAACGGCCCCAAGGTGTTCATGGGCGAATACGCGGCGCAAAGCGTTGGCATCGTCAGCACCAAGAACCGGAACAACCTCGAATGCGCGCTCGCCGAGGCCGCCTACATGACCGGGCTGGAACGCAATGCGGACGTGGTGCGCATGGCTTCCTACGCGCCGTTGTTCGCCAATGTGGATGCCTGGCAGTGGACGCCCGATTTGATCTGGGTGGACAGCCTGCAGGTCTACAACACTCCCAATTACTACGTCCAACAACTGTTCAGCCGCAACCGGGGCGATATCGTCCTTCCCACGCAAATCAGCGGAACCGGGGATTCGACGCAGTTGGAACAGCCCCTTTATGCCACGGCCTCGCGCGATGACAAAACGCGCGAAATCATCCTCAAGGTCGTCAATCCGAAGAACACTGCGGCGGACGCGGAAATTAATCTGGTTGGCGTGAAAGAGGTCAAGTCGGGAGCCGACAGCATCGTGCTTGCCGGCGCCGCTCCGGAAGATGTCAACTCCTTCAACGAACCGAAGAAAATTTCTCCGGTCGAATCAAAACTGGATGGCGTGGCTTCGCAATTTGGTCACAGTTTTCCGCCATATTCGCTGACCGTGCTGCGCCTTAAGGAGCAATGATTTGGAAACTGTCATGAACTGTTATTTTTTCCTGCGCGGCCTGGCGGAATTGTTCGTGTCGTCGCGCCTCCGGTGTTCGGTCAGGTGCAGCCTCCTGCTATTATTCGCTGCCTGGGCCGGACAAAGCTCGCTGTGCGCTTTTCCGTCCGATTTGCGCGGCAGCCTGGGGGTTCATGATCCTTCCGCCATCATCAACTGCAACGGCCGTTACTACATATTCAGCACGGGGCAGGGGATCAGTTCGAAGTCTTCCGCCGACAAAACCTATTGGGTGACCGGGCCGGTGGTGTTCGCCAGCCAGCCGGCATGGACCACAACCGCGGTGCCCGGGTTCACCGGATTCTTTTGGGCGCCGGACATCAGCTATTTCAACGGTCAATATCACCTGTACTACGCTGTCTCAACCTTTGGCAGCCAGGTGTCGGCCATTGGATTGGCAACCAATCCGACTCTCGATCCGACCGACCCCAGCTATCTGTGGACTGATCAGGGTCCAGTGATCCAATCGACCAATGGATTGTTATACAACTGCATTGACCCAAGCGTCACCTTCGATGCCTCCAGCAACTTGTGGATGTCCTTCGGCTCATATTGGAATGGTATTTATTCCATCCAGCTTAATCCGACCAATGGATTGCATTTGACCTCCAACCCGGCCATCTACCACCTGGCCTACAACAGTTCCATCGAAGCTTCCTACCTCTACCACCACGGAAGTTACTATTACCTCTTCGTCAACTGGGGCACCTGCTGTTCGGGCATGGACAGCACCTATAACATTCGCGTGGGTCGCAGCGCATCCGTCACCGGGCCTTTCGTTGACCGCAATGGTGTCAGCATGGTTTCCGGTGGCGGCACGTTGTTTCTGAAGACCACCGGCAAATATATCGGCCCCGGCCAGATCGGCATTCTGGACGAAGGCGGCACGAATTGCTTCAGCTACCATTACTATGACGGCAACGCGAATGGCACGCCGACCCTGGACATTGAGCCGCTGTACTGGACACCGGATGGCTGGCCCGCGTTCACCAACGACTGGGCGGCGGTGTACCGATTCCAGTTCGATGGCCGCGATGACAACAATGAATATTATGGCCTGCTGCAAAACGGAGCTTACGTTCACAACGATCCCTTGCTGGGCGACGTGCTGGTGTTCAACGGGACGAACCAATTTGTGGATCTGCCCGATGGCGCGGCCAATGGCTGCACTCTCACCGCCGTGTTCAAATGGAACGGCGGTGCAGACTGGCAGCGGATCCTCGATTTCGGCCGCGGGACGAATAAATACGCCTTTCTCACCCCCCGCAACGGTGCCACCGGAAAAATCCGTTTCGC
>Ga0181522_10001998_pt1 | contig 11884 bp, 9 predicted proteins | sample PEATcosm2014_Bin_27_FD_121103 | JGI IMG/M metagenome (GOLD analysis project Ga0181522, IMG submission 121103) | Peatland microbial communities from MTU Mesocosm Facility, Houghton, MI, USA - PEATcosm2014_Bin05_10_metaG | ecosystem: Environmental > Terrestrial > Soil > Wetlands > Peat | place...
CACATTGGGCTCGTCGGTATAGCCGAGGATGCCGTTCAGATGGCCCTTCGAGGCGGCCTTGATGGCTTCGTTGATCTCCTCCTTGGTCGTGGCGCGCTTGGCGACGAACTTGAAGTCGACGACCGAGACGTTCGGCGTCGGCACGCGGATCGCCGAACCGTCGAGCTTGCCCTTGAGTTCCGGCAGCACGAGGCCGACAGCCTTGGCGGCGCCGGTCGTGGTCGGGATCATCGACAGCGCCGCGCCGCGGGCCCGGTAGAGGTCCTTGTGCAGCGTGTCGAGAGTCGGCTGGTCGCCTGTGTAGGAATGGATCGTCGTCATGAAGCCGTGATCGATGCCGATCGCGTCGTTGAGCACCTTGGCGACGGGCGCCAGGCAGTTGGTCGTGCACGAGGCGTTGGAGATGACGAGGTGTTCCTTCGTCAGCTTGCTGTGGTTGACGCCATAGACGACGGTGAGGTCGGCGCCTTCGGCCGGAGCCGAAATGATCACGCGCTTGGCGCCGGCGGTCAGATGCATCGCGGCCTTCTCGCGCGCGGTGAAGATGCCGGTGCATTCGAGCGCGACGTCGACGCCGAGCGCCTTGTGCGGCAGCTGGGTCGGATCCTTGATCGCCGTGACCTTGATTTTCTGGCCGTTGACGACGAGCGAGTCGCCCTCGACGCCCACTTCGTGCGGGAAGCGGCCATGCACGCTATCGAAACGCAGCAGGTGGGCGTTCGTCTCGACCGGGCCGAGATCGTTGATCGAAACCACTTCGATGTCTTTGCGGCCGGACTCGGCGATAGCGCGCAGCACCAGTCGCCCGATGCGTCCGAACCCGTTGATCGCAACCTTTACCGCCATCGTGTTACCTCCAGTTGATCTCAGGGCCCTCGACACACGCCGGGGCGAAGCGCGAACAGCGCGCCTTTTCGTCGATCCTCAGTCTAAAGTCTAGTGCGCGCAGCGCCTTCTCGGCGACCTCGCGCGCCCGACCTCGCCGCTCACAAGGAGCGGTCGAGGCCGTCGATTAGCAGCGAGTCGACACGGCTGGATTGATCCAAATCCAGAAACGCGTGTCTTTTTGCCGCATTTCTTGTCAGGCGCCGAGCCGAGCGAGCGCCGCTTCGGCCACTTTCGCGGCAGTTATGCCAAAAAACTCGTACAGTTGTTTGTACGGCCCGCTGGCGCCGAAAGACGTCATGCCGACGAACGGGCCATCGCCGATCAGCGCGTCCCACCCCTGCCGCACCGCCGCCTCCACGCCGACCTTGACCCGCGCGTCGCCGATCACGTGCTTGCGGTAGCTCTCGCCCTGCTCGAAGAACCGGTCAAAGCACGGCGCCGAAACAACGCGCGCGGCGACGTTCTTCTCGGCCAGCAGCTTCTGGGCGGCGACGGCGATCGACACTTCAGACCCGGAAGCGAAGATCGACACTGCCGCCTTCTCCGGCGCCGCCGAGATTTCGTAGGCGCCGAGCGCGCACAGGTTCTCCGCCACGTGAGTCTTGCGTAGCGCCGGCAAGTTCTGGCGCGTCAGCGTCAGGATGGAGGGCGAATGCGAAGCCGCCAACGCTGCCTGCCAGCATTCGACGGTCTCGACCGCGTCGGCCGGACGCCACAGCAGCAGGTTCGGCATCGCGCGTAGCGCGGCAAGGTGCTCGACAGGCTGGTGGGTCGGCCCGTCTTCGCCCAGACCAATCGAATCGTGGGTGAACACGTGGACGACATGCGCCCCCATCAGCGCCGCGAGGCGGAGCGACGGGCGGGCGTAGTCGGTGAACACCAAGAAGCTCGCGCCCGACGGGATGAAGCCGCCGTGCAGCGCCATGCCGTTGCAGGCAGCCGCCATGCCGTGCTCGCGGATGCCCCAATGGACGTAGCGGCCGGACATGTCGCCGGCGGAAATCTCCGTCGTCGCTGGAACTTTGGTGTTGTTTGAGCCGGTGAGATCGGCCGAGCCGGTGATGAGCTCCGGGATGGCGGCCGCGAGCGCCTTGAGCGCGGCCTCTCCGGACTTGCGCGTCGCCATCTCCGGGGCGTCGGCGGCAAGCTGGCGCTTGTAGGCGTCGACCGCGGCGCTGAACCCCGCCGGAAGATCGCCGCGAATGCGCCGTTCGAACTCGGAGCGCCGCTCGGGCGGGAGCGCCGCCAGCGCCCGGCGCCAGCGGGCGCGTTTGCCCTTGCCGCGCACGCCGACTTCCCGCCAGGCGGCCAGCACGTCTTCGGGGACGACGAAGGGGTCGTAGGGCCACTTCAGCGCCGCCCGCGCGCCGGCGATCTCCGCCGCGCCGGGCGCCTCGCCGTGGGCCTTGTTGGTGCCGGCCTTGGTGGGCAGGCCGAAGCCGATCGTGGTGCGGCAGGCGATCAACGTCGGCTTGTCGGCCCGCTTCGCGGCCTTGATCGCCTTGAGGATCGCTTGCGGGTCGTGGCCGTCAATCCGCAGCGACCGCCAGCCGGCGGAGCGGAAACGCATGAGCTGGTCGACCGAGTCGGAGAGCGAGGTCTTGCCGTCGATCGAAATGCCGTTGTCGTCGTACAGCACGATCAACTTGGCGAGCTTGAGATGACCGGCGATGGCGATCGCCTCCTGGCTGACGCCCTCCATCAGGTCGCCGTCCGAGGCGAGCACGTACGTGTGGTGATCAACCACTTCGCCGAATTCGGCCGCCAGCATTCTCTCGGCGAGCGCCATGCCGACGGCGGTGGCGAGCCCTTGGCCGAGCGGACCGGTCGTCGTCTCGACTCCGAGCGTGTGGCCGTATTCCGGATGGCCGGGGGTCTTGGAGCCGACTTGGCGGAACGCCTCCAGATCGGCGATGGTCAGGCCGTCGCGGCCGCCGACGCCCGTCAAATAGAGCAAGGAATAGAGCAGCATCGAGCCGTGGCCGGCCGACAGCACGAAGCGGTCGCGGTCGGGCCATTTCGGATCGGCGGCGTCGAACTTGAGGACGTCGCGGAACAGTACGGTGGCCACGTCCGCCGCGCCCATGGGGAGACCGGGATGACCGCTCTTGGCCTTCTCGACCGCGTCAACCGACAGGAAGCGAATCGCGTTCGCCATCGCGTCGTGAGAGACCTGAGCCGTCATGTTTTCTCCGAGGGAAACGCGCGGCGCGTCCACCGCGCTTCATTGCGCCGCGTTGATAGGCGTGGCCGCATTCTCCTGTCAATTGCAGCATTGACGCGTTGACGCGCGCTTCATGCGTCGCGTAAACATTGGGCTCTAAAGGATGGAGTCCAATGGCCCTCGGTCCTTTCGAGCCGTCGTTGAAACGGATGCGGGCGGCGGTCGATCTGCTTGAGGCGGCGGTCGAGCGCCGGGTGCGGCGCGACGCCAAGCGCGGCGACTCCGACGAGGAGATGGCGCTGATGCAGGACGACCGCGACCAGCTCGCGGTCGAACTCGACAGCGCGCTCAGCCGCAATCGCGCCCTCGAGGCGGCCAATTCCGAAGCAGGCAAGACCCTGGCGCACGCCACTGCCGCCCTCGAAGCGGTGATCGAGCGCATTCTCGCCGCCGACGGCGACTAGCGCGATTTCGAAAGGCGGGCGGCGATGGCGCAAGTGGCGGTGACGATCGGCGGACGCACCTATCGTCTGGCGTGCAACGAGGGCGAGGAAGAGCACCTGGAGTCGCTTGCGCGCTTGGTCGACAGCAAGTTCGACACAATTCACAAGTCCTTCGGTGAGATCGGCGACCAGCGGCTGATCGTCATGGCGGCGCTGACGGTTGCCGATGAGCTCATGGAGGCGCGCGCCCGGATAGCCGCCCTCGAGGCGGAAGCGGGGCGCGGCGCCGATCGCGAGCGGGCCGGCCGGCATGACGCTGAAATCCAGGCCGTCGCCGTCGCCCAGGCGTTTGGCGACCTCAGCCAGCGGATCGAGAAGCTCGCGGCGACGCTGAGCGGCGCCGCCGCAACCTGAGCGTCAGGGCCGCGGCGAAATGACCCCAAAGTAGATCTGCGGCGGCGCTTTGACCCCGGGTCGGGTCGGCCGGACGAAGGCGGTGAGGTCGCGGACCTCGACGGGTTCGCCGTCGACCGTCGCCTTCGGGTCAGGATCCCCGGCCACCACCAGCGCGCCGCGCCGCCTGAGATCGCCGACGTCAACCCATGGCGCGTTGCGCCTGTCGCCGCCATCCAGCGCCCGCACCCGATACGGGAGGTCGAATACGATCGAGCCGGCGGCCTGGAAGCCGATCTTGCCGTCGTAACTGACGATGTACGGGATCGGGCCATCAGCATGGCTCGCCCAATAGCGCTCGGCGAGCGCGGCGAGCGCTGGGCCGTCCATCTCCGGATAGGCGCCGGTGCTGAGCGGCGATTGCAGCCGCCACGCTTCCCGCACGCCGACGTAGCCGACGACGACAACGAGCGCCCAAGCGGCGAAGGCGAGCCAGGCGCGGCGGGGCATCGTCTGGAGGCCCGCTCGCGCCGCCGCATGGCCCCACCAGGCGGCGAAGCCGACGGTGACCGGGGTCAGCCAGTGATAGAAGATGCGCACGCCGAACGGCGCGAACAAAACAATCAGCAGCACCGGGCCGATCGCCGCAACGTGCAGGAAGAGGTCAAGCCGCGTCATCGTCGCCGGCGCCGCCATCGCCCGGATCGTCGCCTTGAGCCGCTCGCCGCCGCAGGCGACCCAGGCGATGAGGGCCATCGGCGCGTTGGCGAGCGCGGCGTCGACAACGAACAGCGCCATCCATTCGACGCGCTCGCCGGCGCCCGACGGCGTCGTGTGGGTCGCCCATTTGAGCGTCGTTGCGCCGTGGCGCGCGACGTCGATCGCCTGCGGCGCGACGATCGCGACGGCGATCGCCGCCGCCAGCCACGGCCCCGGGCCCGCTAGGCGTTTGCGCCAGTCGGGCACGACGAGGAACGCCACGCCAAGCGGCGCGACAAGATGAAGGATCGCGTATTTCGCCCAGAGGCCGAAGCCGACCACCGCGCCGAACAGCGCCCAGCTTGCGAGAGTTCCGCCCTCGAAGGCGTTCCACGCCGTCCACAGCGCGAGCGCCCAGAACGGCATTACGCCAATGTTGTGGTTGAACTTGAGCGGCCAATACGTCGCGTAAGGAGAACCGAGACCCGCCAGCAGAGCGACCAGGCCCGCCGCCCGTCCGTCGACGCGGCGGACGAACAGCGACACCAGTGCGAAGGCGCCGCAACCAAAAGCCAGCGCGATCGCGAACAGAACGAAATAGCGCCATGGTCCTGTCATCGAGGCGACGCCGCTGAGCCACGACGACAGCGGCGGATGGCGCAAATAGGAAAGCTGCCATTCCGGACCGTCGACCACGCCTTCGGCGACGTCGGCGTCGATTGACCCTTCGAACAGCGCGCCCAGCCCGGTCCACGCGCAGATTTGCACGACGACGAGCGCAGCGGACATCCAACCCGCGGCCAGAGCGGCGTCGCTCTTTCCGAGCGAGGCGGTGGAGGTTGCGGCGCGGTGGGTCAAAGGCGTCTCACTCTATCGGCGGGCGCGACGCTCGACCCGCCGCCGCGCCCGCAATAGCGACGCCAACGTCCGTGAGCAAGGCGACCCCTCGCCTACGCGATTTCGACTCTTGGCGTGCTTGACGCCCTCATCAGGCGGGATGCTACTCTCTTGCGGACCTGCCAGCCGCCAAAGGAGCGCAGCATGCGCAAGCCCCTTCCGTTGCTTTTTGCCTTCGCCGCGGCCCTCGCCGCTTCGACGGCCTTCGCCGCCGCCAAGGACAGCGTGACGATCGGCATGGCGCTCGAACCGCCGACCCTTGATCCGACCACCGGCGCGGCCGCCGCGATCGGCGAAATCACGCACTACAACATCTTCGAAGGACTGGTGAAGCTCGACGACAATTTCAATGTGACGCCGCTGCTCGCCGAGAAATGGACGTTTTCGCCAGACCTCAAGACGCTGACCTTCACGCTGCGTCAAGGAATCAAGTTCCAGGACGGTGAACCTTTCAGTTCGAAGGACGTCAAGTTCTCGTTCGAGCGCGCCGCCGCCAAGGACTCGACCAACAAAGAGAAGGCGTTCTTCGCCTCGATTCAATCGATCGACGCCAGCGACCCGGCGACGGTCACGTTGACGTTCAAGGAACCGAGCTTCCAGGCGCTCTTTCATCTCGGCCTCAACACGGCTGTGATCGTGGACGAGAAGAGCGCCGCGAGCGATGCGACCGCGCCCGTCGGCACTGGCCCCTACAAGTTCGTCTCCTGGAACAAGGGCGCTTCGGCGACTCTCGACAGTTGGGACGGCTTCCGCGACGCGGGAAAGATCGCGATCAAGCACGTCACCTTCAAATTCAACAGCGATCCGTCTGCCGAGATGGCGGCGCTGCTGGCAGGCGACATCGACGCGTTCCCCCGCTTCCAAGGGCTGCAGAACGTCGCCCAATTCCAGGCTGATCCGCGCTTCCAGGTGCTCACCGGCGGCACCGACGGCAAGACGATCCTCGCCATCAACAATAAGAAGAAGCCGTTCGACGACCTGCGCGTCCGGCAAGCGCTCGCCTACGCGGTCGACCGCAAAGCGGTGATCGATGGCGCTCAGAATGGTCTGGCGACGCCGATTGGCAGCCACCTAGTCCCCAACGATCCGGGCTACGTCGACTTGACCGGCGCCTATCCGCACGACCCCGAGAAGGCCAAGGCGCTGTTGAAGGAGGCGGGCGTGACGACGCCGCTGCAGCTGACGCTGACGCTGCCGCCGCCCGACTACGCCCGCAAGAGCGGCGAGATCATCGCCGCCGAACTCGCCGAGGTCGGCGTCCAGGCCAAGATCGAGGAAGTGGAATGGGCGCAATGGCTGTCGAACGTTTACAAGGGCCACAACTTCGATCTGACGATCATCAGCCACGTCGAGCCGCTGGACATCGGCATTTACGCCAATCCCGACTACTATTTCCAATACGACAGCCAAGCGTTCCGCGACATCTTCGCCCGCATTCAGGCGGCGCCGGATCTTGACGCGTTCAAGACGGCGATCGGCGACGCGCAGCGCCAGATCGTCAAGGACTGCGCCAACGTCTTTCTCTTCCAGCTCCCCGACGTGACGATCGCCGACGCTCATCTGCAGGGCTTGTGGAAGAACGCCCCGATCTTCGCTAACGACGTCAGCGCAATGTCGTGGAAGCCATAGCGCCTCGAGCCGCCTTGGTCCGAGCGGGGCGGCGAAGGCCGTGGGGGTGAAATAGGTTCGTCGATGGAATTGTTCCGGATGAGCGCCACCGCGCTGCTCGATGCGTATCGGCGCGGCGCGGCGTCTCCGCTCGAAGTGATGCGCAGCGTGCTCGACAGAGTTGCGCGTTTCGAGCCGTATATTTCGGCGACCTATCTGCTCTCTCCCGAACGCGCGCTGGCCGAAGCGAAAGCGTCGGAAGAGCGCTGGCGGCGCGGCCAGCCGATCGGCCCACTGGACGGCGTACCGGCGACAATCAAGGACAATATTGCCACCAAGGGCGACCCGGTCCCGGTCGGCACGGCGGCGAGCGACATGACGCCCGCCGCTGCCGACGCGCCGCCGGCGGCCCGCTTGCGAGAGGCAGGCGCGATTCTGTTCTCCAAGACGACGATGCCTGACTACGGCATGCTTTCGTCCGGCCTGTCGAGCATCCACAAGCTCGCGCGCAATCCATGGAACGTCGCGCGCAACCCTGGCGGCTCGTCGGCCGGCGCCGCCGCTGCCGCCGCCGCGAGTTACGGGCCACTGCACGTCGGCACCGACATCGGCGGTTCGATTCGCCTGCCGGCCGGTTGGTGCGGCCTATTCGGGCTCAAGCCAAGCGGCGGCCGCATCCCGATCGATCCCTCCTACTACGGCCGCGTCGCTGGGCCGCTGACGCGCACAGTCGAAGACTCGGCGCTGCTGATGGCGACGTTGACCAGGCCCGACGCGCGCGACTATTCGAGTCTGCCGCCGCAAGCGCTCGATTGGGGCGTCCAGCCGCTCGACTGGCGTGGCCGCAAGATCGGCGTACTCCTCGAGGCGGGTTGCGGCGACAAGCCGACGGCAACGGTCAAGCGCGAAGTCGAGCGCGCGGCGCGCGACATCGCCGCGGCGGGCGCCGTCGTCGAGCCGCTGGCCCCCTTCCTCACTCAGGAAATGCTCGACGGTCTCGACCGCTTCTGGCGCATGCGCTCGTTGATCGACCTTGCCGCGCTGCCGATCGAAAAGCGCGCCAAAGTTCTGCCGTTCATCCGCAAGTGGGCGGAGGCGGCGACCGGCCTCGACGGCGAAGCTGTGTTTCGCGGTTTCAGCCGGATGCGGGAAATGGCCAAAGCGACGGTCGCTGCGACGCTGCCCTTCGACTTCGTCATCTCGCCGACTTCGCCCGACGTCGCCTACCCGGCCGAATGGGCGATGCCGAGCAACGACCCCGACAATGCGATGGCCCACATCGGCTTCACCGTCGCCTGCAATATGTCGGAGCAGCCGGCGGCGACGGTCAATTGCGGCTATGACCGCGACGGCCTGCCGATCGGATTGCAGATCATCGGCCGCCGCTTCGACGACCTCGGCGTGCTGAGTGCGGCGATGGCGTTCGAGGCCATCCGCGCCGGAGAAGCGCGGCCTTGGCCCGAGCCGCCCAACCAAAACTGAGAGGAAACGCGATGTACGACTATTCCAAAATGTTCGATCTTTCCGGCCGTCGCGCACTGGTGATCGGCGGGGCGAGCGGGATCGGACAGGCGAGCGCGCTCGGACTTGCGGCTCACGGCGCGGACGTCATCGTCGCCGATGTCAACGTCGCGCTCGCCGAAGAGACGGTCGACGAAATCAAGAAAGGCGGCGGCAAGGCGACGGCGATGAAAATCGATATGCGCGACAAGGCGAACATCGAGGCCGCGGCGCAAAGCCTCGGCGCGCTCGACGCGCTCGTCGTCACGCCGTCGATCAATGTGCGCAAGCCGCTGCTCGACCTCACCGACGAGGAATTCGACCGTGTCGTCGACCTCAACCTCAAGGGCGTCTTCCGCGTCCTTCGCGCTTTTGCGCCGCCGATGGCGGCGCGCGGCAAAGGCTCGATTGTCGCGTTCTCCAGCGTGCGCGCCCAGGTCGTTGAGCCCGGTCAGGGAGTCTACGCGGCGACCAAGGCTGGCACGCTGCAAATGATCAGGGCGCTCGCCGCCGAACTCGGGACGTCGGGTGTACGGCTCAACGCGGTGGCGCCGGGCGTGGTCGAGACGCCGCTGACCAAGCAGATCATCGAGAACGAAGCCTGGTATCGCGCTTACGCCGACAAATCGATGCTGAAGCGTTGGGCCAACCCGGCCGAGATGGCCGGCGCGGTGGTGTTCCTCTGCTCCGATGCAAGCTCATACGTCACCGGCTCGTACCTGCTGGTCGACGGCGGCTGGACGGCGGCGGACGGCCGCTTCACCCCGCCGCTGCCCAAGCGCGCCGGCTGAAGCCTCAGAGCGCGAAGCCGCCGTCGACGAGGTGCGCGTGGCCGGTGGTGAAGGCGCTTTCGTCGGACGCGAGATAGACCGCGAGCGCCGCCACTTCCTCGGGCCTGCCGATCCGGCCCATCGCCTGGCGATCGACGAAGGCCTTACGCACCTCTTCGACGGTCTGCCCCGACTGTTGAGAGAGCGCAACGATGCGTTGGTCGAGCGACGGACTCTCGACAGTCCCCGGGCAGATGGCGTTGCAGCGGATCCCGCGGCGAATGAAATCCGCTGCGATCGCCTTGGTTAGCCCAATCACCGCCGCTTTCGAGGCGCCGTAGAGGTAGCGGTTGGGAATGCCGCGCACCGAAGACGCCGCCGAGGCGACGTTGACGATCGAGCCGCCGCCTTTCTCGAGCATGCCCGGCAGAAAGGCGCGGATGGTGCGGTGCATCGACTTCACGTTGAGATCGAAGGAGAAGTCCCAGTCCCCTTCGGTGCAATCAAGAATCGTTCCGTGATGAACGAATCCGGCGCAGTTGAACAAAACGTCAATCGGTCCAACCTCGCGCGCCAGCGCGGCGATCGCCTCGGTTGAGCGAACGTCGAGCCGGCGAGCCTCGCCGGCAAGCCCGTTGAGTCCGTCGAGGTTGACATCGGTGGCGATGACTTTTGCGCCTTCGGCGGCGAACGCCTCCGCGGTGGCGCGGCCGATCCCCGCCGCCGCCGCGGTCAGCAATGCGACTTTTCCTTCGAGCCTGCCGGCCATGGTCTCGCTCCGCTCCCCGTCTCGCGCCTGACGCGTCACGCCCGGCTTTGCCTGCGATCGATCAGCACATCGGAGCGCACGACGCAAGGGTGGGCGTCGACCGAGCGCGGCCGCTCGCTGCGGCTTTACCGCCGTCGGCGCCGCGGCTAGCCTCGAACCGGACTTTGGAATCGCTGGAACGACGTCGATGAAACCCAAACCGTCGCGCGCTTTCGAAACGCCAGCCGACCTCGACGCGATGGTCGGCAAGGCGCGCGAAGCGAGCGAATTTCTCAAGGCTCTGGCGCAGGAGTCGCGACTGTTGATCCTGTGCGCGCTCGCCGGCGGCGAGAAATCGGTCGGCGAGCTGGAGGGGTTCCTGTCGCAGCGGCAATCGACGGTGTCGCAGCAACTGGCGCGGCTCAGGCTCGAAAATCTGGTCGCCGCCCGTCGCGAAGGCGCGACGATCTACTATCGCCTGGCGAACGCGAAAGTCGGAACGATGCTGGCGGCGATCCACCAGACGTTTTGTGCGCCCAAGGACGGCGCGGGCGCATAGGCCGCGCGCCGCCCCGGCCGCAATCAATCGCTCTTCACCGTCTTGAGCTTGTCGATACCCAGCATCTTGAGCGCTGCGGTTTCGTAGAAGGGCTCGCTCTCGCCTTTGCGCATCTTGCGCAGGAAGTACTTTTCGAAACCGAGCTTGGCCGCGTGCACCCACTTGCCCGACGACGACCAGTTGACGTTGCGCGGCGGGATTTGCGGCTGGGCGACGAAAGCGACGCCGGAATCGCCGAAGTCGGCAAGGCACACTGCGTTCCAGGTTCCCTGGTGGGACGGCTTCTCGCCGCGCAACATCTGGCCGATGTTGAGCGCGGTCGCAGTGACCATCGACTCGATCATGAAGCCGGTCTTCGGCACGCCGCACGGCACCGGCGTCGGTCCGACCGGCGCGATCGCGACACACACGCCGATCCCGAATACGTTGGGATATCTCGGGTTCTGCTGGTGCTTGTCGACGATGACGAAGCCGCGCGGATTGACGAGGCCGTCGACGCCGCGCAACGGCGCGATGCCGCGGAAGGCGGGCAGCATCATGGAGTAGGCGAATGGCAGCTCGCGCGTCGCCTTGACCGAGCCGTCGTCGGCGACCTCCTCGATCGTCATCTTGCCCGGCTCGACCTTCTTCACCCGCGCGCTCGTGATCCACTTGATGTGGTGCTCGCGCATTTCGCTCTCGAGCAAGCCCTTGGTGTCGCCGACGCCATCGAGGCCGAGATGGCCGATATAGGGTTCAGCGGTGACGAAGGTCATCGGCACGCGGTCGCGGATGCGCCGGCGCCTGAGTTCGGTCTCGAGGATGAAGGTGAACTCGTAAGCGGGGCCGAAGCACGAGGCGCCCTGAACCGCGCCGGTGACGATCGGCCCGGGATTCTTGCAGAATTCCTCGAAGCTGACGCCGGCCTTCAGCGCGTGGTCGATGTGGCAGATCGACGAGGTGTTGGCGTCCGGGCCGAGGCCTTCGATCTCGTCGAAGGCAAGTTCGGGGCCGGTGGCGATGACGAGATAGTCGTAGCGGATCGCCGAACCGTCGGCGAGTTCGAGGCGGTTCTCGTCGGGAAACACCTTGGTCACCGGCACAGGCCTGAAGGCGACGCCGCGCTTGGCCAGCGTCGGGGCCAGATCGACCTCGACCGACTGGCGAGAGCGCCAACCGACCGCGACCCACGGGTTCGACGGGACAAAATGATAGATCGGGTCCTTGGTGACGACC
>Ga0181522_10001999_pt1 | contig 11880 bp, 5 predicted proteins | sample PEATcosm2014_Bin_27_FD_121103 | JGI IMG/M metagenome (GOLD analysis project Ga0181522, IMG submission 121103) | Peatland microbial communities from MTU Mesocosm Facility, Houghton, MI, USA - PEATcosm2014_Bin05_10_metaG | ecosystem: Environmental > Terrestrial > Soil > Wetlands > Peat | place...
TCACCGGTGCGGGCCAGCTGCCGGTAAGTTTCTCGACCAACCTCACATTTCCTGCGACAAACGTTGGCAGTTCGAGCGTAGCGCAAACGATGACGATCACCAACAACGAGAGTCAGACGTTGACCTTTACCTACAGCACAAGCGGCAACTTCTCGGCAGTAGGAAACGGCACAACGCCGTGTACCGGAACGCTCGCAGCCAAGACGAAATGCACATTCGGCGTTACGTTCACCCCAACTTTCAACGGACAAATCAAGGGGGCACTCACCGTTTCTTACAATGGAACTCTCGCGTCGGGCGGTTTAACCGGAACGGGCCAAAACGGCGCAGTCGCGCCCCTAACGTTTAGTCCGGCCAACATAAGCTTTGGCAACGTGCCCCTCAATACCTCGAGCGCTAAGATCGTTACACTCAAGAACGCCGGCTCGGCGTCGCTCAGCATTAATAGCATCGCGGGCAGCGGCTATTACTCTGTTGCGCCAAGCGGAACAACCCCCTGCACTGGAACGTTGAGTTCTGGAAAAACTTGCACCATGACTGTGACGTTCACTCCACTTGTAACTGGGACGACCGTCGGCGGGATAACAATCACGGATACTGCCTCAGTCGGTACGCAGGTGCTGGATGTTTCCGGCAACGGCGTATTGGCAGTCACCCTGTCGCCCTCGACGTTGTCGTTCGGGACGGTTTCGGTTGGCGGTGCGAGCGCGATCCAAGTGGTGACCGTCACGAACAATCAGAGTGTGGCGACGCCGATCAGTAGCGTGACCGCGAGCGGCGATTTCGTTTACACAAATGGGGGTAACTCGCCTTGTGGGACCAGCATTCCGGCAAATGCCATTTGCACCCTGGGAGTTGAGTTCAATCCTTCCGTGTCGGGAGCCATCACTGGAAATCTCACACTGAATTACGCTGCAAGTTCGTCACCCCAGGTGGTTAGTCTGTCGGGTACAGGGCAGTAGCTGAAAGCCGTGCGGAACTGCTCAAAGTGAGAAGTTCTAGGTCTCCTGGCAGTCAACGCCGCACGTCGGAGCGCATCTAAGCCGATGAACAGATACTGACGTAGAGGTGTATCGTGGTCGCCTTATCGGTTTTTGTCCGCCAGCAACCGAAACTTTCCAACCTTTCTTTTGTAACATTTTCGGAGTTCTTTTCATCGATCATCACGGCACAACGGGCTTCCTACTGGGGAGCCTTTTTTATTGCCGTTCTGTCTCCCGGGTTTCTTCTGGGCGTCACACAACCGTCGCATACGCATAGCGTCCAAAATCCGATTGGTACGGCCACGCTCGAGATCGGCACGTGCGACAGCAATGGATTGGCAGGCGGAACGTGCTATCGCGCAGTAGTGTCGGGTTGTCCGGAGGCGTCGAGCGATTTCGCCGCGACCGTAAAGATTAATGAACCGGCCGACCTAAACTCACTCAAGGGCACCGTGTTCTTCACGACCGGTGGCTCCGGCCAGGCATTGTACGACTACGATCAGGATTTCATCGGCGATTCAAGGTGTTCTGCTTCCAACTGCGGATTGATGACCGTGCAGTCCATCAATGCCGCGAACTACCGTACTGTGCAAGTCGACTTCGTTGACCCGGAGGGCGTGATTCAAGAGCCAGACGGCTGGCTCACCGGCCCCGCGACCGACGGTCCTCGAAGTCTCGCGTGTCGATACGCAACGATTGTTCACGCTGTGTGGGAAGTTCTCCTCAAAAGAGATAAAACGCATCTGGTGTGCGCAACCGGGAACAGTGGGGGCGGAGCTCTGCTGGCCTATGCGATCACACAGTACGGCATGGGGAATGGTTCTGGTCCGGGACCGGAATTCACCATGATAGAGACAACATCCGGTCCTCCGTACGGACGGATTGATCAAGGTTGCGCAGGCACAGCGGCGCCGGTGTCCACGGTGAGCTGTCCTCCGGGAGCGCAGCTGTCGGAAGATTATGGTCTGACGACCGCAGCCGATTTCGTCGATCCGGCCTACTCGAGCGACGTTTGTACGGTTGATATCAACAGCAATGGCACGGACCCGTATCCATATTTTCATCACGATAGCGTTCTTTCGGATGATGATCCGGCACCTAGTTATAAGACCTTTGTCCGATCTCTTTTTGGAAGTGAAGATCTCACTGCGGCGGTGCCGCTCGGCCTCGAGTGGTATAACGCCATCACTTCAAGTAAATCAGCCGCATGTGTGACGGGAGCTCCTCACGAATTACCTGAGGATTTTGATGGGGCGAGCACGATTGTGACCGACATTACGACCACGTGTAAGTGAAGCAAACCGTCTTCGGCAGACTAGGCTTCCTACTTCGAAGCGGGCGTCGAGTTTCCGCCGGAAACGGCTTGAGATCCGCCGCGGATATTTTTCATGTATTCCAAAGCGTGCCGCTGACTGACCAATAGCTGCGGCTCGAGTTGTTCAATCGTCATCCAGCAGGCCGATCCTTCCCATGAATCCTGTAACTCTCCGCTGGCATTCACTTCGAAGAGAGAAATCAAGCATGGAACATCGGAGCGGCTGTGGTAGCGTGTTTTCAATTCCAGGCTGTCGACATCGAGCCCTGTTTCTTCTCGAACTTCACGACGTAGCGTGGACACTTCATTCTCGCGCCAGCCCGCTATTCCGCCGGGAAGGGAAAGACCCCGTCCGTCATTGCGACGGATAACCAGGATCTTCGGCCCTTTGCGAATGATTCCAATCGAAGCCCGCAACGATCCGAAAATAGGAAAAGCTCGATAGAGCGTGAAGCAGGTGCGCGCAATCAGCCAGAAAAGACGGCGCTTAAAATTCTCCGCAAAGGTGCTCAAGCCCGAAGTCTAGCACGCGATCCAGAGAATTCGAATGAGATGGAATGATGAAAGGCCCGCATCTTTGTGAATGCGGGCCTTTGTTGTTTGTGGAAACGGCTTTTGATTACTGGCTGTCCAGCAAAATCGGCTTATAACCGATGGGAACGGTTTTTCCTGTTAACGCGGTGCGGTTGCCGTCGAGATCATAGGACCAGACGTATCCGGCTGGGTAGGTGTAGTTTGAGGTCGTGCAGACGCCGTTACCGCAAGACTGTGCCGTGTCCCAAACAATTTGTCCATAGTCGAGCGCGCAAGTGTAGACGGTCCCGCTCGCGGTGCACGCGCTGATGGTGTGGCCAATCGTCCAGGTCGCGACTTCGTTCCAGGCGGTACCTGAGTTGTTTCCCTGAAGTCCGTAGGGCGCATGGCTGTCCCACGTGTAGACGTACTGACGTTGCAGCCCAACACCGGCGCGGAGCACGGCTGATCGAGCAACATAACCCGCCAGCATGTCCGGGTCGGTGAGGCCCTGACCTTGCAGAATTCCGTGTTCGTCATCCCACAGCGGAAGTGCGGTGAGATTGCGTTTCTGCGTTTCCGCAATGACCTGTCCGTAAACAGTAAGGAAGGATTCCGGGATCGCGTTCGTGCCGTGTTGTCCGCGCATATGAACATTGACGATGTCAAAATTCGGAGCACCTCCGGCAGCGATGTATCCATCGAACCAAGTTGCCATGGTTGGCCCGTGGGCCGAGGGGCTGAGGATTTTTGCGTTGGGATCAAGTGAGCGGATAATCGCTGCCGCATCCTTGCCCATGCGAACAAGCTGAGCGGTGGTGCCGCTCCAGAAGCAAGTGCAGTCCGGCTCGTTCCACAATTCGTAAAAGGAAATCCGGCCGGCAGCGTGAGTGACGAGCGCAGTGACGAAAGCTGAGAAGTAAGCGTCGGTGCCCGTGCCATCAGGGTTCACGTCCACGGGAGCGGCGCAGCTATACGGCCCTGGCGACAAGCATCCGCCGGGAGCTGTAGGAGCGGTTGTGAACTGCGGAGTATCGCCGAAGGTGTAGAGCACGTCCATATTGGCCGAAGCCGCCCGATCCAGCCAGTTGTCGAGCCCGCTCCAGTTGTAAACGCCATTGCCAGTATTGAGGTCACCCCACTTCACGCCGTCATCCCAGAGCCGTATCCCACCCAACGTCGCCGTCTGGTTCTCACCGTCAGTCGGAGGCCAAACTTGGCTGCCGTTGAAACCGGCGCTGAAGAAAGGTTGTTGAACGCCGTTTCCGTTTCCGCTGGACGTGTTGACCGTCAGCGTGAGCACCCGGGTTGCCGTCTGTGCCGGCGACGACGCGTCGCTGACTTGCGCCGTGAAACTGAATTGTCCGGTCTGCGTTGTAGTTCCCGACAGGGAGCCGGCGCTATTGAGGTTTAGTCCCGTCGGCAAGGTTCCAGAGGCGAGATTCCAGCTGTAAGGAGTAGTGCCTCCAGATGCCTTTAGATTTGCCGAATACGCGACGCCAGAGGTGACCGCGGTCAATCCCGTGGTGGTGATCGTGAGCGCCGTTTGCACGGCGGGGCTGATGGTAACGACAGCCGTTGCGGATTTGGTTGGATCAGCGACGCTGGTCGCCTTCACGGTCGCCGTCGTCGTGCTGGTCACTGAAGGGGCAATGTAGGAGCCGCTTGTATTAATGGCGCCGAGGGAAGTCGTCCAATTGACGCCGACATTCGAAGTGTTACTCACCGTCGCGGTGAACTGCACGGTGCCTGAGGATGCGATCGTCGCTGTTGCCGGAGTGAGTGTGACGGCAATGCCGCCGGAATTCGAGATCGTGATCTGCAGGGACTGCGCGCCGCCGTGTCCTGTGGAATCAACCGCGTGAATGCCGAAACCAAAAGTGCCGGCCTGGGTGGGCGTTCCCGTAATCATCCCGCTCGAGGAACTCAGCGCCAAACCAGTTGGCAGGGTTCCCCATGAAAGCGTGAAGTCGTAAGCAGCCTTTCCGCCGCTAACCGTGACCGCCGCACTATACGGAGTGCCGACTTCGCCAGAGGGCAGGTTCGTGGACAGCCGCAGTGGATTGTTGGGAGTCTGGGTTGCGGGCGTGCGTGGCTGAATCGCGGCTGGCTGACCGGCCACCGCAGAATTTGCTGCGGAACACGCTGTGAACCATGGCAAGCCAAGGGCTACGACGAACGTTGCTACGAATGCAAGCGCCCTTGAGGAGCTGTACTTCGGATAGTTCCGAGCCGGAGGAATTGCGTCGGACCTCATCTGATTTTCCTCTCAAATGTTGGATAGGAAGGGCGCGCGTCGGCCCCCTTGCAGCTAACTCTAGAGAGGGAAAGCAGATAAGCACAGATAACCACAGGTCAGTGACTATCGTGTGTCTGGGAAGTACAGGGGCTTTCGAGCCAACAGGCTTTGGAGGGCCAGCTTAGGTCAAACTTGGAACTTTACTGGCGTATCAGCCGCACCGGTGACTCCGAGCGGGAAGGGTTCGAGGACGAATCCTTCTTCGAGGTTTGAGGTGGCTCGGGCTTGCTGGGGGCGCCTTGATTGCCCAATGCGTAGAGAACGACTTCGACTCGACTCGAAACTCCCAGCTTGTCGAAAATCCGGAACAGATAATTCTTCACTGTGTGTTCGCGCAAGGTGAGCCGCTGCGCGATTTCGCGATTGCTGAGTCCCTCGGCCACACAGCGGACAACGTCCAGTTCGCGTGCCGACAAGAGAGCATCTCCATTCGCGCTGGTGAAGGACATGGGGACGGGCTCGGACATAGCTTCCAGCAGGAAGTGCAATTCGCTGCTGCTGGCCCAGATCTGTCCCTCATGCACGCAGCGAATCGACTTTGCGAGCAGTTTGAGTGGTTCGGTGCGAGAAAAGACGCCGCGCGCTCCAGAGCGGAAGGCCTCGATGACAGGCGCCCGCTCCGACGAATCGAGCAACATAATCACCCGGGTAGACGGGGAACAGGACCGAATCTCCCGGCCCAGGCCGAAACCGGCCCGACCGTCTCCCCCTTGGCGGGCGCTGATCAGGGCAATATGAGGGTGGTCGCGCTTAATGGCCGAAAGGATTTCTATTCCGCCATTTGCCGGTGTCGCCATCGTGAACTGGCCGTCGCGGCCAAGGGCCTCGACCAACAACTGCGTATTCATCGCCGTATTGTCCGCCGCAAATACGCGAATCCTGTCCTGCAACGGAAAGCTGGTCAATTGAGCCATGATGGAGAAACCACGCTAAAACCGTTTGAGAGTCCTTCGTCTCTCAGGGGGTCTCTTTCTTTGGCAATCGGTCGATCGGTTGTTAGAGGAGTTCGTTCTAGTTTTGGCTGCAAGTCGAGAAATTTGCTACTCCAGACTCGACTCGCTGCCTTCGCGAAAAGCTTATAGGACAAGGTATTCGGGCGCAGTGGGTCCGGTAAATGGCACTTTCGAGCCATTTATCAACTGGATACTCCAGTATTCGATTGATAACTAAATTGTCATCGTTATGACGGGAAACCAACGAACGATGTGCAACTTTGTTCACGGAGTCTATTCTCTCATTGACACGTTTTTAACACCCGATTAACGTGAAACGTCCAAGTGCTTGACCCGGCAGGAAGTTCACCCCCCATCTTCCTCACATAACTGCAGAACTGCGGTTCCAATACCGCTGTAACACTCGGTGAGAACAGGTTGGAAATCCATGTTCAGATTTGACAAAACTCCAATTCAAGGCAGTTCTGAAGGCTCCTTCCGTCGGCGAGCCGGATATTGCGTGGCGCTGGCGCTGCTGGCCATCGCGTCGGTGGCGGCATTGATATCGCGTCCGGTTGTGGTGCATGGTTCAGCGCTCGCAACCGATCCGGGCCCGCGTCCGCTTCCGGCAAATGCCGGCGCGTTCTATTCGACGCTAACGAAAAATCAGAGCGCGATTACGAACCGTCTGACGCAGATTTTCACCGAAGTAAACTTCGTCGCGGGCGGACCCCTGGTGAAGACGGTCGGACTCGGTCCTCGTTTTAATTCCAATTCCTGTTCGAGCTGCCATGCGTATCCGGCGGTAGGCGGATCGAGTCCGCCGAGCAATCCGCTGTTCGGCATTTATCAGTTGATGGGCGCGACGAATACGATGCCCTATTTCGTCACGACGAATGGGCCGGTGATTGTTGCACGCTTCCCGTATCAATCGGATGGCGTAACTCCTGATGGCGGCGTCCACCAGATGTTTACGATCTCGAACCGCTCGGATGCGCCGGGTTGTACAACGATGGTGCAGCCGAATTTCAGCCAGCAACAGCAGAGTAACAACATCATCTTCCGTCAAACGAGTCCGACCTTTGGCGCCGGACTGGTTGAGTTGATTCAGGAAACCGCCATCCTGAACAACATGAATTCTAACTTGTCGCTCAAGCAGTCTCTCGGAATCACGGGACATCCGAACTACAGCGACGACGATGGAACCATCACGCGTTTCGGCTGGAAGGCGCAGAACAAGTCGCTGCTGTACTTCGCGGGTGAAGCTTATACCGTGGAGGAAGGTGTCAGCGACGAAGCGTTCCCCAGCGAGAACGACGAATCCATTCCGAGTTGCTTGCCGCCATTCCCAGTGCCTCCGGGAACCAACAAAACCAAAGGCGTTCCGGACGATCGCAACGATACGGGCGAGGCGCCCAAGTTGCCGGTAAACTTCCCGGGCGATCTGGAGCGTTTTTCACTCTTCATGCGCTTCCTCGCTCCGCCGGTTCCGGTTGCTCCGACTTCCTCGACCAGCAATGGCTTGGTGCAGTTCAACAACATCGGCTGCAACATGTGCCACAACAACTCGTTTACCACTCCGAGTTCGTCGATTACGGCCCTGAGCAAAGTGCAGGCGAACTTGTATTCGGATCTTCTGGTCCACGACATGGGACCAGGATTGGCCGACAACGTCACGCAGGGAAATGCGACGGGCGATCAGTTCCGCACGGCACCCCTATGGGGAATTGGCCAGCGTTACTTCTTCATGCATGACGGCCGCACGACCGATATCGTCCAGGCGATTGAGGATCACTTCAGTTCGGGCAACGGCACATACCCGAATTCAGAAGCCAACACGGTCATCAACAACTTCAACGCGCTCTCGCAGCAGAACCAGCAGGATCTGGTGAACTTCCTGCGCTCGTTATGAACTTGGGAAAACGATCAGACGAAGAGGACGCTATGCCATTGTCGGAAAATAATAATCCCGTTGAGACTCGATCGAATCAAGGGAAGCGGCTGCGCGTAGCCCTTCCGATCGTCTTGTTGCTGGCGATCTGTACGGCGGCAACAGCGTATTTCCCCAAGAGCACGAAGGCGTCAAGAGCGACCGCACCGGCCTCGGCACGCACGAATGCGGCGTTACCTCCGACAGTGAGCGCAACGGACCCCGGTCCGCGACCATTGCCGGCGAACGCGGGGAGTTTCATCTCCACGTTGAGCGCGAACGAGCAACAGATCGAGCCCAGCATCACGACCGAATTCAACCGCACGCATGACGTGATCGTTACTTCTCCGACGGATGGAGGACTTGGACCGCGATTCAATTCCAATTCGTGCGCCAGTTGCCATGCGTATCCGGCAGTGGGAGGATCCAGCCCGCCGTCGAATCCGCTGTTCTCGATCTACAACTACAAAGGCGCGGACAACACAATGCCGTCGTTCATCACGACGACCGGGCCGATTCTGGAAGCGCGTTTTATCAACCAGCCCGGAACGACAATTCCGGACGGAAATGTGCATGAGTTGTTTACGATCACCGGTCGCAGCGACGCTGCGGGATGCAATATAGCGCAGCCTGATTTCGTGACCGCGGCCGCGAACAACAACCTCGTGCTCCGCCAGGTACCACCAACCTACGGCGATGGATTGATCGAAGTCATTCGGAATAGCGACATCATCAACAATATGAATTCGAACCTGTCTGTCAAAGCGACGTTGGGAATTAAGGGACATCCCAACTACAGTGGGAACGACGGCAGCATTCAGAGGTTCGGCTGGAAGGCGCAGATTCGCTCTACTTTGCTGATGTCGGCGCAGCAGATGAACGTCGAGATGGGTGTAACGAACGAGACATTTCCCAATGAAGTTGACCAGACGCCCGGATGTGTTTTGAACCCGGTTCCGGAGACAGTGACGAACTTTACCCCCGGAATTCTGACGGAGATGTTCCCCGGCGATGCAGAGCGCGCAGAATACTTCACGCAATGGCTAGCTCCGCCGACGCCGGCGAAGGCCACCAGTTCGACAAGCAATGGCAAAACCCAATTCACCAATGCGGGTTGTGTTTATTGCCACACTACGTCGTTCAAGACGCCGCCCACTTCGCGTCCCGCGTTGGGCAACACTACGATCAATCTCTATTCCGATCTGATCGTGCATCACATGGGACCGGGACTTGCCGATGGACTGCCGCAAGGGCAAGCTGGTCCGGATGAGTTCCGCACGGCTCCCTTGTGGGGCATTGGGCAGCGGCTTTTCTTTATGCATGATGGCCGCACCTCTAACATCGTGACCGCGATCGAAGACCATTACAGCCTGGGCAACAGCACGTACCCGGCGTCGGAAGCGAATCAGAGCGTGACGAACTTTAACAACTTGAGTTCGAAGAACCAGCAGGATTTGGTGAATTTCCTGCGGTCGCTCTAGGGGAAACTCGCTAGAGCACAGTTCGAATTGAAGACCGGGCCGTGTCTGGAGGCGCCGCCGGTTAGGCCTTCCGGCGCGGTCCTGATTTCTTTGGGCTCAACCTCAAAACGCCAAGCGGGCTGGACGAACTACCGACCCTTGCCGTGCGTCCGGGCTTCGGCGGCTTCGCCAGTGCGACCTTGTGCTTCATAAAGATCCGCGAGACCCAGCCGCAGCTTGCCATCGCCGGGCGCTAGTCGTACTGCGTCTTCCTGAAAGCTCACAGCTTGGGCGAGATCGCCCAACTGATAGCAGGCCTTGGCACGCCCGGTGGCGACCAGTGAATTGAACCCCGCGCCAAGCGATTCTCCTCCTTCGCGAAATGGGCTCGAGTCTTCCGCCTTCTTGAATGCTTCCAAGGCCTTCTCAGGTTGGCGAAGTTGCAAGTCAGCTTGCCCAAGCATCATCCACATTTCATGCGGACGAGATGAGGACTGCGCAGACTGATCGAAAAGCTGCGCCGCGTCAGCGTAGCGCTTTTGCGTCATGTAAAAGAGGCCTAGATCGAACCATGTTTCGTCGTTCGGATCAAGACTCAAACTCGTGCGGAATTCGGATTCCGCATCCGAAGCGCGTCCCATCTGCTGAAAAACCAGCGCGCGCAAAAGACGTACATTCGCATTGTCATGGAAGATAGACTCGGCGCGATCCAACGATTCCTTGGCTTCCGGATAGCGTTCCAAACTGTACAAGACTCCGCCCGCATTCGACGATGCATTGAACAGCGCCGCGCGAGACTGCGACGCACTAAACTCCGAGGGTGGATCGAACGAGATTTTGGCACAATCGATTTGCAGACGTTGGATTAGGGCGCTCGTTTGCTCTGTGCGGCGGACGAAAATCGCAGAAACTTCGTCTAGGTAGACCGGACTCCACAATTGGCTGTGGCAGAACGCGTGAAGTTGAGGAAACAAGCTCATTCCTTGATAGCGCGCGAGCGGAATGAAAATGGTATTGATCCCGCGTGAGTCGGCCTCGTTTTGCCAGGCAGTCGAGTCAGGGCCATGCGTGGGAAGATCGTAGGCGCGAAAAAAGAGTCCGGCGCCGAATGGAACGGCCCGGCTGTCGATGTAGTCGCGATACTCGGGGAAAAGGCGCCAGGTCAGATAACCTCCGAGACTGTAACCGTTGAAAATGTTGCTCGGAAGTTTCTCGCGCTGTAAAAAGCTAATCGCGCGCTCCGGATACCACCAAGACAACCCTGTTCCAAAGTCTGACCGCTGAGCGGAGCGCATGTAGTAGCGATTTGAAATTAGATCGCGGGAGCGAATTCCAGCCAGAGCGGCGAATGCGATTGCGACAATAAGGGCAACGGTCTCGAAGTGCAGATTGCGAGCGCGTGTGACTGAGGTTCGAGCTCCCTTTGTTCGCGAATTCTCCATGCTCCGGGCCAATTCGCTAATCAGCGATCCTCCGACCACTACAACGACACAGGCGAATAAAGCTTGCAGCCGCACGTGGCGAAAGCCAAAATAGGAGGCGCCAGTCAAAAAAGCGCCCGCACCCCACTGTCTCCGCCAAATCGCGATGCAGATGCTTGCCAACGCGGCGAGGACCAGCCACCAGAACGAACTTTGTGGATCGCGCCAGTCCAGAGCCCGATGCAAGCTCGACCATGACAGAGGCACGGCCTCCCATTCCAGAACCCACAAGTTGTGCAGCGACATGACCCGCTCTTGCCGGAACAGCGCGGCATAGATGAATGGCCCCCAGGGGTTGAGCATGGTCGCGGCTCCCGTCGCCGCGAGCCACGGCCACGCTTTGCGGAGTCGCACGAGGGCTGCCGTTCGCTTCGCCGGGAAGATCACCTCGAGGATTTCCAAAAGAACATAGACGCCGCAAAGAGAGAGGCCAGCCACGAAACCGAGATGAAGGTTGACCCATAAAACCATGAGCGTTGGGAGCAACCACAGTGGTCCGAGTCCAGTTCGATAGAAATTCCAGAGAACGGCAAGAAAGGCAGTGAACAAGACTGTCGTGAACATTTCTGCGCGGGGCTGAGTTCGATTTGCAATGACAGGTACAGCCACGAGCGCGAGCGCAGCAATGCTGAGATTGCTGCGCTGAAGCATCAAAGCGACTGTTCCCGCACTTGCCAGCGCTCCGAACCAGGAGAGAAGCGCATATCCTCCCAATAGAAAAGCTCCGTAGAAGATCAATCCAGAGAGAACGGGATAGACCCACGGTTGTCCTGAAGCTGTGTAGGAAAAAACGTCGGTCGAGAAGACGTGATGATGCTCGGCGACCCAGCGGCCGGATGCGAGCTGCCATCCCAGATCAAAGTCCTGTACGGTGTGTAATCCGGCGAGCAACGCGTAGAGGACGGCCAAACCGGAGACGAGCCAATAGATGTACCGAGAGGCAGGCTGGCCCGCCTCCGGATCGGAA
>Ga0181522_10002001_pt1 | contig 11872 bp, 9 predicted proteins | sample PEATcosm2014_Bin_27_FD_121103 | JGI IMG/M metagenome (GOLD analysis project Ga0181522, IMG submission 121103) | Peatland microbial communities from MTU Mesocosm Facility, Houghton, MI, USA - PEATcosm2014_Bin05_10_metaG | ecosystem: Environmental > Terrestrial > Soil > Wetlands > Peat | place...
ACAGCATCGCGCTCGTCACCTGGAATGCGCCCGGGCGCACGATGAACGTGATCGATCCCACGGCGACGCAGGAACTTTCGGCGATCGTCGAGCAGATAGCCACAGATGCTGCCGTGAAGGGCGCCGTTATCACTTCCGGCAAGGAGACATTCTGCGCCGGTGCCGATCTCACGATCCTGGAAACGCTGAGCCGTACCTTTGCGGAACTGACGGCCTCGCAGGGCGAGGACGCGGCGAACGCTCGGTTCTTCAAGGAGAGCCGCAAATGGTCGCTGTTGTGCCGGCGGATCGAGACTTGCGGCAAGCCGTGGGCCGCCGCCATCAACGGCACGGCAGTTGGTGGCGGCTTCGAACTGGCGCTCGCGTGCCATTATCGTGTGGCCGCCGATAACCCCAAGACGCGGCTCGGCTTGCCCGAGATCAAGGTCGGCCTGTTCCCGGGCGCCGGCGGCACTCAGCGGGTCGCTCGCATCATGCAGCCGGGCGATGCGCTGCAATTTCTGCTCAAGGGCGATCAGATCGGCGTCGATCGCGCCAAAGCCTTGAAACTGATCGACGCGGCGGTACCCGCCGGCGACCTTATCAGGACCGCGAAAAACTGGATCGCGTCAAACCCCAACGCCAAGGCGCCGTGGGACATAGAGGGTTTCAAACTGCCGGGCGGTCCGGTCCAATCCAAAGCTGGCGTGACGGTATTCACTCCCGCGAACGCGATCTATCGGCGCGAGACCTACGACAATTATCCGGCGGGCCGGGCTATCATGCAGGTAGTGTACGAGGGCCTGCAGTTGCCCATGGACCAAGCGCTGCGCGTCGAGTCACGCTACTTCGCCAAGATTTTGCGCTCGCCCGAGGCGGCAGCAATGATCCGCTCGCTGTTTGTTTCCTTGCAGGAGATCAACAAGGGAGCACGGCGGCCGGCCACAGTACCGCGCAAGACTTTCAAGAAAATCGGCGTGCTCGGCGCGGGATTCATGGGCGGCGGCATCGCTTACGTGAGCGCGCTCGCCGGCCTCGACGTGGTGCTAATTGACCGCGATCCGGAAACGGCCGAGAAGGGCAAGGCGCATTCGCGGGCGCTCGTGGACGACCAGGTCAAGCGCGGCCGCGCCAGCGCCGCCGAGCGAGACGCGCTGCTGGCCCGCATTGAGCCCACAGCAGATTACGTCGCGCTGAAGGGCTGCGATCTCGTCATCGAGGCGGTGTTCGAAGACCGCAAGGTCAAGGAAGAGGTGATCGGCCGCGCACGGAACGTAATCGGCGAACAAACCATCTTTGGCTCCAACACCTCTACACTTCCAATTACGTCGCTGTCAGCCGCGTTCAAGGATCGCGCTCGTTTCATTGGCATTCACTTCTTTTCGCCGGTCGAGCGCATGAATCTGGTCGAGATCATTCTGGGCAAGGACACCAGCGAAGCCGCCCTGGCGGGCGCGCTCGATTACGTGCGCGCCATCCGCAAGACCCCGATCGTGGTCAACGATTCGCGCGGCTTCTATACGTCACGTGTGGTCGGCACCTATCTGCGCGAAGGTCATTTGATGCTGAGCGAAGGTGTGCCGGCGGCGATGATCGAAAACGTCGGCCGCATGGCGGGCATGCCGGTCGGCCCGTTGGCGCTCAACGACGAAGTTGCCGTCGATCTGGCCTGGAAGATTCTCAAGGCGACCGAAGCCGATTTGGGCGCGGACGCGGTCGACGCGCGACAAAAGGCGCTGCTTGAAGAGATGGTAGAAAAGCGCGGGCGCCTGGGCCGCAAGGACGGCAAGGGTTTTTACGATTATCCGCAAGCCGGCCCGAAACGATTATGGCCCGGCCTCGCCGATTTGCAGCCAAAAAAACTCGATCCCGACACCATCAGCGTCACCGAGCTGAAACAACGGCTCCTCGTCATGCAAGCGCTCGAAACCGCGCGCTGCATTGAAGAAGGCGTGGTCACCGACATGCGCGAAGCCGATGTCGGCTCCATTCTCGGCTTCGGGTTTGCACCGTTCACCGGCGGCACCATCTCTTACATCGATGGCATGGGGGCAAAATCATTCGTTGCGCTTTGCGGCGACTTCGCCAAACTCCATGGGGCGCGTTTCAAACCACCCAAGCTCTTGCTCGATATGGCAAAAAAGAACGAAACCTTCTACGGCCGATTCCCCCCGAGCGTCCGCAAGGCGGCGGCCTGAGCGCAATGAAAGCCGCATTGCCCTTCGTGGCGGGCCGCGTGTAAGGTCGCGGCCCATTCCTCCCGGGACCCTGCATGGCGCGTGATCAAGTCGACCTGACGCCAATCGAGCGGCGGGACGAGCTCGTCGCTTGGATTGCGCAAGGCGTCCGGCCGAAGTCGCAATTTCGCATCGGCACCGAGCACGAGAAGTTTGCCTTCACGCTCGAAGGACACCGCCCGGTGCCTTACGAAGGCGCCCGCGGCATTCGTGCGCTGCTCGAGGGGATGCAGAATCTGCTGGGCTGGGACCCCATCATGGAAGGGCCGAACGTGATCGGCCTATACGACGTCACTGGCGGCGGCGCGATCTCGCTCGAGCCGGGCGGCCAGTTCGAACTCTCCGGCGCGCAATTCGAAACCGTGCATCAGACCGCGCGCGAGCTGACCGCGCACCTGGCGCAAGTGCGCGAAGTGGCGCAGCCCCTGCGTATCGGTTTCCTCGGCATCGGCATGACGCCGGATTGGACGCGCGCCGACGTGCCGCGAATGCCGAAGGGGCGCTACAAGATCATGACCGCCTACATGCCGAAGGTCGGCAAGCTCGGCCTCGACATGATGTATCGCACCTGCACGGTGCAGACCAATCTGGACTTCTCCTCCGAAGCTGACATGGTCAAGAAGCTGCGCGTATCGTTGGCCCTGCAGCCGGTGGGGACAGCTTTGTTCGCGAACTCGCCGTTCACCGACGGCAAGCCCAATGGGTTTCTTTCCTTCCGTTCCGAAATCTGGCGCGATACCGATAACGCCCGCTCCGGCATGCTGCCTTGGGCCTTCGAGCCGGGCATGGGCTTCGAGCGCTGGGTTGATTACGCACTCGACGTACCGATGTATTTCGTCAAACATGGCGACGAATATGTCGATGTCGCGGGGCAATCGTTCCGCGACCTGCTCGCCGGCAAGCTGCCCGCCATGCCGGGCACGCGCGCCACCATCTCCGATTGGGCGAACCATCTGAGCTCGATTTTTCCGGAGGTGCGGCTCAAACGCTATCTGGAAATGCGCGGCACCGACTCAGGAACGCTGCCGAACCTGTTGGCACTGCCGGCGCTTTGGGTCGGCATTCTGTATGACGAGACTTCGCTCGATGCAGCCTGGGACCTCGCCAAGAGCTGGACGGCCGAGGAACGGCAACAACTGCGCGATGATGTGCCCCGGCTTGGCCTCGCCGCGAAGGTGCGCGGCCGCACGGTCTTCGAGCTTGCCACCCAAGTTCTCAAACTCTCCCGCGCCGGGCTCGCGCGGCGTAAGTGCCTCGACGTGTCCGGCCAAGATGAAGCCCGCTTCCTCGATGTGCTGGACGATCGCGTTGCCCGCGGCACTACGCCGGCCCAGGAGCTGTTGGCGAAATACAACGGGCCGTGGCGCGGCTCGGTCGATCCGATTTATACGGAAGACGCGTATTAGGAATCCGCGTCAATCGATCCCATAAAGCCGTTTGGCTTCGTCGAGAGCCGCCGCGCAAGCTTTGGCGTCACCCGCCGCGTCGGCCTTGCGTGCGCGGCCGAGCGCCGCCGAGCCTTCGGCGTTCGCCTTACTTTGCGCGTTCTCGATCGAGCCGGGCGTCGGCTGGTGATGGAGTTGGGCGCCCACTGTCTGTTGAGCGCTGGGCTGCCCGGCGCCCGAGGACGATGGAGTCGCCTGCAATTGCTGAATCTGCTGCTCGACCGTCGCGATTTGTTTGGTGCACGGCCCTGCCTGCGCGGCCGTCACGCCTGCCACCAGCGCCGCACCTGCCGGCGCCATAATACCCGACCGATTCACGACCGAACTCCTCACCCAGCGGTCACATACGGCTGTCACCGCTCAAACCCCGCACTCCGCGAACCCTATTCCGCGTCTCCCGTTATTTCTATATCACCGGCAGTGAAAACAGAACGGCGTTGAACGCGAGCCTTACCCGGGCTAACGGCATTTGAACTAATCCCGGCGCGGCCCACGGCTCGGTCTCCAATGGCATCTTTGGTCAATGCCGCGCTTTGCGCGATCGTCGCGACCGCAATCTGGTCGTTGCCGGGTTACGCGCTCGTCCGCCATCTGCTTCCACGCGCGCTCGCCATCGGCACGGCGCCGGTGCTCGGCTGGGCGGTACTGAGCGCCGCAACATTGCCAGTGTTCTATTTGATCGGATTTTCTCCGATGACCGTCATCGGCGTTGCGGCGCTTTGCGTTTTGGTGAGCGGCGCGTCGTTGCTCATACGCCCGGCGGAGAGCGATGCGAGCCAGGTGCCACCGGCACCGGTCTGGGCCATCGCCGCCGCCGTGGCCGCCGCGCTGCTGGCGCTCGTGCCGGCCGCGGCGATCGCTCCGAAATTCAGCGGGGCGAGCGTGGCCGTGGCCGACGCGATCTTCGATCATTCCAAGATCACGATCATCGACGCGATGACCCGGCAGGGCTTACCGCCCATCAACCCGATCTTCGGCGAAGTCGGCGCGGCAGGCCGGCTCACCTATTATTATCTCTGGCACTTCAGCGCCGCCGAGCTTGCGCTGCCGTTGCGCGTAAGCGGCTGGGAAGCCGATATCGGCCTGACCTGGTTTACCGCTTTTGCATCCCTCACCCTGATGATGGGCCTTGCGGTCTGGCTCAGCAAAGATACGCGCGCGGCGATATTCGTCGTCGCGCTTGCCGGTGCCGCGTCGTTGCGCGGTCTCGTCAGCTGGATATCGGGCTCGCACGAGCTGACGCCCTTCCTGTCACACTCGAACGGCTTCGCCGGCTGGCTGTTTCAGGCCGCGTGGGGGCCTCAGCATTTGATGTCGGCCTCATGTGTGGTCGCCGCAATGCTGCTCGTGGCCCGCTACGCGCAACGGCCGAGTGCCGGCGTTCTGGCAACGCTGGTGCTGACTGTGGCAGCGGGCTTCGAAGGTTCCACCTATGTGGGCGGCGTGACCCTTGCGATTGCGGCCGTGTTCGCCGGCCCGTTTTTGTTTCTCGGCATCGACCGCGCCAGTCGCCTTCGTTTCGCCGCCTCGATGGCGGTCGCCGCGGTACTCGTGGTCTGCCTGGTCGCTCCGTTCATATTCGACCAGTTGTCGGCGACAGCGGCGCGCGCGGACACGACGCCGATCGTCATTCGTCCGTTCGCAGTTCTGGGCGATATGATCCCGGAAACGGTGCGGCGCGTTCTTGACCTGCCGGCCTATTGGCTCATCGAGCTGCCGCTCGAATTTCCCGCAACCTACATCGCGGGCACGATTGCACTCGTCTTCGCTCTGCGCAGCGCCTTGCCGGCGCCAGAAAGGACCGCACTGGTCGCGCTGGCCGGTCTCGCATCTGCGGGCCTTGTCGGCTCCTGGCTCTTGGCCAGCACGCTTGGCGACGTCAACGATCTGGGGCTGCGCGCGATTCTGCCGGCGGCCACGATCCTCATCGCCGCTGCGGCCGCCGGAACGCTGCGCGCGCCGCGACGCGCGCTCATCGCCGCCTGCGCGCTCGGGGGTCTTGTCCTGAGCCTGCCCGCTACCGAACAGATGATCCGATACAACTTCACCGGCGATGCGGCTGCGGACGGCGAGGTGTTTGCGCAATCGCCGCAATTGTGGGACGCGGTGCGCCACTATGCTAGTCCCACCGAGCGCTTGGGCAACAATCCATTGTTTCTACAGGACCTCACGCCCTGGCCGGTGAATCTATCCTGGGCCTTGCTGGCCAACCGCAGCTCCTGCTTCGCCGGCCGCGAATTGGCGCTGGCGTTTGCGCCATTGCCTGCCGCGCGCCGCGAAGCGATCAACAAACAATTCATCCGCATCTTCGAAGGCGAGGGCACGCCGCAAGACGTGAGTGAGATGGCAAAAAAATACGGATGCGACGTCGTCGTTGTCGTGCCGCAGGACAAGGCGTGGAACAGCGATCCGTTCGCCCCAAGCCCCGACTATCGCTTAGCTGAGAGCCGCGACGGCCGGTGGCGGATTTACGTGCGGCGGTAAAGGTCCGCAGGTGAGACAGTCAAATCCCCGCGAACCAATTAAAGCCCCGTTCGCTCCAATAGGTCTCGCGGAAGTCATTGCTGACTTCGATCGCCTTGACCCACTTTGCGTTCTTGTAGCCAAGCTTGGTAGCGGTGCGCAGCCGCAGCGGATAACCGAACGGATCGGTGATAGGCGAGCCCGCATATTTTGTGGCGAGAATGGTCTGCGGGTGCAAGGCCGTCGCCATGTCGATGCTTTCCGTATAATCGTCGTTGCAGATGAAATAGACATATTTCGCGTTAAGATCAGCGCCGACGCGCTCGAAGAAGGCGCGCAGGCTAGGGCCGGACCACTGGCCGATGTAATCCCATCCTTCAACGCAGATGTGGCGGATGATTATTTCCTGCTCGGGGAATTGATAGATCTGCTGGGCGGTCCAGGGCCGTTTGTCGGAGATCAGCCCAGCCAATTCCAGCTTCCACGTTGCACTATCGATCGGCTGGACATCCTCAATGTCGTAATAGGCGTTGAACCGCGGCGGCTTGACCACCTGTGCCGGGCTGAAGGTCGGCGCCAGATGCTGCTTGCGGAACAGCAGTTCTTGCACGCCGTCGTTCCATGACGACACCGCGCGCAAGGCGCTTTGCACGGAAGGTTCTTCGCTCACATCACAGCCGGTCAACATCGTCAGCGCGCCGAGGCTGATGGCGCCGCGCAGCAGGTTGCGGCGATTGATGTCATCCACCAGCGCCCGATTTGCCGAGAGCATGCCCTGGTCGATCGGCTTTTGCGGCCGGAAAATCGATGGCGTGCGCGTTCGGACGGTCATTGTATCACCGCGTCACTACGTTGGTTCGTTTGTTGGACCTTGGGGCGGAGAATCGGCAACGGGTGGCTCCACGGCAGCTGCAGGTGGAGGCGCTGGCGCGGGCTTAGGAGACGGCATCGGCGCAGGCACCGGCTCTGCGGTGCGCGCCGTGATGCCGTCCACCACAGGCCCGCCCGTCACCATGGCGACGAGGGTTTGCGGCACCAAAAGCGCCAGCGACACGTGTACGACGACAAAGCCCACGATCGCCGCCATGCAAAGGAAATGAATCACTCGGATGGTCTGGAAATTGTAAAATAGGCTTGCGAGTTCGGAGAACTGTATCGGCTTCCACAGGCATAGGCCGGTGATCACGATGAGAATGCCTACCAGGATCACGCCGACGTAGAGAATTTTCTGGACCGCGTTGTAGACCGTCAGATCATCGTGAGTCAGACGAAAGTGTAACGCATCGTCAATCGTGGCGAGAAGCTCGCTGAACGTTATGGGAAACAGTTTTTGCCGAAACCGTCCGGTGACGATGCCGTAGGTCAGATAGGCAATGCCATTGAGCACAAAAATCCACATTCCAAAGAAATGCCATTGCAGGCCGTACTGCGCCCACTTGCCGATCACAATGGCGTCGGGAAAATGCAGCCAACCGAGAATCACGTCGTCGTTGTAGATCTTCCAGCCGCTGCCGATCATGATGAAGATGGCGATCGCATTGATCCAATGCATGATGCGCAGCGGCAGCGGATGAAGGCGCTGCTCATTGCGCGCAAGCGATGTGACAGCTGCCGTTGACATCGAAAAGGATTCCCCGATCGCAAGTCTCGTGCAGACGGAAACGTCGGTAGGCGCCGTTGGCAAATGATGGAGGCGCGAGCGTCATTCCCCACATTGCTCGCGCAGCCAGGGGACAGTACGGTTGCCGACAGTCGTTCGCAAGCAGAGCGGCCTTCACAAATTCGCGCGGCGTTTTTGAACTAGGAGAATCGCCCGATGATTTGCGCTGAGAAAATCTGGATCGCGGTGCTGACTTTGGCGCTCGCTCGCACAATCGGCTTAGTGGCTCAGGCGTCCGCCGCCGCTAGTGGTCCGCCGCTGGTGCTGACACAAACCATGCTGGCCCAAGCCATGGTGCCGCAGACCGGCATGATGGATGCGGAACATCCGATGCCGATGAACGAGCGCATGCTTAAGCGCTTTCCGCAGCCGGTCCGCGTTGGCGACCTCATTGGACTACCGGTGCTCAACCAGAATGCTTCGACGCTTGGCCATGTCGGCCTAGTCGTGCGCACGCCGCAGGGCAACATCAAACTGATCGTCTCGTACAGCAGGTTTTGGGGCTGGTTCGGGCATCCGGTCGCGGTGCCGCTCGAAGTTGTCGGCATCCAGGGCCGGCAATTGGTATCGCTCGACATGGACTCGAACGAATACGTCAACGCGCCAACGTGGCAGGCAAAAGACGCGACCGCCCTGCCGAACGATGCGACCATCCGCATCGCGCTCGCGCGCAGTTAGCCGATCACGAATTGGTGAAGAGAATAACTTCTTGGTGTCTGGCGGCTTGTAAGGATTGATTGGCCCTTTTCGCAGCACTCTGCCAAGCAATCATTATTGCATTGGCATTGTTACTGATCACATTAGGTCCATTGGGGGCATCGTATGGATCACGAAAGCCGCTTCGACCGCGTCACCAACTCGGTTGCTCCGGACGAAAACACTGATTCGCGCCCGCTCACCGGTGTGGCTACCTGTGGCATTGCGGTGATGGCCAAGGCTTCGGCGCCGGGCCGCGCGAAGACGCGGCTCGTTCCGCCACTGAGCTACGATGAAGCGGCGGCGCTCAATACTGCATTCCTGCAAGACGTCACCGACAACATGCTGCTGGCGGCGCGCCACGCTGCGCCACCCGCCGGCATCGCGGCGTATGCGGCTTACGGACCGCCTGGGTCGGAGGTTTTTTTCCGCAACAACTTGTCGGCATCCATCGGACTCATTCCCGCGTGGCTGCCGAATTTCGGCGATTGCCTGTACCACACGATCAGCGAGATTTTTGCGCGTGGCCACGCGGCGGCTGCGGTGCTCAACGCCGATAGTCCCAATTTGCCGACCGCGCTGCTCAACGAGACCGCCGAAATGCTGGCGCAGCCGGGCGACCGCGCCGTGCTCGGCCCGTCAAACGACGGCGGCTACTATCTGCTTGGCCTCAAGACGGCGCACCGCCGCATGTTCGACGATATCACCTGGAGCACCGAGCGCGTCACGGAACAGACGCTCGAACGGGCGCGCGAGATCAAGCTCGACGTTCATCTGCTGCCCGAATGGTATGACGTGGACGACATTGACTGCTTGCGCCGGCTGCACGGCGAGCTGAACCAGCCTGAGCCGGCGCGCCGCCCACCCGATGCGCGCAAGTCAGGGCCGCACCACGCCCGTCACACCGCGGCCTTGCTCAATCGGTTGTGGCCGGACGGCGACTATGGCCGCAGCAAGGAAGACCTTTTGCAGATTGAGAGGACGCGCGCGTAGAAAGCGCGATGATCGCAATCGAAGGCATGGGAAGGTATGGACAGTACAGCATCACGCCAAGCGGTCGATCCTCAGCGCTACTTTGAGAGCGTCGAAACCGACAGCGACTTGCCAGAGCACGAGCCGGTCTGTCTCTATTTGGAGACGACCAACCGCTGCAATCTGCTGTGCACGACCTGTCCGCGCACCTATGAGGAACTCGAACCTCCCGCCGACATGAGCTGGGAGCTGTTCACCTCGATCGTCGATCAGATAAAGAAACTCAATAGAGCGGTACTGCACGGCGTCGGCGAACCCATGCTGGTGAAGAACCTGCCGCGCATGGTTCGTTACCTGAAAGACCGAGGCACCTACGTGCTGTTCAACACCAACGGCACAGTGCTCAACGAGCGCAACGGCCGCGCGCTCATCACAGCCGGGCTCGACGAACTGCGCGTCTCCTTCGACGCCGCCAATGCAGAATCCTACAAAGCTGTCCGCGGCAAGAATTATTTCAACCGCATCCTGAAGAACGTCCGCGCCTTCCGCGAACTGCAGGAATGTGAGGGCCATACCAAGCCACAGGTGTCGGCCTGGCTCACCGGCTTGAGGGAGACCATCGAGGAGTTGCCGGATTTCGTGAGGCTCGCGGCGGAGACCGGCATCAAGGAAGTCCATCTGCAGCGGCTAGTCTTTTTCAAGGAGAACGCGATCGGCTTGGCGCGGCCGGACCAAGCGCTCTACGAGCGGCTCTCCGGCGATGAAGCCACCCATATCGATCGCGCGACCGAACTCGCCAAATCACTCGGCATTACTTTTTCAGCCTCAGGCGGCGCCTCCGAGCCCGGCATGAGTCTGAAACGGCAAGACGACGGGTCACCGTGGTCGCTGTGCCGACGGCCGTGGACAGTCATGTATTTCACCGCCAATGGGCGCGCGCTGCCGTGCTGCATCGCACCGTTCTCTCAGCGCGGATACGAGAATTACACGCTCGGTGACGCCACCCAGCAGACGTTGCGCGAAATCTGGACCGGGCCGGCCTATCGGGATTTCCGCAAGGCGCTCAAATCCAACAAGCCGTTGGACGCTTGCGCGAGCTGTGGGCTGAGGTGGAGTCTCTGACTATGCCGGCGCGGGCGACCGGCGTCACCGTCGTCATTCCCACGTTCAACGAAGTGGAATCGATCGCGTCGGTCATCGCCGAATTGCCGCGAGCAGTAGTCACGCGCGTGATCGTCGCTGACGGCAGCAGCACCGACGGCACGCCGGAACACGCGCGCAAGGCCGGCGCCGAGGTGATCGATGCCGGCCGCGGTTACGGGCTTGCATGCCTTGCGGGCGCCCAGGCGGCCGGGGATGACGACATTATTGTTTTCATGGATGGCGACGGTGCCGACGATCCCACCGCCATTTCAGGGTTGGTCGAGCCGATCCGCGCCAGCGAATACGACTTCGTCATCGCCTCACGGGCGCAAGGCGAACGGGAGCCGGGCAGCATGGCGGCCCATCAGCTCCTGGCCGGCCTCCTCGCCGGCTGGCTCACGGGACAACTCTACGGCGTACGCTACACTGATATGTGCGCCTTTCGCGCCATTCGCCGCGACACATTGCTCAAGCTCGGCATGCGCGAAATGACTTACGGCTGGAATCTGGAAATGCAGATGCGGGTGGCGCGCGCCGGCTTGCGCGTCCTGGAAAAGCCGGTGGCTTATCGCCGGCGCCTCGGCGGCGAGTCCAAGGTCTCCGGTTCGCTCCGCGGCTCGATCAAAGCTGGGCTGCGGATCGTGACGACCTTTGCGCGCGTCGCTCTCGAACCTATCCACACGCGTGCGGCGCCTTGAGCGCTGTCCCCAAGTCGGGAAAAGACGCGGCATGACGGGCCATGACAGCTTCGGCGGCTTGCCTGTATGCTTGCGGTGCCGGATGCCCCAGCGAGGTGAACTCATGAGCAATCGCGACCATATGCGCGCGCCATTGTCGCGCCGCCGCTTTCTCAAAAACTCCGCGCTCGCAGCCGGATCACTCGCAGTGCCGGCCGCGCCGATGCGGGTGCGGGCCCAAAGCCCGCTCAAGCCAGTGTCGCTGACGCTGGACTGGATTTATCAGGGTCCCAACGCGGGCTTCATGGTGGCGCTCGACAAGGGCTATTACCGCGACGCCGGACTTGACGTAGCCATGACGCCCGGCAAAGGTTCCGTGAGCACAGCTCAATTGATCGGCAGCAAGGCGTCTCAAATCGGCTTCGTCGACGGATACGTTCTCGGCAACGCTGTCGCCAAGGGTATGGCGCTCAAATGCGTCGGCGGAATTTATCGACGCAATCCATGCGGCGTCATCGTGCTCTCCGATTCCGACATAAAGACGCCCAAGGATCTCGAAGGCAAAAGCATCGGCATCACGGCGGGCAGCGCGCAATTTCA
>Ga0181522_10002002_pt1 | contig 11872 bp, 8 predicted proteins | sample PEATcosm2014_Bin_27_FD_121103 | JGI IMG/M metagenome (GOLD analysis project Ga0181522, IMG submission 121103) | Peatland microbial communities from MTU Mesocosm Facility, Houghton, MI, USA - PEATcosm2014_Bin05_10_metaG | ecosystem: Environmental > Terrestrial > Soil > Wetlands > Peat | place...
CGGGGAGGGCTTCGGGATTCCGCTGCTCGAGGCGATGGATCACGGTCTTGCGGTCGCGTGCTCGGATCTACCGGTACTTCACGAGGTCGGCGGGGACCTGCCCGTCTTCTTCGACCCGCACGAGCCCGACGACGCCGCGCGTGCGATTCGGCTGGCCCTCAGTGACAAGGCGCGGGCGGCGATGGGGCCGGCACACGCCGCCCTCTTCACCTGGGAGCGTGCGGCGCAGGGCACATATTCCGCCTACGAGCGCGCGCTTGTGGCAGCCTGAGGCTCGGTGCACGTTGGGCTCAATCTGATCTTTCTCGTCCCCGGAGAGACCGGGGGCATGGAGGTCGCGGCGCGCGAGACGATCCCCGCGCTCGTCGCCGCGGCGCCGTCTGGGACACGCTTCACCGCGTTCGTCAATCGCGACGCCGGACCCGGGCCGTGGGACGAACTAATCGAGAAGGTCGTTGTGCCGGTCCGCGTCGCTAATCGCCTGGAGTGGGTGCGCGGCGAGCAGCAGCTGCTGCCGCGGCTCGCGATGGCCGCGGGGGTCGATCTTGTCCACTCGCTCGCGTCCACCGCGCCTGCCTGGGGTCGCTTCACGAGGGTCGTCACCGTCCATGACCTGATCTACCGTCACCTTCCAGGCGCGCACCACGGAATGCGCTCGCTGGCGATGCGGGTGCTGGTGCCACTCGCGGTTCGCCGCTCCGATCGAGTAATCGTCGACTCTGAAGCGACAAAGCGCGATCTGGTTGAGCTGCTTGGCACTCCGGCGGCACGAATTGACGTCGTGCCGCTGGGAATTGGAGCGTCGCAACACGCCGATCCGTTGCCCGAGCGCGACGTACGGGCTCGCTTCAGGCTGGGCGACCGCTCAGTCCTGCTCTCGCTCTCGGCCAAGCGCGAGCACAAGAACCTCGGCGCGCTGCTCGAAGCGCTGGCGGCGCTCCGATCACGCCCGGTTCTGATCCTCGCCGGCTATCCGACTCCCCACGAGCGCGAACTGCGACTGCGAGCGCGAGCGCTCGGCGTCGCCGACGACGTTCGCTGGCCAGGTTGGCTCACTCCGCCTGAGCTCGAGGGGCTGTGGCGCCTGACCAGTGCATTCGTCTTCCCCTCTCTCTATGAGGGCTTTGGATTGCCCGTGCTCGAGGCGATGGCGAGGGGTGTGCCGGTCGCGTGCTCAAATGCCAGCTCACTCCCCGAAGTTGCCGGTGACGCGGCACTGATGTTCGATCCGCGTGACCCGCGCTCAATTGCTACTGCGCTCGAGCGTCTGCTTCTCGGCGGGCCCGAGATCGAGGCATTGAAGGCCGCGGGTGTAGCCCGCGCAGCACTGTTCACCTGGCAGCGGACCGCCGGTGCGACGCTCGCGAGCTATGGCCGGGCGTTGGCAGACGATCGCAGCGCTCATCGCCGGACGCCCGCCGCGTAGCTCGCCAGCACCGCCTCGAGCGAGGATTCGAGTGACAGTCGTTGCGCGTTCTCGGCGAACCATCTGGCAGTGGATTCGCGCAGTGAGAGTCCCAGTTCGTGAACTTGAACGATCGCGCGTGCGATCGTCGCAGGGTCATCGTCGGCGGCAACGAAGCCGTTCACGCCGTCGACGATCAGCTCGACAGCCGCGTTGTCCGCGCCAGCCACGACGACGCTTGGAACTGCAAGCGCCGCCGCTTCGATCACGACCAACCCGTAGCCCTCGCGCCGCGAGGTCGACAGCATGCACATCGCGCCGCGTAACGCCCGTTCCAGCTCGCCAACGGGGACGAAGCCCGGAGCGCTGACCCGGTCGGTGACTTCGTGGGCGCTGATCGCCGCCAGGAGGGTGCCCCGCTCGGGGCCGTCGCCGAAGAACTCCCCCCGCAGTCCAGCGATGCTCGCCGCAGCGGCGGCAAATGCCGCAACCGCGAGTTCCGGGCGCTTCTCGTGGATCAGCCGACCTGCGAACACCACGATCGGCTCGGTGGGGTGCGCGACCGCCGCCTCCAACGGCCCTCCGTACTCCCCCTCGAGTACGGTCACCTCCCCTCGGAGACCTTCGCCGCGCAGTCGCGCCGCGTGCAGCTGCGAGAAGCAGAACGCCCGCTGCGGCGCGCGCACGCAGAGGAGCTGGATGAGGTACCCGAGTCTGCCGCCGAAGCGCCCGAGGTATTCCTGCCAGTACGCCTTCGTCCAGACCTCGTGCCAATCCACGACGAGCTGGTAGCCCCGGAATCGACGCAGCAACGCGGCTGCGAGCAGCGAGAAGTAGGGGAAGGAAGCGGTATGGACGACGTCGTAGCCGCCCCCGCGGCGCAGTAGGTGCGTGAATACGCCGAAGCCGAAAACGATCGGCGGCATGATCCGTCGGCGCCCGTCGGCATAGAGCTCCATTCGCGGGCCAACCGGCAAGACCCTTATCCGCGGGTCGAGGTCCAATCGCTCGCCTCGGTTCCACTGGCGCAACGTCACATACGTCACGTCGTGTCCATCCGCGACCAGGCGCTCGGCGAGGCTTCGGTACCAGCGCTCCGCGCCGCCGACGGTGTACGGGAAGAGGCAGTCGTAGACGAGGCACACGCGCACCAAAGGCAGCATCCCAAAGGCGCACTAGACTGGGCCCCGTGGCTGGATGTTTGGTGTCGCAACCTCGGCGGGCAGTTGGGGTTGTTACGACGATGGGTCGACGAAGCAAGTGAGCGCGGTCGAGCAGGTACCTACTGAGATCGTCGAGCCCCCCGCGGGCGCGATACCCCCTACCGTCTCGGTCGTCATTCCCTGCCTCAACGAGGAGGAGAACATCGCACAGTGCGTCCAGGCCGCGCGCGCGGCACTGACGGCCGCCGGCCTCAACGGAGAGGTGCTTGTAGTCGACAACGCATCCGAGGACAACAGTGCCGAGCTTGCGCGCGCCGCCGGGGCGCGTGTTGTCTACGAGGGCCGGCGCGGTTATGGCAGCGCCTACCTCGCCGGCTTTGCCGCAGCGAAGGGCAGCTACATCGTGATGGCCGACGCCGATCTCACCTACGACTTCGACGACATCCCGCGTTTCGTTGCCGAGCTCGAGGCCGGTGCCCAGCTCGTGATGGGAAACCGCATGAACAATATCCAGCCGGGCGCGATGCACTGGGCGCACCGCTATATCGGCAATCCGCTGCTGACCGGGGTCCTCAACCTCTTCTACCGGACAGGCGTCAACGATGCGCACTGCGGGATGCGGGCGCTCCGCAGCGATGCGCTGGAGAAGCTCGACCTGCGCACCACCGGCATGGAGTTCGCCTCGGAGATGGTGATCCGGGCGGCAAAGGCCGAGCTCGCGATAGCAGAGGTGGAGATCGCCTATCACCCGCGCGGCGGCGATTCGAAGCTATCGCGCTTCCGCGATGGCTGGCGCCACCTGCGCTTTCTGCTGGTCCATAGTCCGACGCACCTCTTCATTGTTCCGGGCACGATCCTCGCCGGGCTGGGAGCTCTCGCCACGATCACCGTCCTCGGCCACATCAGCCTGCTCGGACGGGGCTGGGACCTGCATGCCCTGATCGGCGGCGAGCTGTTGACGATCATCGGTGTTCAGGTGCTCGCGCTCGGCCTGTGCGCGCACGCCTACGGTACGTATTTCATGGGCGAGAAGGACGCGTGGTTCGACGCGATGCGGGCGCGTTTCAGGCTCGAGCACGGTCTCGCCATCGGCGGTCTGATCACGCTTGGCGGCGTGGTAATCGGAGCGATCATCCTGTACCGCTGGATCCAGCACGGGTTCGGCTCGCTCTCGGAGGAGAACCTCGCGATCGTCGCCTCCGAGCTCCTGATCGTCGGCCTACAGATCTTCTTCTCGTCCTTCCTGCTGAGCATTCTCGGTCTTCGTTCGGTCGCGCGCGACAGGTCGTGAGGACGCCGCTTCGCGCGGTTCTTGCGGGCGGAGCGCTCGTGCTCGTTCTCGCCCTCGTGCATGTGCTCGCGCACGGCCGCACGCAGATCGCGGGGACCGATCGCGTCCCAAACGACGAGTTCGTCACGACCCTCGCGCACGGCCAGCGGCTGTGTCAGGGGAACGAGATCGTTCCGGCGGGCACGGCGGCGCTGCGGATGACGATCGGCACGTACGGCAAGCCGGGGCCGCCACTCACCATCTCGATCACTGTTCCCGGGGGAGCGCGCGCCCGCGAGCCAGTGGAGGTCGACCGCGTGGCGATCGCGCCTGCGTGGCGCCAGGGCATGGTCGTCCTACCGGTCCCGCATATAGCCAAGAACTACGGGAACGCGACCGTCTGCATCCGCGACCGTGGGGATCCGATCGCTGTGGCCGGCACGACTTACCCCAACGAATACGGCTTCACCGACTCCCTCGACGGTGCCGAGCTCACGAGCGAGATCCGCATCGACTACCTGCTGCCGGGAAAGCCGTCGTGGTTCTCGATGATCGGCAGGCTCGCCTACCGGCTGACGCTCGGCAAAGGCAGCTACATCCGTCCGCTCGGGTGGATTGCTCCGCTGCTCTTAATGCTGGCCGTCGCCGGCGTGCTGGTTCGCTTGCTTTTGCGTGAGGAGCGCGAGGCATGAATCGCCTGCGCTCAAGCGCCAGGGCCATGCTCGCGGCGGCCGTCCGGCTCCTACGAAGGCCGCCTCGCGCCGCCTACTGGTGTGCGTTGATCGGCACGCTGAACGCGCTCGCCTGGTCGGTGGTCACGCCGCCGTTTCAGTCGCCGGACGAGAACGGCCATTACGCCTACGTACAGCAGCTCGTCGAACACGGCTCGCTGCCGACGCAGCCGGCCACCTACAACGGTCTCTCGCCGGCCGAGGACGCAACACTCGCCGCGCTTCACAGCTTCCAGGTCCAGGGACGGCCGCACAACCCCTCGCTCCTGCTGGGTCTGGAGGAGCAGCGGCTTGCTGCCACCGAGCGCGCGCATCTGAGTGCGGCCGGTACCGGCAACGCTTTGAACGTAGCTCCCAACCCGCCGCTCTATTACCTGCTCGAGGCTGTTCCGTTCATCCTTTCGCCGTCGGGCACCGTCCTCGACCGGCTCGAGCTGATGCGCGTGCTCTCCGCGATCTTCGCCGGCTTCACTGTCTTTTTCGCGTTCATGTTCCTGCGAGAGCTGTTTCCCGGAACGCGCTGGGCTTGGTCGTTTGGTGCGATCGCCGTCGCTTTGCAGCCGCTGTTCGGCTTCATGTCCGGCACCGTTAACAACGACACCCTGCTCTACGCATTCGCTGCGGCGCTGTTCTTCGCCATCGCCCGGATGTTCCGCCGCGGGCTTAGCGAAGGAAGCGGGCTCGCGATCGGCGGAATCGTCGGCTTCGGTCTGCTCACCAAGTTCACGCTGCTCGGCTTCACGCCGGCGGTGGCAATCGCCATGCTCTGCGGGATCCGCCGCGCCGGCAGCAGGCGACGGCGCGCGGCGGTTCGCGGCACGGTCTTCGCGGCAGCGCTGGGCGTGCTTCCCACCCTGCTCTACGTCGAGCTGCTGCATCGCGTCGTCGCCTCCGGCGGGATCGGCACGCCGGCGACAGCCGCCCCCGGCGTGCCGACCGGCCTGAAAGCCGAGATTTCCCACATCTGGCAGCTGTTCCTCCCTCGGCTCCCGACCATGCGCACCGACTTTCCGTTGCATTCCGAGCTCTGGCACGAGTGGTTCATGGGGCTGATTGGGCGCTTCGGCCTGCTCGACACCTCGTTTCCGTTCTGGGTCTACCTCGTCGCGGCGCCGATCGCGATCCTGCTCGTCCTGGCGGCGCTCGGTGACATGGTGCGCGAGCGGCGCCGCCTGTGGCATCACGCCGATGAGCTGGTCGTCTACGTCGCGATGATCGTCGGGCTCTGCGTCGAAATCGGCATTGAGTCCTACCGTTCGCTCGCGATCGGCGCCGGCGTGTTCGAGCAGCCTCGCTACCTGCTGCCCGGCCTGTGCATCTACGCAGCGATCGTCGCTCTCGCGACGCGCCTGCCCGGCCGCCGCTGGGGCCTTGCGGTCGGAGGAGCCATCGTGATGCTCGCGCTGATCCACGACGTCTTCAGCCAGCTGCTGATGATCGGGCGCTACTACACGTGATCGTCACCGTTTGCCGCCGCGCTACTGCGGGGGTGCTCGTCGATGAGCAGTGATCGCAAGGGCGACTCTTCGCCGTTGCTTGACGGTCTGGCACGCGGTCCAATCTGGCGACTCTGGCGGCGCGTCGTGCTGACATGGCGCTACCACGGTCCGTTGAGCGTGGCGTTTCGAATCGCCACGTTCCCGTTGCGAGCGACGCCGGTCGGCCATCGGCTCGGCTTTGGCAGCGCGCCGGACGTCGCACGCAGCACCGCGCGGAATTGGTATCGACGCAATGGCCGACCTGTGGTGGTGGTGATCCCGAGCTACCGGGACGCGGCGTTGGTGGCAAGGCTCGTGCGCTCGATCCGCCGCACCACGCATCGAGGGGACGTGCAGATCATCGTCAGCGATGACTGCAGCGGTCCCGAGCACCTCTCGCGGCTGCGTCGGATCCGGGGGATCACTGTGGTCGAGTCCGAGTTAAACACGGGCTTCGCCGCGAACGTGAACCGGGGTTTGCGGGCCGCCGATCGCGCGTTCGACGTCGTCGTGCTCAACTCGGACATGGTCGCGCGGCGTCACTGGCTTGCGGGTTTGCAATACAGCGCAGTTGCGACTCCAGGCGTGGGGGTCGTCGGCGCGAAGCTGCTGTACCGCGACGGGCGAATCCAGTTTGCCGGGACCGTGCGCAGTCAGGCCGCCCCGCAGTGGTTCGATCATCGTTACCGATTCAAGCCGGCGCGCTTTGGTCCGGCTTCGGTTCCCCGCCCGGTACTGGCTGTGACGGGAGCGTGCATGTACATCAGCCGGGCCGTGTTGGATGCGGTCGGCGGGTTTGACGAGGGCTATGCGATGGGCTACGAGGATGTTGACTTCTGCCTGCGCTGCTGGCAAGCGGGTCGCAGCGTTCAGTATGCGCCGTCGGCGACGCTTGAACACAGCGAGTCGGCCACGCGCGGGACAGAGCTGGGCGCGCGTGAACTCGCGTCGCAGCGCTACTTCTGGCAGCTCTGGGGCGATTTCTTTGACGCCCGCCAGGTGCGCACTCCCGGGGGTTCGCTGCGGATCATCTACGCCACCGAGAGCACGGACATCTACGGCGGTCACCGCGACATCTTCGAGCACCTCAACCGGCTGGCCGCGCGCGGCCACGATGTCTCGCTCTACACGCTCGGTCGCGCGCCTGAGTGGTTCGATCTGGAAGTCCCGACGCGGACATTCGCTGACTACGAGGCGCTCGTCGACGCGCTCGCGCCGCTCGACGCGATCAAGGTTGCGACCTGGTGGAAGACCGCGCTGCCTGTCTGGCTGGCGAGCGTGCTGCACGGAATCCCGGTCTACTTCGTGCAGGACATCGAGACGAGCTATTACCCCGACGACGAGGGCACGCGGCTCAAGGTGCTCGCGTCCTACCAGACCGAGTTTCGCTACCTGACGATCTCGACGTGGATTGGTGATCGCTTGCAGGAGGTCGGCCTGGAGGCTCAGCTGGTGCCCCCGGGAGTGGATCTCGCGACGTTTCACCCCCGCGAGGGGATCGCGCGCCGCGAGGACATGCTGCTTGCCGCGGGGCGCTCCCAGCGGCTGAAGAACCTGCCCCTGACGCTCGCCGCTTGGCAGGCGCTCGGCGAGCCGCGGCCGGAGCTGCGGCTGTTCGGAGCTGAGCCGGAGCTCGCGAACGAGCCGGGTGTCGTGTACGAGCGGGCACCATCCGACAGTCGCCTGGGCGAGCTGTTCTGCGAGGCGAGTGTGTTCGTTCAGACCTCGACGCATGAGGGCTTCTGCTTACCGATCCTGGAGGCGATGGCGTGCGGTACGCCGGTCGTCTGTACCGATGCTGACGGGAACCGCGACTTCTGCGTCGATGGCGAAAACTGCCTGATGGTGGCCGATCGCGCCGCGGACGTCGCGGCGGCAGTGACCCGCATGCTCGCCGATCCCGCGCTGGCGAAACGGCTCGCCGCGGCAGGTATCAGAACGGCGGGCGAGTACGCCTGGGAGCCCCGGATCGACGAGCTCGAACGCTTCTTCAACGACGTCGCGACCCCCCACCGCGTTAGGCTCGACACGGACTCTGCGCGCGACGCAGTACGCTCAGAACCGCAGGAGTCCGAGCGCTGAGCGAAGAGCCCGAAAACGACCAGCCGGAGGCCGAGCAGCTCGACCTCTCGACGCTCAGCCCGCTCGCGAACGTCTGGCGGCGGGTCAAGCTCACCTGGCAATACCACGGACCGTTGACGCTCGCCTTCCGCGTCGTCACGCTGCCGATTCGCGCGACGCCGCTTCGCCGCTACCTGCGGATCGACCGCCTCGGCGATCCGATCCTGCTCGCCGCGCGGCGCCAGTACCGCAAGAAGGGCAGGGCGGTGACGGTGGTGATTCCGAGCTACCGCGACGCCGAGCTCGTGGCCCGGCTGGTTCATTCGATCCGGCGCACCACGCGGCGCGGCCGCGTTCAGATCATCGTGACCGACGATTGCAGCGGTTCCGACCACATTGCCGCGCTACGGCGGATCCGTGGCATTACGGTGATCGAGAGCGCCGAGAACACGGGGTTCGCGGCGAACGTCAACCGCGGCATCCGCGCGGCCGACCCGACTCACGACATCGTCCTGCTGAACTCCGACGTGGTGGCGATCGGCAGCTGGCTCGCTGTGCTCCAGTTCTGCGCCGGCGACGGCGACTACACGGGGGTCGTCGGGGCGCGCCTGCTCTATCCGGACGGGCGAATCCAGTTCGGCGGCACGGTGCGCAACATCGCCGCACCTGAGTGGTTTGACCACCGCTTCCGCTTCAAGCCTGGGAACTATCCCCCGGCGGCGATGACGCAACCGGCGCTGGCCGTGACCGGCGCCTGCATGTACATCCGCCGCGGCCTGATCGACGAGGTCGGCCTCTTCGACGAGCACTACGCGATGGCCTACGAGGACGTCGACTACTGCCTGCGCTGCTGGCAGGCGGAGCGCCCGGTCGTCTACGCGGGCTCGGCCGTCCTCGAGCACGGCGAGTCGCTGTCGCGCGGCACGGAGGTCGGCGAGCGCGAACGCTCCGCCCAGCGCTATTTCTGGCAGCGCTGGGGCGAGTTCCTGGACGCTCGCGAGGTCCGCGGCGGCGACGGCGAGCTGCGGATCGTCTACGTCACCGAGGACATGGGCGTCGGCGGAGGCCATCGCGACATCTTCGAGCAGGCCAACCGTCTCGCGGCCCGCGGCCACGACGTGTCCATCTTCACGCTCGGGGAGCCTCCGGACTGGTTCGAGCTGGTTGTCCCGGTTCGTCGCTTCAAGGACTACGGGCGGCTACTCGCCGCGCTCGAGCCGCTCGCGGCGATCAAGGTGGCGACGTGGTGGAACACGGCGGCGCCGGTTTGGCTCGCGGGCGTGCGGAACGGCATCCCTGCGTACTTCGTCCAGGACATCGAGACGAGCTACTACCCGCACCACGAACATATGCGCGCTGCCGTCATCGCCTCCTATCGGCACGAGTTCGCCTACATGACGATCTCCGGCTGGAACCGCGACCGGCTGGCGGAGCTTGGGCTCGCCGCCGAGCTCGTCGCCCCGGGTGTCGACCTCGAGATGTTCAGGCCGAGGCCTGATGTGCGCCGCCGCGAGGACTCGCTGCTCGCGCTCGGTCGGACGCTGCCGCTGAAGAACTTCCCGTTGACTCTTGCGGCATGGCACGCACTTGGCGAGCAGCGGCCGGAGTTGCGCCTGTTCGGGATCGAGCCGGAGCTTGCGAACGAGCCGGGTATCCGCTACGAGCGCCGGCCGAGCGACGATCGCGTGGCCGAGCTGTTCTCTGAGGCGAGCGTGTTCGTTCAGACCTCGACGCACGAGGGGTTCTGCCTACCGGTGCTCGAGGCGATGGCGTGCGGTACGCCGGTTGTCTGTACCGATGCCGACGGTAACCGTGACTTCTGCGTGGACGGCGAGAACTGCCTGATGGTGGCGCCGCGTGTCGACGCTGTCGCCGGTGCGATTGCGCGCCTGCTCGCCGATGTCGAGCTACGCGAGCGCCTCGCCCAGGCCGGGCTGCGTACCGCCGCCTCCTATAGCTGGGAATCGCAGATCGACCGGCTCGAGCGGTTTCTGACCGATGTCGCGACGCCCCACCGTGTGGGTCTCGACGAGATCGCCCTGCCCGTGGTTCACAAGGAGGCGCGCTAGTCACGCGATGCGCGACGCGCTGCTCGAGCACCTCCGCTGCCCGGCTTGCCAGTCCGAACGCTCCTTCGTGCTCTCGATCTCCCACCGCGACGGCCACGAGGTACGCGGAGGCACGCTCACGTGCTCCACGTGTGGAGGGCGGTTTCCTGTACGCGAAGGCGTCGTCGAGCTGCTTGGCGACCCGCCCGAGCAGATCGCGCGCGAGGCCGCCGGGCTCGAGCGCTTCGCCGAGGTGATGCGCGCCGACGGCTGGGACCGGGAGCGGATTCGCAACCTGCCCTACGAGGACATCCCGTACTGGTGGGGGCAGCGCCGCGCGTTCGAATACTGGTCCGAGCAGTTGCCGTTCGCACCCGGCCAGTGGCTTCTGGACGTCGGCTCGAGCACGTGCTGGGCGAGTGCGATGTTCGCCGAGCGAGGCCTCTCGGTGATCGCCCTGGACATTGCGACGGCCGAGCTTCAGGGCTTGCGCACGGCGGACTACTTCATCTCCGATGGCGCGCTCTGCTTCGGGCGCCTGCTCTCGAGCATGAACGAGCCGGCGATCGCGTCAGAGAGCATCGACTATGTCTTCTGCTGTGAGGCGCTTCACCACAACGCCCCTGACGAGCTGACGCGGACGCTGGCGGAGTTCCATCGCATTCTCCGACCGGGCGGCAGCCTGATGCTGGTCAACGAGCCGCTCCGCTTCCCGCTGAAACTCAAGCGCGATCACGGCTCCGAGGTCGCCGAGTTCGAAGGAAACGAGCACGTCTACTTCCTCCACCAGTATCTGCTCGCGGCGCGGCGCGCCGGTTTCGAGGTTCAGATCCGCTGGCCTCGCAACATCCCACGTCCGATGCGCGGGGAACCGGCGCCCGAGCCACGTGCGCCGGCCCGCGGGGTGATCCGCCGCAAGCTCGCCCGCTCACGCCTTGCGCGGCGGGCCCGCGTCGCCTGGCGCCTCGCCGTGAGCGGTGATGCCTCGCTCAACCTGCTCTGTCGCAAGCCCGCCTAGTGCGTCTCGTCGGGGTCGTTTTGTTCCAGCAGGTGCGCTCGCATGTGGTTGACGTTCATCTCGCGAAAGTGCAGATCGAAGATCTCCGGCTCAGTCGTTGGCGGCGCGGGAAGCGGGGCGGGATCGCGGACCAGCCGCTGCGCCAGCCGCGCCTGCCCGATCACCAGGCGACGCAGCCAGCGCCGTCGGGCGATCGCCAGGAGCGCTCGCTGATCTCTGGCGTCGAGCAGTCCGCTCGGACCCGTCAGGGCGTGGCCGGCGGTGCTTAGCGCGCGCCATAGCTCGTCGTATTTGCGGTGAATCTCCGCGCGCTCGATCTCGCAGGCCGCGAGGTCGTCGGCGACGCGTCGAGCGTCGCGGGACGGTGCGGCCATCGCCGCATCGAAGGTCTCGGCGAGCCGCTCGGCAGCCCGCTTCCAGGTCAGCTCGGCTGCCCGCTCGTTGATGCGGCGGACGTGCTCGGCGAGTGCCTCGCGATCGCTGAGGAGGCGCATCACGCGTTCCGCGCTGACCCGCGCATTCCACGGCGTGATCGTCGCAAGACCCTCCGGCTGCATCTCGGCGAGCGCGGTCGTGCTGGCGAAGATGCACGGGCGCCCGTGGGCGGCGGCCTCGAAGGGCATCAGGCCGAGGCCCTCGCGTGTGCTCGGGTGGCAGACCGCCACCGAGTTCTCGATCAGCCATGACTTCTGGGCCTC
>Ga0181522_10002004_pt1 | contig 11867 bp, 6 predicted proteins | sample PEATcosm2014_Bin_27_FD_121103 | JGI IMG/M metagenome (GOLD analysis project Ga0181522, IMG submission 121103) | Peatland microbial communities from MTU Mesocosm Facility, Houghton, MI, USA - PEATcosm2014_Bin05_10_metaG | ecosystem: Environmental > Terrestrial > Soil > Wetlands > Peat | place...
CCGTGCTTCAACCTGGTCGAAGTCGACAGCTCCGGAACGCCCCGCCAGCGCAGCGATGCGCGCACCGTCAATCCACCCCCAGTCGGCGAGAAACTCGAGGCTGATGAGCGATGGATTCCCGGCGAACGCCGAAGATCCGGCGTACGGCGAATTGCCATATCCGGTAGGGCACAGCGGCAGGACCTGCCAAACGTGCTGTTTGGCGCGCGCAAGAAAGCCGACAAACTCGTGCGCCGCGGGGCCCAGGTCGCCAATGCCGCCATACGATGGAAGCGAGCTTACGTGCAGCAAAACTCCGGAGGATCGCTGGAACTTCATGAAGCCGATCTTACCGGATGGATCGCCGACTGCCCGGTGTTGGCCGCATTTGAGACAATGTTGGGCGTACATCTGAGCAGAGTTGTTTTGCGACTCAATCATTAAGGGAGCCCTCCTTTGAAGACCTGCCTTTCGCCTGTTTGCCTTGGCGTTTTCTCGTTCGTATCCTTCCTCGCCGTTTCAGCGATCCCCGCCATGGCCGCTGCGCCTCCGGCACCCGTAACGCTCGCGGCCGGCTGGCAGTTGCAGGACGTGGCAAAAGTCCCGCAATCGGGCGCGCAGATCTCGTCGGCCGATTTTGATTCCGGCAGCTGGTACGTGGCCACGGTCCCGGGCACTGTGCTGACAACGCTGGTCAACAATCATGTCTATCCCGAGCCGCTCTACGGCGAGAACGAACGCCCCGAGATCATTCCCGAGAGCCTCGTCCACACTTCGTATTGGTACAGGACCGTTGTTCGCATCCCCATTGCATACACGGGTCGCCACGTCTGGCTGAACTTTGACGGCATCAACTACTCCGCGGATATCTGGGTAAACGGCGTGCAGGCGGGCACGATCCGCGGCGCCTTCGTTCGCGGCATCTTCGACATCACTGCGCAGGTAAAACCCGGGCAGCTTGCTGTCGTGGCTGTACTGATTACTCCAGAGCCGCATCCCGGAGTGCCCCACGAACACACCTGGCGCGCCGGCGTCGGTCAGAACGGCGGCATCACAGCGCTCGACGGTCCCACGTTTCTTTCCACCATCGGTTGGGACTGGCTCGATGCGGTGCGCGATCGCGATACAGGCATCTGGCAAAAGGTTTTTCTCTCTGCGACAGGTCCGGTGGTAGTGAAGGACCCGCTCGTCGCTACGGATCTGCCGCTGCCCAAGACCGATTCGTCCGACATCACAGTGCATACAACCGTTGAGAACGTGAGTGACCATCCGGTTGATGGCGTGTTGCGTGGCGCGATCGAGAACCTCGTCTTCGAGCGGCAAGTTACGCTCCCAGCCCACACAGCGCAGCAAGTCACCTTCGACGCGAAGAACACGCCGGCACTGCACATGGAACATCCACGCCTGTGGTGGCCGAATGGCTACGGCGCGCAGGCGATGTACAAACTGCATCTTGAATTCAGGACCGGCGATGCCACCTCCGACGCGCAGGATGTGGACTTCGGCGTGCGGAAGATCAGCTACTCCGTTCCAGGCACGGACACGTTGACCATCTCCGTCAACGGTGTGCCCATCTTCATTCGCGGCGGCGACTGGGGCCTGGACGAGGCGTTGAAACGGATTCCACGCGAGCGGCTCGACGCTGAGATCCGGCTGCACAAGCTGGCCCACTTGAATCTGATTCGCAACTGGGTGGGCCAGAGCACCGGCGAGGACTTCTACGAGTTATGCGACAAGTACGGCTTGCTCGTGTGGGACGAATTTTTCCAGCCCAACCCGCTCGATGGTCCTGACCCCACCGACATTCCGACCTACATCGCCAATGTGCGCGACAAGATTCTGCGCTACCGCAACCATCCGTCGATCATTTTGTGGTGCGCGCGCAATGAGGGCGACCCGCCGCCGGAGATCGATGCTGCTCTGCGCGCGCTGCTCGCCGACGTCGATCCCACGCGAATCTATTGGCCTAATTCGACCGATGGCCCGGGCGTGCGTTCGCACGGGCCGTACTATTGGCGGGCGCCGCGCGAGTTCTACACCGTGACCGACGATTACTTCAAGACCGAGACGGGCAGCGCCTCAATTCCCACGCTTGAATCCATCCGCGGCATGATGCCCAAGAAAGATTGGGAGACAATCGACGATGATTGGGCCGCGCACGACCTGGCCAAAGGCAACCAGCATGGTGATCTTTACCCGCTGATCCTCGCCGGTCGCTACGGCAATATCGCGAACCTCGCAGACTTTGTGCGCAAGGCGCAGATGGCCAACTACGAGGCTTTCCGTGCCATGTACGAGGGCCGCAACGCGCTGCTCTTCCATCCCACGACGGCGGTTATTACATGGATGAGCAATCCTGCGCAGCCCAGTTTCGTGTGGCAAATCTATCATTACGATCTCGAGCCGATGTCCTCCTATTTTGCCGTGATGCACGCCTCCGAGTTGGTGCACATTCAGTTCAACCAGCTTACGGAAGACGTGCAGGTCATCAATAACAAACCCGAGCCAGCGAACGATCTTCACGCGCATTTCGCGGTCTACAACCTCGACGGATCGCTCGCGTACGAACACGAAACCAAGCTCACCGCCGCTCCCGACGCTGCCACCGATCTCGGGCCGATCGATTTTCCGGAGTCCGTGTCAGCCGTCCACTTCATCAAGCTGGATCTCCGCGACGCAGCGGATCAATTGCTCTCGACCAACTTCTATTGGCGCGCTCAGCCCGGCGATCCCGATAACCTGACAGCTCTGAACCAACTTCCGATGGTCAAGTTGACGGCGAACGTGGAGACGCCGAAAGAGATTGCAGCGGGCCAACGTAGATTGCGCGTCTTGCTGCACAACCCAACCAAGAACATCGCCCTGATGGCCCATGTGCAACTGCGCAGAAAATCCGGAGCGCGCGTCTTACCGGTCTTCTACAGTGACAACTACGTCTCGTTGGTCCCCGGGGAAACAAAGACGATCGAAGTCCAAGCCGCAGCAAGCGCGTTTAAGGGCGAAGGTGCGCTGATCGTCGTCGATGGATGGAATGTGACCGTCGCTCCGGCATCATTCCCGGGCGGATCGATCGCTCCGAACCTGGACGCTCAACCCGATCGCTGGCCTGCAACCGGATTACCTGTTGCGACCAGCGGCCTGCGCTAGCCTTCAGGGCGTACAGAAATAGAATGCCCGCAACCTCGATGGCTGCGGGCATTTTGATTATCTGAAGTTGCCTGCGTTTACGTGCCCGGCGCCTGCGGCCCTTGTGGCTTGGCATTGATGACGACGAGCCTGTGCTTCTTGTAGTCGTCCCACACGCCGCTCACGAAGACGCTGAAAGCCTCATTGCGGCGCTGATCCAAAAGCTGATCACGCATGCGGTCGGAGTTCTTGGCGATCTCGTCAGGAGTCGGTTCTTGCTTGTCGTCAATCTTCACCACGACGCCAGTGCGGCCGGCATCGATGGGTCCGCTGATCGAGCCGACGCTCATGTCGAAGAGCTGCGGCGCCACCTGGCCCACTTCGCCGAAATCGGGCACCTGCCCGTTCTCGCCCACCAGGTCGCTGGTCTTCACCGTCGCGCCCACAGCCTTGGCAGCCTTGGCCAGATCGTTCGTCGCTTTCGCCTGGTCGGCCAGTGCCTTCGTCTTCTGGCTTAGCAACGAAGGAAGCTGCTCCTCGCGGTAGTCGTCGAGCACGTGGCTCTTCCAATCGGCAAACGATGGCGAATGCGCCGGAACGATGCCCGTTACCTGGAAGATTGCATATCCTTCGCCTGTGGGCGCCGATTGCGGCGGATCGCCTTGTTTGGCTTCAAACGCCTTGGCTAGAATCTGCGCGCTGTCGGGCAATGCGGCAATCACGCCGTCGTGCGCCACCGGATCCGTAGTCACCACGTCCAAATGTTGCGCCGCGGCCGTCTTTTCAAGACCATTCTTGATCGCCTCGCTGGTCAGTTGCTGCGCATAGTTGTCCTCGGCCGAGGTCTCGGCCTGGCGGGTCAGCGTTGCAATAATGTTCGCCTGCACATCGCTCAGCGGCTGCGTGTGCGCGGCCTGACGCTCCTCCACCTGCACAATGTGGTAGCCAAAATTGGTCCGGACAATTGCAATGTCGCCAATTTTCTGAGTAAAGATCGCGTTGTCGAATGCCGGCACCATCTTGCCACGCTGCGCAAAGCCCAGCTCGCCGCCCATGTCCTTGCTTCCCGGGTCGTCAGAGTATTTCTTCGCCAGGTCAGTCCAGTTTCCGCCCGCCTGGAGCTGCTTCAGAATCATCTCCGCCTTGGCTTTGGCCGCAGCATCGGTCTTGGCGTCGGCGTTCGCCGGCACGCTGATGAGAATGTGCCGCGACTTGGCCTGCTCCGGCACGGAATAGTCGGCAACATGCTCGTTGTAATACTGCTGAACGGCCTGCGGGCTCGGCGTTTGAGCGCCACCGGGAATCTGGCTCGGGCTGAATGCGAAGTAGGTGATCTTGCGCTCCTCCGGCACTGCATGCGCGTAGCGCGCCGCATTGGTCTTAAAGAACGCTTCGAGGTCGCTGTCTGAGGGATTGATAGTCTTGCGCAGATCGTCGGACGAGATTACCGCGTAATCGAACTTGATCTTGATGTTCTGTTTGAGGTAGGTGTCGCGGACCTCCTGATCACTCACTGTGACTCCGGCAGTAATATAAGCCTGCAGCCGCTGGATCGCAATCTCGTTCTTGATCTCGTCTTCAAAATCTGTCACAGACTCGTGCAGCCGGTCGTCGATCAACTGTTTGTAGGCATCGTCGCCGATATAAGTTCCGTTGGGGTAGAGAACTTCGCCCGTGGGGCCGGTGCGCAGATACTTTCGCACGTCGTCGTCGGTCGCGTAGATGCCGAGCTTGTGAGCCTCCACAAGCATCACCTGCTCCTGCGCCAGTTGCTGGCCAACCTGCTGCTCGAAAAGCTGCACGATCATTGGATTGCCGGCATACTGGGGATCGCGCTGCCGCAGTTGGTTTTCGGTCATCGCCTCAACGCGCGCCTGGCTGATGCTGTCGCCAGAGGAAAGAATGCGGCTATACCAGTGCGGATAAACAACCGCGTAAGTGTCGGGCGCCGAAGAGCCCACTCCGCCCAGACCGGGAATCAGGTACAACACCATGGTGACCGAAGCTGCGCCGATAATGACCACAATCAGCGCCTTGACCATGCGATTATCTGTTTGCAGGAAACGAATCATGGATGGACTTCAACCTTCAACTCTCTGAGCGCGGACAAGCCGTGCCGGCGGGCGGCAGCATGGAATCCGCTGCATGCGCGGCGCGCTTGCGAATGCGCGATTCTCGCTCGATGCGACTCTGCCATTATAGTGGATCGCCCGGCGCGAGCGGATCGTCGCTGATTCCCAACGCAAAACGGGCATCCACTGCGGCGGATGCCCGTTTCTACTCCTCGTTTACTGTTCCCTGCTCTTATCGCCAGTAGTACGCTCCGCCGACGATGTAATACGGCCGGTAGTAGACCGGCGGATATCCGTAAGGGTAGGGGGCATAGCCGTAGCCAGCGTAGTAGCCCGGCCCGTAGGGTCCGCGCCGGTAGAGGCTCGGCCCGCCGGGATACAGTCCCTGAGCCAGCCGTGCCGCTTCTTGCGGGCTGACTGGGTTGACTGTGAGCGGCGCATTGATGTGGAAAGTGACCAGAGCCTCTGCGGGAATCCAGACGCGCGGTCCTCCCGAAGCAGCCGAAGCAGCTGTGCCTCCGGCCGCGCCAGCGCCTGCGCCGATGGCGCAGCCTGGACCACGGCCGATTGCGCAGCCGATGATCGCGCCAATCAGGGCCCCGCCGACTGCGTTGGTCGCCGTCTGGCCAGCTTTATTCGGTCCCTTCACTTTGAATTGATCCGTACTCAGCGGGTAGCTTTGTCCACCCAGATCCAGTGATGTGAGTTGAAGCGCCAGCACCGAGCTTCCGGCCAATTTGCCGGAGCCGGCATTTTTCACTTCCGACACCACGCCGTGTACTGTCGCGCCGCGCGGAATCGCCAGAAAGCCGCCCGCAACAACGTCCTGAATCACCGTGAACTGAACCGGCTCGCCGTCCTTGGCCCTCTTGCTATCGACCGGCTCACTGGTCCGCAACTGCAACAGTGTTCCCGCTGGAATGGTCACAGGTCCTCTGGCGGGCCGATACGCGGGCGCCTGAGGTGCCTGAGGATACGGCGGGTACTGCGAATACTGCGGATTCTGGTACTGCGGCCGCGCGGGCGGCTGCGGCGGATATCCGCCTTGCTGCGGGTAGCCCGGTTGCTGCGGGTAGTTCGCCTGAGGCGGCCCTTGATCCTGTGGATTCGCGTCAGGAGCAGGACCCGGGGGCGGCAAGTTCGCCATTTGCCGCTGTGCCTGCGACTGATCCGGATCCGGCATATCGTCGGCGGCAGGCGCCGGCTGCGGGCTTTGCGCGTCCGGGCCCGGATTGCCGATCTGCAGGTTGTTGTGCACCTTGGTCACGCCGTCAACGTGCGCGGCGATCGACTCGGCCAACTGTTTTGACGCATCGGTCGAAACCGTTCCTGAGAGCGTAACCTCGCCCTGAATTGTGGCCGCGGTAATCAAATCGTTCTTCAGCGCCGCCGAATCGTCCAGAGCATGAACGACGTCCATCTCAATCTGTCCGTCGGTGCGCTGCCCTGGCTGTGCAGCCGGCTGACTTTGAGGCTGCGCAGGTGCGCCCGCATCCTGCGCAAGCGCGAACGCGGTACACAGCAGTGCCAAACCCATCCATGCGATGAACTGCGTGCTCATTTTCTTTATGAGGGTGCGATTCATTTTCATTTCTCCTGGTTCTCCACCGTCATGACCAGCGGCAAAAACTCACGCTGGGTGAACGACTTTTTCGAACTCGTTTCATCGGCTCAATCGGTTAGACGAGACTCGGCTGAGCCTGTTAACCATTCAAACCCGGTGCCCGCGAAAAAGTTGCCTAGGCCAGTGCCGCGTTCATCGCTGTGGCCAGAGCCTTTAGCCCTACGGCAAGGTCGGCGCCAAGGTGCGCCCGGAGAGCCCGGCGTCCGCGCGACTCCAGCACCGCCAGATCGCCGGCAGCCTGCGCATCGATCACCACGCCAAAGCTGTATTTCTGGCCGGGAATATCCAAGTCATGGGCATGTGCTCCCGTGATCTGCAGAAATACGCCCGTATTCGGCCCTCCTTTGTAGTCCTGCCCGGTCGAATGCAAGAAGCGCGGCCCAAACCCAAGACAAGTGGCCACGCGCTTTTGATCGCGCACCTTGTGCCGGAATCCCTGGATGGCCGCCTCATGCTCCTCAAACATGGGCAGAAAAGCAACGGTGGCAAAATAGTCTCCGGCGCGAAGCTCGTCGAGATGCGCGCGCAGGATTCCGGCCAGTGTCGCGGTGGGCGCGGCACCCTTCAGCTTTGCGGCGTATGCATCGGTCGCGTAGAGAGCGATTCCGCCGTCGGTCAGGAAGGGCGTGCGCTGCGGCAGCTTGCCGCTCTTCTCATATTCGGTGGTCAGCGCGCGCGTCTCTATCTTCGCCGCTTCCACATCCGGCTGGTTGAAGGGATTGATGCCCATCACGGAGCCAGCGACGGCAGTCGCAATCTCCCACGTGAAGAACTGCCCGAAGATCTCGTAGAGGTTGCCGATTTCGAAATAGACCACCGGATGGCCCGCGGCCTGGAGAGCCGCAACCTTCGCATCGAGATCCGCCTGGGCGCTTGCATCGGCGGCGCCTTTGAGCCGCACATACGCAAACACGCGGTCTTTGCCATACACGCCCGGCGGGCCAATTTCTTCGCGATCCACCGGCGTGATTCCCTTCCCCTGCTTGCCGGTGGATTCGGCGATTAGTTGCTCCAGCCACGCGCCAAGGTCATGAATCTCCGGCGAAGTAAAGAAGGTGATCTTGTCGCGTCCCGAGTTCGCCGCGGTCCCCAGCAGCAGACCAAGCTGCACGCCGGGATTATCGGCGACGGGCAGCTTGGCCGCGGCCACTGCCTTGGCTGCCTCAGCTAACAGCGTCTCCACGTTCAGGCCTGTTACGGTCGCCGCCACCACTCCAAAGTTCGAAAGCGCGGAGTAGCGTCCGCCAATCTGCGGATCACCGTAGAAGATGCCCCTGAAGCCGTCAGCTTTCGCCACCTGCTCCATCTTCGAGCCGGGGTCGGTGATGGCCATGAAGTGGCTACCAGCCTCCTCGGCGCCGACCGCTCGCCGCATCTCCTCAAAGAAAAACTGCTTGAGGATGTTCGGCTCGAGCGTGGAGCCTGACTTGCTGGCAACTACCACCAGCGTCTCGGCCAGGTCCACCGCGTCGCGGGCAGCCTTCACCTGCGCCGGGTCAGTGGAATCGACGATGTGCAACTCCGGGAACCCCGGCTGCGGTCCGAAGGTCTTGGCCAGCACTTCAGGGCACAGGCTCGAGCCGCCCATGCCGAGAAGCACAGCCGATTGGAAGTCGGAGCTTTTTACGTCGCCGCCGAGCTCTGCGAAGGACGGGAGGTCCTTCTGTTGCCGCTCGACGATGTCGATCCAGCCCATCCACTGCTCCTCGCCATCGCGAGTCCACAGCGAAGGGTCCTTCTGCCAGAAACGCTCAACTTTATGGTTGGCTTGCCAGTCGGCTGCCGCCGCATCCACGGCGCCACGAAGATCAGAGGAAACTGCGAGTCGAAAGCTCATATCACCTTAGATTCTGCCTGAATGGCCGGGTTGCAAAGCTAAAGATTGTGAAAAAGTTCACGATGGCGCCAGCGCAGCTTTCCACCCTGCATGTCGCTCTCATGCGGATTTTGCCGGCCAGTTCGGTCTGATCCGGATCAATTCGAGCCTCTCAACCGCGCTGGCGGCCGCTTCCAACTCGAACTCCGGCGAAGCCGCAGGTACTGCAACAATCCCGCGCGGAGGCAGATCGACTGGCTCGAAACCCGTGCCTGTCAGCCGCGCTGCTCCGTTGGCTGCGAACAGGTACGCCAGGCCACGCTGTCCGCCTGTGCCGCGCAGCCCTTCGCTCGTCAGAAGGTCATCAACCGGAATTCGCTCCATGCGGAAGTACTCGACATCGATGAGCACCGTGCGGTCGGCGAGCTGCCGCGGGGCTACTTTGCCCGCTCGCGTCACGAGCTTCGTCGCTTCAAGCGACTTCTCAATGTGCAGCTCACGCGGACGTCCGTAGTCGTACATGCGGTAGGTCAGATCGGCATTCTGCTGCGTTTCGAGCAGAATCGACCCCGGCCAAATCGAGTGAATCGTCCCGGCGTCGACAAAGACGGTGTCTCCGGTCGCGACGGGAATCATATTCAGCCTCGCCTCGAGTGTTCCTGCTCGAATGCCTGCCTCGATTTCACTTAATGTTGTCCCAGGTTTGACTCCGACTGCGACTTCCGCTCCCGGCTCCGCTGCGAGCGCGTACCAGCACTCCGTTTTGCCTCGGGGCTGGCCGTATTTTTGCGCGAGCTTGTCGTCGGGATGGACCTGTACGCTCAGCTTTTCCCGAGCGAAAATGGTTTTGATCAATAATGGGGATTCCACCTGCGGCGGGAGCGGCGAATTTGTCACACGCGCGTCCGAGCCCGGCGAATCGGGGCCGAGCAACGAATCGTGTTCTTCGCTGAACAAAGCACCCAGCCGCTTCCCCGCATGGGGCCCGGTCGCCACAGTGCACTCGTCGCCCGTCAGCCAGACTTCGCCGATGGGATCGCCTTCGGCCACGCGGTCATACCATGGCCGCAGATCGCGGAATCCCCATATTCGCGCGGTGAAGATGGGCTCGATGCGAAACGGCGCCATCACTGGCGCTTGCGATGTTCGCGAATCTGCCATTGAGCCGGCCCCTAGCCTCACTCCCATGTTATCTGCACCGGGCAGGTCGACCGCCCCGATGCACTCTGCCGCGAGGTCGCCGCGGTGCGCCTGTGGACCACCGGCGACTGATTGCGTCCTCTTATCGCAGCCGGTGCGCGGTTTGCTAATCTTGGCGCAGCATGAACAGACCGGCTCGACAGTTTGCCGCTTTCCTTCTTCTCTGCTCGCTTTCATTGCTCGCGCAAAAGACGGCTCCGCCCAGGGCGATCCGCTTTCAAGGCGCGCCCCAATATACGCAGGAGGAGCTGCTCGCAGCCGCCGGCCTGAAACCGGGCGCGCGCTTGAGCGCCGCCGACGTAAAGACGCACGCGCGGCAGCTCAACGATACGGGGTTCTTTGCGATTGTCCGGTTCAGCAACGACAGTAAGGGGCTGCTCTTTACTTTGGCGCCTACCAGCCAGCTTTTCCCCTTGCATCTCGACAACCTGCCCTTCAAGCCAGGTAAAGACCTCGACGATAAACTCCATGCGCGCTTCCCGCTCTATCACGGCCTGTTGCCGGCCAGCGGGTCTACGGACGACGGAATCTGCCAAATGCTTGAAGGAATGCTGGCGGATGAAAGCGTGAAAGCGACAGTGAAAGCCAGTCTCACCAGTGGGCTCGGTCCGAAGAAAATTACGGCGGTGAACTTTGCGATCACCTCGCCGCCGGTGCGCATCGGCCAAATCCAGCTTGCCGGCGTCTCGCCCGCAATGCAGGCCAAGGTCAATACTCTCGTCAATGGCCAGACAGGAAACGAGTTCGATACAGAGAACACTGCAATCGGTCTTCAGCGCGCTTTTCAGGATCTTTACCAGGATCTGGGCTACGCGGCCGTCGAAGTTGACGTGAGCCAGCTTGATCCACCCATCGTCTCGGGCCAGACTTCAGATCCGGCGATCCAAATACCCTTCTCGGTCGTGATCAAGGAAGGCGGAATCTACAAGCTCGGTACGATCAGCTATCCGGCGGATGCGCTGGCTTCGCGCGCGGAGGTTGAGAAGCTCCTGTCGAAGTATCAGGCCGGTTCCGGCAGGCCGCTCGATCTTTTTCTCCTGGCTGTCCGCGACGCCTATCATGCCAGAGGTTATCTCGATTGCTCCGTCGACTCGCACGCTTCGTTCAACGAAGCTACGCACATCGTGAATTACAGCATCGAGATCGATCCCGGACCACTCTATCGAATGGCAGCAGTTCAATTCGATGGCGCGCCCGATGCGATGGCGGCCAGGCTCACTCGCGTCTGGAAGATGCCGCCTGGCGAAGCATTTGATGAAAGCTATGCGTCGGGCTTCGCGGCCCGCGCGGAAAAGCAGGACCGCACTCTTTCAAAATGGATGCAATCGGTCATTGTCACATTTGATGTGAAGGCAGACGCAGAGACGCATCAGGTCAGCGTGATCTTCAACTTCGCCAAGGCCGCGCAAGGCGGGCATTGAATCGAGCGCGATCCCCGGTCCCGAATCAGGACCGGAGGCGCCTGGCCGGCTTCATAGCGAATTACTCCCACTCAATTGTTCCCGGCGGCTTCGAGGTCACGTCGTACACGACGCGGTTGATCCCGCGCACCTCGTTCACAATGCGATTGGACATCTTTTTCAGGAGCTCATACGATAGGGGCGACCAGTCGGCAGTCATCCCGTCCTCTGAATGCACAGCGCGGATGGCGCATGTATAGGCGTATGTGCGCTGGTCGCCCATCACGCCCACGCTCATCACCGGCAGCAACACAGCAAAGCTCTGCCAAATCTTGGTATAGAGACCTGCAGCCTTGATCTCGGCAACGACAATTTCATCGGCCGCCTGCAGCAGGGCCACGCGCTCCGGTGTCACCTCGCCGAGGATGCGAACTGCCAGCCCCGGTCCCGGAAACGGCTGCCGGCTCAGAATTTCTTCCGGCATGCCAAGGTCGCGCCCGATGCGGCGGACTTCGTCCTTGAAGAGGTCGCGCAGCGGTTCGATGAGCTTTAATTTCATCCGCTCGGGCAGACCGCCCACGTTGTGGTGGCTCTTGATGGTCTGGCTCGGCCCCTTCACGCTCGACGATTCGATCACGTCGGGATACAAA
>Ga0181522_10002005_pt1 | contig 11864 bp, 12 predicted proteins | sample PEATcosm2014_Bin_27_FD_121103 | JGI IMG/M metagenome (GOLD analysis project Ga0181522, IMG submission 121103) | Peatland microbial communities from MTU Mesocosm Facility, Houghton, MI, USA - PEATcosm2014_Bin05_10_metaG | ecosystem: Environmental > Terrestrial > Soil > Wetlands > Peat | place...
GGGAACGGGATTCATGCGGTCATCTTGCGGCGGAGTGCGAAATATTCTCAGGCAGATCCGTCACTCGTCATCACGCTTCGTTCGTTACTCTTCGTTCATCACTCGTCGTTCATCACTCTTCATTCATCACTCTTCATCCCATAGCCAGTTCATCGGACGATTCGAGCGGAGTGCCGCAACGACGGCAGATGAGCGCGGAGCAGTCGCCGCAGGTGAGCGGATCGGTGACTTCCGCCGCGCAAACAGGGCAGTAGAACACGACGGCCTGCTTCACGTCGGATGGTGGTTTCGGAGCCGCGTCCATGAGCACGGACTGTAACACAATATTCTGGAGAAGTTCGACGAGTGAAACGGCTGCAGCTATTCTTCCGGTTTGCGCAGCACCGGATTGCCGGCCGCAGGGGGCAGTGAGAACGGGAATTGCCAGACTCTGTCCTTCATATAGATGGCGAGGATGAAGTCCTCACGTTCTTTCCATGGACCGATCCACTTGTTTCTGGTCGGAAAGAGCACCCAGCCGTGGGTTTCGGGGTTGCCGGGATTAAGGATGGCGGCGGCGATGTATTGGGTCGACAAAAAGTCGATGAACTCCGCGCCTTCTTTTTCGTCGATGCGCAGGCGCGCGGTTTTTTCGTCTTTCAGTTCGGGATGCTTCTTTATCTCACGCTCGGTTTCAAAGACCTTCGAATCGAGATCATTCTGGAGGCGATTTTGAAGCATGGCGGGATCCATGAGGGTCTCGACAATCTCGCGATGACGAACATAATCGAGGCGCAGATCGGCGGGAAATTCCAGACTGCCTGTGCCCTTGTAAGTCACGGCCAGATAAAGAGCGAACACGCGATAGAAACCGTGATGAAGGCTTTTGGCGAGTTCCTGCGAATCGACGAGCAGGGTCATGTCGAGATCTTTGTCGCTCATCATCCAGCGTTCGCGGCCGTCGGCTCCGAGTTCGAACGTGCAGCCGGGAGTGCCGGCCGTCCAGCGCACGGTGGGAAGCGCGGGCTTCTTTTTCGCGTGGGCAAACGTCGGCTGAAGAGCTGCGCATAAAGCGAGCACAGCGACGAATCTGAATCGGTGAGCGTGCATTGATGCCGAGTGTATCAGCGTTCGCCAGTGAAATTCATCCGCAACCGGAGTGGATTCTGCGGGGGCGGGACGGTAGTTCAAAATGTGTTAGATTGGAAAACGGTGGGGCGCGTAGCTCAGTTGGTAGAGCAACGCCCTTTTAAGGCGTGGGTCGCAGGTTCGATTCCTGCCGCGCTCACCAATAATGAGGGTCACTCGCTACACTCGGGATTTCGGCGCGCAGCTCACACGCCGCGCAAACGCCTCAAGTTCGATTCCTGCCGCGCTCACCAATTTTGAAGTGCGGCATCCATTGGCCCTCTCCGTGAGGGCCTAACATTTTTGTAGGCAAGACTTCATACACAAACATTCATAGGCTCTGACTTCAACATGATCAATTTGCGCTGCCGAGCTGTCCTCTTCGATCTGGATGGTGTGTTGATTGACTCGACACCCGCTGTTGCCCGGGTGTGGCGTCACTGGGCGATCGAGCATGGCTTCGATCCCGAGCGCGTTGTAAAGATGGCGCACGGCCGGCCGAGCCGGACGACGATCCGCGAGCTTTTGCCGGACGCCGATATCGAAGCCGAGGATCGCGAAGTGGAGCGGCGCGAGATCGAGGACCTCGAGGGCGTTGTGCCGATGGCGGGTGCGCGGCAACTGCTGGATAGTTTGCCGCACGGCCGCTGGACCATCGCCACGTCTGGCACGCGACCGCTCGCGGAAGTGCGTTTGCGTGCAGCCGGACTGCCGATTCCGAAGACGATGATCACGTCGAGCGAGGTGAAGATTGGAAAGCCCGATCCCGAGCCCTATCTGAAGGCGGCCGCGCTTCTTGGATATGCGGCGCCGGATTGCGTGGTTGTGGAAGACGCGCCGGCGGGAATCAGGGCGGGGAAGGCGGCTGGGTCGCGCGTCATTGCATTTACCACCACGATGCCGCGCAGCGAGCTCGAAGAGGCTGGGGCGAACTGGGTGGTACATAATTGTACGGACATCACCGCTGACGTCGAAGGGCCGGAGGTGCTGCTTAGCCTCCGCGATCCCGCCCGGTAGCCGATCGTATTTGCGCCCCGCAGTTGGCTCAAATAGAATCGTCGCTTCGTCGCAGAATTGTGGCACGGGTAGCGGGGAAAATATCAGTCAGACTGAAAATCGCCAGACAGGCAGGACCTTGTGATCATCGGCGTTGCGAAAGAAAGTTATCCGGGAGAGCGGCGGGTTGCGCTGGTGCCTTCAGTTCTGCCGATGCTCACCAAAGTGGGTTTCGAAATTCACATTCAGGCGGGCGCCGGAATTGAGGCGGGCTACGCCGATGCACTCTACAGCGAAAAAGGCGGCAAGATCGTCGCGGATCGGGCGGCGGTTTTTGGCGCCGCTGACATTGTTGCCCAAGTGCTTTGTTACGGCGCCAACGACGTCAACGGCGAGCAGGATGTGGCCCTCTATCGGCGAAATCAGATTCTGGTCGGCTTTCTGCGACCGTTCGGAGAGCTCGAAGTCTTGCAGCAGATCGCGCAGGCCGGCGTCATGTCATTTTCTGTAGAGCTGATGCCGCGCACCACGCGCGCCCAGAGCATGGATGCGCTGTCTTCAATGGCAACTGTTGCGGGATATAAAGCGGTGCTGGTCGCCGCTGACACGCACCCGCGCATTTTTCCGATGCTCACGACAGCGGCCGGAACCGTAACTCCGGCGCGAGTTTTTGTGATTGGCTGCGGGGTGGCTGGGCTACAAGCGATTGCGACCTCGCGCCGCCTGGGCGCGGTCATTTCCGCGTACGATTTGCGGCCGGCCGCAAAAGAGCAGGTGCAAAGCCTGGGTGGACGTTTTGTGGAGCTTCCGATCGAAGCGAAAGACGCGCAGGATGCCCGTGGCTACGCGACTGCCCAAGATGAAGATTTCTACCGGCGGCAGCGCGAGTTGCTGGGAAAAGTCGTTCAGGAGAGCGACGTGGTGATCACCACTGCGGTCATCCCCGGAAAAAAAGCGCCGGTCTTAGTCACGGAAGAGATGGTGAAGGGCATGGCACTCGGATCGGTTGTGATCGACATGGCTGCCGAACGCGGCGGCAATTGCGACATTACCGAGGTCGGCAAAACTGTCGTCAAGCATGGCGTCACGATTATGGGGCCGCTAAATTTAGCGTCATCCGTGCCCTACCATGCGAGCATGATGTTTGCACGCAACATCACGGCGTTTCTTACGCATTTGATCAAAGATCAGAAAGTGAATCTGAATCTCGAAGACGACATTGTGCGCGACACGCTGCTGACGAACGGTGGCGAGATTGCGCAGCCGAGGGTGCGCGAGTTTCTCAAGCTGCCGGCGCTGGCGAAGTAAGAACTAAGGATGATGCGCGCAGATGTTGCGCGGGCGCTGCGAACCGCGATTTTCGACCGAATGCTGGAGGAGCAAGAACGATGAACAGCAGTTCAACTCTGATCAACGCTCTTTTCATTTTTGTGCTGGCCGGGTTTATCGGCTTTGAGGTAATCCGGCGAGTTTCGCCCTTGCTTCACACTCCGCTGATGTCGCTGACCAACGCGCTGGATGCGATCGCGGTGGTCGGCGCGATCGTGCTGGTCGGCGAGCACAAAAGTACACTCTCGTTCGTCTTCGGATTTATCGCGGTGGTGGCAGCGACCAGCAATATCGTCGGAGGCTTTCTTATCACCGACCGCATGTTGAAGATGTTCAAATCCAGCCGTCCCGCGGCCAAGCCATGAACGCAGAATTGGCAGGCGGTCAGGTTGTGATCGAGATTCTGTATCTCATCGCCAGCGTACTGTTCATTCTGTCGCTGAAGTGGATGAGTTCGCCGACGACCGCGCGCCACGGCATTTGGGCGGGTGAGTCGGGCATGGTGCTGGCCATCATCGGAACGCTGCTGCGCAACGGCCTGCACGACTATCGCATGATCGCGATCGCGCTCGTGCTGGGCGCAATCATCGGCGTGCCGCTCGGCGAGGTCGCGATGACCGCGGTGCCGCAGCGAACGGCGCTCAGCCACGCATTTGGCGCGCTTTGCGTGACGCTGGTGGGCTCGGCGGAGTTTTATTTGCGGACGCCGGATATCTCGCGCTTCATGATGTCGGTGCTTTCGATTGAGGTCATTCTCGGCGGCCTGACTGTAACCGGGAGTTTGATGGCGGCGGGAAAGTTGCAGGAGATTCTTCCGCAGCGGCCGCTCACTTACAAAGGTCAGAACCTCGTCAACTTCGTGCTGCTCGCCGTCGCGGTGGTGATTGCGGTGACGCTGGTGTTGCATCCTGACCATCGTTCGCTGTTTCCAATCATGATTTTGATCGCGCTGACTTTTGGCGTGCTGCTGATCGTCCCGATTGGCGGCGCGGACATGCCGACGGTCATCTCGCTGTTGAATGGGTACGCGGGACTTTCGGCGGCGGCCATGGGGTTTGTGCTCGATAGCAAGCTGCTCATCATCGCGGGCGCGCTGGATGGATCGTCCGGTCTCATTCTCTCGATCATTATGTCGAAGGCGATGAACCGGTCGTTCACGAATGTGCTGTTTGGAGCCTTTGGCCAGGTGCAGGTAGCGGGAGCGGCGGCAGAGGCAAAACCTGTGCGCAGCGCGACACCAGAGGAAGCGGCGGCGATCCTTTCAGCCGCGAACCGCGTCATTATTGTGCCCGGCTATGGCATGGCGGTGGCGCAGGCGCAGCACAAGGTGCGTGAACTCTATGATGCTCTCACCAAGCGGGGCGTTGACGTGCGCTTCGCCATTCATCCGGTCGCAGGGCGCATGCCGGGACACATGAACGTGTTGCTCGCTGAGGCCAACATCCCCTACGATCGTCTCGTTGAAATGGACGAAATCAACGGCGACTTTCCGCAGACCGATGTTGCTCTGGTAATTGGCGCCAATGACGTTACGAATCCCGCGGCACGCTCCGACAAGACCAGCCCGATCTATGGAATGCCGATTCTCGATGTCGATAAAGCGCACACCGTGATGGTGATCAAGCGCAGCATGAATCCTGGTTTCGCCGGCATCGATAACCCGCTTTATTATCTGGATAACACTCTGATGTTATTCGGAGACGCGAAGGCGTTTGTCGGGAATATTGTCCGCGAATTGGGTGGCGGGCATTCGTAGACGCTGAGTGTTTCTTGGGAAAAATTCGAAAAAACTGAGGTGGGAAGAGCGCTAAACCCAGCGAAGTTGGGAGGCCAGACGCGAAACTTAAGCCGTGGACGTCAGTCTCGCGAGAGAGGAGGTCGCGAGACCTGGTCCCCGAAACTACTTGTCAGGCGGCCTTCTTACTCTGCCTGAGTTTTGCCCAGCGCGCCTTCTGGGCGAGAGAGATTCTCCGTCGTCCGGCCGCGGAAAGCACGCGTTTGGTGCGCTGCGAACTGCCAGCACCTGCGGTTACGCCTGAACCCCGGGTCAGCTTTTCAAGAGCTGCAATTGCTTCCCCAAGTTTCTGGACCTGATGTTGTGCATCCCGGCGTTCCTCGCGGAGCCGGGCAAGCGCCTTTGCAATATTCGTCATTCAGTAGATACCCCCTCAGGTAACTAACGCGGACATTGTAGTACCTGGGTCGATGCGATGCCAGATTTATTACAGACAAAAACAGAATTACTTCGATGGCGTTCCGGAATGGTGACCGAAGGATAATTATTCTCGGTTTGGAACGCGCGTTATCCGATGGGCGGTAGGAGCCCCGACGATCCGAACAGGAAGAACGCACCTACGGCGAGGCTATAGATCGCAGTCAATGCTGTAACAACGAACTTGAAGCGAGGCAGCCGTGAGCTGACCCCGAACAGGCCGACCGCGACCGCAGTCATGATGGTATTCATCACCAGCAGCCCGGCGATAAACATCCCCAGGCCAAGAAAGCCCTTGCTGATTCCACCGAGATTGGCGGCGAGAAGAAAGATCATAAGTTGGCTAGGAGTCTCTGCGCCGAGGCCGTGCACTACGCCGATCATCAAGACTGATTTCGGGGTGTAATTCCAAGTCTTGTTTTCCGGCGCCGGAATGTCATGGTCGTGCCAGTAACTCTTCATCTTCCAATGCAGCCAGCGACCCGCTTTGGCCATAAGGTGAAACCGGCTTTGGGGCGCGGAGTTGCCTTGGAACAGCGATCCCAGGACATAAATTCCGAGTACCAGCAGAGTTATTCCGACCAGGCGCTCCGCGATCCGGTCCATGCCGTGGGGCAACGAAAGCTGAAAGACAATTACGGCTGTGCCGAGCGCTGCCACCGTGGCCGCGTGGCCGAGCGCGTACAGCAAGCCAAGACGCATGCCTCGCCACCGGTCCATCTGAACGCTGGTGATGTCAGTGATGGCGGCGATGTGGTCGTAGTCGAATCCGTGGTGAAATCCCAGGATGGCAGCCGAGAGAAGGGCCAACTGGAGACTGTGGGGCGCAAGGGTCATGGCTTTCGAGAGGCGTGGATTTTGAGGCTGGCCCCGAAGTCTCTCATTGTTCCACAAGGGGGCAGGAATCGGAAATTGACCCGAAAAACAGTTCTGGAGCGCGTACACCAAAGTTTACGAGGTCTAATGTCAGTTAACCCTCGTGGGCATGAAATGCGGCTAAAATAGCGAAATCCAACCGAAGCTGGAGGTCGCTGTGAAGCAATGGCATACGTATGGACCGGTGGCAGCGTTTTGTGTCGTGGCGTTGTGTCTCGCGCCGAGTCTCTGGTGCCAGAACGTAACTCCCAGGCACGTTGGAGTTCCCCAGGATTGGTCCGAGCGCAATATCGTTTTCAGCCTGGATGGGCTTGCCAAGTATCCCAACCTGATTGATCAGGAGCCTCGCATCCGCCACCAGGTGATGCAACGTTTCCAGACGCTCTATCCCGAGTTCTTCCGGGGCGTGGAGGGTATCGATGGTTCGGCAAACAATCCCGGGCATAACCGCGATTGGAATGTCAGCTTTGTAAGAGGTCGCGTGGCGGCCGGCATGTACCCCGCCAAGTACTCTTTCGATCCCGGGGCGCCGCCGGATTGCACTAACGATTATGTCGTTTTTGGTCTGAATGTCGCGGGCACGACCGGCAAGCAGGCGAATCTGATTGCATTCAACAATCTCTATTCGGGCCCGGGCGGTTTATGCGGCGCGGCTCCGACCGTGCTGTTTGCTTATAACGTCACCAGCGTCAGCGGTGGCAAGGTAGACCTTTCTCCGGTAATCTCCCTGGACGGAACCGAAATTGCTTTTGTGGAATCGGCGGGAGCGCAAGCGATTTTTCACGTCCTGACGTGGACTGCCGGACAGGGAACTATTTCGGCAGCGGCCGCGCCCACCATGACGTCTCTTGTTTTCTCTCCTACCGCGACCAGTACGACGGCGGCGCCCTGGGTCGACTACACCAACGATGTTGCCTACGTTGGCGCAGACGGCGGCCTGATGTACAAGATCATAGGCGTTTTTAATTCGCCACCGACGCTCGCCGGTGGGGCATGGCCGGTTACGGTAAGCAGTGGTCACCACCTTACTCCGCCGGTTCTCGACAACCAGCTCGGCGAGTTGATGGTGGGGAGTGCCAACGGCAATCTTTACGAGATTGACAGCGGGACCGGCGCACTCTCGGTACCGCTGGTGGTCGGGGCACTCGGAAAAACCAGCCCTGGCGTTCTGGCGCCACCCATCGTCGACGTTACCAATGGCACTACGTTTGTGGTCGATGCGAATGACGGAACTTCAGCAGTGCTCCTCGAGGTCGATACCGCCACGTTTACTCCGATAGCCAAAGCCCGGATTGGCATAGGCGCAGCCAGTAAAACTGCGCTGTCGATTCCGCAGCCCGCCTTTACGAACGACTATTACAACGATCCTTCCAGCGGACAGATACGTCTTTGCGGCACGGGCGCTGCCGACACGACGCCGTGGCAATACGCGTTTGGGTTTACGGGGCGCACCCTGAATACCACCGCCGTGTTTTCACAACAGATTGTTACCTCGACCGCTGCCGAGTGCACGAACTGGACGGAGTTCTATAACCCCAACATCGGCGGGGGGACAGATTTCTTTTTCTTCGGTCTAACGCAGGATTGCACGGGGGTGGGTACATCGGGATGCGTGGAAGCGGCCACCACCGAAGGTTCGCCGCTCACGAACGCCGCTGTTGCCGGCGGGCCGAGTGGGATCGTGATCGACAATTACAGTACGGCCGGGCAGGCTTCCAGCATTTATCTCTCTTCCGAGACCGGGAGCACTGCATACAAGTTCACGCAGAACGGCTTGCAATAGACGAATCGTAATCAACACAATTCGTAGACTAAGGCCCTGCTCGGGTGATGAATAAACCCGAGCAGGGCTTTCCCTTTTTACGCCAGCCTGTCCCTTGCTGTGTTACCCATCGCCGTGTTCAGCACGAGATCGCTAACACCGGTCGGCAGCCGCTATGCTGCTCTTCGACTCCTACACTTCTTTGTGGCTCTCGCTCTTCAACTCATCCGCAATGCGTTGCAGTTTCGGTGGAAGTTTAAAAATCAATAGAATCTTGTAAGTTGTTTATTAATAGTAGCTTGCTAGTGCTTCCTCGACTGGAAATTCAATTGCCTCTGCTCGGTTGAGTTAGTGTGTCTCTGGCCGAGGAAAAACGGAGTTTGAATAATTCCAAACCAATAGCAACGAGCGTCACGGCCGAAACATCCGATAGCACGACTATGTCGGGGCGGTCGCAGCGCGTGCGAGGCGGGATCCGGGCGGGCGGCATTTTAGCCGGTTCTGTCGTGGTTTGTTGTGTCGTTTGTTGTGTCTTGGCCTGGTGCAGCCCCACTTTTCCCGTTCGCGTGAATCCGCTGCAAACTCCGCTCGCCAAGTCTGAGCGTCAACTCGAGCGCGTGCCCGCGCATATTTCCGAATTCAATACTGTCTCTGAGCCGTTGGCGCTGCCGAAATGTAGTGACATTCGTCCGCCCGAGGCGCTGCTCACTCCGGACCCACTGCTGCCGACACAGGATGATGATGATGTGCCGGTGCGTGTCAGCTTCATCGTGGGCTCAGATGGACACGTGCACAGCGCGTTCGTGCTCAACGGTGCTGGACCCGATGAAGACGAGGCCGTGCTGCGCGCGGTTCGACAATGGCGTTACCGGCCGGCGCTCTGTAACGGCGTTCCCACCGATTCCGAGGCTCGCGTACGTTTCACCCTACGCTGAACACGAAATTCTCCTACAATGTGTAGCTGAGGCCGTGATCCGCGAGCTGAGTTCCGCGCTCGCCGGGATTCCGAGGGGTTTTTCCTGGGGTCCGTAAGGAGTTACTAGATGACAAGAAGAACAATGCCGGCGCTGGGCGCTGCTATTCTCATCGGGCTCGTGGCGCTACGTTCGACTACTCTGCGGGCGCAGGATGATGATGGTCCGACCTCGTCGTTGCGAATCGTGGTGGTGCGTGACACGGACGGCAAGCCCATCAAGTATGCGCAGGTCGTGCTCCATCCCGTGAATCGCAAGGGCAAGAGCAAAGGCGAGATGGATCTGAAGACCGACGCCGACGGGCATGCGAGTTTAGACGGTGTTCCGTACGGCTCGGTCGAGGTGCAAGTGGTGGCGAAGGGCTTCCAGACGTTTGGCGAAGACTACGACGTGAAGCAGCCCGAACTCGAAATTACCGTAAAGCTGAAGCATCCGGCAGGGCAGTATTCGACCTACGAGAATCATGACGACAAGACTCCGCCGCAGAAGCCGCAATAAGTAAAAGATCGGGAACCAGAGAGGACGTCATGGCAGTGCAAGAATTAACCGTCGAACGCTACGAAGGCGTAGCCGATGACCAGCGCATCCTGCTGCTGAAGGGGCCGATCACGATTGAGACGACTCCGATGTTTGAACGCGCGGTGCGCAACGAGTGCGCGGAGACGATGATTCTGGATTTCTCGGATGTCCCATATATCGATTCGGTGGGACTCGGCTCGCTGGTGGCGACCTATGTGTCGCATCAGAAGAAAGGCCGCTGCCTGGTGCTGACGGCCGTTAAGCCGCGCGTGGTGAAGATACTGGAAATCACCAAGGTCAAAGACCTGTTTGTGACATTCGCGACGACCTGGGAGGCGGTTGAGACCTTGGCGAATACCGGGCAGGCGTGATGTTATAGCTTCGTCCGAGGATTGCTCAGGGCATCGGGCTTAGTGTGGCGGCCGCGGTATGATTTTGTTTCTCCCCCGCGAAGGAGTTACTCCGATGCGTGTCGGGCACTGGACTCTTCCGGCTCTGATCGCGGTAGCATCTTTTTCTGGTTGGCAGTTTTGCAACGCCCAGCCCGGAAGATTGATCGCGCCCGCGTCGCGCGTGGGAGGATGCACGGGATTGCCCTACTCGGCGAAAGAAACCCAAACACACATTAAGACCGACGCCGATGGAACGACGACAGAGCACATCCAAGTGCAACTGGTTTGGCGCGACGCCGACGGCCGAACCCGCAATGAGACGCGATGGAAGACACGCTCTGGCGAAGAATCGAAGGAGCATTATGTAACCGTTTATGACCCGGTACAAAGGATGCACTTGACATGGAACGCGGGCGGTTCGTCCGCAAAGGTGGCGCATGTGAAGCCTTTTCTGGAGCGGGAAGGTTCTCCGAGATGTCCGGCGCCGCCCGGTCCTCAGGCAAGGCGCAATCCAGGGGATTTCACCGTTGAATTCCTGCCGCCGACCACCATCAACGGCATCCCGGTCGTTGTCAACCGGAACACGAAGGTTGTGCCGGTTGGCGAGATTGGTAATGACCATGAGTTCACCATCATTCAGGAGTGGTGGATATCTACGGACCTGGGTGTGGTCATGCGGCACGCGAATGAAGATCCGAGGATTGGCAAGATTGTCGTTGAACTATCCGACGTAAATCGTGCTGATCCCGACCCGGCCTTGTTCAAAGTACCGGAGGGATACGACGTGCGCGAAGATCCGCCGCTCACGCCAACGGCTCTTGATCGGATCATGCGAGACGTGACGCCGGTTATGCCGGCGACGCCGTCGAAATAGTTGTTACCCTCCAAGACGGGTCAGGCGCCGGACTGAGAGCTGACGACTAGGACCGGGAACTGAAGACGAAATCATTCCCACTCAATCGTGCCGGGAGGCTTCGACGTAATGTCGTAGACGACGCGATTCACGCCGCGTACTTCGTTCACAATCCTGCTGGAAATTGTCTTCAGGACCTCGTACGGAAGCGGCACCCAGTCCGCGGTCATGCCATCTTCTGAATTTACGGCGCGGATCGCGCAGGTGTAGGCGTAGGTTCGCTGGTCGCCCATGACTCCGACCGACATCACGGGCAGCAGCACGGCAAACGACTGCCAGATTTTTTGGTAGAGTCCGGCGCGCTTGATCTCGGTGACAACGATGTCGTCGCATTCGCGCAGCAGATCGGCGCGCTCTTTGGTGACTTCACCCAAAATGCGCACGGCTAGACCGGGGCCTGGAAATGGCTGCCGTTGCAGGAGGTCTTCGGGCAGGCCGAGATCTCGCCCGATTCGCCGGACTTCATCTTTGAACAAATCTTTGAGCGGCTCGATCAGCTTGAGCTTCATCTTCTCGGGCAGGCCACCAACGTTGTGGTGCGACTTGATGACCTCGGAAGGTCCGCGCACGGAGCGCGATTCGATTATGTCGGGATAAAGCGTGCCCTGCACGAGCCACTCGACGGGACCTTCGGCCTGGCCGCTTTCTTGGAATAGCCGGCGCGCTTCGTCGTCGAAGACTTCGATGAATTCGTTGCCGATAATTTTCCGCTTTTTCTCTGGATCGGTGACGCCGGCGAGCTTGGTCATGAAGCGTTCGGTGGCGTCGACAGCGACGAGGTGCA
>Ga0181522_10002006_pt1 | contig 11863 bp, 12 predicted proteins | sample PEATcosm2014_Bin_27_FD_121103 | JGI IMG/M metagenome (GOLD analysis project Ga0181522, IMG submission 121103) | Peatland microbial communities from MTU Mesocosm Facility, Houghton, MI, USA - PEATcosm2014_Bin05_10_metaG | ecosystem: Environmental > Terrestrial > Soil > Wetlands > Peat | place...
AATTCCTCCAGTACCTGCACTGCGAATTGAATTCCATTCCGCTAACCAATTCCGAAGGCGCGCACGAGCCGTGTCGGTTGAGCAGCGACTTCGCAAGAACGCCCATGAAGCGCCAGCAAACATTGCGAGATCTCGCGCGCAAGCGACATCGAAAGCGCCCTTCGCAATAGATGTTTGCCGAAGCGCGTTTGTCGCCCAAATGAAGGGGCGAAGGCGACATGCCTGAGGAGCGGACGATTGGCGGACTCGCTTTGACCGGGAAGCCTCGGAAAGGCTGGCTGTCGAAGGCCGCAAAATCTGCGGCTCCTAGCGAGTCACGCCGCCGCGCCCGGACGTGAAATCTCAATCACCTTGACGCCATGCAATTTGGCGCGCCGCACCAGGTCGGCTGTGCCGGGGCCGCCAGAGAAAGCGACGACAAGGTCTGGTTTGCCTTCGTCAATCATGTGTTGATTGCGAATCGCACCGGCTGCGCTGCCGTCCTTGGGCCAATTGGCGTCAAACTCCCTATCGGGAATGAGGCGCTTGAGCGCCCAGGCCTGCGCCAGACGGTCGGCGCCCGTGGCAGCGCCGTGGATTAGCAATCCAATCGGCTGTTTGGCGTTTAATCCCGACAAGGTCGTCCAGACATGATCTTGATCGTGATAGTTGTGACCGCCGCAGACAAGGACGCGCAGACCGTCCATTTCGGCCTCCTCGCTTTCAGACTAGTCCGGCGAATGTTGCCACTCTGACAGACACTGGAACCATCAGAGCCTGTGCCGCGTTGCGCCGATGGCTCAACTGCGGACGGCGAGTTCGCCAACATTCCTCAATTCAAGCTGGGGTGGTCTAGCCACTCCGTCAAGCCCGTGGCGCTGCGCACGATGACGCGCTCGAGCTAAAGCGGTGGCCGGGCACGGCGGGGACCGAACTGTCATTGCCCTCGCAGACGAGGACTCGGCGCCTGTCGGTCCTCTTTCTGATTCTATCGCTCAGGAGGCTCTCTGCGCGTCACGACGCCGAACTGTGCCGCGATTTTCGCCGATCGACGATTCGACACTTCTCATTGGAACGCCTGTCCCGGAAATCACGGTGGCAGCTTATAGGTTCTCGCGGTTGCCAACACGACTTGAGGCTCGGATTCGATGCTGTGCAAACGACGTCCAACCGTGGGGCGTCACTCTTGGAAAACCCGGACTGGACGCAAGCACCAAGCGCCAGGATTTGATCTTCCGAGAGACAAGAAGCCCGTGCGTAAGTTCCCGGACTCGGAACGCCTTCTGGCGCTATGCCTTCCCGCGGGCGGACACTGCGTGGGTCCACTTCACGGCACAACCTTTGTTTGCTCGCGCTCGAAGCGCAATAGTGCAGCTTGCGTGCGAGATGGCGCGCCTTTGCGCAAGGTCCTCTCGCGCCAACATCTGCGCGCTCTAGCTCCGCCCGCTGACGCGAAGGCGAGCCGTGCGTCAGCCTCTGACTGCTGACTGCGGCGTGGCGCCGCACCGACTCTGGATTGCTTCATGGCGGGCGCGCTGATGGCGGCCGCGCTTGCCAAGGCGCGAATTGCGTTTTAATCAATCGATTGATTAATGGAGATCGGCGTGACCGACATTGCGAAAGCGGCGCCCCTGTCGCCAGCCGAAGGCCGCGGCGACGCGACGCGCCTGGCGCTGATCCACGCTGCGCTCGAATCGTTTGGCGCGAAGGGCTTCGAGGCGTCTTCGACCCGCGTCGTCGCCGCGGCGGCGGGGGCCAACCTCGGCAGCATCGCCTATCACTTCGGCGGCAAGGAGGGGCTGCGGCTCGCCTGCGCCGATCACGTCGTCGAAACGATCCGCGGCTTCATCGGGCCGACGCTTGCCGCCGCCGGGCCGGCGCCGGTGACGGCGGGGGAAGCGCGCGCGTTGCTCGAGCGCGTCCTTGCGGCGTTCGTCGCCTTCATGGTCGTGCGCCCCGAAGCGCAGTCGATCGCCCGTTTCGTCGTGCGCGAGATGTTCGAGCCGACCGAAGCCTTCGAGCGCATCTACTCTAAGGCCTTCGCGCCGATGCACGAACGCTTCTGCGCGGTGTGGTCGATTGCGACCGGCGCGCCGGCCGAGGCGCCGGCGACGAAGCTCGCCACGCTGGCGATGCTCGGCCAAATTCTCTACTTCCGCGTCGCCCGTCGCGTCGCCCTGCGCCGGCTCGGCTGGAGCGACATCGGCCCACGCGAGGGCGAAGCCATCCGGTCGATGCTGACCGCGCATCTTCACGCCGCGCTCGCCGCAGCGAGCGGGAGGGGCGTATGATTCTCGAAACCTTGTGTTCGATCGGCTTCCTCTCTGGCTGGCTCTCTGCCTGTCAGCCGCCCGCCGCCTCCGTCGTCGGCTATGTCGAAGGCGAATACGTGCAGATCGCGCCGATCGAGGTGGCCCGCATTGTGGCGCTCGACGTGCGCCGCGGCGATCTGGTTACGGCCGGCGAGACCATCGGTTCGGTCGAGGCGACCGACGCCGTCATCGCGGTGAGCAACGGCGAAGGCGCGCTCGCGCAGGCCACGGCGGAGCTCGCTAACATCCTGTACGGCCGGCGGCCGGAAGAGATCGCTGCGATCGAGGCTTCGCTCGACGCCGCCAAGCTGCAGACCGAAGACAACCTGCGCTCGCTCGACCGCACGCGCGACCTCAACGCGCGCGGCTTTGCGCCGCAGGCCGATCTGGACCGGGCCCAGACCGCCTATGACGTCGCGTCGTCGCGGGTCAAAGAGCTGACCGCCAATCTCGCGGTCGCCAAGCTGCCGGCGCGCGACGACGAAATCGCCGCCGCCCGGAGTCGAGTCAAACAGGCTGAAGCCGGGCTCGATCAGGCCCGCTGGCGGCTTGGCCAGCGCACGTTGACAGCACCTGCAGCGGGACAGATCTCCGACATCGTGCGGCGCCCGGGCGAAGTCGCCGGCCCCACGGCGCCGGTCGTGTCGATGTTGCCAGACGGCGCGCTCAAGCTGACGCTCTACGCACCGGAGGGTGCGTTGTCGTCGCTCGCGGTGGGCGAGCAGCTCCCCGTTCGCTGCGACGGTTGCCCGTCCGGTCTGACCGCGGTGGTCAGCTATATCGCGCGCGAACCCGAATTCACGCCCCCGGTCATCTACTCGCTCGATCAGCGCCAGACGCTCGTCTACCTCATCGAGGCGCGCCCGGCGCACGATCTCACGCTTCGGTTGCAGCCGGGCCAGATCGTCGACGTCGACCTGCCGCAGAAACGGCCATGAACGTCATCGACGTCAGCGGCCTCGCCAAGTCCTTCAACGGCGTCGTCGCCGTCGACCATATTGCATTGCGCGTCGCGGCGGGCGAGATCGTCGGTTTCCTCGGTCCGAACGGTTCCGGCAAGACGACGACGATCCGCATGATCTGCGGCCTGCTGACGCCCGACGCCGGAGAGGGAACGGTGCTCGGCCTCGACGTGCGACGCGACAGCGCGCGCATCAAGCGCGAAGTCGGCTACATGACCCAAAAGTTCTCGCTCTACGAGGACCTGACGATCGAGGAAAACCTCTTCTTCGTCGCGCGGCTCTACCATCTCACCGATCGGGGCCAAGTGGTTGCGCGGACGCTCGACGCACTTGGCCTGACGTCGCGGCGCCGCCAGGCCGCCGGCACGCTGTCCGGCGGCTGGAAGCAGCGCCTCGCGCTCGCCGCCTGCATCATGCACCGGCCGAGGCTGCTTCTTCTGGATGAGCCGACGGCCGGCGTCGACCCGAAGGCGCGGCGCGGATTTTGGGACGAGATTCACCGCCTCGCCAGCGGCGGACTCACTGTGTTGGTCTCGACCCACTACATGGACGAGGCGGAGCGCTGCCACCGCATCAACTACATCTCCTATGGCAAGATGCTCGCCGCCGGCACGGCGCCCGAGATCGTGCGCGCATCCGGCCTGTCGACCTTTGTCGTCACCGCGCCGCCGTCGGCCGATTTCATGGCGCACATCGGCACACTCGACGGCGTCGAGCAGGTGGCGCCGTTCGGCGCGACTCTTCATGTCTCTGGAATCGACCGCGTCCGCCTCGCCGCTGCACTCGCGCCGCTGGCGCGTGAAGATGGCGTCACCGTGGCGCCGGGGGAGACCAGTCTCGAGGACGTGTTCATCCACTTCATGACGGCCGGCGACGGCGGCGTCGCCCACGAAGAGCGGAAGCCTTCATGACCGGCTTTTCGCTGCTCAATCTCGGCGCGATCCTCGCCAAGGAATTCATCCAGATGCGGCGCGACCGTGTCACCTTCGCGATGATGCTCGGCATCCCGATCCTGCTGCTGATCCTGTTCGGCTATGCGATCAACACCGATCCCAAGCGTCTCGATGCGGCGTTGCTGGCGATGGGGCGCGGCCAATACTCACGGGCGATCGCCGCGGCGCTCGAGGTCAGCAACTATTATCGATTCGTCGAACGGCCGAACACGATCGCTGAAGCGGAGAACGTGGTCGCATCCGGCGACGTGGCGTTCGTCGTCTTCATTCCGAGCGACTTCGACACGCGCGTCGAACGTGGCGACAAGCCGGAATTACTGGTCGTCGCCGACGCCACCGACCCTGCGGCGGCGAGCGGCGCGCTCGCTTCGCTAGCGACTGTGGCGCGACGCGCGCTGCTGCGCGAGCAGGGCCGCGAGACTGAGGCCACAGAGGCCGACTCGCTGACGATCACAATCCATCGCCGATACAATCCGGCCGGCGTGTCGCAATACAACGTCGTGCCCGGTTTGATCGGCGTCATTCTGCAGATGACGATGGTGATGATGACCTCGATCGCGCTGACCCGGGAGCTCGAGCGCGGCACGATGGAAAACCTGCTGGCGATGCCGACCAACGGGGCCGAGATCATGCTCGGCAAGGTGCTGCCCTATTTCGTTGTCGGCGCGGTGCAGGTGGTCGTGATTCTCGGAGCGGCGCGATTGCTGTTCCACGTCCCGTTCGTCGGCTCGCTGGCGCTGCTGCTCGGCGCAATCCTCGTCTTCGTCATGGCGCTGGTGCTGCTCGGCTACACGTTCTCCACATTCGCACGCACCCAGATGCAAGCGATGCAACTCACTTTCTTCTTCTTTCTGCCGTCGATCCTGCTCTCCGGCTTCATGTTCCCGTTTCATGGCATGCCTGCCTGGGCGCAGGACGTCGGCGAGATCTTCCCGCTCACTCATTTCCTGCGGGTGGTTCGGGCAGTGATGTTGAAAGGCGCGAGTCTCAACGAAATCGGCTTCGAGCTGTCGATGCTGGGACTGTTCGTGGCCGTCTACGCCTTTCTGGCGCTGACCCGCTTCCGGCACACGCTCGACTGACTAGCTGTGATTTCTCTAGGCAGAAGAAATGAGAAGAAGACTTAGAAATCGGCATTCGATTCAGTCGAGACTTGTCAGATCGCTGTCGATTCGACCGATATCCGCCCAAATGGGTGGGTCTTGACAACGCCGTGCCGGAGCGAGCGTCGGTCTCGGCATTTCCGTTAGCGGCGAGGCGTGACGCGACGCCACATATTGCCTGGCCTAACCCAATTTCGTCAGATACTTACCGTGCCGATCGGTGTTTGGGCCACGGGCCGAATTTCGGCCCAACCCGCCGACTTTCCTAAGGAAGCAATATATTCAGGGCGTCGCGGCGCGCTAATATCGCGGCAATGCCAGAGGAGAGTATCTGATGCGTCGGATTCAGGTCACTTTCATGGTCGCGCTTGCCATGGGCTTAGCCAGCCCAGCGCACGCGCAAACGTCCGATACGAAGTCGCTTGTCTCGATGAAGGGGACTTGCGTCGCGCAGTTCCTCGGCGAGCCGCTGACGTGCGGCCCGCAGGCTATGTACGCCGTTCGGACAAATGGACAGGAGTTCGTCGCTTTCGCGACGGCGCAGGGCGTCGTCTTCTTCTTCGGCGACCAAATCAGTCAGCCAACGCCAACCGATCACGTCATCGCCATCAACGATTCGCGCGTCGACCTATCGGACAAGGAACAGTTTGAAAATAGTCGCTTGCGTGGCAACTGTCATCTCACGACGAACGGCGCGGGCGGCGCGATCACGGCGGTGGATTGTGATGCGACGAACCTGGACACCAAGCAGCGCGAACACTTCCAACTGAGCGCCATTGCGATTCTACCACCGCCAAAGTGAATACAACTCTCGCCCGGAATTGTATGTACGACCAAGTCCACGGCGTCCAACAGACGCTGAACCAACAGGCGCTCATCGAAGCGAGGCGTGAACGCTGGGGGGGCGCCGTTGTCAGACTTCGCATGTGCGAGGCGGTTTGTCGCGTCAGCCCTGCGGCGAAAGGACGCTCTCTGAACCCGCCTTCTCTTCTTGATCAAACACCGCTCAATGCTGAGCATGCCACCGTCTTCTCGTTGCTCAGCTGTTGGAGGCGAGCATGAAAGCAATCCGCAGCTTTTTGGCGTTGGTTGGAGGTCTTTCTGTTTTGGCTTGCCTCGCCATCGCCGCTTCAGCGCCGGCTGAGGCTTGGTACTGCACGGCGCGGGGTACGACCGGCGCCACCGGGTGGGGTACTTCCGGCTATCTGTCGACCGCAAAAACCATAGCCTTGCGAGAATGCGCTGTGCGAACGCCGCGCGGCGCCGCATGCTACATCATGTATTGCAGGTAAGTTCAGCGGCGAATGGCGCTATCATTTAGGCGGCGTCAGGCTACTGCTTGCCGCCTTCGGAGCGTAATGCTGTAAATCGACGCTGGGTCCGGACGCCGATCGGCGGCGGAACCTCTTGGCCGGATTTACTTCGGCCGGGTCATTCTGCGGCGCCTGCTAACAACAGGAGCCTGCGAAGCGAGGAAACTCAGAATTTTTCGCACAAGATTGACGTAGCGCAATTGCCGACCGCAGCGCGGCGCTTCACTCCCAGGGTAGCGCGCGTGTTCGACCGCCGAAAGAGCGGGGGAGGAACGACGATGGCGCTCGGAGGTCAGGAGTTCGATTCGGTCGTGCGCCTGGTCGGCGTGCAGAAGTATTTTGGTGCGGTTCACGCGCTACGCGACATTGATATCGCCGTAGGCCGCAACGAGATCGTCGGACTGATCGGCGACAACGGCGCTGGCAAGTCGACCCTGATCAAGGTGATGACCGGCGTTCTGGCGCCGACCGCCGGCAAAATCTTCATCCGCGATCGCGAGATTCCGCAGAGCGACTACTCCGTGCGCATGGCGCATGACCTATCAATCGAGACCGTCTACCAGGACAAGTCGCTCGCCGACAAACAGCCGCTGTGGCGCAATTTCTTCGTCGGTCGGCAGATCACGAATCGCTTCGGTTTCATCGACATCAAGCGCGAGAAAGAGGTTGCGCAACGAATCCTGATCGACGTCATCGGCTTCCGCGGCCTCGGCATCACCGTCGATTCGACTGTCTCCAATCTCTCCGGCGGAGAGCGACAGGGCATCGCGATCGGCCGGGCGATGCACTACAACGCCGACCTCATCGTCCTCGACGAACCGACGGCGGCGCTCGGCGTCGCCGAGGTGCGCAAGGTCGTCGACTTCGTCCGCAAGATCAAGTCGTCGGGGCGCGCGGCGATCTACATCGAGCACAATCTCGCTCACGTCCATGAAGTGGCCGATCGCCTCGTCGTGCTCGATCGCGGCCGGATCGTCACTGAGATCAACCCGCAGCACATGACGGTCGCCGAGCTGACGGAATATCTCATCGATCTTCAGCACAGAGGTTGAGGAGGCGGCGCGCAGTGGCACAACGGCATGGCGCAACGTCAGTTCTGGGCTTCGAAGCGGCGCCGATCATCATTGTTTTCGCCCTGTTGCTCGGGCTGTTCATGTGGGCGGCGCCGGAGGTGTTCCTGCGTCCGTACATCTACATGACGTTCCTTACGACGCTGCCGCCGCTGATCCTGCTCGCCGCCGGACTGACGTTCGTCATCGGGGCGGGCGAAATCGACCTGTGCTTTCCGGCGATCATCGCCTTTTCCGGCTTCGTCTTCGCGGTGCTGTTCAAGGAATACAACCTCGGCTGGTTCGCCGTGTTCGCCGGGCTCGCGTCCGGAATTCTGGTCGGCTTCATCAACGGCTGGATCATCGCCAAAGTCGGCATCCCGTCGTTTATGACGACGCTCGGCACTCAGTTCTTTTGGGCTGGCACTGCGACCGTCCTGTCGGGCGGCAAGTCGTACGCGCTGCGCGGGGTCGAGGAGAGTTCGGTTTGGCAGGTCATCGTCGGGCGACCGTTCGCGACGACGACGACTATCGACTGGCTGCAGGCTTTCTCGACGCAGGCGATATGGACGGCACTAATCGTCGGGTTCTTGTGGCTGGTGCTCAGACGCCACCGCTTCGGCGAACATACCCTATTCATTGGCGATTCCAACGACGTCTCGCGCGTCGTCGGCATCGACGTCGACCGCGAGAAGATCAAGATCTTCACCCTGATGGGCGGTCTGGCGGCCTGCGCGGCAATCATGCTGACGCTTGAGAACAAGAACTTCTTCGGCAACCAGGGGCAGGGCTATCTGCTGACGGCGATCGCCTCGGTGCTGATCGGCGGCACGTCAATCTTCGGCGGCGTGGCGACGATGATCGGCACGCTGTTCGGCTGTTTCATCATCGGCATGCTGGAGGCCGGGCTGGTTGCGGCCGGCCTGACCGGTGCCTGGGTGCGGACCGTGCAGGGCCTGATCTTCCTCATCGCCATCATCTTCTACATGTATGCCGACGAACCGCAGCGCCGCGCGGCGCTGATGGTTCGGCTCCATAGAATTCCGGGATTCGGCGGCGCCTCCGCGTCGCGGTCGAGCGCTTCCGAATGATGGACTCCGGCCCGCCGTCGACGGCGCTGGAGTCGAGGTTAGGGAGCAACGAACATGCGTCTTAGCAGACTTCTTCTGGTCGGCGTCGGCGCGGCCGCCCTTGTCGCCGCGATCGCCCCCGCTTGGGCGGCCGACCCCATCGGCAAGGGTTTGGTGATGTACATGCAGATGGGCGGCAACCCCGGCGACGGGGCGACGCTGGCGCGCCAGACGGGCGCGGCGCAGGCCGCCGAAGCGCTCGGCGTCGAACTGAAAGCACAATTCTCCGCCTGGGCGCCGGAGACAATGATCGCGCAGTTCAAGGAGGCGATGGCCGCCAAGCCGGCCTGCATAGAGATCATGGGCCATCCCGGCGCGACCGCCTTCCATGACCTCGTCAAACAGGCGACCGACCAGGGCATCGTCGTCACCGACGGCAACTCGCCGATGACCACGCTGCAGGCCGAGTTCGGCACGAAAGGCTTCGGCTACGCGGGCGTCGATCTCTATGCGGGCGGCGCGCTGACCGCCAACGCGATGCTGGCGCAGGGATTGAAGTCGGGCGATTCCGCGATGGTCTACGGCGTCTTCAGCCAGGCCGAGCGCGGCCAGTCGGAGAAAGGTCTCGCCGACACGCTCGAGAAAGCCGGCCTCAAGGTCGACAGGCTCGAGATCACCCAGGAGGTCAATTCCGACACCTCGCTCGCCGTCCCGATCATCGCCGCCTATATTCAGGCGCATTCGGGCCTGAAGGCGATCGGCACCCAGCACGGCGGCATCACCAGCATCATGCAGCAGGCGCTTCAGAAAGCTGGCAAGAAGCCGGGCGAAATCGTCGTCGGCGGCATCGATCTCGCGCCAGCGACAATCGATGGGTTGAAGTCGGGCTACGTCAACGCGACGCTCGACCAACTGCTCTATCTGCAGGGCTTCATCCCGGTGGTGCAGTGCGTGATGACCGCCAAGTACAAGATGCCGGGGCTTTCGCTCAACACCGGCGCAGGCGTGGTGACGCCGCAGACGATCGGCGCGCTTACCCAGTTGATCGACGCCGGCATTCGCTGATATCGACAAGCGAGGGCGCGGACGCCGCAAGGCGTCCGCGCGAGCAAAAGGCCTCGATTTGTCGCAGTGCTGATTTCCGCTGAGATCTGAACATGGAGATGGACGCCTGAGGCGGGTCGACCAACGGACGGCGCCCCGGCGAGCTTTCCTTTAGTGTCGAACTTATTTCCTCCCGGCGTTTACCCGTTGGCGCTGGCCCCATCGAATGGGTTGGCGTTCCCTGCAATGAGCGTTCATACGGGGGTTCCACCTCCCGAGGGCGGCTACATTGATGTTCGATGTCGAATTCGGTCTTGGTTCCAGACGCGCAGCGCGCAGCTGATGGGAGAACCGATCAAAGCCAGCTGACCACCATTTTGGATTCTTGGCGAGCGTGAACCGGCGCGTCTCGCAAGGCGTGAACATTGGGGTCGGCGATCAGGCCGGCGCGCCGAACGCATCGTCCAGCACCTGCTTCCAGAGACTTCCCGACACTTCGGTGTTCATCCAGATTGCGCAGCCGTCGTGGAACAACCCCATCTTCACGCTGTTATGTTGAAGGCGCTCAAACACCACCAGGTGTTCGGCAACGAACGGCTCGCCCTTCTTGCCATTGTTGAGGACTCTCAGGATTGCGTCGAGGCCGTCTCCGGTGAAGTCGAGGATGCGCGTTCCTTCGGCGGCCTCGTTCATCATGGCGGTTTCCGCCCGGATCATGACGGTCCGGTAGGTCAGCGGGCATGTCGGCGTTGGCGGCTCGGCGAGGACGGCTGTCGAGCAGAAGAGCAGACCCGCGAAGGCGACCACCCTACGCATTTCGGGGGCTCCACCGGGAGGGCGACGCCTCTCATAGGTTGGATCTTTCCCGTTGCGCCCATCTTATCACGGCGAACTCCTCACTGTGAATAAATCCAGTGTCGGATTGTCGCAGATCGGAGCTCAGGAATAGTATTGGCGCCCTGCTTCAAAACGAACGCCTTCTGCGCGTCCGAGAACTTTGAGGCGTTCATCGTCTTCCGCTCCTCCCAGCCAAGGCAAAACATAGCGGAAAACTCCAATTCCGGACGGTCCACTTTTCGGGGAGCAGATCATCACAATCCCAGAGCGGATTCTGTTTGAACTTGTAACCGCCAGGTAACCGAGGCCGGCGCGCCCTTCCGGAATGTGCGTTCGACGCCCGTGAATACGTCCCCCGGTTGCGCGCCGGTTCACGGTCGTGCGCTCCTGTGCACCCGAACTTGTGCGGAAATTGGCGTCCCGGAAGGGAATCGAACCCCTGACCCCAGGTTTAGGAAGCACGGTTTCAAGTTGCTGGCGCAGTTCGCGGCCGTTCAAGCGGGTTCGAGGGGGTTCGCAATAGTGCACGAAAGAGGGCAGGGGACGGTTCTTGAACGGAAGCGAACGAGCGTGAACTGGAGTGGGCAGGAGTGGAGCGGCGAAGCTGTAACCGGCGTGTAACCGAGGCTCGAAATCGAAGCCACAGCGCCCGCGCGCAACGCGCAACGCGCATTTTCGCTTCGGCCGCTTTGCGCCCACTGCAGCAGGCCCCGGTCAGTTAGCCGGTCCTCGACAACGGACGCCACCCCGGCGCGACGCTTTCGTAAACCGCGGGCAGGGGCGGGCTGACAGGCCCTGATGGCGTCGAGTCCGAATAAGGGGGCGCCGCCGCTCCCTCCCGCCCGGACGGCTGATACGAGGCTCTACGCTTCGCACGCCCAGGTCAGCACGCCTCTCGCAAGCGCGTCGCCAGCGAATGGCAAAGAAATGGGATCGCTGAGAACGTCGAGCCGATCATCGTGCAGAGCGAAATTCCGACCCTGGGGCATTCCGACCCACTGCGGCAGCCAACTCACGTCGACGTCCGTGATAAAGCGCGCGCCCTCGAGGCGATAGCGGCCGGAATAGGCGACCAATTGTTCAAAGGCTTTCGCCCGGTCCGCCTCGGTGGTCGGTATCGCGTCCGCGCGGGAGGTGATCACCGCCGCCATGCGACCGCTCGCGTCGAGCATCAAGACGCCACGTGGATTTTCGCCATAGGGAAATAGGCGCTCGCCGGTATCGACCACTTCGAAATAGCA
>Ga0181522_10002008_pt1 | contig 11856 bp, 6 predicted proteins | sample PEATcosm2014_Bin_27_FD_121103 | JGI IMG/M metagenome (GOLD analysis project Ga0181522, IMG submission 121103) | Peatland microbial communities from MTU Mesocosm Facility, Houghton, MI, USA - PEATcosm2014_Bin05_10_metaG | ecosystem: Environmental > Terrestrial > Soil > Wetlands > Peat | place...
CGTCGCCGGGCTCCGGGTCGGCATCATCCTCACCGGCGGCAACGTCGACCTCGATCGCCTGCCCTGGCTGAAGTCCTGATGCCCTGCTCCAAAAACACCCTGCTCGCGCTTGCCCTCCTCCTCCCGGCGGCGGCCGGAGCCGGGACGATCGACCGCGAGGCCCTTGTCCGCCGGCACAATCCCGTCGTGCGCCAGGTCGACCCCTGGGCACCGCTCTCCGCGGGCAACGGCCGGTTCGCCTTCACGGCGGACGTGACCGGCCTGCAAACGTTTCAGGATTACTATCGCGACCACGGCATCCCGCTCGAAACCCTGGCGCGCTGGGCCTGGGGCGAGAACGCGAATCCCGCGGGCTACAAAATCCCGGACGCCAACGCGCCGTACACCTCCTACGGCCGAACCGTCGGCTATCCCACAAAAGATGGCAGCCCGGCCGGCCTGTGGCTGCGGCAAAATCCCCACGATGTGCCGATCGGCCAGCTCTCCCTCGACTACACGCATCCCGACGGACGGACGCTCGCGCCCGATGACCTGCGGGACATCGATCAAACGCTCGATCTCTGGACGGGCGTGATCACCAGCCGGTACACCATCGACGGCCAGCCGGTGCAGGTGACCGTCGCATGCGCCGCCGCGAACGACGTGCTCGGCGTGCGCATCGAGTCTCCGCTGCTGGCCTCCGGCCGCCTCGGCGTGCGGCTGGCCTTTCCGCGCGGCCATGACATCACGGTCAAGAACAACCCTCCGCTCGACTGGTCGCATCCCGGGGACCACACCACCGACATCGTCAGCCGGATGAGCGACCGGGAAATCGACCTGCGCAGAACCATCGGGGGACTGACGTACGGCGTGAGCCTGTCCGGCTTGCACCTGCGGATCGAGCGGACGGGGCCGCACGAATTCCGGTTCCGTCCGGCGAAGGACGAAACCACCCTCGGATTCACACTCGGCTTTTCCCGCGCCGGCGGGCCGGTTGCCGTCCCGGCGCCTCCAACCGGGGAAGCGGTCCTCGCGGAAAGCGCGAGGCATTGGAAGGAATTCTGGCAGACCGGCGGCGCGGTGGATTTTTCGGGAAGCCGGGATCCGCGCGCCGCGGAGCTCGAGCGGCGCGTGGTGCTGTCGCAGTACCTCACCGCGATCCAGTTCGCCGGCGATTTTCCACCCCAGGAAAGCGGGCTGACGATCAGCACGTGGTACGGCAAGCACAATACGGAGATGGTGTGGTGGCACGCGGCGCACTTCGCGCTCTGGGGCCGCGATGCGCTGCTGGAGAAAAACCTCGCCTGGTACCTGCAGTCGCTGCCGGTGGCGCGCGCACTTGCCAAAGAGCGCGGATTGCGCGGCGCACGCTGGGCCAAGATGATCGGACCGGACGGCCGCGAAAGCCCGGGTGGCAATCCGCTCATCGTCTGGAACCAACCGCACGTCATCGAGCTGGCGGAGCTGCTCTACCGCAACGATCCGTCGTCCGCCACGCTCGCCCGTTACCGCGACCTGGTCCTCGAAAGCGCCGATTGCATGGCCTCGATGCTGCACCGGGACGAGACGCGGGGCTGCTACGTGCTCGGGCCACCCCTTTGGATCGCACAGGAAATCTACGACCAGGCCACCAGCATGAATCCCACGTTCGAGTTGAGCTACTGGGCGCGCGGCCTGGAGATCGCGCAGGAGTGGCGCGAGCGGCTCGGCCTGAAGCGCGATCCGGCATGGGAACGCATGCGGACGCTACTCGCCCCGCTGCCGCAAAGGGACGGGCGCTACGTGGCGCTCGAATCCCAGCCCGACACCTGGGAGAACAAGGCCAGCCGCCATGACCATCCGTCGTTCCTGATGGCGTTCGGGATGCTTCCCGGGGATGGCGTCGATCGCGCGGTGATGGGCCGCACGCTGGACGCCACGCTGGCGACCTGGGACTGGGAGACGAAGATCTGGGGCTGGGACTACCCGATGATAGCCATGACCGCGGCCCGGCTGGGGCGGCCGGCGGACGCCGTGGACATCCTGCTCAAGGATGGCCCGAACAACCACTACGCGCCCAACGGCCATTGTCCGCAACGCGGCGACCTGCCCGTCTATCTGCCCGCCAACGGCGCCCTGCTCGCCGCTGTGGCCATGATGGCCGGAGGCTGGGACGGCGCCCCCGCCGGACCGGCGCCCGGATTTCCCCGCGACGGCTCCTGGGTCGTGCGCGCCGAGGGCCTGCATCCCCTGCCGTGACGCCCGCTCAATTAATCTTTCTCCTCCCTCTTTATCTTTCTCTTTCGTCAGATCCGACAATTCTGCTTTCCGTCTTTCGCTCCGCACATGCCGCAATCAAGACAGGGAATCCTTTCGGACCTGACGAAAGAGAAAGATAAAGAGGGAAGAGAAAGATTCCCCTGGGACGGACCGGAACCCCTCAGTCGAGGTGAAAAACCTCGGGGAGATCGCGGGCCACCGGGCTGTGGTCGGGGTTGCCCGGCATGATGTCGCCCATGTGCTTCCACCAGCGCTGGCAGACCTCGGTCTTGGCGATGGCCGCCCAGCGCGCCTCGTCCTCGATCTCAACATAGGCGAAAAGCTGGCGGGTCTCCGGATGAAGGAAGATGGAGTAATTATGCACGCCATGCGTCCGGAGCACGGCGGCGAGCTCGGCCCAGATGGGTTGGTGGCGCCGCGCGTACTCGGCCTCCTGGCCGGGATGCACGCTCATGACAAAGGCTTTTCGGATCATGGTGGAATCAGGGCGAAGCCCAACGGATCAGACGGCCATGGCAACACCCAATGGAAATCCGATTTCCCGCAGCAGCCGCTGCTGCCGCCCGGCCGCCTCCAGCGCGGCCTCCACCCCGCGGACCTCGGGCACGGGAGACGCGGCCCCGGCCGGCGTGATCCACTCGATGAGCTCCGGCGGAAAGTTGCGCACGGGCGCCGCGGCATGAACCGCCTCGATCAACGCCGTGTGCGGCCCGGCCATGGCCGTCGTGCAGACCGCTGCGGCGGGATCGCCGAGACGGCGCAGGACTTGTGCGAGCATGACGCGCCGGGTGTCGATCGAGGCCGGCAGCGGATGGGTGCGTTCCGGCCCGGCCGCGGGCCGGACCGTGCAGATTTTCTCGTACGTCCAGACGGCGCGCCCGGCCGATCCTGCGATGACCACCTCCGGGTTGACCACCTCGCGGCAGCAGTGGGTGAAGCCGAACCAGAGCGCCACCCCCGCACCGGCGCGCGCCCGGACCACGGCGGTGTCGAAACTCTCGATGGCATGCGCCCGGAAAAGATCGGCCTCCACCTGGCTGGCCGCGGCCACCTCAAAGGCGCTCCCGCCCGAGAAATAAAGGGCGAGGTTCACGAAATGACCGAACGCGTTGTTGAGCGGCGAATCCAGCACCGCCACGCCGCCGGCCTGCAGGCGGCCCGTCCAGTTGTTGCGCGTGTAATAGGCCACCGGGCGGGGCCAGAAGCCGAGCACGCGGATCGATTCCACGCGGCCGATGGCGCCGTCGAGCAGCTGTTGCTTCAGCCAGCGGGTCCCCGGGGTGTAGACATCCTGAAACCCGACCGCCACAAACCGGCCCGCCGCGCGCTCGGCCGCGCGGATGGCGTGAACATCCGCGAGCGAGCCCGCGAGGGGTTTTTCCACCAGCACGTTCATCCCGGCCTGCAGGGCGGCGATGGTCATGCGCGCGTGCCACTGAATGCCCGAGGGGATCAGGCAGAGGTCGATGCCGCCGCCGTGCCGGTGCAGCATCTCCTCATAGTCGGAATAAATCGCACAACCCTTCGCCTGCAGTTCGCGCACGTTTCCGGCCTCGTCCGCGGGATTGATGATCACAGCCGCGACCAGCTCGATCGCGCCCCGCTCCCGCAGCTCGCGCACGAGCTGGAGGTAGATGCTCCCGTAGCCGGAGATGCCGATCAGCGCCACCCGGGTCGGGACCGCCGCCGCGGGCAGGCCGGACCAGTCCCCGGCGGCCGGACTGGGGGCATTCGCACTCATCCGGCGGCGGCGATCCGCAGCGCGCCGATGAAAATGCCGATGATCACGGCCGACAGCGCGAAACAGATGATGAAACCGATCGCGTCCACCCGGTCCCATTTGCAAAACTCCCAGCTCGAGCCGGGCACCAGCTTGGTGTGCTCGAAGCGCATGGGATTGCGCCTCGTCTCCTCCAGCGCGGCGGCCTCGAGCTCCGGGGTCGCGCCCACCGGGGTCTTCATCTTGCCGTAGAACACGGCCACGCGCGCCGGGTCGGCATGCCGGGTCACCAGGCTGACGAGGATGATGACCACGAAGGGGAAAAGCCCGTCGAAGAAGAACTGCGCGGTCAGGCGCTGATTCGGGGTGAGCGAGGTCATGCCCAGGCCCATCTTGTCCAGGGCCCAGGCCTCGAAGTTGAACCGGTTGAGTCCGCCGGCCGCGACGAGCGGACTCGTGAGATCGTTCTCCCGCTGGTGAACGACCGAGCCGAAATACACGCCGGTCCCGGCCTTGTCGCTCATCAGGGTGAGGGCCGGGCTCGTCGCGAGCGCCGGGACTTTCGAGGCGGTCCACGGGATGACGATGATGGCCAGCGTCGAGAGGACCACGCAGCACCACACGGCGGGCGCGGTGATCCGCCGCCACCAGTAGGTCATGAGCACGGCCGCGCCGAAGGGAATGTTCACCGTCAGCACGATGTTGATGATCGAGAAGAAGCTGCCCATCTGCAGGGCGGCGAGCGTGCCCAGCGCGAGGATGGCCACGATGGTGCAGCGGGCGTAGAATACGCCCTGCTTCTGCGTGATGCCGGGCCAGATCTGGCGGAAGACATTCCGCACGAACAGGGACGAGATCGCCAGCGCCTTGGCGGCGAGCGTGGACATGGTGCCGGCCAGCACGCCCGCGAGCATCAGGCCGATCAGGCCGGGTCCGAGCAGCTGGTTGGACATCGCACCCCAGGCCGCATCCGGGTCCGAGAGTCCGCCCAGGCCGAACAGCGCCACCGCGATCAGCCCGGCGAACGCCCACATGATGATCATGAGCCGCTTCAGGTAGTTGCCCGAGACGCCGGTGCGGGCGGCGAACTCGTTCCGCGCCGAGCCGCAGATGCCCATGTTGTGGCTCAAGCCGGCGTTCTGGACGATGCTCACGAGCAGGATGCCGCCGAGCGCCCAGATCGAGAACTGGTCCGTGCCGCTCGCCCCCAGCAGGTCGAACATGCGGGCCGGCACCTTCTGGCTCAGCGCATGCCAGCCCCCGATCGCATGCAGGCCCGCGGGAATGAGCAGGGCCGAAAAGACGATGATGAGGATGCTTTGCAGGCCCTCGTTGACCGCCGCGGCGGCCATGCCGCCGAGCACGATGTAGGTGCCGACCACCACCGCGAACACGCTGTAAAACGTCACGTCATCGAGCAGCGTGATGTAACTGTGCAGCTCGCCGCGGGCGTTGCGGTCGCGGAGCAGGTCCAGCTGGGTTTTCATCTCCGGCGCCAGCTTGCCCGCGGAGCTGTCCTTCTCCAGCTGCTTGAGCTGGCGGTAGCCCTCGACCGAGGCGCGGTCGGCGGACGTCCACGACGCATCGGGCTTCACCACCAGGGACGAGGCGATCTTGTAGGCGGTGACATTGCTGAAGCCCAGGAACACGCAGGCCACCAGGATCTGAAACAGCGCGTAGAACATGCTCAGCCCGCGGCTCGCGAACCGGTCCTCGAACAGATCCGCCAGCGTCGTGAGCCGCACCCGGCGGAACCACACGTTCATGAACCAGAAGTACGGGTTCATGAACACCGTCTGGAACGACAGCCACGACCCCGGCGCGCCCTGCTGGTAGACGAAGCTCGCCGTGCTCACCGCCCCCTGGGGTTCCGTGGCGTTGCCGAAATTGAGGGAGAACTGGTAGAGCTTGCCCAGCTTGCGCCCCGCGAGGAAGAAGCCGTCCTCCGAACCCGTGCCCTTGGCCGCGCGGATGCCGATGTACACCACGGCCCCGAGGTAGAGGAGAATGATGACGATATCGATGAGATGGAGACTGCCGTAGATCATTACAACTGGGGGTTGGGGTGGCCGAGGGTAACACGGACGAGACTAAAATGCTCCAAACATGACTGCTGGCCAGCCACGCCGTCCCGCCAAAGCACCGGACACCGGGTGAGGCACCACACAAGACGAGCGCATGGGAGGGTAAAGCAGATATTCTGCTGGACGCCCTGCCGGCGGAAGAGTTGCAAACCTCGGTCGCGGATCGGTCTGAGTTACTTCGTGGGCCGCGAGCTTGCCCGCGCTTACCGAGCGTCTGCGAGCAGGCGGCCTACGGATCAGGCGAACCCACTGCTCAAACCTCCTCCATGACTCTTCCCTCGGACACCCGTCCCGCTGCCCGATTACCCGCGGAAAAGAAGCTTGATCGACCGGAGCCCGGGGTGAATAGCCGTCCCTGCGAATGACCAGAAGCCCCCCAGCATTGCGCACCCGATACCGCCTTTTGCTGTGGGCCGTGCTGCTCGGGGCGGTTCTGGGCTACGCCGCGTGGGATTCCACCGTGGTCGGACGGCATTTGCTGCGGCTGACCGCAAATTACGGGGTCACGGTGGACGCTCCCGCCATCGGTCCCCGTTCGCCCCCCGGCTATGCGGACGGCGTGCGAGCGCTGGTGCTGCCGGCGGCGGCGGCGGATACCGGCCACTGGCTGATGCAGACCCAGCAGATGTTCACCCAAGGCGAATGGCGCGTCCGGCACGTCGACTACGACAACGCCCCACAGGGGCGCGAGGTCCATTGGGCTTCGCCCGTGCACTGGTGGCTGGCATTCCTCGCGTGGTGCGACCATCTCGCGTCCGGCCGGCCGATCGCGCTCTCCGTCGAGCGCGCCACCCTGCTGGCCGGACCGGTGATGTTCCCCCTGGTGGTGCTGGGACTCGTCGCGCTGCTGGCCCGGCGCTTCTCGGCGACCGCGGCAGCGATCGCGGCGATCGGGGCCGTTGCGAGCTATCCCTTCTACATCGACTTCGTTCCGGGAGACGCCGGCCATCATGCGCCCGCCAACGTGTGCTGCCTGCTGACGGTGCTGTTCTTTCTGGCCGGTTGCCTCGGTCCCGTCCCGGATTCACCGAGCCCCGCCGGCCCGGTCGCAACCGGCGCAGGGGGCACGGACCGGCGTCAGGCGCGGGCGGCCCGCGGGTGGTTCGCGGCCTCGGGCGCGGCCGCGGCCACCGGCCTGTGGATCAGCGCCGCCACCGAAACGCCCGTCCTCGTCGGGTTCGGCTTGAGCGTGCTGGCCGCGACGTGGATCGCCCGCGCGGTTCCGGACCGCCTCGCGTGGATTCGCGACCCGGGCCTGCTGCGGACGTGGGGCCGGGTCGGGGGCGGCGTCAGTCTCGCGGCCTACCTCGTCGAATATTTTCCTTCCCACCTCGGTATGCGGCTGGAGGTCAACCATCCGCTCTACGCCGCGGCCCTCGCCGGCGCCGGCGAGGCGCTGCCCGTCGCCGCCCGCGCCCTTTGCACGGGAATCCGCTCGCTGACCCGCCGCGAAATCAACCGCGGGGCGATCGGGGCCGCGCTGGTCGCCGCCCTTCCCGTCACATTGGCCCTGACTTCCCCGGCGACCTTTGTCGTCGCCGACCCCTTCGTCTGGCACCTGCACGCCGACTATATCACCGAATTCCAAGGCCTGGTCGGACTCCTGCTCTCGACGGGTTTCAGCTGGAACATGATCCCGTTGTTCCCGCCGATGCTCGTGCTGGTTCCCTCGTTCGTGCTCCTTTTCCGCCGGACCCTGGCGCCGGAGGCAAAAGCGCTGCTCGCGTTTGCCGAAGTGCCGGCGCTGCTGACCCTGCTCCTGGGCTGGAGCCAGGCGCGCTGGCTCGGCCTGGCCTTTGCCATGTCGGTGCCGGCGATCGCGATGTTTTTCCGGACCCTCGAGTCGCGGGATGCCGGCCGGCGCAGCCCGGCCATGGCCTGGGCGCTCGCCTGCGGGTTGCTGTTCGTGCCGGGCGCGATCAGTGCCGTGCACCGGACGCTTGCGGCCGGGGATTTGACCAGGGAAGAGGTCCACCTCCTCGTCGAGCGCGACGTGGCCCACTGGCTGCGCGCCCGCGCCGGGGCGGAACGCGTGGTGGTGGCGAGCGCGCCGGATTCCACCTCGAAGCTGGTCCTGCAGGGCGGGCTGGCCGGCCTGGGTACGCTGTATTGGGAGAACGCCGCGGGCCTGAAAAACGCCGCGGCCCTGTTTGCGGCCCCCTCCGCCGAGGCGGCGCACGAGCTCGTGCGGCGGCTCGGCGTCACGCACCTCGTGTTCTTCTCGTGGGATCCGTTCGAGTTCGCGATGGTCAAGCTGGCCCGCGGCGCCGGCCGGGACAGCGCCCTGCCCACGGACTCCTTCATCGCGCGCCTGCTCTCGGCCGCCGTGCCTCCTCCCTGGCTGCGGGCGGTTCCGTTCCAGTTGCCGGCGAATGCCACGCTGGAGGGCGACAAGATCCGCATCTGGGAGGTCACGGACGATCAGGCTCCCCCGGAAATGGCCGCCCAGGCCGCCAACTACTACTTGGAAACGGGCCGGCCCGATCTCGCCAGCCAGCTCGCTCCCGCGCTGGCCGGCTTCCCGGACGACCTGGCGGCGGCCGTGATGCTCGCCGGGGTCGAGGCGGGCCGGCAGGACCGGGCCGCTTTTTCCGCGGCCCTGGACCGCGTCATGACCCAGCTGCCGCGGGCACAGTTCCTGCCCCTCGACGAACGGGTGCACACCGTGGTGGTGCTGGCGCTCGGCCAGCGCCTCGACCTCGCGCGGGAGCAGCTGCTCGCGTGCGTGCGACAGGCGAACGAACGGGCCCTGCGTCATTTGACGCCCGGCACGCTCTCGGACCTGCTTTCGCTCTGCGATGCGCTCCATGTCGAGCTGCCCGACCCGGCCCTGAAACAACTGGCGGAGCGGCTCGTGCCGCCGTTCCGGCGGAAGTGATTTCGAACGCCTCTAATGGTTGCCCGCGGAACGCAGGGTCATCCATGCGCCGGATAGCGATGCGTTTCGCCTGAACCCTTGTTTCCAAGGCACGTCGTAGCCGGGGTCGCTGACCCCGGCCCGGGCTCAACGAGCCCGGCTACATCGCTCATCGCTCCCGCAATGCGCGATCCCGGCTCAGTGAGCCGGCGCCGCTTCGTCCAGCCGGCGCAACATGTCGCGGGCCGCGGTGTAGCGCGGCTCCAGGCGCAGCGCGGCGGCGAAATAGGATCGCGCCTCGGGACCCCGGCCGGACTCCAGCAAGGCGTAGCCCACGTTGTATTGCGCCACGGGGTTTTCCGGCTGCAGGCGCAACGCCGCCTGATACTCCGCCAGCGCCTCCGGCACGCGGCGGGCCTGGTCCAGGGCGGTCGCCAGATTGGCATGCACCGCGGGCAGATCCGGCCGCAGCCGCACGGCCTGCTGCAGTTGCGCGATGGATTCCGGCAGCTTCCCCATCCGGCCGAGGGCAATGCCGAGATTGAGCCGCGCATCGACGAACTCCGGCTTGAGCCGCACGGCCTCGGCGTAATGCGGGACCGCCTCGGGCAGCCGCCCTAGCGAGTCGAGCGCGAGGCCGAGATTGAAGTGCACGTCCGGCAGGTCCGGCTTCAGCCGGAGCGCCGCGTTGAAATGGTCGATCGCCTCGGCCGCCGCATGCAGTTGGAACAGGGCGGCACCCCAGTTGGCCTGGGCCTCCACATAGGTCGGGTCGATTTGCAGGGCCTTCGCATAATGTTCGTTCGCTTCATTCCAGCGCCCGAGCCCGGCCAGCGAAGCGCCGACCTGGAACTCCACCTCCGCCGGCTTCGGATCGTAGCGCATCGCCTGGGCGAAACGCCGGTGCGCCTCCTCCTCCCGGCCCTGCTTCATCAAAATGGTCCCGGCGTTCAGGCTGGCCTTGAAATAATAGGGCAGAATCCGCACCGCCTCGTCGAAAGGCGCCAGCGCCTCGGGCCCGCGGCCCGCGTTCATGAGGGCCAGGCCCAGATTGTAGTACGTGTTGGCCACGCTGGGATCCAGGCGCCGCGACTCCTCGAACAGCGGGATCGAGTCATTGATCCGGCCCAGGTTGTAATACGTCAGGCCCAGATTGTTGAGCGCCCGGGCATTCTTCGGCCGCTTGGCCACGGTGTCCTCCCACAGCGCCTGGCCGCTCCGGTAGACGGCATTGCGCTGCAGGGTCAGGACGCCCAGGCCCACGGCCAGCACCGCAACGCCGGCGGTGACGACCCTTGTCCCCAGCCAGCCGGCGGCCGCGCCGAAGACCAGCGCGACGATGGCGGCGAGCGGCAGGTACATGCGGTGCTCGACGATGATCTGCAGCGTGGCGGGCAGCGCGCTCGTGGGCGCGAGGATCAGGAAAACCCAGGCGCCCGCAAAGCCCGCCACCGGCCAGCGCCACAGCGCCACCAGGGTCGCCCCGGCCAGCGCGACCACGGGCAGGGCCCACAGGATGGCCTGGCCCGGGCCCGGCGGTGGAATCTCGCCATAGTCGAAGACCTGCGGGTGCGGCCAGAACGTGAGCCAGAAATACCGTGTGACCGCCTCGAATTGCGTCAGCGCATGCCCCACCCACATCGCCTTGTCGGAAAAATGAAACGTGCCGCCCCGGTCGCCCCCCGTGCTGAACAGGAACCAGAGCAGCGGCAGCCAGGTCGCGAACAGCCAGCCATGCTGCCAGCGGTGCCGCCGCCAGGCTTCGCGAAAGCCGCCGCTCACGAAGGTCCGGTCGTACAGGAACACCATGATCGGCGCCAGAGCCGCGATCTCCTTCGTGGCCACGCCGAGCAGGCAGGCCCCGACCGAGAACGTCCACCACCACCGGGGCCGCGACGAATCCAGCGCCCGCACGAACCCGTAGAGCGTCAGCAGGAAAAACAGCCCCATCAGCGACTCCGCCCGCTGGATGATGTACGTCACCGCCTCCGTCTGCAGCGGATGCAGTGTCCACACCAGCGCGATCGCGAGGGCGAGCGGCCAGGCCTGCGCGCCGAACTTCTCCGCCAGCAGCGGCCGCGTGAAGGTCCGGCGCAGCAGCCCGAACAGCGTCACGCCCGCGAGGATGTGGACCGCCAGGTTGAAGACATGGTAGCTCCCCACGTCCTCCCCGCCGATCGCGTAGTTGACCGCCAGGGAATAGTTGAGGATCGGCCGGCCGCTCACGCTGAAACCCCATCCGCCCGGCGGCGACAGCGCCTGCCACGGCGGCCAGAGCTGACGGATGCTTGGATTCTCCTGGATGGACGACAGGTCGTCGAACTCCAGCGGGGCGTGCAGGGTGTTGGCGTACGCGGCCAGCGCCGCGACCGCAATGACCAGCACCGCCAGGAGGGAGGCTCGCTTGCCGGGGTTCACCGCCGGATGTTTTGAAGCGCGGGAAAACAAGTCAACGACGGGCGGATGGTGTCCCGCCGGGCCTCCTTCAGCAAAAGTCCTGCCGGCCGGCTGTGTCCTAATTTCGCTTCCGACCCGCTCCTATCGTTCTCGTTCTCTCTCGGAGCACCAATCCGAGAACGAGGAACGAGAAAGAGAACGATTTAACCAAATCCGGCGAAATCAGGATACTACCGGCCGGCCCGATCTGCCTCATAAAACATCCGCTCTGTGCTCTTTGTGGCTCCGTGGCTCAAATCCGACTGCGGAATTTGGGTAAATCAAATCCGCCCGCCCGGGCTTCGGCTCAAGGCCGGGCGCGACTGCTCCGCTGCCATTCCAGGGCCTGGGCGAGGTTTTGCTGCACGGCCGGATCGTTGGGATGCAAGGAGAGGGCCTTGCGGTATTCGTCGACGGCCGGGTCCACCTGGCCGGCCATGAGCAGCGAGTTCGCGAGGTAGAAGCGGGCGGAAAAATCGTCGGGCACGAGCGCCAGCGCCTGCCGGTACCGGTCGATCGCC
>Ga0181522_10002010_pt1 | contig 11850 bp, 9 predicted proteins | sample PEATcosm2014_Bin_27_FD_121103 | JGI IMG/M metagenome (GOLD analysis project Ga0181522, IMG submission 121103) | Peatland microbial communities from MTU Mesocosm Facility, Houghton, MI, USA - PEATcosm2014_Bin05_10_metaG | ecosystem: Environmental > Terrestrial > Soil > Wetlands > Peat | place...
AAAGGTCGAATGGGAACGGCGCCTTGCCCTTGAGATAGTTGTTGATGACATACGGCCAGATCAGATCGTTGGACCGAAGAAAGTTGAACACGGTCGCCATCGACTTGGCTTCCAGATAACCGCGCTCGGCCATGCGATGCTCGATCGCCCCGACCTGCTCCTCGTCGACGAAGACCTTGAGATCGCCCGCGTAGGTGAAATCGACCTGAGCGGCGAACAACGTTGCCGACATCATGCGCTCGTCATGGTTGGCCGCCATGAACGCGAGCGCAACCGAAAGCATGGTACCGCCGACGCAATAGCCGATGGCGTGCACCTTGTCTTCGCCGGTCGCCTCTTTGATGGCGCCGAGCGCTGCCATGGGACCCTCGCGCACGTAATCTTCGAAGGTCTTCTGCGCGAGGTGCGCATCCGGATTGGCCCACGAAATGCAAAAGACCGTGATGCCCTGATCGACACACCATTTGATGAACGATTTCTCCGGCGTGAGATCGAGCACGTAGAACTTGTTGATCCATGGCGGCACGATCAACAACGGGCGCTTGAGCGCGGTGAGGGTCGTCGGCTCATATTGAATGAGCTGCATCAAATCGTTCTGAAAGATCACCTTGCCGCGGGTCGTCGCCAGGTTGCGCCCGACCTCGAACATCGACGAATCCGATTGGCGAATACGCAAATTGCCGCCGCCGGCTTCGAGGTCCTCGGCCAGCATCTGCATGCCGCGAACCAGGTTCTCGGCATTGCTGGTGAAGGTCTCGCGCATCAATTCCGGGTTGGTCAAAACAAAGTTCGTCGGCGACAGCGCATTGGCGATCTGTCGCATGTAGAACTCGGCCTTCTGCTTGGTGTGCGGGTCAAGGTCGGTGGCCTCAGTCACCAGCTGGTTGGCCCAGCGGCTGGTGAGGAGATAGGCTTGCTTGACGAAATCGTAGAACTGGTTGGAGGACCACTCGGGGTCGGCGAAGCGCTTGTCGCTTGGTGCGGGGGAGGCGACCGGCGCGCTTTCTTCGCCCGTGAGTCGCTTGACGGCCGACGCCCAGAGATCGAGATAAGCTTTGCCGAGCCGGGTCTGCAGTTCGAGGGTTCGCTGCGGGTCCGCAAGCCAGTATTCGGCGACGTGGCCGAGCGTCTTGATAACCTCGGCTACTTCCTCGGCGAGTTGGCTGTCGTCGCGGCCTTCTTCACGGGGTTTCAGGTACGCCGCAAGCGCTCGTCCACCTTGCTCGATAATGCGGGCCAGATTGCGCGAAAACACCTCGACATCAACAGGGCCGACCTTCATCGGTTGTTGCGATGGAGCCTGCACGAGCGTTCCTCAACGGCCGGGGGCATGATCGCCCCACCCCGGCACTTTCCGCAGACATGGCCTCCGCGTATTAGCCGCGCAAGGTGAAATTCGCGGCACAAGATGATGCCGGGCGCGGCGTCGCCAAGGCCTTGGCGGCGAGTTCCAGGTGCGTCCTTGTTTCGACATATTAAAGGGTTAGGCCGTTATTCGCTCGTTCTTTGTGAAGGACTTGAATCGCTTGATGGTTTTTCGATTGGTAAACATTATAGCGCCATAAGGGGAAGGTGAGGCCGTGACGGTCCTTGAGTCGGCCGAGCGGAGGCTTCGCGAGAGCACAGCGGGGATAAGCCCACATGAAGGGCCGGAGTTGCGTAACGGCGAGGGGGCTCGCGGCGTTGGCTATTTGCCTCGCTGCGGGCCTGCTGATGTCTGGATGCTCCTCATCGTCATCCTCATCCCCCGCGGCTGGTTTGTATCCTTCGGTGCTCGCCACCCCTACGGCGCGTGACACCACGCCGCTCAGCCCCGACGAGGTCAAGCAGGCGATGGACAACCTCGTCTCCGAGCGCAACCACTTGTGCGCTGAGGCTATAGCCACCAGCGGCACCAGGGCGTCGAGCGGCTCCAGCCCGGGGAGTTGCGCTGCTGACGGCACCCCGGCCGGTGGCGCCGGGATCAAGCCGTGATAAAAGCCTGAGGCATCCGTATCGCCGAAACGACACGTCGGGATTCCCATGGAAGATTTTTACCGCATCCGCCGGCTGCCGCCTTACGTTTTCGAACAGGTCAATCGCGCGAAAGCCGCTGCCCGCAATGCCGGCGCCGATATCATCGATCTCGGCATGGGCAATCCCGATCTGCCCGCGCCGGCGCACGTCGTCGAGAAGCTCAAAGAGACGATCGGCAAGTCGCGCACCGACCGCTATTCGTCATCCAAGGGAATTCCAGGGCTGCGCCGCGCCCAGGCCGCTTACTATGAGCGCCGTTTCGGCGTGAAGCTCAATCCCGAGACCCAGATCGTCACCACGCTCGGCTCGAAGGAGGGCTTCGCCAACGTCGCGCAGGCGATCACCGCCCCCGGCGACGTGATTATCGTTCCCAACCCGACCTATCCGATCCACGCCTTCGGCTTTTTGATGGCCGGCGGCACCACCCGCGCCGTCCCGGTTGAGGCGGACGACTCTTTCTTTTTGGCGCTCGAACGCGCAGTTCTGCATTCGATTCCGAAGCCGATCGCGGTGGTCGTCTGCTATCCGTCGAACCCGACCGCGTGCGTTGCCGATCTCAAGTTCTATCGCGATCTGGTCGCCTTTGCGAAAAAACATTCGGTGTTGGTGCTGTCGGATCTGGCTTATGCCGAAGTCTATTTCGATGGTCCTCCACCACCCTCGATACTGCAGGTCCCTGGCGCGATGGATGTTGCGGTCGAATTCACGTCGATGTCGAAAACCTACTCGATGCCGGGCTGGCGGCTTGGCTTTGCGGTCGGCAACGAGCGCGTCATCGCCGCCTTGGCGCGGGTGAAATCCTATCTCGACTACGGCGCCTTCACCCCCATGCAGGTGGCCGCGACTGCGGCGCTCAACGGCCCCGACGACTGCATTCACGAAATGCGCGCCATTTATCGACGCCGGCGCGATGCGCTCGTGGACTCGTTCGGCCGGGCCGGTTGGCAGGTCCCCCCACCCACGGCTTCCATGTTCGCTTGGGCGCCGATCCCCGAGCCGTTCGGACCGCTTGGCAGCGTCGAATTCTCTACGCTTCTCGTCGAGAGAGCGGGCGTCGCCGTGTCACCGGGCGCCGGCTTCGGAGAATACGGGGAGGGGCACGTGCGTATCGCGCTCGTTGAGAACGAGCAGCGCATCCGGCAGGCGGCCCGCAATATCCGGCGCTTTCTTGAAACGGCGCCGGAAATGCTTCACAACGTCGTTCCGCTCGCGACTCGACGTTAGTCGCAGCTTCGCTCCACACTGTTTGGCGACGTTTCATGGCCGAGCCGCTGAAAGTCGGTCTTGCCGGACTGGGAACTGTCGGCACCTCTGTGGTGCGGCTCCTGGAGCAGGGCCGCGACAAGCTCCTGGCCCGCTCCGGCCGCGACATCGAGGTAGTTGCGGTCAGCGCGCGCTCACGCAGCAAGAAGCGCGACATCGATCTGAAGAAATTTCGTTGGTTCGCCGATTCGGTAGCGCTCGCCGGTGATCCGTCCATTGATGTGTTCGTGGAACTGATGGGTGGCGCTGGAGATCCGGCTAAGCGCGCAGTGGAAACCGCGCTCGCTTCCGGCAAGGCGGTAGTCACGGCCAACAAGGCGCTGCTCGCCCGTCACGGTCAAAAACTGGCTGCGCTTGCCGAACGGGAGAAAGTTGCGCTCAACTTCGAGGCCTCGGTCGGCGGCGGCATTCCTATCATCAAAACGCTGCGCGAGGGCCTGAACGGTGATGCCTTCACGCGCATCTACGGCATCCTCAACGGCACCTGTAATTACATTCTTTCGCGCATGGAGCAGGACCGGCTGGCGTTCGACGAATGCCTGCGCGACGCGCAGCGATTGGGCTATGCGGAAGCCGATCCGTCGTTCGATGTCGAAGGCCACGACACGGCGCAAAAGCTTTCCATCTTGGCGAGCCTCGCGTTCGGCACCAAGCTCGATCCCAACGCGATCTACGTCGAAGGCATCTCCTCCATAACTCTTGCCGATCTCGATGCGGCCGACGAACTCGGCTACCGCGTCAAGCTTTTGGGTGTGGCGGTAAAGACTGAGGGCGGCATCGAGCAGCGCGTGCATCCGACCATGGTGCCGAAAGAGTCCGCTATCGCCCAAGTCATGGGCGTGACCAACGCAGTAACGGTCGATGCCGTGGGTCTTGCGCCGATTACGCTCGTCGGTCCCGGAGCGGGCGGCATGGCGACAGCGTCTGCTGTCGTCTCCGATATCGCCGACATCGCCTGCGGAGTGCGTGCGGCGCCGTTTGGACGGCCGGCCGCGCGCATGACGGCGATCCGCAAGGCACCCATGCAGCATCACGAAGGCGGCTACTACATTCGGCTCCTCGCGCGCGACCGCCCTGGTACCGCGGCTACGATCGCGCGGCGGCTGGCGCAGCAGAAAATATCGCTGGAATCTATCGTGCAGCGGCACGGGATTGCAGCGCAGGGTGCTTCGCCGTCCGGCAAATCAGGCGAGCCGGTGCCAGTGATCATGATTACCTACGCGACAAGCGAAGACGCCGTGCGCAGAGCGCTGACCGCCGTGCGCCGCGACCGTGTAATCTCAGGGCGGCCGCAAGTTATCCGAATCGAGAAGAACTAGGCCGCCGCGGCTTGAGCCGGGCGCGAGCAAGGGTAAGGCACTATGGCATCATCGATCGTTGTCCTAGAAACTTCGATGATCGAACGCATTTTCTCCATCGAGATCGCGCGTGTGACTGAGCGCGCCGCAGTTTTGGCGGCGCGATTGCGCGGGCGCGGCCTGGATAAGATGTCCGATCAGGCTGCTGTCGACGGCATGCGGCGTGAGCTCGAAAAACTGCCGATCGATGGCACCGTGGTCATCGGGGAGGGCGAGATGGACGAGGCGCCGATGTTGTTCATCGGCGAGAAGGTCGGCACCAAGTCCGGGCCGAAAGTGGACATCGCCGTCGATCCGCTGGAAGGTACGACGCTCTGCGCCAAGAACATGCCGGGCGCTATCGCGACCTTGGCCATGGCAGACGAGGGCGCGCTCCTGCACGCGCCCGACATTTACATGGACAAGATCGCGGTCGGACCCGGGTACCCCAAAAATGTGGTCGATCTGGACGCACCGGCAGACGAAAACATCCGCAATCTCGCCAAAGCCAAAGGCGTAAAGCCCGAGGCGATTACCGCGATGATCCTCGATCGGCCACGCCACGCCGATCTCATTGCGGCGGTGCGCAAGGCCGGTGGGGCGGTGAGCTTGATCAGCGACGGCGATGTTGCCGGTGTTATTCACACGGCGCAGCCGGACAAGACCGGCATCGACATTTATCTCGGCATAGGCGGCGCGCCGGAAGGCGTGCTGGCAGCTGCCGCGCTGCGCTGTACCGGCGGACAGATGCAGACTCGGTTGGTGGTTGACACTGACGAGAAGCGCGAGCGCGTCGCCCGCATGGGCATCAAGGACCCGCGCAAGAAATATCAGATCGAGGACATGGTGCGGGGCGATTGTTTGTTCGCGGCGACCGGTGTCACCGATGGCCCCATGCTGTCGGGCGTGCGGTTCGGCACCGGCGTGATCGAAACCGAAACCGTGGTGATGCGCTCCGTTACCGGCACCGTACGCTGGATCAGGGCCGAGCACCGGCAGGTCGACAAATTTTAGCCGGCGCCACCTAGCCCTACCGGTCGCCGGATGAAACGAGGGGTCGGGGGCATGTATTCGAAGCCGCGCTTAGAGGCACTGACCGACGGTCTCTTTGCCGTCGCGATGACAATCCTCGTTCTCGACGTGCGGCTGCCCGATGATTTTCATCCCGCAGACCAGACGGAGCTGGCGCAAGTGCTATTGGCTCTTTGGCCGAAGTTCTTTCCGTACGTTATTAGTTTCTATGTCCTCGGCTCCACGTGGCTGGCGAACGTCAAGCTGCGGTCTCGCGGCGAGTTCGTCGACAGGCGCTGTGCGTTCTGGTGGTTGTTTTATCTGTTCCTTGCCACGTGCCTGCCGTTCTCGACCTCTGTGGTCGGGCGCTTCGTGCACTATGGCCCTGCGGTATGGCTGTACACGTTCAATATGGGCGCGCTTTCGGCCGTCGGTTATCGATTGACGATGCTTCTGCCCGATCTTGAGGATGACAAGCACACGCTTGATCGCAAGGTGTCGCTGCTCCTTTTGATGGGCACGTCTTTGCTGTGCGCGGCCCTCAGCCCGATCGCGCACGGGAGGGCACTATGGGTCTACGTTCTTAATTTTGGCGCGGCGCCGTTGGCCCGCTGGCTTGATAGAAAACGGCACGTTTCAGATCGGGCATGACCGGCGTGGGTTAAGTGCGCGCTCAGCGCGTCATCGGCGGTCGGGTTGTTGCCTGTTGTGTGATCCTTGGGGGTGCCGAGCGTGGCTGGCGCGCCCATATGCCGCTAATGGGTTATGCTCGCATCATGGGTTTCGAATCACGCGAATTTCCTGCGCCGCATCGGCTTTTCCTTGGCGTGGAAAGCTCAGCCACCGGCCGCGCCTGGCGCGACCGGCTCGATGAGCGCGGCGCCGCGCGGGCGCTGGCAATCGCGCAACGATATGATGTTCCGGAGTTGCTCGCGCGCATCCTCGCCGGCCGCAATGTCGAGCTTGATGCCGTCGAAGCATTCCTCGATCCCACGATCAAGCGGTCGATGCCTGATCCGCATGTGCTCGCTGGCATGCCGGAAGCGGCGGAACGCCTGGCTGACGCCGTCATCCGCAACGAGACCATCGCGATTTTCGGCGACTACGACGTGGACGGGGCCACCTCAGCGGCGTTGCTGACGCGTTATCTGCGCTTCTGCGGCATAGAGCCCATCATCCATATTCCCGATCGCCTCTTCGAGGGTTATGGCCCGAACGTCGAAGCCGTGCGCTCGCTCGCGCAGCGCGGCGCCACGCTCTTGGTGACGGTCGATTGCGGCACCAATAGCATCGTGCCGCTGAGTGAAGCGCGCGCGCTGGGTGTGGATGTCGTTGTCATCGACCACCATCTGGCCGACGAAGCGCTGCCGCCGGCGGTCGCCGTCGTCAATCCGAATCGGCGCGACGATCTCTCCGGGCTCAGTCATCTCGCCGCCGTCGGGCTCGTGTTTATGACCGTGGTGGCGCTCAACCGCCTGATGCGTCAGCGCGGTTTTTGGACAGCTGCGCGCCCGGAGCCTGACCTCCTGATGCTACTCGACGATGTGGCGTTCGGCACGGTCGCTGACGTGGTGCCGCTCATCGGACTGAACCGCGCTTTCGTCGCCAAGGGACTCCTGGCCATGCGCCGCCGCGAGCGTGCCGGCCACGTGAGCCTCATGGATGTGGCGCGCCTGAACGGCCCCCCCGAGGCGTGGCACCTCGGTTTTCTGCTCGGTCCGCGCATCAATGCCGGCGGCCGCATCGGCCGCGCCGATCTTGGGGTGCGGCTGTTGCTCGAGGAGGACCCGATCGAGGCCGCAAAGATCTCCGCCGAGCTCGATCGCCTTAACCGCGAACGCCAGACGATCGAGATGGATACGCTGGCCCAGGCCGAGGCCGAGGCGATGGCCGCGCTTGGCTTGGAGGAGCGAGGCGCGGTTGTGGTGACGGCCGCGGAAGGCTGGCATCCCGGCGTCGTCGGCCTGGTGGCCGCGCGGCTGAAAGAGCGGTTCGGTCGGCCGGCCTTTGCGATCGCGCTTGAGCCCGGCGGCGTCGGCACCGGCTCTGGCCGCTCCATCGCCGGCGTCGACATCGGCCGCGCGGTGCGCCGGGCCGTGGCCGAAGGCTTGCTGGTCAAGGGTGGCGGTCACGCCATGGCAGCCGGCGTGACCTTGCGCCGGGAAGCGCTCGCGCCGATGCGTGCCTTTTTGGAGTCGACGCTCGCCGCTGATGTGGAGGTCGCGCGCCGCGCCAGTGGGTTGTTGATCGACGGCGCCGTCAGTGCGGCCGCCGCCACCCTCGATCTTGTGGCAACGATCGGTCGGGCTGGCCCGTTCGGCTCGGGCAATCCGGAGCCGGTCGTCGTGCTGCCTGCGCACACGGTGAGCTACGCCGAAGAAGTCGGGCAGTCGCACCTGCGCGTGCGGTTCAAATCCGGCGATGGCGCCGGCGTCAACGCCATCGCGTTCCGTGCCGCCGCGCAGCAGCTTGGTGCGGCGCTCTTGAACAACCGCGGCAATCAAGTGCACGCCGCCGGCACCTTCTCGCTCGATCGCTGGCAAGGCGAGGAGCGGGTACAGTTCAAGCTCATCGACATTGCGCCGGTCACGCCGGGCGGGTGACCGATCACACCGTGATCTGCCCCTCCAGATAAAGCACCGCGTGGCCGCCGATGTTCACGCGATCGCCGCGCAGCGCACAATGCAGCGCGCCGCCGCGTTGGGAAAGCTGGTGCGCTACGAGCTCAGCCTTGCCGAGACGCTTTGCCCAGTACGGCACCAGCGTGCAGTGCGACGAGCCGGTCACAGAATCTTCCGGGACGCCTTTCGCCGGGGCGAAGAAGCGCGAGACGAAATCGACTCCATTCTCGCCCGGAGCGGTTGCAATCGCGGCCCAGCAATCGACCTTAGCGAGCGCAGCGAAGTCGGGAGTGAGAGCCAAGACGTCTGCTGCGCTGTCGTAGACCGCGACACAATCGCGGGCGCGCAACACCTCGCACGGCTTGCCGCCCAACGCCACCAGCAAGCCGGGCGGAGGGTCGGCGGGGCTCGGCGGCCACGCGGGAAAATCCATGACCAGCATATCATCGCGCCGCGCAACCGTAAGCGTGCCGGCCTTGAGCGTTCGAAAGTCCACGCTGTCGCGCCGCGGCTCGAGAAACTTGAAGACGATGTGTGCCGAGGCCAATGTCGCGTGACCGCAGAGATCGACCTCCACGGCCGGCGTGAACCAGCGCAGCGCGTAACCGTCACCGTTCTTCACGAAGAAGGCGGTTTCGGCCAGATTGTTCTCGGCGGCGATGGCCTGCATGGTGGCGTCTGGCAGCCATGAGGTCAGCGGACAAATGGCCGCCGGATTGCCGCCAAACAGCTTGTCCGTAAAAGCATCCACTTGATAGATCGGCACACGCATCGCGCGCTCCGTAGGCCCCCACAGGCGCGCACCGTCTATACCCGGCGAGCCGCTTGAGCAATCGGCCGCCTATTCCTTGCACCACTCGCTGTGCGCCTGCGCCACCAGCGCGTCGGGGTTATCGAAATGTCCAAGCGGGCCCAACTCTTTCTTGCCGGTTGAGTCGTAGAGCCAATACCAGTCGTAACTGCCACCGAAGACAAAATAGCGATGCGCCTCTATGACAATATCATCCTTATGTTCGTCGGAGCAGAAATTGAGTACCAGCAGGTCGTTGGCTGGCATCACGAAATGTAATTTGTGCGTCCGCGTGTCATAGACGTGAAGCGCGGCGGTTGCAGTCCAGGCGGGTGACAGAAAATAGAGACGCCGCCCGTCGGAACTAAACTGTTTGTTGCGGAAAACGCAGAGCTGGTCTTCGGCGTCGCCCTTATGGCCATTGATGAGGGGCTTGTCCTCGGTGCCGTCGGCGTTGACCTGGCGTAGCTGGTCGGGACGGGGCGCATTGGTGCAGAATTGACCCAGGTCGTAACCGCTGCGCGCGCGCCCCTGCCGGGTATAGACTACGTACTTGCCGTCCGGCGACAGTACCGGGTCGACGTCCTGCTCCGATTTGGTGAGCTGGGTCTTGGCGCCGTCGTGTTCGATGAAGATGTTGCCGGTATCGCTGTAGACGTGCAGGTCGGGTGTGGCAGGTGCGGGTTGCGCCAAGGCTGTATAGGGGAGGAGCACGGCGAAGGCCGTCAGGACCGAGCGAAGGCACATCGGGTGCATAACCTGTTCGCGCTAAAGACCGGCGCCGGGACCGGGCCGCAAAGGCAAGATACCATCTTGGCAGGGGCCCGCGCACGCGCCTATTTGGACGCGCCCGCCAATGACCCCGGCAAGCGCCCGAGCGAAAGCACAGGCTCCAAGAGGATAATGGATGAGCAAGCTCAATCTCTCTGTCGCTGTCGGCGACTATGACCGCACGCGTGCGTTGATCGACGGCAGTGTGCAGATCGACGGCGTCGACCCGGTCTATATGACGCTCGTTCCCGAGGAGATTTTCTTCCGCGCCTTTCGCGCCGCCGAATTCGACATCTGCGAATTGTCGATGTCGAGCTACACGGTAAAGACCGCGCAGGGCAATTGTCCGTACACCGCCGTGCCGGCGTTCGTGTCGCGCGCCTTCCGCCACACTTCGATCTATGTGCGTACCGACCGTGTGAAAAAGCCGCAAGACCTCAAGGGCCGCAAAGTCGGCGTGCCGGAATATCAGCTCACCGCCAACGTGTGGGCGCGGGCTTTCCTGGAAGACGATTACGGCGTGAAGCGTTCCGATATTCATTGGATCCGCGGCGGTATCGAGCATGCCGGACGGCCGGAAAAGATCACCGTTAAATTGCCGCCGGGCGTGCGGCTCGACAACGCGCCCGAGGGCAAGACTATTTCCGGCCTGCTGGAGGCGGGCGAGATTGATGGCTTCATCGCGCCGCGGCCGCCGACCTTGGTCGAGCGCGGCCATCCGAATATCGGCTGGCTGTTTCCCGATCCGGTCGCGGTGGCCAAGGACTATTACAAGCGCACCGGCTTCTTCCCGATCATGCACGTGCTCGGCATCCGGCGCACGCTTGCGGAGCAGCATCCGTGGCTGCCGGGTGCGGTGTTCAAAGCGTTCGAGCAGGCGAAAGAGGCGGGGCTCGCCAAACTCTCCGACACGTCCGCGACCAAAGTCACCATGCCGTTCGTCGAGGAGCGCCTGAAGGAAGCGCGCGACCTCATGGGACACGATTTCTGGTCCTATGGCGTCGAGCCGAACCGCAAGGTGATCGACTATTTCCTCGCCCAGCATCACCTCGAAGGCCTGTCCGACCGCCGCGTCACCGTCGACGAATTGTTTCATCCTGCGACATATGAGTCGTTCAAGCTTTAATCTTGTCCTACTCCGCGTGTGGTAGCTTTGGTCCGCGACCGCGATTTATTACAATTTCGTCCGCATCCATAAAACGCTTCGGACCACGCCAGCGGTGGCCGCAAATGTGACTGAGCGGTTTTGGGAGATTGGTGATATTGTGGATGTGCTAGAGGCTTGGGAGACCGCCAACTGAGTACGTTGCTTTATGTCTAATCAAAAACTGTATTATGAGAAGGCTGTAACTGCTGGGATGATAGGCTTTTTCCTTCTCATACTGGCGTTCATCATCGTGGCCGAGTTCTATCCTCTGCGCGCATATATTTCGAAGAGCGTGAGTACGGCCATCTGCTTTATTGTCGGATTCATTCCTCCCTACCTGTACGTTCGATACAGGGACCGTCACCGGGACAAGACGCTGCCTTAATCAAAGTAGCCGTCACCTCCGCGACACCCGCATTGATGCGAACAGTCGTGCCGTGCAATACTGATCGGCGTCGAGATTCCGCACGACGGCGTATCGCCTGACGGGTTATCGAGCGTTCATATTTGGGTGATGAAAAGGGAGGCTTGTCCATGCACGACGTGACGGCAATCAATCGCCAACCGAATGTTGCGATCGACAAGGCTGTGCTTTTTTCGATGCGTAATCTGCCGCTGCTCGAACAGGGGACGACCTACGATCCACTGGCGACGGCCGAGAACCTCTGGGTCAACATCAAGGTCTATGCCAGCGGTGGCGAGAACGCGTTGCACTCCCACGGCGGCGAGGATCATGCCTTCATCGTGCTGCAAGGCAAGGCGACCTTCACCTTCGGCGACGGTTGCACGTCGGTCGTGGGCAAGTATGAAGGCGTGATGATCCCGAAGAACGTGCTTTACAAGTTCGAGGCCGACCAGAGCGAAAATCTCGTTCTGCTGCGCATGGGTGGCGGC
>Ga0181522_10002011_pt1 | contig 11847 bp, 10 predicted proteins | sample PEATcosm2014_Bin_27_FD_121103 | JGI IMG/M metagenome (GOLD analysis project Ga0181522, IMG submission 121103) | Peatland microbial communities from MTU Mesocosm Facility, Houghton, MI, USA - PEATcosm2014_Bin05_10_metaG | ecosystem: Environmental > Terrestrial > Soil > Wetlands > Peat | place...
AGAAAAGAATTAGTCCCGTAGGGACGGCACAAATCTCGAAGGAGAAACGAATGTCATACAGCGACAAGGTAATCGATCACTACAACAATCCGCGCAACGTTGGCTCGATGGACAAGAGCAGCAGTGACGTGGGCACCGGCTTGGTTGGCGCACCGGAATGCGGCGACGTTATGAAGCTGCAGATCAAGGTCAACCGCGACACTAACGTCATCGAGGAAGCCAAGTTCAAAACTTTCGGCTGCGGCTCGGCGATCGCGTCGTCTTCGCTGGCGACCGAGTGGGTCAAAGGCAAGACGGTCGACGAGGCTCTGTCGATCAAGAACATGGACATCGTGAAGGAGCTGTCGCTTCCTCCGGTGAAGATTCACTGTTCCGTGCTGGCGGAGGACGCCATTCGCGCCGCAATCAGCGACTGGAAGAAGAAGCAGGAAAGCGCAAAGCCTGTGGCTGTGGAAGCGCAATAGCTGCGAGCGGGGTCGTTTCAGTCTGTCATCCTGAGCGAAGCGAAGGACCTATGTAGTTGCGGGCGAGTTGCACAGATCCTTCGCTCTGCTCAGGATGACAAGTGCTGCTATAGCTATGACTACTGCAACTGAACAATCCGCGCCCGCGAAAGGCATCGTCGTTACCGATAAGGCGATCGCCAAGATTCGCACTGCTATGGCCAAGGAAGGCATCTCGGCCGAGCAGGGCGGGCTGCGCCTGGGCGTGCAGGGTGGCGGCTGCTCGGGGCTGAGTTACAACATTCGCTTCGATACCCAGCCTCGCGAGCGCGACCGCATTTTTCAGTATGACGACGTGCGCGTGTTCGTCGATCCGAAGTCGTTTATCTATCTGCACGGCATGACTCTGGATTATCAGGAAACGCTGATGCAGCAGGGATTCGTCTTCGTGAATCCCCAGGCCACGAAGTCGTGCGGCTGCGGCACTTCGTTCTCGGCTTGATTCTCTCGGCCTGAAATGTGGCGCGGGTGCGACGCCCGCGAACGCCTGCCACCGAGCGATTCGCCCACAACAGATTGCAGGCTGGGCCTGAAGCGGCAGTTTTGCCGCGGTGTTATCCGGAAGAAGAATAACGCTGATGACCAATTCGTCTTTGACCACGATCTCGGCCAAACCGGCGCCTGAGGAAACTCAGACTTGCTGGTCTTGCGGGACCATGCGGGCGGTGCATTTCTGTGAGGCCTGCGGAAAAGTGCAGCCTCCCGCGCCGGTGGACTATTTCGCGTTCTTCGGCTTGGCGCGAAAGTTGAACATCGACGTGAAAGCGCTGGATAAAGATTTCTACGAACTGAGCCGCAAGTTGCATCCTGATTTGAATGCGCGGGCGGGCAGCGAGGAACAGGAATGGAGCCTGCAGCAAAGTTCGCGGCTCAACGACGCGCACCGTACTCTGAAAGATCCGATCAGGCGCACCGAATATCTCTTGAAACTCGAAGGAGTGGAATTGGAAGAGCAGTCGAAAAGCGCTACCGAACAAGCCCGCGCGAGCGGGCAGGTGAAGAAGCAGATTGTTCCTCCGGATTTGCTGGAAGAGGTTTTTGAACTGAATATGCAGCTGGAAGAGCTGCGCATGCAAAAGAAGATGGGCGAAGACGATCCCGCGCTGATCGAGGAAGTCGGACGCCAGAAGCTCGAACTCGAAGAAAAGCACGACGAACTGCTGCAGGAGTTGCACGGATATTGGAAGGATTGGGATGCGTTGATCGAGCGCGAACGGTCCGCGCAACCGCAAGCGGAGCCGGAACGGCAGCACGCGCTGAACAAGATGGTCGATGTGTTGAACCGGAGGAACTACATCCGGAATTTGGTGAGGGATGTGAGTGAGGCGCTGGAACAGTAGCATTCAGCCTGTAGATTTCCGTGGAACGGGCATTAACTTCGCTTGGCTGAGTGCTGAATGCTGAGTGCTTCAAACAGTCGGAACTAGAGTTTCATGGCAACTGATTACATCGTCGGCATCGACCTGGGCACCACGAATTCTCTCGTGGCGTTCATGCAGGGGGAAAGCCCTGTCGTGATTCCGGGGGAAGATGGGTTGAATCTCGTTCCATCGGTCGTGGCGCTCGATGCGAATAACCAGCCGGTGATCGGCAATGCTGCGCGCAATGCGCTGATTGCGACTCCCGAACGCGCGGTGTATTCGATCAAACGCCTGATGGGGCGCGGGGTTGATGACGTTCAGGAAGAACTGAAGTTCTTCCCGTTCCGCTTAGCCGAAGATCTGCAGCCGGGTGAAGTTTTGCGCATCCGGCTGGGCGATAAGACATTCACTCCTCCCGAAATTTCAGCACTCATTCTGCGCCAGCTCAAGCGCAACGCCGAGCGTTTTTTTGGGGCGTCCGTTACCAAAGCGGTGATCACGGTTCCCGCGTATTTTAACGATGCGCAGCGGCAAGCGACGAAAGACGCCGGCCGCATCGCGGGGCTGGAAGTTTTGCGCCTGGTCAACGAGCCAACTGCCGCATCACTCGCGTACGGTCTCGACCAAAAGCAAAACGGAATTGTGGCGGTCTACGACCTGGGCGGCGGCACGTTCGATATTTCGATTCTCAAGCTGCACGACGGAATTTTCGAAGTGATCTCCACCAACGGCGACACGCACCTTGGCGGGGACGATATCGACAACCTGCTGATTACGATTGCACTGGATGACATTCAGGGCGATCTCGGGATCGATTTGCGGCGCAATGCCGAAGCGGTGCAAGCCATTCGCAAAGCGGTGATCGAAGCCAAGATTGCGCTGTCGTCGCAGCCGTCGGCGAAGCTCGAGGTGGAACTGCCCGGCGGCAAGCATTACCTGCGCGAGATTACTCGCGAGCAGTTTGAACAACTGATTCAGCCGGTCATCGACCGCACTGTCGGCCCGTGCAAGCAGGCGTTGAAAGATGCCGGCCTCAAGCCTGAGCAGATTGATGAAGTGGTTTTGGTCGGCGGATCAACTCGCATCCCCAAAGTTCGCGCGCTCGTCAAAGATTTATTTCATCGTGAACCGCACACCGATTTGAATCCCGATGAAGTTGTCGCGCTAGGTGCGGCGGTGCAAGCCAACATTCTGGGCGGCGGTTCGGTGGCAACCGAGAATATGCTGCTGCTCGACGTTACTCCGTTGTCTCTAGGCATCGAAGTTGCCGGCGGAGTGACCGATAAAATCATTTTGCGCAACTCGACGATTCCGGCTTCGGCGACTCAGTTCTACACCACGCAGGTCGATGGACAGGCCAATGTTGCCATTCACGTTTTGCAGGGCGAACGGGAACTGGCGAAGGACTGCCGGTCGCTGGCGCGATTTGATCTGAAGGGCATTCCTCCGATGGCGGCGGGCATGGCGCGCATTGAAGTGAAGTTTCTCATCGATGCCAACGGCATTCTACATGTTTCCGCGCGCGAGCAGCGGAGCGGTAAGGAAGCCGAAATTCAGGTGCAGCCCAGCTACGGCTTGACCGACGAGCAGGTCGAGGGCATGATTCTGGATTCGTTCGACAGCGCGGAAGAAGATTTCCGGCAGCGGCAGGTGATCGAGGCGCGCAACGAAGCGGAAACTATTTTGACGGCGCTCGAAAAAGCCAAGAAAAACGCAGCCTGGGGCCATCTTACGACTGACGAAAAAAAGAAGATTGCCAAGTTTGAAAAAGGTTTGCGCTCAGTCCAAGAGGAAGATGATTATCAGGCGATTCGCAAAGCGATTGAAGTGTTGAACCAGGGCACGACGCGCCTTGCCGAGCTGATGATGGACAGCGCAGTCTCGACTGTGCTCAAAGGCAAGACCATGGATGAAGCGGATATGGGTGAGGGGCCAACGGCGCCGCATCCCGTGGCTAAGGCGGAGTTTGAATAGAACAGCAGTCAGCAATCAGTATTTAGCCAGTACAGAGTTTGCTGGACAGCAAAGCAGCCAGAGAACGAAAGGGCAGCGGTACGCGAGCCCAAGGGCCAAATGCTAATTGCCAATTGCTAAGTGCCAGTTTTGCGGAGAAACATAATGTCTGAAGAAAAATCGCAAGGTGCAGGAACCGTCACCGAAGAAGCTCCCGGCGAAAACACGGTGCAGCTCACGTTTCTGCCCGAGGGCAAGACCGTGCAGTTCGAGCATGGCAAGTTGCCCTACCAGGACCACGGCAAGGAAGAGTCGATTCTCGACGTGGCTCTGAATTATGGCGTCCCGCTCGACCACGCCTGCGGAGGAAACTGCGCCTGTACGACCTGCCACGTGTGGGTCAAAGAAGGCGCTGAAAATCTTTCGCCGATGGAAGACGATGAAGCTGACCGGCTCGACATGGCGGCCGATTTGCAGTTAAACTCTCGTCTCGGCTGCCAGGTGCAGATCGTCAAGCCGGGGAAGGTAGTCGTGGAAATTCCGGCTTGGAATCGGAATTACATTTCGGAAGAACATCACTGAAAAAGCTTTCAGCACTCAGCCGTCAGCATTCAGCCTTCGCAGGTACGACATGGTCCGCAAGTTTAGGCGCTCTCGGTTGGCTGAATGCTGAGTGCTAAATGCTGAGTGCTAAATGCTGAGTGCTAAATGCTGAGTGCTTTGCAAGGAGCTTGCCATGCCCAAAACCCTCACCTGGGATGACGCCGAAGATATTGGAATCCTGCTCTCGGAGGCCCATCCTGAAGTCGATCCTCTCAGCGTTCGCTTCACCGATCTGCATCGTTACGTGACTGGGCTGCCCGATTTTAAGGGTGATCCGGGGGCATCGAATGAAGGCAAGCTGGAAGCCATCCAGATGGCGTGGCATGAAGAATTCCAGGACCGGACGCAGGGATAATAAAACCAGGGATAAAAAACCAGACAGTTGGGTCAGCAGGAGGCGTCATGAACATCGCTTGCCCGCGCCGCGTTGCCTTAGCTCTCCTGGCGCTTGCCACTCTCGTATCAGGTTTTTCTCCCTTTGCGGCGGCACAATCCTCGACGCTTGTAACGCTCGGAAAAATCCGCGAGGCCTGGGTGCAAGACCTTCATAGCAAGCAGTTCGAACCCATTCTGAAGATGTACGCCGCAGATGCCGTCTTTCTCCAACCCACTGGCGAACGCATTGCCGGCTCGACTGCGCTGCGGGCCTTGTTTCAAAACATAATGGCAACTTTCAATAGCGACCTCACGCTGCACAGCCAGAACCTGGAAGCATCCGGCGATCTGGCATATGACAGCGGTGATTTGTCGGAAAACCTGACCGCCATTGCCACCGGCGCCAAAATGAGTTCCAAAGGCAGCTACATCATCATCTTCAAGCGCCAGAAGGATGGTAATTGGCAAATCGTTCAGCAGGTCTTCACCGGTGCTCCGCCCCCAGGCACATAACATAAACCCGCTTTGCGCGCCGATGGCGCCCCGGCCCTGGTGCGGTCGAAATCCATTTTTTACGTTTTCGTGACAATTCGGACTGCGCTCTCGCCTAATCTGGACCGGAAAATGGTTGGCTGGTGGGGATCCCAAATCCCCGTCGGCTGAAACTCTCTCTCTTCGTCCAACTGCAAAGGGCACGGCTGCACGCCGTGCCCTCTTTTTCTGCAGAGGCGGCGGACGAGGCGTCCGCCGCTCCACGAACTATCCCACAGCCGCCGGAACGGGATCTTCCACGCTGGCCTCGCGCAAAAACTTCGCCGCTTCTTCGGGCGGCGTGGGGTTGATGTAGAATCCCGTGCCCCACTCGAAGCCGGCGGTCTTGGTCAGCTTGGGCATGAACTCCATGTGCCAGTGATAGTGGTCGTTAGTGGGATCCTGCGCCGGCGAGGTGTGAATCACCAGGTTATACGGAGGATTGTCGAGTACGCGGTCGGCTTTGGTCAGCAGTGTTTTTAGCGCCTTGGCGAGGTTCTCGAACATGTGCGAGGAAGAATTCTCGAAGGCCGACTCATGCTGTTTGGGCAGAATCCAGGTTTCGAACGGGAAACGCGGCGCATAAGGAGCAATCGTCAGGAAGTTCTCGTTCTCGGCGACCACGCGGGTCCCGCTCTCGGTTTCCTGACGGATGATGTCGCAGAACACGCAGCGTTCTTTGTAGAGGTAATACTGTTTGGCGCCTTCGAGTTCCTGCGTCACGTTGATCGGCAGGATGGGCAGCGCGATGAGCTGCGAGTGAGCGTGCTCCAGCGAGGCTCCCGCGGCTTCACCGTGGTTCTTAAACAAGAGAATGTACTTGAAGCGGCGGTCTTTCTTCAGGTCGAGAATGCGGTCGCGGAAGGTCCAGAGCACGTCTTCAATGCGCTTGGGCGGCAGCGTGGCCAGGCTGGCGTTGTGATCGGGAGTCTCGATAATCACTTCGTGGGCGCCGATGCCGTTCATGCGGTCGAACATGCCTTCGGCCTGGCGGTTCAGAGTGCCTTCAATGCCGAGGGCTGGGAATTTGTTGGGAACCACGCGAACGGTCCAGCCGGGCGTGTCGCGTTGCGAGACCGGGCCGCCATTGCTGCTGGGGCGGTAGGCCTGAATCTCGGGTGGGGTCTTGCCCTCATTGCCGTAGCAGAAGGGACAGAACCCGCCCTTCAGTTTGACGTTTTCGCGCGCAAAATCAGTGGGACGCTTGGCGCGATCTGTAGAAATAATCACCCAGCGGCCAACAATAGGATCTTTTCTTAGTTCGGGCACTTACATACCTCATTTATTAAGATGGGATGAATCCACCATTTTAAGCCGACAGGGAGGAATTACGAAATATTTCGATCTGCGGCCGGCTCGACTGCGAATAGTATACGCTGACCACATCGAACCGCCACTGGCACGAAGGTGGAAAGCGCCGCAGATACTCCCGGACGACAGCCCTGATCATGGTGCGTTTGTAATGATCGACGGCGGCTTCGCCGGGCTTCACGTCGCGGGAGGTACGGGTTTTAACTTCGACAAAACAAAGGGTGTCGCCGTCCCAGCCTATGAGGTCGATTTCTCCACGGCAGCGCGGCGAGCGGAAGTTGCGCGCGACCATAATGTAGCCGATCCTTCGCAGCTGGAAATAGGCGGCTTCTTCGCCGCGGCGTCCGGTAAGGGAATGGGCCGCGGTTTTCTCGGGTGGAAGCGTGTGCGCGATCAGCCAGTCGAGCAGGCGGAGAATGGCGCGAGTAGATTGGCCGGAAAACAGCCGGCGGGAGAATGTGCGGGTCGAAGGCAAGCAGAGGTCCCAAGCTCAATGTAACGGGACACGTGGCCGCACGAGGCGATTTCCTCAACGATTTTTTAGAAGATGGATGTTTTTGTCCCGATAACGGAAAACCAGTGGCGAGGTTGGGTGATGGCATTCGGCCGGGTCGAGGCCGGTGGTGCCGAGCTTTGCAAAACAGGCAAAGCTGGGGCAGCCACCGGTTAACCGAGAGATCCTTCGCTACGCCTGAAAAACGGCTCCGCTCAGGATGACAAAGTCGTGTAAGGGCCAAACTGCACAACTACCGGAAAAAATCAAAGGCGGGCGTCCTGCCCACCCCTTCGCCAGAAGCGCGAAAGGATGGGCATCCGGTTACTGGTGAACAGCTGTGGCGATTTGGTAGATGTTTGGGTCTGAGACATCCAAGAGGGTGATCATCGAGCGATCTGAGGATACCTCGATGCCATAGGTGAAACTGCAACCTGCGCCACAGGTGAGGGTCGCGGTTCCACTTCCGTCTGCAGCAAGAGAGGTAATGGTGAAGGTATTATCTTTGCTCTTGGGATTTCCGCAACCGGCGGTGTGACTGGTTGTGGCTGCGTTGCTGGCAGAGCCGCTGGAATTAAGGGTGAACGTGACCAGGGTAGAGCCAATGCCGCACGCTCCTTGTCCATAGCTCACGAACTGCCAGTTCCCGGCCAAGTTGGTGGGCACGATCACCGCAGCGGTTGAGTTGTTGACGGCCACGCCGGCGAGAAAATTTCCGGAATCTGACACGTCGACGAAAGCGATGGTGGAACGATCGGGCGACACCTGGATGTCAAAGTCGAACGCACAGCCTGAGCCGCAACCGAGGGTCGCTGTCCCGTAACCATTGGCATTCAAACTGGTAACGGCAAAGGTGTAGCCGATTTCCGATCCGTTGCCGCAGATGGTCGTGTGGTAAACCTCGATGACACCGGAGGTTGTTCCTCCACCGTTCAGCACGAAAACGGCGCCCGTCGTGCCAATACCGCACCCGGTCTGACCATAAAGTGTCAGCTGCCAGGACCCGGTCAAATCCGAAATCGCGATGTTACCCGACGGTGATTGCAGAAGGGCGACACCTTCCATGAAGTTTCCAGGATTTTTAGTGTCGATATCCACAAGATTGAACTTGGAGCGGTCAGGGGACACTTGAATGTCAAAGTTCCAGCCGCAAAACGAGCCGCAACTGAGCCCCGCGCTCCCACTTCCGTCCGTTTTGACGCTGGTGATGGTGAAGGTTTGCCCGCCGAGGGTCGAATTGCCGCAGGCACCGTGCGTGATTAGCGTGCCGGTTCCCGCGCCCGACGAATTGATGGTCATGTCGGCTTCCATGTCCACATAGCCGCAGCCCGTGGTGCCATGAAGCACGATCATCCAGTTGCCAGCCAGGTCCGAGGTGACGATGTTTCCGATGCTGGCGGAGACGGGCAGGCTCAGAAAGGCAGTGGTAACCAGTAATAGCAGGGCAATCTTGTGCTTAAGGTCCATACTTCCCTCCCTTGTGTTGAAGTCGAGCTCATTTCGAGCCAGGCTTTATGGCTCAGGGGAACGACTGAAATTCCTGCGTCACGTATTATACGTGCGGAAAAGAGTGACGAATTGGGTCATCCACGGAGGAATTTTTTGGAGGAGAGGAAAGGCCCGCCCTTCGCCAGGGAAATCCAAAGCCGGGGGCAGCCGCCGTTCCCGAAACGGACATTTTTGCTTTTCGTAACAATCACAAAATAGTTGCGAGACGGCCGCGAAAGTGATTTAAGATTCCGGGGCTTTTGGTCGAGCCTGGCCAGTCGATCAATAACGCAAAACGGAAAGCACAAGGAGATGACATGATTCGAAGGTTAAGTACTTACTTGCCCAGGGTCGTTGTGTTCGTGTTGGCCGTGAATATTCTTGGCATCGCGCAACCGCAGCAGATGCTGACGCGTCATGTTCGCGATGAGGTAGTGAACGGGAAAGCACAGTTGGTCGGGAAACTCCCGGCAACCCAGACCCTGCGCTTCGACATTGTTCTGCCGCTGCGCGATCGCGCCGGGTTGCAAAATTTCCTGCAGGAACTCTACGATCCCTCCAGCCCCTCCTACCACCAGTTCCTAAAACCAAAAGAGTTTACCGCGAGGTTCGGCCCCAGCCAGGAAGATTGGGATGCCCTGGTTGCATTCGCAAAGGCCAGCGGCTTTGAGGTCGTGGGAGGTACCCGCGACAGCAGAGACCTATGGCTCTCTGGCACAGTCGCCAACGTTGAGAAAGCTTTCCACGTGTCTATGGGGGTGTATCAGGATCCCACCGAGGACCGCGAATTCTTTGCGGTTGACCGCGAGCCCACCGTGGACCTTCCCTTCCAGCTCTGGCACGTAACCGGTTTGGATAACGATTCCAGGCCACATCCGCTGTATGTCAAAAAGAGCGACTACGCCAAGGCCCATGGGATCGACCCCGATCAAGTCGTGTCTCATGCCACCACCGGCTCCGGACCTTCGGCGTCCTTTTTGGGTAGCGACATGCGCGCGGCCTATTACGGCGGGACGGCGTTGACCGGCTCCGGCCAGACGATCGGCCTGTTCGAATTTCTGGGGACCGACTTGGCCGATTTGACCACGTACTACAAAAACGTGGGGCAAACCGAACCTTACACTCCCACGCTGATCTCAACGGGCGGGTACAGCACGAGCTGCACCGAGAGCAGCGGATGCGATGACACGGAGCAGACCCTCGACATGACGCAGGCGATGGGCATGGCTCCGGGCTCGGAAATGCTTTACATGTACGTTTGCGGCAACGCCTCGAGTATCAGCGATACCGCCTGCATCAGTGCGATGGTCACAACCACCGACGCTCCACTCTCCAAGCAGATCAGTTGCTCGTGGGGATGGACACCGGCCGACGCCAGCACGCTGGACCCATACTTTGAGCAGATGGCCTCACAAGGGCAGAACTTCTTTGCCGCCTCCGGCGACAGTTCGGCCTGGTCTTCGTCGAATGAGGCCTGGCCGGCGGACGATGCCAACATCGTCTCAGTCGGCGGCACGGACCTGACAACCTCCAGCGCGGGCGGCCCATGGAAATCGGAAACCGCCTGGGCAGACAGCGGCGGCGGCGTTTCTCCGGATGACATTCCGATTCCCTCGTGGCAAACGCCCGTGGATGGCTGCTCCGGTTGTTCGAAGACGTTACGGAACGGCCCCGACGTGGCGGGCAACGCGAACTTTACTTATTACGTTTGCGCCGACCAAACCACGTGTACGGCGAATGAGTACGGTGGAACCAGCTTTGCGGCGCCCATGTGGGCCGGCTACACGGCTCTGGCCAATCAACAGGCCGCAGCCAATGGCAAAACCATCGGCTACATTAACCCGACCCTTTACCCGGCTGCTGAAGGATCCAGCTATAGCACGTACCTGCACGACATCACGAGCGGCAGTTGCGGTACCTACTCGGCAGCTACCGGCTTCGACCTGTGCACCGGATGGGGCAGTCCGAACACCACTGGGATGATCAACCTGCTGGCGCCTTCGTCGACCTCGCCAAGCTTCACGCTTTCGGCTTCGCCGAGCAGCTTGACGATTACTCAAGGAAGCAGCGGCACCAGCACGATCACAGTGACTGATGTTGGCGGATTTACCGGCAGCGTAACGCTGGCCGCGTCGGGATTGCCGAGCGGCGTTACCGCATCGTTCGGTACCAATCCGACGACGTCAACCAGCGTACTGACGCTGACGGCGAGCAGCACTGCGACTACCGGAACGGCAACGGTGACGATTACCGGAACCTCCGGCAGCCTGTCCGCAACCACAACGGTTTCGTTGACGGTCAATTCAACGACCTCGCCAGCGTTCAGCGTGAGCGCCTCGCCCACGTCAGTAACCGTGGCTCAGGGTGCGAGCGGAACCAGCACCATCACGGTAACCAGCACTGGCGGATTCAATTCGGCAACTACGTTGAGCGCGTCGGGCCTGCCATCGGGCGTGACCGCGACGTTCTCCACCAACCCCGTGACTCCACCGGCGAACGGCAGCGCGACCTCAACGCTCACGCTGACTGCTTCCTCGACGGCCACGGTCGGAACGGCGACGGTGACCATCACCGGAACCTCGGGCTCGACCAGTCACACTGCCACGATTACGCTAACGGTGACTGCTTCTTCGACACCTAACTTCACCCTGTCCCTGTCGCCGTCTTCTTTCACCATTGACGACAACGGCAGCGTATCAACGACTCTCACTGTCACCAGCGTGGGTGGATTCCATTCTGCTGTGACGCTGAGCGTGAATGAATTCCCGACTGACGTTTCGGCGACGGCCTCGGCCAACCCCGTAACGCCTCCCAAAAATGGCAGCACCACGGTGACCATAACCTGGAGCGCTTCCAGACGCGCACCCACGGGAACCACAACCATCGAGTTGATCGGAACCTCCGGATCAATCGAGAACGAAATACCCGTCACGATTACCGTGGCGCCTTGAAGAACTGATTAGTCGGTAAAGCGATTGAGCCGGCCCGAAGGGGCCGGCTTTTTTCTTTCGAGAACTGACACGATGGAAAAAAGCCGGCGTCCTTGGGACCAAAGGTTTACCCGTTGTAGAGGTTTTGTATCAGGGCACGACTTCAGTCGTGCCGACAAAGCCGGGAAAAGCAGCTTTAGCCTCTGACAGAAGCGGCCAGAGAGCTTTTAGTCTGCGTCGCCGTGTTGGCGCTCGACTGAGAACATGCTGGCCTGGTCTTTTTCGAACGGATAAACGTG
>Ga0181522_10002012_pt1 | contig 11845 bp, 11 predicted proteins | sample PEATcosm2014_Bin_27_FD_121103 | JGI IMG/M metagenome (GOLD analysis project Ga0181522, IMG submission 121103) | Peatland microbial communities from MTU Mesocosm Facility, Houghton, MI, USA - PEATcosm2014_Bin05_10_metaG | ecosystem: Environmental > Terrestrial > Soil > Wetlands > Peat | place...
CTGGCGTTCGAGATTTTTGAAAACGTGCGCGGCGGCGCGTCCGAGTTTCAGCGCGGTTTCCGCCGTGACAGGTTCGACATTCGCGGTTCCGCGAACGCCGTCGGTTCCGAAGATTTTTTTGGGGGAACTCATGGATTAAAATTCATTCAATGTTTCGGCGGGGCAATCACGCCGACGCGCGGCGGGTCAACGCTGACGAGCGTGACGCGGGGCGGCACGGAAACTTCCACGCGCCATTTCGATTCATGGTTGGTCTCGATGCCGGACAAATCCACGGTCGCGCGGATCTGGTTCGCCTGCAAAATTGCGACGGCGTCGGGCGGGCCGCTGACGGTGACGGACACGGTGGGTTGCACGAGCCGGTAGTCGCTGACATCCGCGCCGGTCGAGACAAGCAGCACCCGCAGGTCGCTGTATGTCACCGTGTCGCCGGGAACTGAAGCGGCGGACGTTCCCGGCTCCTCGTAAATTTTGTGGACGGTCAGCCAGATGATCACCGCCAGGACGACGGAGAAAATCTTCCAGCCAAAATCTTTTGTGAACCAGTCGCGCATTTTGGAAAATTATTTTGGGTCCGCCGGATTTTTCGCCACCGGGCGCGGTTCGTGTCTGGTGATGACCGCCGCGCCGGGATTGTGCCGCTCGCTGAACTGTGCGCGCAGCCATTTCACGAAGCCGTGGGTTTTCGCCGGGCGCAAAATCACCGAGACGAGGAAGGCGCGCAGTTCCTCCAGCGTCACGCCGCGCGTGAGCTGGCCTTTGTGCGCGTAGGAAATCAGGCCGGTCTCCTCGGACACGACGACGATGACGGCGTCGGTCTCCTCGCTTAAGCCGATGGCCGCGCGGTGGCGCGTGCCGAGCGACTTGTTCAAATCGCTGCGCTGCGTCAGCGGAAAAATGCACGCGGCGTAGGCGATGCGGTCGCCCTTCAAGATCACGCCGCCGTCGTGGATGGCGTTGTTCGGAAAAAAAATCGTCTCCAGCATTTCCGGCGTCGCGTCGCAGTCCACCTTGATGCCGGACTCGACGGCTTCCTGCAACTGGATGGATTGCTCGATGGCGATGAGTGCGCCGATTTTCACGTCCGCAAGGCGCTCGCAGGTCTGGATGACGACCTCGATGCTTTCGCGCTGCTCGCTCGCGGTGGCGAAGAGCGGGAGGTTGCCGAGTTCGCCGAGCATCCGGCGCAGTTCCGGCTGGAAAATGATCAAGATCGCGAAGACAAAAAATGTCGAGAATGCGCCGAGCAACAGACGCAACACCTCCAAATGCAAAACGGTCGTCACCAGCGCCAGCGCCAGCAGGACGATGACGAACCCGATGACGACCGGCCAGCCGCGCGTGCCGCGCAGGAAGCGCGACGTGAAATAAATCGCCACCGCGAGGATCAAAATTTCCAGCGCGGCACGCCAGCCGTTCTCAAAGTTCATTTCAGGCCACATTTTTTTTCCGGGACAGGATTGCTTCCGCCATCCGCACCGCCTGGACGGTTTCCGCCACGTCGTGCGCGCGGATGATCTGCACGCCCGCCTCGACCGCCAGAGTCGCGCAGGCGAGCGACGCGGGCAAGCGTTCATTCACGTCCGCGCCGAGCAGTTTTCCGATAAATGATTTGCGCGAGACGCCCAGCAGCAGCGGACGCCGCAACCTGGCAAAGCTCCGCAGGTTCGCGAGCAACTGCAAATTCTGCTCCGGCGACTTGCCGAAACCGATGCCGGGATCCAAAACGACCTGTTCGGGAATGACGCCGATGCGGTTCAATAAATTTCCGAGTTGCTCCTGAAAAAATTCACTGACTTCGCGGATGATGTTGTCTTCGGCAAATTCCGTCCCGCTGGGAAAGGCGTGCATACAAATGTATCCGGCGTGAAAGTCCGAGACGATTTTCCACAAGTCGTCGTTGTCGCGGTCTGCCGAGACGTCGTTGACGATGCTCGCGCCGGCGGCGAGCGCGGCGCGGGCGACGGCGGGCTTGGTCGTGTCAATTGAAATGGGAATTGAGATTTGCGGCGCGAGTTTTTCGATGACGGGGATGACGCGGCGCAATTCCTCGGCTTCATCCACCGGCTCTGCGCCGGGGCGCGTGGATTCGCCGCCGATGTCCAAAATGTCTGCGCCTTGCGCCACGAGTTTGAGCGCGTGGGCGACGGCGGCGTCGGCGTCCAGAAATTTTCCGCCGTCGGAAAAGGAATCGGGCGTGACGTTGACGACGCCCATGACGAGCGCGGGTCGCGGGAAAACAAATTCAAATTGCCGGGCGCGGAAAATCATCTAAAGTCAATTTAATTTGTAGGAGTCAAGGTGACGAGACTCAAATTGAAAAAGTTGGAGACTTCTCATGCCGTCTCCGCCGCCAAAAAAATCGGCGCGGGACCGCGGGTCTGCATTGACATTTGGCGCGTTAGATGAAAAGTTCTCCGCGCGTTCCACGAAGTTAATAGTAGTGCGGCGCGAAACCAACGTGGCGGAAAAAGACGATTACCTTTTGGATTTGCTGGTTGACCTTGGCTTCACCAACGCCGAGCAGGTCGCCCAGGCGCGCGCCGAGTCGGGCGGCGTCGGCGTCGTGGATTTTTTGCTGGCAAACAAAATCATCCGACCGGCAGACGTGACGCAGGCCAAGGCCGCGCAGTTTGGTGCGGAGGTCGTGCAACTCGCCGGCATGAAGATCGAGGACGACGTCATCGCCATCATCCCGCGCCACGTCGCCAAAAAATACCGCGTCATCCCGCTGTTCAAGGCCGACGACAAGGTGGCCGTCGCCATCGCCGACCCGTCCGACCTGAACACGATTGATTCGCTGACGCATTTATTGAACGCCGAGATCGAGCTGCGCGTGGCCTCCGAGCCGGACATCGAGGCGGCGCTGAACAAATATTACGGCGGCGACAAAAAGGCCGCGACGATGGACGACGGCATCTTCAAGGACGTCATCCAGGAACTGACCGAAGCCGACGTGCAGATCGGCAAGGTCGAGGACGACGCCACCGACGTGGACGCCGACGCGCCGCTCATCCGGCTCGTGAACCAGATCATCGTGGACGCCTTCAAACTGCGCGCGTCGGACATCCATCTGGAGCCGCTGGAAAAAAGATTCCGCCTGCGCTACCGCATAGACGGCGTGATGCAGGAAATGAAAGCGCCGCCCAAACGCCTGCAAGCCTCCATCATCGCGCGCCTCAAAATCCAGTCCAACATGGTCATCTCCGAGCACCGCATCCCGCAGGACGGCCGCATCCAGACCAAGGTCGGGACGAAGCTGATTGACCTGCGCGTCTCCTGCCTGCCGACCAACCACGGCGAAAGCATCGTCATGCGTATCCTCGACAAGGAAGGCCTGAAGCTCGGCCTGCCCGAACTCGGATTTTTCACCGACGACCAGCAGACCTTCGAACGCATCATCGCCCTGCCCGACGGAATTTTGCTCGTCACCGGCCCGACCGGTTCCGGCAAAACGACGACACTTTATTCCTGCCTGCACTACATCAACCGCCCCGACAAAAAAATCATCACCGTCGAAGACCCCGTCGAATATATTCTGGCCGGCATCAACCAGGTGCAAGTCAGCGAACAAGTCGGCCTCACCTTCGCCGCCGCGCTGCGCGCAATTCTCCGGCAAGCCCCGAACGTCGTGATGATCGGGGAAATCCGCGATTTGGAAACGGCGTCCATCGCCATCAACGCCTCGCTCACCGGACACCTCGTCTTCTCCACGCTGCACACGAACGACGCGCCCGGCGCCGTCGCGCGCCTCATAGACATCGGCGTGAAACCGTTTCTGGTCGCCTCCTCCACGCGCTGCCTGATGGCGCAGCGGCTTGTCCGCAAAATCTGCAAAAAGTGCGGGCAACCCTACACGCCGACCGAATCCGAGATGCACGCGCTCGGCCTGACGGCGGACAATTTGAAGGGCGCGACGGTGACGAAGGGACGCGGCTGTGCGAACTGCAACAACACCGGCAACCGCGGGCGGTTCGGCGTGTTTGAAATATTCATCATTGACGACGAGGCGCGGAAGTTGATTTATGACCGCGCGCCGACCAGCGTGCTGCGCGCGCGCGCGCGGGAGATGGGCATGAGGACGCTGCGCGAGGACGGCATCCGCAAAATCCTCGCCGGACTGACGACGCCGGAGGAAGTGATCCGCTCCACCGTGGGCGACGAAGAGTAGAAAATGACGAATTGCGAATTTCAAATGACGAATCTAAAAAAAATATTGCGCGGAAAAAATTCGCAATTCGCAATTCGCAATTCGCAATTTTAATTTATGTCATACGCGATGTCAGATTTGTTGCAACTGGTGGTATCGGAAGGTTCGTCCGACTTGCACATCCGCGTCGGCACGGCGCCGACGATCCGCGTCCATGGCATTTTGCACCGGGTGGAAGGCCCGGCGCTCAAGCCGGAGGATTCCGAGGAACTGATGCGCAGCATCACGTCGGAGGAAAACATCCAGCACGTCCGCGAAAACGGCGGGGCGGACTTTGCGTTCGCCTTCGGCGAGGCCGCGCGCTTCCGCGTGAGCGTGTTCAAGGAGAAGGGAAATTTCGCGATGGTGTTGCGGCAGATTCCCAGCAAGATGCTCACGTTCGAGCAGATTGGCATACCCGAATCGGTGCGGGAACTTTTGTTCAAGCCGCGCGGCCTGATTCTCGTGACCGGCCCGACGGGTTCCGGCAAGACCACGACGCTCGCGTCGCTGCTGAACATCGTGAACGAAACACGCGAAGAAGTTCATCTCATCACGATTGAAGACCCGATTGAATATTATCACAAGCACAAGAAGGCGCTGATCACGCAACGCGAAGTCCATGTGGACGTGCCGAATTTCGCCGAGGCGTTGCGCCGCGCGCTGCGGCAGGATCCGGACATGATCCTCGTCGGTGAAATGCGCGACCTGGAAACGATCGAGGCGGCCGTCACCGCCGCCGAGACGGGCCACTTGGTTTTCGGCACGCTGCACACGACGGGCGCGGCCAAGACGATTGACCGTCTGGTGAACGCCTTTCCGCAGAACCAGCAGGAGACCATCCGCATCCAGCTTTCGACCGTGTTGCAGGCGGTGATTTCGCAGATCCTGCTCCCGCGCATTGACAAGCCGGGCCGCGTGGCGGCGTTTGAAATCATGATCAACACGCCGTCCATCGCCGCGCTCATCCGCGACAACAAGACTTTCCGCATCCAGTCCGACATCCAGACCGGCATGAAATACGGCATGGTCACGCTGGATTCATTTTTGATAGACAAATACCTCGCCGGCATGATTGCGCGCGAGGAAGTCATCAACAAATCACAGGATCCGACGACCATCATGGCAAAGTTGCAGGAGCTGGACCTCGCGCAATCCGTGAGCCAGGGCAAGGCCGGCGGCAACCACCCGCCGCAAAATCCGCCAAAATAATTTTCAACCATGCCGGAAGAAATTTCCAACCCGCTGCTGTCGCTCATCCGCGAGCAGGGACTCATTGACGACCTGCAATGCGAGGAGGCCGCCGCCGAGCTCAAGCGCAACAACACGCCCGTGATCCAGATCTTGCAGGACTTCGGCATCATGAAGCTCGACGACATCCTGCACGTCATCGCCGGCTACATCGGCACGGAAATCGTCTCGCTGCGCGACCGGCAGATTCCGCCCGAACTGCTGGCCGTCATCCCGGCAAAGGTCGCGCAGATGTATCGCTGCATCCCCGTCGCGATGAACGGCGACCTTGTGCAGGTCGCGCTGGCGGACCCGCTCGACCCGGCGAAGGCGGATGAAATTCATTTCTCCGCGAAGCGCGACATCCAGATCGTCGTGGCCGACCCCGCCGAGATTGACAAGGCGATTGAGCGGCTTTACGGGATGACCGAGTCGGAAAATTTTTCGGAAATCCTCAAGGAGCTTGGCGCGGACAAGGAAATCGCGCGCGAAGTCACCGCCGCCGGCGAGGACGCCAAGGCCGCCGAGACGCTCGCCAACGAAGTGCCCATCGTGAAGTTCGTCAACCTGGTGCTGCAACAGGCCGTCCAGGACCGCGCAAGCGACATCCACTTCGAGCCGTTCGAGACGGAATTCCGCATCCGCTACCGCGTGGACGGCGCGCTTTACGAAATGGCGCCGCCGCCGAAGCATTTGTCGTTGCCGGTAATTTCGCGCCTGAAAATCATGGCGAACCTGAACATCTCCGAGCGCCGGATGCCGCAGGACGGGCGCATCACGCATAATGTCAATGGCAGGCAGGTGGATTTGCGTATGTCCACCTTGCCCACGCAATTCGGCGAATCGGTGGTGCTGCGCGTGCTGGATCGTTCGTCGGTGAATTTGGAATTGGAATCGCTCGGCCTGCCGAAGATGGTTTATGATTTCGTGTCGGAGGTGATTTTGCGGCCGAATGGAATTTTTGTGGTGACGGGCCCGACGGGTTGCGGCAAGACGACGACGCTGTATTCCTGTTTGCGCCGGGTCAACACAATTGACTCTAAACTTTTAACGGCTGAAGACCCGGTGGAGTTCGACATCGAGGGCATCATGCAGGTGGCGATCAATGACGCGGTGGGCATGACTTTCGGCAAGGCGCTGCGCTCGTTTCTGCGCCAGGACCCGGATATAATCATGGTGGGCGAAATGCGCGATCTGGAGACGGCGCAGATTTCCGTGCAGGCGTCGCTGACGGGGCATCTGGTCTTGAGCACGCTGCACACGAATGATTCGCCGGGCGCGGTGACGCGGTTGGTGGACATGGGCGTGGAGCCGTTTCTGATTTCTTCGACGTTGATGGCGGTGCTGGGCCAGCGGCTGGTGCGGACGGTCTGCAAGAATTGCCGGACGCCGTTTGAGCCGACGGAGGATCAATTGTCGCTGCTCAATCTTACGCCGCATGATCTGGGGGACAAGACGTTTCATTACGGGCGCGGCTGCCAGACTTGCAATGACACGGGTTACAAGGGGCGCAAGGGGATTTTTGAATTGCTGGTCGTCACGGAGCCGGTCCGCGCGCTGATCAATGAGCGCGCGCCGACGGTGGTGGTGCGGCAGAAGGCGGTGGAGCTGGGCATGGTGACCTTGCGCGAAGACGGTTTGCGTGCCATTTTTGAGGGCGACACCACGATTGAGGAAGTTGTAAAATATACGTAGAAAATTACGAATTAAGAATTTCAAATGTCGAATGATGAAAAATTATCGCGCCGGAACAATTCGCAATTTGAAATTCGCAGTTCAATAATTTAATTGTTATGCCCAAATACGATTATGAAGCGCTGGATTCGCGCGGCAACGCGACGAAAGGCTCGATCGAGGTCGCCAGCCAGCAGGAGGCGCTGGTCCGGGTGAAGGAGATGGGGTTGTTCCCCACAAACATCGCGGAGGCGGCGAAGGTGAAGGAAAAATCCCCGGCGAAAAAGGTCAAGGGCAAGGCTCCGGCCAAGGGCGGGAAAAAGGGCGGGGCGATGAACATCCAGATCAACATCCCGGGCCTTAGCGGTCGGGTGAAGCCGAAGGTGTTGACGACGTTCACGCGGCAGCTGGCGACGCTGGTGGATGCGGGGCTGCCGTTGTTGCGCGGGTTGCGCGTGCTGGAAAAACAGGAGCGCAATGCGAACTTGAAAAAAATCCTCGGCGAGCTGGCGTTGTCCATCGAGGGCGGCAGCACTTTTTCGGAGGCGCTGGCGCAGCATCCGAAGGTGTTCAACAAGTTGTTCATCAACATGGTCAAGGCGGGCGAGCTGGGCGGCGTGCTGGAGGTGGTGCTCAAGCGGCTGGCGGAATTTTCCGAAAAGGCGCAGAAGATCAAGGGCAAGGTCAAGGCGGCGATGTTTTATCCGGTGGCGGTGATGGTGGTGGCGACGGGCATTTTGATCCTGCTGATGACGTTCGTGGTGCCGAAATTCAAGGACGTTTTCAAAGACCTGCTGCCCGGCGGCCAGATGCCGGGGTTCACATTGTTGGTGCTTCGCATCAGCGACATCATCAAGAATAATATTTTGGTGACGTTCGGCTGCGTGATCGTGGCGGTGATTATTTTTCTCATCATCATCAACAAGACGAAGGGCGGGCGCTACCTTTGGGACAAGTTCAAGCTCAAGATGCCCGCACTGGGGCCGGTCATCAACAAGGTCGCCATCTCCCGTTTCACGCGCACGCTCGGCACGCTCGTCAGCAGCGGCGTCCCCATCTTGCAGGCGCTGACCATCGTGAAGGAGACCGCCGGCAACGTCATCATCAGCAACGCCATCGTCAAGGTCCACGAAAGCGTCAAGGAAGGCGAGACCATCACCGCGCCGCTGGAAACCTCCGGCGTTTTTCCGCCGATGGTCGTGTCCATGGTGGATGTCGGCGAACAGACTGGCGCGATGCCGGAAATGCTTTTGAAGATTGCCGACAATTACGACGAAGAGGTGGACAACGCCGTCACGGCCATGACTTCACTGCTCGAACCGATCATGATTGTCTTTCTTGCCGTCGTCGTCGGCAGCATCGTGATCGCCATGTTCCTGCCATTGATTAAATTGATCAGCGGCATGAGCGATGAAAATGGCGGCGGCGGCGGAGACTAATTATTCAGGCTGGCCTCGTTTTTTTGCCGGTAAAACCACAAAATTCATTGACAAATATGACGCCCAAGTGTAAATACATTGTAATCACATTGCATGGGCGTATTATTTACAATTAACCCGATATGGAGTTCGATTGGAACAATCCGCCCTTCGATTTGGATGGTTCTTTGAATCAGCGGGAAATTGAAGAGTCTTTTGAAGACCCGTTTGCGATCCGGCTGCTGCCCGACTCGCCGAGGTTCGGCGTGCAGGGGCGGTTTTTCAACCTCGGGATGTCGGCGGGCGGCATCGGGATTTTCAGCGTGTATCGCACCAACGGAAAATCCGTCCGCGTCCTGCACGCCCGCGCGTTCGAGCCGGAAGAAAGATTCTTCTACCAGCGAAAAATGGACCAGACGCTGGGAACGTGACGAGTGACGAGTGACGAGTGACGAGTGGCGAGTGATGAGCAAACTCGAAACAACTTGTCACTCATAACTCATAACTGTTTTGATGCGAACCTTTGCCAATTGGGAAGACGTGCCGCTCTTCGACAGCGAATCCGCCGAGGCGGATTTCTGGCAGGAGAGCCGCCCCGATTTGCGCCTGATGGAATCCGCCGTGGCGGGCAACGCCGAGGCGTCCGAGTCCGTGACCATCACGCTGCGGATTGACCCGCGCATGCTCGCGCGCGTCAAGCGGCTCGCCCGCTCGCGGTTTCTAAATTACCAGAGCATGATCAAGCAGTGGATGAGCGAACGGATGGAACAGGAATTGCGGGAAAAATAAACTGCCATGAAAACTTTTCAAAAAGTCGAAGGTCGAAAGTCGAGGGTTGAGAGCCAGCAAGACGCCGTGATGAAATTTCCCCATCCTCGACCCTCGGCCCTCGACCCTCGACCAGCCTTCACCCTCATCGAACTCCTTGTCGTCATCGCCATCATCGCCATTCTGGCGGCGCTCCTCTTTCCCATCGGCGCCGCCGTGAAGCGGACGGCGTATCTCAACAAGACCAAGGCGGAAATGGCGCAGTTGGAAACCGCCATTGACAGCTACAAGGCGGCCTACAATTTTTATCCGCCGAGCGGAGGAAACAGCCTGGTCAACCCGCTTTACTATGAGCTGATTGGAACGACCATGGGCGGCGGAAGTTATTCAACCCTTGATGGCGGCGCAACCATTGCAACCATCAATGTGCCGGTTGCCTTTGCGGGCGTGACCGGGTTTGTGAACTGCACCAAGCCCGGTGCAGGTGAAGATGTGTTGCCCGCCAAAAGTTTTCTTTCCGGCTTGAAGCCGCAGCAATTGGGAATCGTAACGAATACTGTTTCTACGCCGTTTACCGTAGTCGTTCTCCTCGCCTCGGCTGGCGGGCCGGATCCAGGCTACCAGCCGCTTAATGCTCCCGGCCTGAACCCGTGGTGTTACAATTCTTCCAACCCGACCAATAATCCCGGCGGCTATGATTTGTGGATTTATCTTTCCATCGCCGGAAAAACCAACCTCATCTGCAACTGGAGCAAGCAGGTTCAAACGCTGCCCTGAAAAATCTTATGCGTCCTGAAATAAAAATTGAAAACGCGCCGCGCGGAAATTCCCTCGCCGTGGACTGGCACGACTGCGCGTGGTCGCCGTCCATCACCGTGCAGACGCCGCCGCCGGATTTTCGCCGCGCGACAAAACCATTGCCCGCGCCGCCGTCCTTTCTGCATACTGCGCGCCGCCACCCCGCATATCTCAAGACCATGAAAACCATCCTGCCGCCGTCCCGTCGCCATCGGACGGGCTTCACCCTCGTTGAACTGCTCGTCGTCATCGCCATCATCGGCATCCTCGCGGCGTTGCTGCTGCCGGTGCTGGCGGCGGCCAAGCGCGCCGCGCAGGTGGCCAAGGCCAAAACCGAGGAGGCCTCGCTGGTGCAGGCCGTTGAGGGTTATGATTCCCTTTACGGACGTTTTCCGACCACCCAGACTCCGGGCACAAGTGATTTCACTTACGGCGGCATCGGACATGACAATGGTGGCAACATTTCATGGACTCCTTCGCCGCTCGGCACAATGACCAACGACGAGGTCGTCGCGATTTTGATGGATATGCAGAATTATCCCGGCAGCGGAGCCCAGACCGTGGACTATAAGCACATCAAAAATCCGCAGCAGAGGCAGTTCCTGAACCCGCATATGTCGGGCGACACCAGTTCGCCGGGCGTCGGCACGGATCTGGTTTATCGCGACCCATGGGGCAATCCCTACGTCATCACCATGGATTTGAATTACGACGAGCAATGCGCGGATGCTTTTTATTCTTCGCAAAAAGTGTCCCAGGCAAGCGGCCAGTCTGGTTACAATGGATTGATCAATTCGACTGACGCAAACGGCAACGGAAACAATTTCCAATATCACGGCAAAGTCATGGTCTGGTCCGCCGGGCCGGATGGAAAAATTGACAACGGTTCGGCGGCCAACCTCGGCGTCAACAAGGACAATGTCTTGAGCTGGCAGTAAAAAAGTTTTTTGAAAGTTGTGAAGTTGTGAAAATTGAAAAAAAAGTCGAGGGTCGAGAGCCGAGAGTCGAGATGAAGCGACACGGCGTGCCGGTCTTTGGCTTTCGACCCTCGACCCTCGACCCTCGACACGGCTTCACGCTCATCGAATTGCTGACGGTGATCGTGATCATCGGCATCCTCACGGGGCTGGCGGTTCCGGCGCTGAAGGAACTCGGCAAGTCGAACGCCACCATCAGCGCGACGCGGCAGATGCTCGACGGCGTCGGGCGCGCGCGGCAACTGGCCCTCAGCCACCACACGACCGTCTACATGGTTTTTGTGCCGACGAATTTTTGGCTTCTGCCTTCAGTCCAGCTCAATTCGTCCGCCGTGACTAATTTGTGCGACAAGCAATTAAGCGGCTACACTTTTGTCTCCTATGGCAATGCGGGCGACCAGCCCGGAAGACACGCATGGAATTATCTGGCGACGTGGCAGGATTTGCCGGAAGGCACGTTCATCGCGGCGTGGAAATTTCAGCCGCGCAACCAAACCAACACCATCACCGACGCCGCTTCCGGAAAATCCTATAACATTGCCGGGTTCAGCATCAACGCCATTCCGTTTCCGTATGAAACCAACACCCCGTTCGTCAATCTTCCCAGCATCGCGTTCAATTATCTCGGCCAGTTGACGATCAACGGCACGGATGCGTCATTAATGGACGAATACATACCGCTCGCGCGCGGCAGCGTGGGCTTCGGGTATGATGCGTCAACCAAAACGCCGCAATTGACCGTTGTGAATCCCGGCGATGTCACTGAAGTTCCGCCCGGCAACAGCACCAGC
>Ga0181522_10002014_pt1 | contig 11836 bp, 9 predicted proteins | sample PEATcosm2014_Bin_27_FD_121103 | JGI IMG/M metagenome (GOLD analysis project Ga0181522, IMG submission 121103) | Peatland microbial communities from MTU Mesocosm Facility, Houghton, MI, USA - PEATcosm2014_Bin05_10_metaG | ecosystem: Environmental > Terrestrial > Soil > Wetlands > Peat | place...
CACGCGGGCCATCGCCGACCTCGTGCGTGACGGCAATCAGGTTGCCGTGGTTCACGGCGGCGGCATGCAGCTCACGCGTACGCTCAAGGCGCTGGGTATCAAGAGCGAGTTTATCGATGGCCTCCGCGTCACGGATGCAGAAACGCGCGATATTGCGCTGATGGTCTTCGCGGGCCGCGTGAATAAAGGACTGGTCGCGGCGCTTAGCGCGGCTGGCCAGCCGGCTGTCGGGCTTTCCGGCGGGGATGGGCTGCTCTTCAGGGCGCGCAAAAAGCGCACTGTGCCCGACCTTGGCTATGTCGGCGAAATCGCCGCCAGCGATCCGCGCTGGATAGAAGCCATCTGGCAGTTGAATGGTGTCCCTGTGATTTGCTCCATGGCTCTCGGCTTCGACGGCGAGTACTACAACATCAACGCGGATGAGATGGCCGCAGCCTGTGCCATCGCCTGCCGCGCCGACGCGCTGGTTTTTCTCACAGACGTACCCGGCGTGAAGGGAGCCAACGGCGAAGTATTGCGATGGCTCTCGATCGATCAGATTGCAGAGATGGCGAAGAGCGCGGTCATCTCCGGCGGCATGTTGCCCAAACTGGGTGCTTGCCGTGAGGCTCTGCTGAATGGCGTCAAGCGCGTTCGAATTTTGCCGGCAGAAGCCGCCGGTTCTCTGCCCGATCTGTGCAGTTCTCGAGTGGCACACGGTACCGAAGTGATGGTTGCCTGAGGAGGTTTTGCAACGATGAAGTTCGAAGAAATTCGCGCCGCGGAAGACCGGCTGCTGCTTTCCACCTATGAGCGGAGCCCCATCCTCTTTGTCGGCGGTGAAGGCGTCTACATTGCCGATGAAGCGGGCAACCGCTATCTCGATCTGCTGAGCGGGATCGGCGTCAACGCTCTCGGCTACAACCATCCGGCGATCGTGGATACAATTGCGCGCCAGAGCCGCGCGCTCATCCACACCTCGAACCTCTACTACCACGAGGGTCAGGCGGAGTTGGCGCTGCGCCTGGCGGAGCGCACGGGGCTCGATCGCGTCTTTTTTTGTAACAGTGGCACTGAAGCCTGGGAGGGAGCGCTCAAGCTGGCGCGCGCCTACGCCGGCCTGAGGCGCAGCGAAGGCGCGAAGATTGGCACCAGGTTTCTCGCGCTGGAGCAGAGCTTCCATGGCCGCACCTTCGGCGCCATGTCCACCACTTTCAAGGCAAAGTACCGTGAGCCGTTTGGTCCTGTCGTTCCCGGCGTTGAGTTTGTCCGCTTCAACGACGTCGCCGATCTGCGCGCCAGGTTTTCCAGCGACATGTGCGCGATTCTTGTCGAGGCCATCCAGGGCGAAGGCGGCATTCGGCCGCTTACGCCGGAGTTTTTCGCCGAGGCGCGCGCTTTGGCAAATTCGACCGGCGCCCTGCTCATCGTTGACGAGATTCAGGCCGGCATGGGCCGCACGGGCAAGTGGTGCGGTTATCAGCACTACGGCATCCAACCCGATGTAACGACGTTTGCAAAACCGCTGGCTGGTGGGCTTCCTCTGGGAGCGGTGATGTGCACCGAAGAAGTAGCTCGCGTGATGCACGCCGGGATGCACGGGACGACATTCGGCGGCGGGCCGCTGGCTTGCGCCGTCGGCGTCGCCGTCATCGACACCATCGAAAAGGACGGGCTGCTTGCGCATGCAACAAAAGTTGGTAGTTACTTCCAAGATTCCTTGCGTTCGCTCGCCAAAAAACATGAGACCATCGTCGATGTGCGCGGAAAAGGCCTGATGCTTGCCGCAGAGCTCGATTCGGCCGATCTGGCCAAGCTGACTGTTGCGGAGATGCTCAAGCGCCGCATTCTCATTAACTGCACCAGCGACACTGTCTTGCGCTTCCTGCCGCCTTACATTCTGGAGCCGGCGCAGGTTGACACGGCCATTGCCGCACTGGACGAAATTTTCACCGTGCACGCTGCTGCGCATTCCGCAGCGCCGCCCACAAGAGGACATCATCATGGCTAGCAGAGCAACCGTGGAACGCAAATCGCCTAACGTGCCGGTCGAGGGGGATCCCGATATTCTTGCTGCGGCAGCGCGAATGGCCGGTGAGGATCTGTGCTCCATCGCAGATCTTTCCAGTAGCGAGGTTCGCGCAATCCTTAAGCTCGGTCACGACGTCAAACACAATCCGCGCGAATACCGCAATGCTCTCGATGCCAAACAGATGGTGCTGATGTTCGAGAAGGCCAGCCTGCGCACGCGGCTCTCCTTCGAAGCCGGTATCAACACCATGGGTGGCAACGCGATCTTCGTCGATCAAACCAATCAGCCGCTGGGCGAGCGCGAAACCATCGCCGATGTGGCAAAGAACCTTGAGCGCTGGGTCGACGTGATCGTGCTGCGCACGTACGCGCACGACACCATCACTGAAATGGCCGCCAACTCGCGCGTCCCAATCATCAACGCACTCTCCGATGTCGAGCATCCCTGCCAGGCGCTGGCCGACTTCATGACACTTGAGGAACACTTCGGTACGGCCGTGGGATTGAACTTCACCTATGTGGGCGACGGGAACAATGTGTGTCACTCGCTGATGCTGACGGGAGTACAACTAGGCGCCAACGTCACGGTGGCGACTCCGCGCGTTTACGCACCGAAGCCCGAAGTTGTTGCTCTTGCGCGCGATCTTGCCCAGGCAAATCACTGCGAGCTTCGCCTCCTGCAGAATCCGCAGGCTGCTGTCGAGGGCGCTGACGCTGTGTATACCGACGTTTGCGTGAGCATGGGCTTTGAACACGAGTCCACCAAGCGTGCGCCCATCTTCAGGCCGTTCCAGGTGAACGAAGCGCTGATGCGGAAAGCTTCGCCGAATGCGGTGTTCATGCATTGCCTGCCCGCGCGGCGCAATGAAGAAGTCACGGACGCAGTCATCGACGGCCCGCAGTCCATCGTCTTCGATCAGGCTGAGAACCGCCTGCACGCACAAAAGGCGTTGCTGATGCTGCTTCTCGGCGGCCTCGCCAATACTCCGAGCTTCCGGAAGACTGTGACCGGCGGCCATTGAACGGCGGCTATTGGTCAGCGGAATGGCTCGTTTGCTGAGCTTGCTAGTATGCGCAGCGTTGCGCAAAGAAAGTGAGTCCTGAAGTGAAGATGTGGTCCGGCCGATTCCGCGAGCCTCTCGATGCGGAATTCGAAGCATGGCAACGTTCGATTGTTTTTGACTGGCAGCTTCTCGACCAGGAGGTAGCCGCCAGCAAGGCGCACGCGTCCGCTTTGAACGCAGCTGGAATTCTTACAAAGGGCGAAACAGCGGAGCTGCGGGCGGCACTGGATGCGATCGCCGCCGAATACTCGACCGACGCGGGCAAAGCCTTGGTCCGCGATGACGCCGCCGCCGAAGACATTCATCATTTCGTCGAGCTGAGACTCATCGAGCGGGTCGGCTCGCTTGGGCGCAAGCTCCACACTGGCCGCAGCCGCAATGAACAGATTGCAACCAACCTCCGTCTATATGTGCGCAACCAGATTGATCTCGCCGTCGAGGGGCTTGCCGCGTGGGCCAATGCGTTGCTCGAACAGGCGCACAGTGCCGGCGATGCCGTCATGCCCAGCTACACACACTTGCAACGCGCCGAGCCTGTTCTTGTTGCACATTGGCTGCTGGCCTACGTGGAGATGGCTCTCCGCGATGCGGCGCGCCTGCGCGATTGTTCCGCTCGGCTTAACTACTGCCCGCTTGGATCAGGCGCCGTTGCCGGAGCAACGCTCGCTCTCGATCGCACGATTGCCGCGCGGGAGTTGGGCTTTACGGCTCCGACTGCAAATTCTCTGGATGCGACAAGCGATCGCGACTTCGTTTTGGAATACTTGCAGGCGCTCACGTTTGTCGGCCTGCACCTCAGCCGCTTTGCCGAAGAGATCACGCTCTTTGCGACCGCCGAGTTTGGATTTGTTCAACTGCCTGAGGCATTTTCGACGGGCTCGAGCGCCATGCCGCAGAAGAAGAATCCCGATCTGACCGAGCTGATTCGCGCCAAGGTGGGACGCATTAATGGCGCGGCACAGACGGTGGCCATGCAGCTCAAAGGCCTGCCTTTGGCCTACAATAAAGACTTGCAGGAAACGCAGGAGCCGGCCTTCGCAGTCAGCTTCCTGCCGCAAATGCTCAAGCTCGTGGCGCGCTTCACAGCCGCCATCCAATTCAATCGCGAGAAGATGAACGAAGCAGCTCAATCCGGTTTTCTGAACGCCATGGCAGCGGCCACTTACCTCACCGGCAAGGGTGTTCCCTTCCGCACGGCACACGAGATGGTCGGCCATGCGGTGCGTTTCGCCCTTGAAAAGGGCGTCGAGCTCGACCAGCTCACTCTGGCCGAGCTCCGCGAGTTCGGCAAAGAGTTCGGCGAAGATTTCTACGCGGCAATTTCACTTGACGCGACCCTCGATTGCCATGACGTAATCGGAGGAACGGCGCGCGATCGCGTGCGCAATGCGCTGGCTGCCGCATCGGAACGCGTGGCGGCGCTTGCGAAACCCAGCATTACGGAGGCGATTCATGCTGGTGCGTAAGGCCCTCCTTCAAGACGCCTCCAACGTCTACGATCTTGTGAACTCTCTCTCCAGCGACGGAACGCTGCTCAAGCGCCCGTTCGCGGAGATCTGCGAGAACATTCGCGACTTCACCATTGCCGAGTCGGACGGCGGCGCGTTTCTCGGCTGCGGAGCGCTCCATCTTTACGGCCCGCATCTCTGCGAGGTTCGCTCCATTGTGGTGAAGCCCGAAGCCAAGGGCCAGGGCGCCGGCGGCCGCGTGCTGAAGGCGCTGATTGAAGAAGCCGAGACACACGGCATTCAATCGGTCTGCCTCTTCACCCGCATCCCTGACTTCTTTTTCAAGTACGGCTTCCGCACGGTCGAAGACAAGTCTGAGCTGCCCGACAAGATCTTCAAGGACTGCCAAACCTGCCCGCGCCTGCACCGCTGCGATGAGGTCGCGATGGTGCGCGGACGCATTCCGCGCATGTCGATTCTTGGGCCGCGCCATGAGGCACAGGAGCTGGTTCGCCTCTCGGGGTGACGCGCCGAATTCATGGGCGGCGGCTGCTTTGGTGCACTGCCTTGCCGAACGCTTTCCAGACCTGCCAATTTCCCGGGTAATCCTTGAGCATCCGCTCGGGGTGGAATTGAAGCCCGACCACAAAATCTGCCTTGGGGTCGTAGAATCCCTCAATCAATCCGTCTTCAGAGTTCGCCATGGGCCGAAAGCGACGGGCCAATTTGCGCACGCCCTGATGATGATAGCTGTTGACCTGCAGCGTGGACCGTCTGTACCAGCGCTCCAGCGGAGACTTGTCAATGAGCTTGACCGCGTGCCGATACGTGTCGTAGCGATCGCGATTGAGCTCAATATGCTTGAGGCGCGAACCTTTTTCCTTTTGTACGTCGCCGAACAGCGTGCCACCACAAACCACGTTAAGTAGGTGGGATCCCCGGCAAATTCCAAGAATCGGAAGGCGCTGGCGCAAAGCGTGGCGAAGAAGCCGAATTTCGATCTCGTCCTTCAACGGACTGGTTTCTTCGAGATAAGTGAAATTGGCTTTTTGAGCTTTGTACCTCCCAGGCTCGACATCGTCTCCTTCCACCAGCAGCAGACCGTTCATTCCCTCCATGTACTGCGGCAAACAAGCAAGGATGCCCTCGGCCATAGGAACCATCACGGGAAGAATTTTGAGCCGCATGAGGAGTTCGAAGTGAATCTCGCCAAGGAAGTCGACTGGGCGATTCTTGCGCATCATGCGCCGCGTAACGACGAGAACTTTGGGCCGGTTCATGATTCTCCTCAAGACAGGAATCCTGGATCAGGGATCAAGGAACGAGCGCGCACATTAGGGGGCCAGCGCCCGCAGCGCATCGACCAGCCGGGAATCTTTGTCACGCCCCTGCGAAGCGACGCGAATGTGAAAACGATCCATGCCGATTTTGTTGGAGCAATCGCGCACATACATTAAATGCTCGGTGAGCAAGCGCGCCTGGACCTCGGCTGCCGTCAGCCCGCTCGTGACCTTGCATAACACGAAATTGGCGCCCGTCGGATAGGGTTCGATGCCGGGTGTCGACTTGAGAGCTTCATAGAGCCAGCGAACATCGCCGATCAGGCGCTTTCGTGCCTCCTGATAATCCGCATCGGTAGAGGGCAGCAGCGACAGAAAGTAATGTGCCACGCTATTCAGGTTCCAAGTGGGGATGAACCGGCGCAGGCGATTCAGAAGGTACAAATTGCCGGAATAACAATACCCGATGCGTAGCCCCGGCACTCCGCAATGCTTGCTCACACTGCGCACAATCAGAAGATTTGAGAACTGGTCTGCAATCGGCAGAAGACTGGGCACGGACTCGCCGGCGAAATCGATGAACGACTCGTCGATGAGAACAAGCTCCAGGTCCTTCGTCTGCTCGAGAAAATCGACCATCTCCTCGCGGGAGAATAGCTGGCCGGTCGGGTTTCCGGGGTTGATGACCAACAGCGCCCTAAGGTTGCGGCTCCTCACCCAGGCGAGATAGTCGGCAAGGCGAAGCTGGTAGTGCTGTTCCGGATCGAGGGCATAGAGTTCCGCGTCACGATAGTCGCGCAACTTCTCGATGTATTCGCCGAAGGTTGGCACCGGCACTCCGATGCGGTCAATTAACAGCGTGTTGATGAGTACAATCAGTTCCGTTGCGCCGTTGCCGATAATCAGGTTCTCAGGGTTGACGTGGAGGACCGCGGCCAGGTTCTTCTGGCTTGTAAGCGGATTGTTCGAAGGATAGGACTTGATGAGATTGGGAAGATTCTCCTGCATCCCGCGCATCATGGCCGCGGTCGGGTAATAGGGACTTGCGATGAAGCAGAAATCGATGATCTCCTTCGCCTTTTCGTATCCCACAAGCTCTGCGAGGGATGGGGAGTGGGAGGTCTCGTAGAAGAGATGCCTGCGTATTTCGGGTTCGGATTTCATCGATCCTGCAGTCTTTGTCACGTCGTTTTCCTTGCCCATAAATAGGCCAAATGCCTCTGGAAGCTTAGCACTCCCGCGGTCACCGGCGCATCCATGGCCCGCGGAGTCCCAAGGCTCAAAATTTAGCTCCGCAATGGATTTGACTTTACTCGAGTTCCAGCATCACCATCGCTCCAGATATGATGGGAAATCGTATGGCTCATACTCCGATTGGCCTTGACCCCGGCAAATGGGTCGTTGCGGCAATGTTGTTCGCCTCTACTGCTCTGGTTTCAGGGCAGGCACAGATTTCTCCGCGAGACCAACTGGTTTTTACGCCCTATCATCAAACCGGAATCTACGATATCGGCGAAAAGGCCGGCTGGACGGTGACGCGCACTGCAGATACCACTTGTCTGCACTATTCCTACACGGTCAAAGAGAACAACTTTCTCCTTGTGAAGAGTGGAGATCTGGATCTTACCTCGGGAACGGCGACGATCGAAGTTCAGCTCAACGAGCCCGCGATGATTCTCGTCAATATCAATGCAGAATGTGCGTTGCCTCCCTCCGCTGCCGCTGATGTTGCCCGCGAAGACAAGCCCACGGAGATTCTAAAGCCGACTTTGCTGGGCGCTGCAATCGCGCCGCAACTGCTGAAGCCTTCAGAGGAAACACCGAGCGACTTCGACGCATTCTGGAAGGCCAATCTCGAGAAGCTGGCCAAGATCCCCATCAATCCTCAACTGACTCCGATGACGACCGAGAAGCCCGGCATCGAGATGTATACAGTCAAACTTAATAGCGTGGATTCGCATGTTCAGGGATATCTGGCCAAGCCTTCCAGGCCGGGCAAATATCCTGCGATGATCCTGTATCAATATGCGGGGGTATACAAGCTGAATCCAGATAACGCCGCACATTACGCTCAGCAGGGCTGGCTCACCTTCAATGTTGATTCTCATGACATGCTGCCCAGCGACGATTCGGGCGCGTCCAAAGACTATGCATCGATCAACAATGACGACCGGGATAAGAGTTATTTCCTCGATATGTTTCTCCGCGACACGCGCGCCGTTGATTTCATCGCCAGTTTGCCGGAGTGGGATGGGAAAAACATCGCGCTGACGGGAAGCAGCATGGGCGGTTGGCAGAGCCTTGTCACGGCTGGGCTCAACCCTTCGCGCATTACCGCCATTGCCGTCAATGTTCCCGCCGGCGCGGACATGAATGGCTCGCTGCACGGTCGTAAGACCGGCTATCCGAACTGGAAGATGGATGATGCAAACGTCGTAAAGACTTCACCATATTTCGATCCGGTGAACTTTGCGCCCCGCATTAAAGCTGCGACGCTTGTGGCGATGGGATTCATCGATACCACCTCTCCGCCGGCCGGAGTCTGGTCACTCTACAATCAAATCACCGCGCCCAAGGCGGTGGTTCCGCTTGTCAACGCGGGGCATGACAACTTCTCGCCTCCCGAGAAGTTTCTTCCCTATCAACAGCGCGCAACCGAGATGTTCAATCAAATTCTCGAAGGGCAACCGATTTCCTTCGAGTAGGCGGCCGCTTCATCGTGGAGGACTTGATTGCGAGAAGCGCATATCTTCCATGCTCGTTGATTCTTGTTACAGCTCCATCGAGCGGGCACGGGCCAGTTCCACGATTTTTTCAATCATGTCAATGTACGAGTAGCCGGCCTTTTTTGCGGCCATGGCGAATTCGGCGGCGCTGGCGAGCCACGGATTTGGATTCGCTTCGATTACGTACACGACGCCCTTCTTGGTCAAACGCATGTCGATGCGGCCGTAGTCGCGCAGCTTGAGGGCGCGATAGGCGGCGAGTGCGGTGTCCTGAAGTTTTTCAGTGGTCTCGTCGTCGAGGTCTTCGGCCGGCGCTGATTTAGTAACTTTATAGGCCTCGGTGTCGTGATCGAACTTCACATCCTGGCAAGCGATCCTCGGGGTTCCCTTGGGCAGCTTGGAAAGATCGAGCTCAATTAGCGGGAGCACCTCAGCGTTATCGTTGCCAAGAATTGCGGCGTAGATTTCGCGGCCTTCGATGTACTCCTCAATGAGCGCCGGACTGTCGAATTCCTCGTGGATGTAGTGGATGCGTTCCATTAGCTCTTTCACGCTGTTGACGAAGGAGCCCGAGTCGATGCCGGCGGAGCCGTCTTCAGAAACTGGCTTCACGATGAGCGGAAACTCGATATCGTGCGAGTGATCGGTGCGGCCCTTATACGAGGTGGCGAAGTACGGAGTCTTGATCTTGTGAAAGTCGAAGATTTTCTTTGCGAGCGACTTGTCCTGCGCGAGATAGAGAGCCTGCGGGCCGCCGCCTGTGTACGGAATTTGCAGCAGTTCCAGATAGGCGGCAATGTCCTTATCCATCGTGTCGTGGCCGGCGTACGATTCTGTGATGTTGAAGATGAGATCCGCGCCACACCTGGCGAGCGCAAGCAGCGATTGATTCTTGCCGTCGAGGACGTGATAGGAGGGTTCGTGTCCAAGCTTCGTCAACGCCTCAAAGATCTCTTCGCGATCGTGCAAGGGATCTTTTTTCTTCTTCGAACGCTTCCCATTTTTGCCGCGCTGCGCCTTCACCGGCTCCGGCTCCGGCTCTGGCGGGCCATCCTCCCACACGTCGTGCAAGATCGTTACTTTGAGATTTGCCATGACCATGATGCCTCTACGTCTTTTCGGTCTTGCTCCTGGCTACCGCCAGCCTCTGATGTCAAGCGCAATCAGGGCGAAATAAACTTGCCCCGATTGATGTAGTTCATCGCCAACGCGGTCGCGTACACAGTGACTTCAGTCAATGACTCCCGTTCGCATTTCATATCAGCGCGCAGGCCCAGCTCATTGATTTTTGCCTCGATGGCTTCAACTAACTTCTTAACCAGTGGGCGTTGAACGCCGGTCCAATAATTCACCTTGTCGACAAGCACCTTTCGGTTCTCGCGAAGAAGATCCACCGCCGGGCGAACATTTTTTCTGCGGCGTCTGGATACTTTGAAGATGTCCCGCAGATCGGTTTCGAGGGGGAGCTCAACCAGGGTAAGCTGCTGTTCGAGCGCACGCTGATAGAACTCGCCGACCGTGACTGCCATTTCATCCACGGTGATGTCGGTATCGCCGTGCGCAACCACCGGATCTGCATCGCCGAACTTGCGGCCAATGCGATCCATATAGAGCAGCTTCTTCATCGCGCCCCAGCCCTTGTAGCGCTTACGCCAGTTGGAGCGTGGTGTGAGCCATACCGCGAATGTCTCTGCGAAGTCTTCGTCGGGATGCTTCTGCGCGTACCAGCCCTCCATGTGGCGCACAAATTGGCGCGAGAACGGAACCGGCTTGTAGTTTTCGCGGTAGGCCCGGCGAAACGGTCCGAAGAGGTCGCGCCACGTTTGCGTTTTATAGAGCGCATAGGCGTAGTTGAACGCGTGACCGGCTTCGTGGCGCATGTACATCATGATTTGCTGCGTGTCTTCAATGTCATTCATCTCCGATTCGAGGCGCTGCAGTTTCGGATCGGCGAGGTAGAACGGGATTCCGATCACAGGTTCCATGTTCGGGCAGCCCCACTCATCAGTGAGGTAGCACCTGGGCCGAAACCGGGTGAGTCCCTTTGCGTCCAGCTCTTTGTAGAGTTGCAGGACAAAGCGTTCAAGGGGAGAGCCCTCCAGCTTCAGACCGAGTTGCTGAATCGGCTTGGAGAGGATCTCCTGAACCTCAGCCGGTGCTTTCTCGAAATTGGCCACAGATAGCCGAAGGGTAGCACAGGGGAGAGGGCGTTCAACTGAAGCTACAACTTCGGAGTTAGTAGCAATTGGGATTCGTCGCGACGAGATGGGAGCCCACGTTCTTAGCGCGTTTCTATGAGAGCGAAAGAAAAACGCTTATCGCGAATTGTCACCGGTATGGTGAGACTGTTAGAAGAATGTGGCTGGCGACCGCCTTTCCGTTTTTCATCGCTGGAATGAACTTCCAACGACCGGAGGCTTTTATCAAAACGTCGCCGATCGGCCCCTCGTCAGCCTTGTTAATTATTTTTGCAGAAGCTACTTTTCCAGCGACATCAAGAATCAAATCGACGAGCACTCCTCCGGGCGGAAAGGGATGCTCAGCGTCTGGCGGGGGTGGCGTGTCAAGAAGGATTTGAATCGGCACGTTGACATTTCCAAGAGGAGAAGCAACCGCCTTCGAAGGCCCCTGCTGCATGGAGCCCACCTGCCTTCCTGAGAGATCGTAACTCTTGAACTGCGTTGCCAGATCGTAGATTTGCGTGCGCCATTTGTGGACAGGAGCCGGAGAGAGATCAGCATCAATCTCGCTGCGGATGCCGCCGGCTCGCGCGCTCTCAATCGCTTTCTGAATCCGTTCGAAGTCGGATGTCGGCCACAGGTCGGCGAGTGTGCGCCATGCGTCTTTTTCGCGCCCGCTGTAGAGGTAAGCCCACACCATTTCGAGCACTTTGATCTTCGTGCTCGTCAGATCGAGCAGATCGCGCAACTCTTCTGGGGGAATAACGGACAATCGCCCGTCGCAGTTCTTGAATTTACTCAACAGACCTGAGTTAAGTTGAGTCCGGAGCCTGGCGATTTGCTCGTCGTAATACGGTTGAAACTGCGAACTCACATCAACCAGGTGCTGATTCTCAAACCGCAACACAAGGGTTGGGAGAAATTCGAATTCTGACAGGGGAATGTCGTCGAAGCGGTTTAGAGCGACGGCATCCCTTGTCCAGATCTCGACGCGACCATCCATATCCGTGTCGGCTGCGCGGTACCAATCTCCTTTTGTCAGCTTTCGAAGCAGCCGCGGCGGTCCGCTCAGCGAGTACACCTCGTATGTCGTCCCCACATCCGACGCGGCTTGTTCAATCTGAAAAG
>Ga0181522_10002016_pt1 | contig 11834 bp, 13 predicted proteins | sample PEATcosm2014_Bin_27_FD_121103 | JGI IMG/M metagenome (GOLD analysis project Ga0181522, IMG submission 121103) | Peatland microbial communities from MTU Mesocosm Facility, Houghton, MI, USA - PEATcosm2014_Bin05_10_metaG | ecosystem: Environmental > Terrestrial > Soil > Wetlands > Peat | place...
CCGTGCCGCGCGGCATGGAACGCCTGCGCATCACGCCGTCGCCCTATCACGACGACGTGCTGATCGACGCCCTGGCCGAAGCGCTGGTCGATGTCTGGGACCGGCTCGACCTGCCGACCCGCAGGCAAGTGCTGGCGGCGGAATAGGCTCTATTATTTGAGCCGGCGCGCGTGGCGGTGCGCCAATAGCGGCATGAACAGCGACACCAGGAAGATGCGCACCAGATGGTGCGCGCCGACATAGACCGGGTCGAGATTGAGCGCGAGCGCCAGCAGCATCATGGCGTCGACCGCGCCGGGCGCGTAAGCGATCATCACCTCGGCAATCGGCAGGTGCAGCACGCCGACCAGCATGACCGCGAACACCGCGGCCACCGCCACCGCGACGGCGAACGAGCCGACCGCGGCGCCGATGAAGTTTGCTACCAGGCGCAACGGCGTGTTGGCGAACCGCGAGCCGGTCACGGCGCCGAACGCGATCATCACCGAATTGACCACCCACCACGGCATCACCACGTGAATGAACCCGCTGCCGTGCAGCGCCGCCGAGGTTAGCATGGCGCCGAACATCAGGCCGCCCGGAAAGCCGACGCGGAAGGCGGCGATCGAGGCGGCGGTCGAGGCCGCAATCAGGATCGATAGCTCGCCGAGCAGCGCGGGATCGAACGGGCCGCCGACGCTGCGGGTGGCGTGCCCGACCAGGCCGAACAACGATAGCCCCGCCGGCAGACCGACCGCGATGATCACCACGCGCGTGGTCTGCACGATGGCGATGGCGCGGATGTCGGCGTCGAGTTCGGTGGCGATCCCCATCACCTGCGACAGGCCGCCGGGCGCCGCGGCAAGATAGGCGGTGACGGTGTCGCAGCTGTGCACCACGCGCAGATATTGCGCGCCGGCGACGCTGATACAGACCATCGCCACGATCAGCGCGGCGACGCTGAGCGGATAGGCGGTGATGCCGTTGAGCGTCGACGGCGTCACCACGGCGCCGAGTGAAATGCCAATCAGCACTAGAAGCACGCGCACCAGCGGCGACGGCATCAGCATCGGCCGTCCAGCCAGCGCGGCGGCGGCGACCGCGAGAATGGAGCCCGACAGATAGCCGGCCGGCACGCCCAGGAGGCCGAGCGTCAGGCCGCCGCCAGCGGCAAAGACCAGGGTTTCCGCGAGCTGGCGGGCAAGCGCGATTCGGTCAATAGCGGGCGGCAAGGACAAAGGTTGGCGACTTTCGCGGAACCCGCCGGCGCGGGCCCGTTGGAGCCGATGAATGGCGCGCGCGCGCGCTGACGTCAAATGGCATGTTTTGGGCCAATCTCAAGACCTATCTAAGACGGCCTCAGCGGGGTAAAATCCGTGCCGAAGCTGGGACTTAACTCGATTTGGAGTGTGCATGCTGCAAGGCTGGGTCGTCATCGCGGTTGCGCTTGGCTACATCGGCCTGCTGTTCCTGGTGGCGAGCTACGGGGACCGCAGCCGCAAGCTCAGCGGCGGCACCGGCCGCGGCGGCCGCGCCCGGCTGCTGATCTATCCGCTGTCGCTGGCGATCTATTGCACGTCATGGACCTTCTTCGGCTCAGTCGGCTCGGCGTCGCGCACCGGCTACGAATTTCTGACGATCTATATCGGCCCGGTGCTGATGATCGGCCTGTTCTCGCCGCTGCTGGTGCGGATCGTGCGGCTCGCCAAGGCGCAGAACATCACCTCGATCGCCGACTTCATCGCCGCGCGCTACGGCAAGGGCCAGGCGGTCGCGGCGACCGTCGCGCTGATCGCGATCGTCGGCACGGTTCCCTACATCGCGCTGCAGCTCAAGGCCGTGTCGGCCTCGCTCGAGACCATCCTCGCGCACATCACGCCGGTCGCCGGCATCACCGGGCCGCTGCTCGGCGACATCGCGCTGTTCGTGGCGATGTCGATGGCGACCTTCGCGGTGCTGTTCGGCACCCGTCACATCGACGCCACCGAACACCAGGACGGCCTGATGCTGGCGGTCGCGACCGAGTCGATCGTCAAGCTATTCGCCTTTCTGGCGGTCGGCATTTTCGTGACGTTCTGGATGTTCGGCGGGCCCAGCGCGCTGTATGAGGCCGCGGCGCAGCACACCCTGACCGCCGGCCTGTTCACGCGCGAGCCGCCGCTCAGCACCCTGTTTGCCACCACGCTGCTGTCATTCGTGGCGATCATTCTGCTGCCGCGGCAATTCCATGTCGCGGTGGTCGAGAACAACAACGAGCGCGAGATCAAGCGCGCTACCTGGCTGTTTCCGCTTTATCTGGTGGCGATCAATCTCTTCGTCGTGCCGATTGCGCTGGCCGGCCTGCTGACCTTCCCGACCGGCAAGATCGACAGCGACATGTTCGTGCTGGCGCTGCCGCTGCAAGCCGGCTCCAACTCGCTCACCATTGCCGCTTTCGTCGGCGGCCTGTCGGCAGCCACCGCCATGGTGATCGTAGAGTCAGTGGCGCTGTCGATCATGGTGTCGAACGACCTGATCATGCCGCTGGTGCTGCAGCGGCGCGGCGCGCTGATCAGCGGCCGCGGTAATGTCGGATCGCTGCTGCTGACGGTGCGGCGGCTGGCGATCTTCGGCATCTTGCTCCTGGCCTATCTTTATTACCGCACCGCCGGCGACGCGCAGCTGGCCTCGATCGGCCTGCTGTCATTCGCGGCGGTCGCGCAACTGGCGCCGGCGTTTTTCGGCGGACTGATCTGGCGGCGCGCCACCGCCGGCGGCGCCATCGCTGGCATGACCGCGGGTATCCTGGTGTGGGCCTATACGCTGCTGCTGCCGAGCTTTGCCGACATCGGCATCGTCAGCCAATACATCCTGATCGACGGCCCCTGGCATATCGCCGCGCTGCGGCCGCAGAATCTGTTCGGGCTGGATCTGCCGCCTTTGGTGCACGGCGTGATCTGGAGCCTGGCGATCAATTTCATTTGCTACGTCGGTTTCTCCTTGCGGCGCGCGCCGACCTCGATCGAGCAGCTGCAGGCCAACGTGTTCGTGCCATCGGATCTGGCGCCGATCGCGCCGAGCTTCCGGCTGTGGCGCTCATCGGTGACGGTGGATGAACTCACCACCACGGTGGCGCGCTATCTTGGCGAAGAGCGCACGCACTCGGCGTTCGAAAGCTTTGCCGGCACCCACCGCATCACGCTCGAGCCCAGGGAAGAGGCCGACTTCCGGCTGGTGCGCCACGCCGAGCATATTCTGGCCTCGGCGATTGGGGCTGCGTCGTCGCGGCTTGTGCTGTCGCTGCTGCTGCGCAAGCGCACGGTGTCGACCAAGGCGGCGCTCAAGCTGTTCGACGACGCCAACGCCGCGATCCAGTACAACCGCGAAGTCCTGCAGACCGCGCTCGATCACGTACGCCAGGGCATCGCGGTGTTCGGCAAGGACCTGCAATTAATCTGCTGGAACCGGCAGTTCGGCGAAATCCTCGATCTGCCGCCCAGCCTGTTGCGCGTCGGCAGCGGCCTTGCCGACATCCTCCATTTCAACTGCCGGCGCAGCAACGTCGCCCCCAACAAGATCGACGATTTCGTGCAGGCGCAGATCGAACGCTACGTGTCGGGCCGCGAGCCGTTCCTGGAACGCTTCGCCGCGCCCGACGTAGTGATCGAAGTGCGCGCCAATCACATGCCGGACGGCGGCATCGCCACCACCTTCACCGACATCACGCCGAGCGTCGAAGCAGCCGAGGCGCTGGAGCGCGCCAACGAGACGCTCGAGCATCGCGTGCGCGAGCGCACCGAGGAGCTTACACGGCTCAACGCCGCGCTGGCGCATGCCAAGGGCGAAGCCGACGCCGCCAATATTTCCAAGACCAAGTTCCTGGCGGCGGCGAGCCACGACATATTGCAGCCGCTCAACGCGGCGCGGCTCTACGTCACCAGCCTGATCGAGCGCCAGAGCGGCCGCGATGACAGCCGGCTGGTCGACAACATCGACGCCTCGCTCGAAGCGGTCGAGGAGATCTTCGGCGCGCTGCTCGATATGTCGCGCCTCGACACCGGCGTGATGCGGCCGGAACTGTCGAGCTTCCGCATCGACGACCTGATGCGCCAGATCGAGCTGGAATTTGCGCCGCTGGCCGGCGCCAAAGGCATCGACCTTGGCTTCGTGCGCTCGTCGCTGGTGGTGCGTTCCGACCGCCGGCTGCTGCGCCGGCTGGTGCAGAACCTGGTGTCCAATGCCATCAAATACACGCCGTCTGGCCGCGTGCTGGTCGGCTGTCGGCGGCGCGGCGATCAATTGCGCATCGACGTCTACGACACCGGCGTCGGCATTCCGGAATCCCAGCAGCGCGACATCTTCGTCGAATTCCACCGCCTCGATCAGGGCGCCCGCATCGCGCGCGGGCTGGGTCTGGGGCTGTCGATCGTCGAGCGCGTGGCGCGTGTGCTTGGCTCCGAAATCCAGGTCAAATCCGAGGTTGGACGCGGCTCGCGCTTCTCTGTCGTGGTCCCACTATCGAATGCGGCGGCGGTCGATCTGCCGGCGCGCGACAATCTTCGCGTCGACCCGGGCCAGCTCGTCGGCACCACCGCGCTGTGCATCGACAACGAACCGGCGGTGCTCGACGGCATGGAAACCTTGCTGCATGGCTGGGGCTGTGAGGTGATCAAGGCGCCCGATCTTGCGATCGCTCTGGCGGCGATTGCCGAAAGCCCGACTATGCCGAATGGGCTGCTGATCGATTACCACCTCGACCACGGCAACGGCATCGAGGCGATCGTGGCGCTGCGCGAGCACTGCGGCGACGTGCCGGCAATTTTGATCACCGCCGACCGCTCGCCGGCGGTGCGCGAGCAAGCCCGCGCGCAAGGCATTCAACTGCTGAACAAGCCGATCAAGCCGGCCGCGCTGCGCGCGCTGCTGGCGCAATGGCGTGTGTTGCGGGTGGCGGCGGCGGAATAATTCAGCTTTCGGCCGGGGCGCCTTGCGACCACTGGCCGCCGGCTTCGATCTTGGCGGCGGCGATGACGGCCTGCGTGCGGCTTTCGACGCCGAGCTTTTGCAGAATCGCCGAAACGTGTGCCTTCACGGTGGCTTCCGAGACACCGAGTTGATAGGCGATCTGCTTGTTGAGCAGGCCCTCCGACAGCATCATCAACACGCGCACCTGCTGCGGCGTCAGCGTCGCCATCCGCGCCATCAAGGCGGCGGTCTCGGCGTCCGAGCCGGCCGACAGATCGACGTCGGGCGGCGTCCAAACGCCGCCGCCCAGGATGCGCGAGATCGCGCCGCGCATGGCGTCGACGCCGAGCGTCTTGGGGATGAAGCCGGAAGCACCAAATTGCATGCAGCGGCGGATCGCCGCCGGGTCGTCATTGGCCGACACCACGATCACCGGCACGCCGGGATATTGCGCGCGCAAATACATCAGGCCGGAAAAGCCGCGCACGCCGGGCATGGTTAGATCGAGCAGCACGAGATCGACGTCGCTACCGCGCTCGAGCAATTCGGCGACTTCGTTGAAGGTGCCGGCTTCGGCGATGTCCATGCGCTCGAACAGGCCGGTGACCGCCTCGCGCAAGGCGCCGCGGAACAACGGGTGGTCGTCGGCAATCACCAATCGATAGTGCGAATTCTCACTCAACCGAAAAACCTCGCGGGCCGCCCCCGGCTTACCAGCAGCCCTATCATGCGCCGCACTACCGATGCGCATCAATAGGCTGCGCGACGCTATTTCCGGCTGCCCATGAATTGCAGGACGATCTCGCGGCTGTGCGGCTTACGCCGGTGCTCGACCAGATAAATGCCCTGCCAGGTGCCGAGCGCCAAGGCCGCGCCGTTGACCGGCACATGCAGCGACACGCCGTTGAGCATCGCCTTGACGTGCGCCGGCATGTCGTCGGGGCCCTCGACGTCATGGATCCAGGGCGCGTCTTCCGGCGCCAGACGATCGAGCGCCGAGATGAGGTCCGCCTGCACGTCCGGATCGGCATTTTCCTGGATGGTGAGCGAGGCCGAGGTGTGGCGCAAAAAGAGCAGCAGCACGCCCTCGCCCGCGCCGACCTGCGCGATGAAGTTCGCGGCGTGGCTGGTGATGTCGGTGAAGCCCGCGCCCGGCGTATCCAGGCGCAAGGTCGCGGTCGCGATCAGCTGCGGCGTTATTTCAGCGATTGCCGACAGCCGGCCCGGCATAGGAGGTCAGCCCTTCCGCATCATGTCCTGCTGAAACGTCACGATCATCTCGACCAGCCGCCGCCAAGCGTTCTCGATCGCCACGCGGGCGCGCGCCACGTCCTCGCGCAACTGGCGGGCGTTGTCGCGCTTGGACTCCGGCGTCAGATCGGCCGGCGGGCGCGGCGGCGGCGGTTCGCGCAAGTCCGCCACCTCCTGCTTCAGGCTCGCGATTTCGTCCTGCAGCCGCGCGATTTCCTTCTCCAGCGCGGCGCGGTCTTCCGCCGCCGCCTCGCAGGCCCAGCCGACGCTATGCGGGCTGCAAAAGGCGACCTGCCCGCTGACATTGTCGAGCCGAACGAAGCCGTCGCCGACGCGGTTGAAGGAATACCGGCTCGGCACCGGCGCATCCTGCGCCGGTGCGGGCGCGGCCGCGCAAACCAGCACAGCGGCGATGGCAAGCGTCACAGTCCGCATGGCGGTCTCCTTCCATTCTGGCGTCGAGACTACCACCCGCCCGCGATCGCCTGAACCGGCGCGCTGCAATCTCTGTTGACAGCCATGCCGCAGTGCACGCGAGGGCCTCGCAAACCGAGCGGAGAAATTTCAGTTTCATTCCTGATTTCAAATACTTAATGCACAATGGCGGTTTCTTGACTCGAAGAGACCCCCTCAGTATGGTCCGCGCGGCTTTTAGGGCGGCGGGAACAACAGCGAGACCTAAAATCCACGCGGGTCGAAAGCATGGCTGACGGCACGCGCGGAACAGGCGATCGCAAGGAACTGCCGGACGACGAGGCCGCTCTCTCCGCGAGGCTCCAGCGTCTCGGCCAACGGCTCGACAAAGCGAGCCGGCCATCCGAAAACGACTTCGGTCCTCGTTCGGCCGCCGACGCTTCGGCGTTCGCCCGCGGGTTCCGGCTTTCGACCGAGCTGGTGGCGGGCGTGGTGGTCGGCGCATTGATCGGCTGGCTCATCGACCGCTGGCTAGGAATCTCGCCGTGGGGGCTGATTGTATTTCTGCTGCTCGGCTTCGCCGCCGGTGTCCTTAACGTGATGCGCGCGGCAGGCGTCGTGCGCGAAAGAAGCCTAGACGAATAGCTATCATGGCCGTCGATCCCATCGAGCAATTCCAGATTCACAACCTGTTTCCGGTCTTCAAGATCGGACACACCGATATTGCGTTCACCAATTCGGCCGCCTTCATGCTGGCCGCGGTCGTCGGCGTCACCGCCTTCCTGGTGATCGGCACCGCCAGACGCGGCCTGGTGCCCTCGCGCCTGCAATCGGCCGCCGAGATCGCCTACGAGTTCGTCGCCACCACGGTGCGCAGCACCGCCGGCTCTGAAGGCATGAAATTCTTCCCGTTCGTGTTCACGCTGTTCATGTTCATCCTGACCGTGAACATGATCGGCCTCATTCCCTACACGTTCACCGTCACCAGCCACATCATCGTCACCGCCGCGCTCGCGATCACGGTGTTCCTGACCGTGCTGCTGTACGGCCTGTACCGGCACGGCCTGCACTTCTTCAATCTGTTCGTGCCGAAGGGCGTGCCGATCTACATCCTGCCGCTGATCGTCTTCATCGAGGTTCTGTCTTTCATCTCGCGGCCAATCTCGCACAGCGTGCGTCTGTTTGCCAACATGCTGGCCGGACACATCACGCTGCAGGTGTTCGCCAGCTTCATCATCCTGATGGGCGGCGCCATGGGTGCGCTCGGCTGGGCCGGCGGCGCGCTGCCGTTCGCGATGATCGTCATTCTCATCGCGCTCGAGACGCTGGTGGCGTTCCTGCAGGCTTACGTGTTCGCCATCCTCACCTGCATCTATCTCAACGATGCTATTCACCCGGGCCATTGAAGGCCCGACACCGCTAGAAAGAAGGAGTTACGTCTATGGATCCAGTGGCAGCGAAATTCATCGGTGCGGGCATCGCCTGCATCGGCATGGGCGGCGCCGGCGTCGGCGTCGGCATCATCTTCGGCAACTATCTGGCCGCCGCCATCCGCAATCCGTCGGCCGCGCAGGGCCAGTTCGGCAACCTGATCTTCGGGTTCGCCATCACCGAAGCGCTCGGCATCTTCTCGCTGCTGATCGCGCTGCTGCTGCTGTTCGCGCTGTAAGCCGAAGCGAACGATGGCCGAACCGGCGCATAAAGCGAGCACGGAGCACCCTGCGGAAGGCGGGCACGGCGCCTTTCCGCCGTTCCAGTCGCAGACTTTCGCCTCGCAATTGGTGTGGCTCGCGATCGCGTTCGTGCTGCTCTATGCGCTGATGTCGAAACTGGCGCTGCCGCGCGTGGCCGCGATCATCGAGAACCGGCAGAAGCGCATCGCCGGCGACCTCGCCGAGGCCGAGCAACTCAAGCAACAGTCGAATGCTGCGGTCGCGGCCTATGAAAAGGCGCTGGCCGATGCGCGGGCCCGCGCCCAGACCATCGCCAACGAGACGCGCGCGACGCAGCAGGCGCAAGCCGACGCCAGCCGCAAGACGCTCGAGAATGGGCTCAACGCCAGACTGGCGGACGCCGAAAAATCGATCGCCGCCACCAAGCAGGCGGCCATGGCCAATGTCCGCACCATCGCCGAGGACGCCGCTCGCGCCATCATCGAGCGGCTGATCGGGTCGGCGCCGAGCGACAAGGCCGTTGCCGAGGCCGTCGCCGACGCGCTGAAGAGGTAGGCCGCACAATGTTTTTCGAAACCGAAACTTGGGTGGCGCTGGCCTTCGTGGTGTTCGTGGCTGGCCTTGGCTATATCGGCGTCCACCGCATGATCGGCAAAGCGCTCGACGACCGGGCCGGCCGCATCAAGGCCGAGCTCGACGAGGCCCGCAAGCTCAAGGACGAGGCCGCCCAGTTGCTGGCCGAGTATCAGCGCAAGCGGAGCGAGGCCGAAAGCGAAGCGCAGGAGATCATCGCCGGCGCCAAGGCCGAAGCCGAACGGCTCGCCATCGAAGCCAAGACCAAGATTGAGGAATTCGTCGCGCGCCGCACCAAAATGGCCGAAACCAAGATCGCCCAGGCCGAGGCGCAGGCCGCCGCCGACGTGCGCAGCGCCGCTGCCGAGGCCGCCGTTGCCGCCGCCGCCAAGGTGTTGAGCCAGGAGGCCAAGGGCAAACTCGCCGGCGACCTGATCGCCAAGGGCATCGAAGACGTCCGCAAAAAGCTGAATTAGCAGCCCCAACAGGGGCTTTTCCCCGCTATTCAATGAGGCCCTGCGCCCGGCGGCGATGCCGGGTCTTTGCCGGCTACGCGCCGCTCACTATTGTTCCGCTCGAGTGATTCGTCCGCAGCGTTGCGTCGCGTGCGGGCCGGAAGTGACCGGCCGAGGGATCGGGGGACCCCGTGGTCATCTTCGATTGCAACGGCGTGCTGGTCGACAGCGAGCCGTTGGCAACCGCGATTGTTTCGCAGGAGTTCATGCGCGCCGGCTTTGCGCTGACGCCGGACGTTGTCGCGCGCTATTTCACCGGGCGGCGCCCCGCCGACATGTTCAAGGACGTGGAGACCGCCGCCGGGCGCAAGCTGCCGTCGGATTTTGCCGCGACCGTCATGACCGCGACGCTGCGGCGCTTTCGCGCCGAGCTGCGCGCGACCCAGCACATGAGCCACGCGCTGTCCTGGCTGCGCGGACCGAAATGCGTGGCGTCGTCATCTTCGCTCGACCGCATCCGCGTCAGCCTGGAGAGCACCGACCTGATCCGGTTTTTCGAGCCCTATCTGTTTTCGGCGGCCGACGTTCCCAAAGGCAAACCGGCGCCCGATCTGTTCCTGCATGTGTCGGCCAAGGCGGACGTGCAGCCGGCCGACTGCATCGTGGTCGAGGATTCGCCGGTCGGCGTCGCCGCGGGCGTCGCCGCCGGCATGAAGGTCATCGGCTTTGTCGGCGGCAGTCACGCCGGCGTGCAATTGGCCGGGCACCTGCGCGCGGCCGGCGCGCGCGCCGTCATCTCCGACATGCGGGCGCTCAAAGGCACGGTCATCGACCTGCGCGGCTGGTGATTTAGCTCTGCTTCGGCTTGGCGACGGTTTTCGGTTTGGCTGCCGGCTTGCGCGCCGGCGGTTTCTTTGCCGGCTGGGCGCCAAGCGGATCGAATCCGACATAGACCACATAACGATCGATATCCCCGAGCGGCGTCGGCAGCGGGAAGGTGATATCGGATTCCACATGCGCGAAAGTGACGCGATCGATCGCCTCGTTCACGACCACCGATTCACGGCCGAACTTCGAGGCGACTGCTTTCGGATTGATGCCTTCGTGCACCACCGCGATGCGCAGCGGCACCTCGACCGTACCGGGGCCGCCGGCCGGGCCGGTAATGATGCGGCCCTCAATGCCGACCTTCATGGTCATGATGCCGGCATTGACGTGACACTCGCGCGCGGTGCGGATGATGGAGCCCTGATAGCGCACGTCCATCGCCGCCGGCTCACCTTCTCCCGGCTTGGTGCCGATCATGAGGGTCGCGGCGCCGGTGCGCACTTGCACGTCCGGGCATTCGATATCGTCGGCGGAAATTTTGCTTGGATCGGCAGGCGCCCCGTCATTGGTGGCCTTCGACGACGAACTGAAAACGTCCAAGGGCGACGACTTCAATATATCGGTGCTACCGCAGCCGCCCAGCGCCAGCGCCGCAGCCAACAGCACGAGCCTGCCGGTGCCGCCGCGCGCGGCTTGTTTGTTTCGTTCCCCACCCATTGTCCGGCTCACGTCACTGTTTACGGGGCCCACCACCCCGGCGGTCCTTAGCCAAGCTTATAGCAAACCAAGCATGGCAACCCAAAGGCGGCCTGTCTCACGCGGGATCGTCCTTGATCCGGGCATAGAGCAGATGGTCCTGCCAGACCCCATTGATGCATAAATAGCTGCGCGCATAGCCCTCGCGCTGGAAGCCGGTTTTCTCCAGCAAGCCGACCGAAGCGGCATTGCCGGGAATGCAGGCCGCCTCCAGCCGGTGCAGCCGCAGCGAGCCGAAGCAGAACGGCACCAGGGCGCGCACCGCCGCGGTCATGTAGCCTTTGCGGGCGAAGGGCGCGCCGACCCAGTAGCCGATCGAGCCTGCCTGCGCGACGCCGCGCCGGATATTGGCGAGCGTCAGCCCGCCGGCCAGCGCATTGTCGTCGCTGCGAAAGATCAGAAAGGCATACGCGAGATCGCTGCGCGCATCCTCGGCGTAGCGCTTGAGCCGGCGGCGGAACGCGCCGCGGGTGAGATCGTCGGCCGGCCAGGTCGGCTCCCAGGGCACCAGAAAATCGCGGCTGGCTTCGCGCAGCGCGGCCCACTCGGCGTGATCGCCGCCCTGCGGCACGCGCAACGTGACGCCGGCGCCGGTGATGGCGGGCGTGGTTTCGCTGACGCTGACGGTACGGAAAAACGCCATGGGCAATACGCTACCACTCTCCCATCAGGCGGCTGCGCGGCTGACCAGACTTTCAGCGATCGCAGCCGTGCTTTCAAGACTATTGCCGGGCCCGAGCGCGGCGATCGCAGGCCTCCCGCGTCCGATCAACGCGCGACCGGCGGCGCGCGCGCTGGCGACCGTTACCGCGTCGACCTTGGCGACAATCTCGTCGAGCGGGATCGGCCGGCCATAGGCCAGCATTTGCCGGGCGATCTGCCCGAGGCGCGCTTCCGAACTCTCCAGGGCCATCAGCAGGCTGGCTTTCATCTGCGCCTTGGCGCGGGCGACCTCGGTTTC
>Ga0181522_10002017_pt1 | contig 11833 bp, 10 predicted proteins | sample PEATcosm2014_Bin_27_FD_121103 | JGI IMG/M metagenome (GOLD analysis project Ga0181522, IMG submission 121103) | Peatland microbial communities from MTU Mesocosm Facility, Houghton, MI, USA - PEATcosm2014_Bin05_10_metaG | ecosystem: Environmental > Terrestrial > Soil > Wetlands > Peat | place...
TCAGGGTGTGTTCCGGTGCGTGTGTTCTAGACACTCCTTGCTCTTCGGCCTGATCGCCCTAAACGTCATTTCTTCCGCCGTGCTTTCAACTGCCCGCTTCCATTCCGCAAACAGCGTTGCGTAATTCTTCATGATGTATTCTTCGCAACCCACGCCCAACTTCCTCGCCGTGGCGTCGATCCAGCGGGGCGGACCTTCGATTTCGCAGAAATTGCCAATTGGAGTTTCGTCGACTACTACCTGGCCCTTGCCGTCGGTCCATTCGGCGCGGAATTTTTCGTATCGAAATGAGGGCTCGTAGCCGAGGGCGCACAAAATCGCGTCCATCTGCTTTCCGTCGCTGACTTTGGTCTCCAGCTCCTGGCGGCTGCTGTGGCGGCCGATTTTTCCGCCGCTCTTATGGGTCAACTTCCATTCCTTTCCGTATTGGCGAAGACGCAATAGTTCCTTCCGTTTGCGCAGCTTCGCCCCGGGCAGGTCGTAAAGAGTATTCATTTCGTGGGTGCGCGGAGTTTCTTTGCGAAAGCCGGAGGCGCGCAGTTTGCGTCCAACAGAGCGCAGATCTCCGGCACGAAATTTCACTTCGACTTCTTGATTCGAGGGCATAAAAGGCAGTATAGATTTGTATGTCAGATGCATCCAATAGCAGAGTGGAACGGCTAATCTACGGAGGATTTATGTCACGTGTGCGAATGTTAAAAGGTTGGATGGTAACGGCAATGCTGGGCGGCGCATTGATAGGATTGCCGGCGCTGGGTGCGATTCCGCAAACTTTTACTGGAAAAGTAAGCGACGCCATGTGCGGCGCGACACACAGCGAGGGAGGCGACCCGGCGACCTGTGTTCGAGCCTGTGTGAAGAAAGGCGCAAACTACGCTTTGGTAGTGGGCGACAAGGTCTACACGCTGCAAACTTCAAATCAGGCGAATCTCGACGAACTGAACAAATTGGCCTGGGAGCAGGCCAAAGTTACGGGAACGGCCAACGGAGACGTAATCACTGTAAAGTCCGTGACTGCTGCAAAGTAAGGATGATTTTCGCTTTGTGAACAGGACGGTTCGCTGCTGAACGTTTGAAGATGTTCGGAACTGCCCTAGCTAAACGTCGGCAGCCTTACCAGATCATCTTTCGGCACGGACTCAACCGGTTCGCCGGCTTTGCGCCAGGCGGTTAAGCCGCCAACGATCACAAACGTGTTGAATCCTTTTTCCCGCAGCAGGTGCGCCACCCGGGCGCTGGTCGCTTCGCGTGCTCAAGTGCAGTAAAGATAAATATCTTTATCTTTGGGCAGGTTCTTGATTTCCTCATCAAGATTGTTGGGCTCAATGCGGATCGAATCTTTGATGCGGGCGGCGTCCGCATCGTAATAGCCGTGGCTGCGCACGTCCACCACCAACACCTTATCCTTTTGTTCAGAGCTTAACCGCGCAGCCAACTCCTGAACTTGCACACGCGGAACCACTCGATACATGCGGTGTTTGCTATATTGCACAATTCGGTAGATTGCATAGCCCACAATGGCGGCCAGCAACGTAATTTCGAGTGCGCGGCCGGCGGCGCGAAAGCCACGAAGAACGGCGGCGAGAAAATCGCGCGAGAGGTAGCCCAGCGCCAGATACGCGGTCGAATAGACGAAGGCCCCCGCGAGATCCAGCCGTAGAAATTGCCAGTAGCGCATTTTCATGCTGCCGGCGAGCGGAGCTGCCATAGTGTTGATGCCGGGAAGGAATTTCGCAATCACCAGGGTGATTTTTCCCCGTTTGTAAAAGGATTCCGCCGAACGCAAAATGCAGGTTTCGGGGTTAATCGAAACGCGACACAAGAATCCCAGCAGCGCCCAACCCATATAGCGCCCCAGGAAAAATTGCACCGAATCACCCAACAGCAAAGCCACGAGCGCAACCGCCAAGACATATGGAGCCCACAATGCGTGCGCGCCTGAAGCGGCTCCTGCGGCCACCAGCGCGATAGCCGCAGGAAAAGGAAGGCCGATCGCTTCTGCCAGCAGTAAGCCGAATATCAGCACATAACCATGCCGCGACATCAGCAGATACAAGTCCATAAGCCGTCTTGGATAAGAATTTGTGCGGAAAGGGTTCAGTATAAAGGAAGTGTGTAGGTGGTTGCGCGGCGTACGTTCGTGAGTGCCAGCCTTCGCGCGGAACTGGGTCCGTTGTTACTTATCTCGCGCGACAACAAACTCCGGCGCCCATAGCAAAGCGCGCTTGATTTCAGAATCTGGAAAACTGCAGATGGCTTTCTGCGCCGAGGCCGCATAATGAGCGGCGCGGGTGCTGGCCGCATCGAGCGATCCGTAGCGCTGCAGAATATCGATGATATGCGCGTGGGTCACGCCATTGAACGCACGCTCGCGGAGTATGCTTTCGATTTTGCCGCGCTCCTCCGCCGTGCAACGCTCGAGCGCGTGGATCACCGCCATGGTGACCTTCCCTTCGCGCAGATCGCTGGCGACCGGCTTACCCAGAACCTCTTCGGAGGCTGTGAGATCGAGCATGTCGTCGACAATTTGAAATGCCATGCCCAGGTCGTGGCCGTACTGCGCCAGGGCGTCTTCCTGCGCCGCGGAGGCTCCGCCAACGATCGCTCCCAGCCTCATGCAGACGGAAAAAAGACACGCAGTCTTGCGGTAGATCAAATCAAAGTGCTCGTCGAGTGTGATCAACTGTCCAAGCTTTTCCATCTGGAGCAGTTCACCCTCAACCATTTGTTGTGTCAGTTCGATCAGCGTATCGAGAATGCGGAAGTTGCGCTCCTGCACCGCGATCTTGAACCCCTGCATGTAAAGCCAGTCGCCGGCGAGCACACATTTTGAATTGCCCCACTGGGTGTTGGCGGCTGGACGCCCCCGGCGAGTTGTGGCCTCATCGATGATGTCATCATGCACCAGGGTTGCGGTATGAATGATTTCAACCACCGCGCCTAAACGGACCGCGCCGAGGCCACGATAGTCGAAGAGCCGGGAAGAAAGAAGAAGCAGCGCCGGACGAATGCGCTTGCCGCCGCCGTTGCGAAGATACTCGCCAATCTCGGTGATCGCCTGGACAGCTGAGACGGTGTCTTGCCCGAATTCACCTTCCAACGCAGTAAGGTCATCGCGCAGCAGGTCGAAAATCTCTTTGCCGTTGATGGTGGTCGTTGCGCTCACGGTCTTAATTCGTTCGGTAGTTCACAAACTGTAAGTCAATTCCGAAATCGTGCTGCCGCAGCATGGCGATCACTTCCTGCAATGTGTCGCGATCTTTCCCGCTGATGCGCACCAAATCGCCCTGAATGGAAGCCTGCGCTTTTTTCTTCGAATCCTTTACCAGCTTTACGATTTCGCGGGCCTTTTCGATGGCAATGCCTTGCTGCATGGTTATGCGCCTCTTCGCGGTACCTCCCGCGGCAGATTCCACCGGCTCGTAGGTCAAGGATTTCAGCGAAACGCCGCGCTTAACCAGTTTCTGCTGCAGAATATCGTTCACGGCTTTCAATTTGTATTCGTCCGCGGAATGCAGGACGATGGCGTCTTTTTCCAGCTCGATATTCGATTTCGAATCTTTCAGATCGAACCGGGTGTGCACCTCTTTCAGCGCCTGCTGGATGGCGTTCGACACCTCCTGCATTTCGGTCTTGCTCACGATGTCGAAGCTGTTATCGGGCATCGAGTTTCACTTCTTTCTGAAATTATGGAATCTTCATTGAGGGTATCAGAAGAATTGGCGCGCGAGCGATACTAAATTGATTGAACTTTGCTTTCAGCGGTTTCAGTCAATTTGAAAAAATTGTAGAAGTTGCGAGAGGTAAGCTCGCCCATTTCGTCCGCGCTCATGGCTCGTAGTGCGCCTAGTTTGCGGGCCGTTTCCACCACGAATGCAGGCTCGTTCCGCTTGCCGCGGTTCGGCACAGGGGCGAGGTACGGTGAGTCGGTCTCAATCAATATTCGATCGAGCGGAACCTGCGCGGCCGCGTCGCGAATCTGCTGCGCTTTGGGAAACGTGAGGTTTCCGGCAAATGAAATCATGAAGCCCATATTGAGCGCGCGCTGGGCGTGCGGCCAAGTTCCGGTGAAGCAGTGCAGAATCCCTCCGATTCCTCGCGGAGCCCAGTGTTCAGAAATCAATCCCAGGCAATCTTCCCAGGCGTTTTCGCTGTTGTCAGATGGCCGGCAATGAATCACAATCGGCAACTTCGCCGCGGCCGCTAGTTCCATCTGCCGGAGAAAAACATCTTTCTGCACTTCACGCGGGGAGTGGTCGTAGTAGTAGTCGAGCCCGATCTCACCCCAGGCAATCACTTTTGGGTGTCTGGCGAGTCGCTCCATGTTTTGGTAGGCAGCTTCGTCGGCGAGCCGCGCCTCGTGCGGATGAATGCCGAGAGTGGCGTAGATGAAAGCGTATTTTTCGGCGAGACGTATGCCGCAATCGACTTGCGCCGGCCCGTCGCCGTTACCGATAGCGACGATGTTGCGCACTCCAGCATCGCGCGCGCGGGTAATGGTCTGCTCGCGATCAGAGTCGAACTGCTTGCCATCCAGATGGGCGTGGGAGTCTACGAACATGGTCGTTCGTCGTTGGTCGTTAGCTTTCCGTTGGCAGTTGAGGTTTTGGCTAACGACTAACGACCAACGGCGAACGACGGTTTCATTTCAATCTGGCCCCTGCTGGCACATCTTCCAGAAAGCTCGCCAGCACTGGCTTTCCATCCTCCAGAGATGCGGCGACTATCATTCCATTCGATTCCAGTCCGCGCAGCTTTCTAGGCGCAAGGTTGGCCACGATCACAACTTTTCGTCCCACCAATGTTTCTGGCGCGTAAGCTTCCGCTATTCCAGCCAGCACCTGCCGCACTTCAGTGCCGATATCGACCTCGAGGCGCAAGAGCTTGTCGGATTTCGGGACTCGCTCAGCGACCTTTACCACTCCCACACGCAACTCCACCTTGGAAAAATCGTCGATCGAAATTTTGTTGTTCGCCGGGGCGGCGTTCGCATGGGTTACGGCTGGCGTACTTGTGGCGGCGGGCGGTGCGCTCACATCGACCGTGGCTGAAGCCTGGGTTGCCGCGGCCGGCGAGCTCTTCCGTTCATCTTCCATCTTCTGCATCCTTTCAATTGCGCTCTTGTCGGCGCGCGGGAATACCGGCTGCACATCACCCAGCTTCGTTCCCAACTGGAACTGCCCCCATGCGAGATCAGTCAATGCCAGCTGCTTGATGTCGCCCAGTCCCATCTGTACCCAGATTTTCGCGGTGGCCTCAGGGATGACGGGATGCGCCAGGGCGGTTGCGATGCGCAGCGCTTCCGCAGCCGTGTAGAGCACGGTGGCCAGCCGCGAGCGGCTGTCTTCGTCCTGCTTTTCACCGAGCGCCCAAGGCTCGTTTTCAACAATATATTTATCGACGGCTGCGACCAATGACCACGCACTCTCGAGTGCCCGCGAAAACTGAAATTGGTCGAACAGTGTGCCGAATTCGCGGATGGTCTTGCGCGCTATCTCGGCAATCGCATCGTCAGCGGGCTTTCTCGCAGCGGTATGCGAGGGATACGGCACCTCGCCTTTGAAATACCGATTGATCATGGTCAGAGTGCGGCTGGCCAGATTCCCCAGCCCATTCGCCAGATCGGAGTTGTAGCGCTGCACAAGCGCGTCGAACGAGAAAGATCCGTCCTGACCGAAAACCACCTCGCGCAGCAGGAAATAGCGCAGCGCGTCGGCGCCTAACACGTCGAGAATCGTCTCCGTGCGGACGATATTGCCGCGCGACTTCGACATTTTGCTTTCTTCAAACAACAGCCAGCCGTGCGCCACGATTGCCTTGGGCACGGGCAAGCCGGCGGCCATCAGGAATGCGGGCCAATACACGCAGTGGAAGCGCACAATTTCTTTGCCGATCATCTGCACGTCGGCCGGCCAGAATTTCTTGAAAGCCTCTTGGGCGGCTGCGTGGGAGGAGCCGTAGCCAATTGCCGTGATGTAATTCGCCAAAGCGTCAAGCCAGACATAGATGACATGTTTGGGATCGTCGGGTACGGGAATGCCCCAGGTAAACGTCGACCGGCTAATCGAAAGATCGCGCAGGCCCGAGCGCACGAACGAGATCACTTCGTTGCGCCGGCTCTCGGGACGAATGAACTCGGGGTTTGCATATAGCTCCAGCAGCTTTTCCTGAAACGCAGAGAGCTTGAAGAAATAGTTTTCTTCATGCACGGTTTCAGTGATTCGTCCGCAGGTGGGGCAGGGATCGCCGGGCTGCGCGCCGTCTACGTAAAGCTCGTCGGAAACGCAGTACTGGCCGGTGTACGTTCCTTTGTAGATGAAGCCGTTGTCGCGAATGCGGCGGAACAGCTCCTGCACCCGCTTTTTGTGCCGGTCTTCGGTGGTGCGAATGAAGTCGTCGTTCGAAATTCCCATCCGCTTCCAGAGCCGGCGGAACTCGGCTGAAATTTCGTCGGCGTATTGCTGCGGAGTCTTTCCCGCAGCTAGCGCAGCGCGCTCGATTTTTTGCCCGTGCTCGTCGGTGCCGGTGAGAAAAAAAGTTTCTGCGCCGAGCAAACGTTGCCGGCGGGCGATGGTGTCGCAGGCAATGGTGGTGTAGGCGTGCCCGATGTGCGGATGCGCGTTCACGTAATAAATCGGAGTCGTGATGTAGAACTTTTTACTCATGATGATTTTGCCGACGTAGCTTTTCGTGCCAGGATGTACGCGCGATGGCTCTGATATTCGACCTCCGGCGCATAAGGACCGCGCTCAACCTGCGATTCGATGTGAAATCCCGCGTCGCGTAGAAGGCCAGCTACTTCCGCGGTGCGAAAGAAATAAAAATCGAGATCGATTGTCTTCCCCCAAAGCTCGTGGACATGCTCCACTTGCTCCCCGATATGGAAGCTCAGTAGGAGCAAACCGCCGGGGCGCAAGACGCGAAACATTTCTCGCGACGCTGTTCGTACTTCGTCCGGAGACAGATTCACGATGGCATAAAACGCAGCGATGCCGGCCCAGGCGTTATCCGCAAAATCGAGCGCGAGCATGTTTCCGCAATAAAACGCGCCCTCGGGACAAAGCTGCGAAGCCCATCGAATCATTCCCGGCGAGAGATCGACACCACAGACCTGAACGCCGCGCTCATGCAGATAACGCGCCACGTGCCCAGGGCCGCATCCGAGGTCACAAACCAGTCCAGTACCTCTTACCTGCTCCGCAAAACGGTCGAGCAATTCGCGATCCAGAGGCTTATGCTGCAACTCGTCGTAAATGTGGCGGACATATTGCTCGGCCACCTGATCATAGCTTGCGCGAATATCGCTGGTTCTCGGAGCAGTTATTACGTCTTTCATGTCGAATCAAATCCGGGTCTTTTGCACGCGAATCTCGGCGTAGGCCCTGGATGCTTCCTGCATCACAGTTTTGAGCGGCACATTGTGCTCTGCTGCCAGCCGGCGGCAATCCTCATATTCCGGCGCGTAGTTTGTGACCGCGCCATTCATGCTGGCGATTTTTATCCGCACTTCGCCCCACGCCGTGCTGACGCTCTCCCAGCGCCGAGCAAGCGTTTGCCGCATTTCATCACGGCGACGCACGCCTAAAGTCGTGGTCTCAGTAAAAATCAATTGTGTCAGCCCGCTGGCATCTTCCGGTTTGCATAGTACAGTTAACAGCATTCCGGGACGGCTCTTCTTCATCTGCACGGGCACTCCAAAAGCGTCGAGCGCGCCTTGTTCCAGTAAGCGGTCCATTACATATCCGAAAACCTGCGGATTTAAATCGTCAAGGTTGGCTTCCAGAACGGTAATGGTTTCCGAGGCTGTTTTTGCAGCCAGTGAACTTGCGGCCTCGCCGACCGTGAGCCGCACTACGTTCGGATGGCCGGGAAAATCTCGCGACCCCGCGCCGTACGCCGAGTTTTCGATCTTCATTTCCGGAAATGCGGCGAAGCGCGTGGTCAGAACTTTTACAATTGCCGCGCCCGTGGGTGTGACTAATTCCGCCTGCAATCCCGATGAATACACCGGAGCGTTTTTTAATAATTCCACGGTGGCCGGCGCCGGAACTGGAAACGTCCCGTGGGCGCACTTCACCGTTCCTCCGCCCACATTCAATGGAGAGCAGATGATCTCATCGACGCCGAGCGCCTCCGCTCCCACCGCGGCGCAAACGATGTCGACCATGGCATCCACCGCGCCCACCTCGTGAAAATGCACGCTGTCGATGGAGGTGTTATGTATTTTTGCTTCAGCCGCGCCCAGCGCTTCGAAGATAGAAATTGCAGTCTGCTTCGCGCTTACGGAAATTGAAGCCGCGGAAATGATCTCGCGAATTTCTTTTAGCCCTCGGCCGTGCACGTGTGGTTCGTGTGTTGCACGGCGGGTTGTTTGCGATGGTTCAGAATGCGCATGCTCATGCGAGCGAGGATGCTCGTGGTGGCCTGAAGTTGCAGAGTCGACCTCACGTTCGTGACCATGATTTTCTGGAGCATGCTTATTCCAGTACTCCTCACGCGGCATATCTTTCTCATTGCCTACCCAAACATCGACTTTGGCCGCCGAAATCCCGCTGCGCACCACGCGCGAAATTTCCAGCCGCGCTCCCACTCCAAGAGCAGCGACAGCGTCATCGAAGACACGCGCGGGAACGCCAGCATCCACCAGCGCGCCGAGAAACATATCTCCGCTCATACCGGAAAAACATTCGAGGTAGGCGATGCGCATAGGAGAAAATCGTCGTTGGTCGCTCGTCATTGGTCGTTAGCTAAAACCTCCACTGCCGGCAGCGCAATGCTTGGCGAACGGACAACGACTAACGACTAACGACCAACGACGTTTTTTCATCATAGGGAACGCATTCCGCTCCGTCAAACCAGCCTCGCCGCGCGCTCTGCTAAAATCACTGTCTCCTTAACGATTTAGAGGGAAGCTTTGTACCGTCATCTCGAACATCAGTTAGCGCATGCCATCGACGCGTTCCTGCGCGGCCGCTACCCCACCGCAGTTCTGCCGGAAATTGTGATCGAGCAACCGCCGAAGGTCGAACTTGGCGACTTCGCGATCCCGATGTTTCCGCTTGCGAAGCCGCTGCGCACGGCTCCGTTGAAACTTGCAGAAGCGATTCGGGCGGAGATCGGGACGATCGAAGGCATTGCGGAGATGACAGTTGCCCCGCCAGGCTACCTCAACCTGAAAATAGATCGCGCGTGGATGGCGGCCGCGTTGGCGCAAGATCGCAGAGCGCTGGTGCAGTTATCTTCCGGCAAGATTCTGGTCGAGCACACCAGCATCAATCCGAATAAGGCGGCGCATATCGGACACCTGCGCAACGCGATACTTGGCGATACGTTTGTGCGCCTGTTGCGCTACGCGGGCAGGGAAGTGGACGTACAAAACTACATCGACAACACCGGCGTGCAAGTTGCAGACGTGGTTGTGGGTTTCACGCACATCGAGAAGAAATCGCGCGCAGAAATCGAGGCGCTCACGCGCCTGCCGAGGTTCGATTATTACTGCTGGGACCTCTACGCCCGCGTCTCGCAATGGTATGGGCAGGACAAGCAGAATCTGCAGGCGCGGGCGCGGACTCTGCACTCGATCGAGGATGCTGGGAGCGAGACGGCGGCAATCGCCGATCTGATTTCTACTGCGGTGTTGCGACGCCATCTCGAAACCATGGACCGGCTCGACATCGAATACGATTTTCTGCCGCGCGAGAGTGAAATCCTTCACCTGCATTTTTGGGATGCAGCCTTCACTCAGCTTAAAGATACGGGCGTTTTGACGTTCGAGACCGACGGCAAGAATAAAGGATGCTGGGTTATGCGCCGCGCGGGAACAATTAAAGCTGAAAACGACGACGCGGAGGAATCCGAGAAAATTTCCGAAGAAGATCAGAAAGTCATTGTCCGCTCCAACGGCACTGTGGGGTATGTCGGCAAAGATATCGCCTATCACATGTGGAAGTTCGGTCTGCTCGGGCGCGATTTTGGATACCGCAAGTTCTACCGCTATCCGAACCAGCATGAATGCTGGATATCGGCGATGCAGGGCGAACCGGACCATCCTCACTTTGGCGGTGTCTCCGAAATCTATAACGTGATCGATGCCCGTCAGGCTGAGGCGCAGAACACCGTCATCGAAGCTTTGCGCGGACTCGGCTACAACGACGCCGCCGACCACTATACGCATTTCTCATATGAAATGGTCGCGCTTACGCCGCGCTGCGCGGCCGAACTTGGCTACACGCTGAGCGACGAAGACAAATCGCGTTCTTACATCGAGGTCAGCGGGCGCAAAGGCTTCGGGGTGAAGGCCGATGACCTGCTCGATCAACTGATCGTTTCCGCGAAGAAAGAAGTCGATTCGCGGCATCCGCAACTTGGTGACTCCGAGCGGCTCGACATTGCCATGCAAATCGCCATTGGAGCGCTGCGTTATTTTATGTTGAAGTTCACCAAACAGTCGGTGATCGCCTTCGACTTTAAAGAGGCGCTCAGCTTCGAAGGCGAAACCGGGCCTTACGCCCAATACGCTGTAGTCCGTGCTACCAGTATTTTCAAGAAAGCGGAAATCGAGGCCGATCAATTCGCTGGTGAAATTCCCGGCAGAATCTCGCCGGCAAGCCTTGCCAGGTTTCTGACTGGAGAAAACGGAAACGAATTCTGGGAACTCTGGCTGGCTGCCTCGAAGACCTCATACATAATCGACCTTTGTCTCTCAACCACTGAACCGGCTTATCTGGCGAAACATGCATTTCAACTCGCACAGTTGTTCAACACGTTTTATCATCGCCATCCGATTCTCAGTGAGGGGGATGAAGAGCGAAAACAATTTCTGCTGACTACGGTGGCGGTGGTGCGCCGTGAACTTATTCGGGCGCTGCGCGTAATGGGCATCACGGTGCCGCCGGTCATGTAAAATCCGCAGGCGGGGCGCGGGCATTTGCTTTGGTCTTTGCTCTTGCTCGCGCGCAATCGGATAACAATGCCGCCCGTTTCCAGTGTTCCCGTAGGTTCCAATCGAATATTTCGCCGCGTTGTCATTTTTATTCTCGGATGCGGTTTTTTCCTGGCAGTGGCTGGAATCACGTATCAGCAAGTTTCGCTTGCCCGCGATCGCCATGCTTACGTCATGTCCGGCGACCTCATCGATGTCGGCGGGTACAGAATGCACATCGACTGCACCGGCTCCGGATCGCCTGCAGTCATTCTCGACTCCGGGCTCGGCGACAGCTATGTTTCCTGGCGCAAGGTGCAGCCACAGATCGCACAGTTCGCCCGCGTATGCTCATACGATCGCGCCGGCCTTGGCTACAGTGGTTTCAGGCTGCGCCGCCGCACCAGCAAAGACATTGCAGAAGAACTTCACAGCTTGCTGCGCAATGCTCAAGTGCCGGCACCTTACGTCCTGGTCGGCCACTCGATGGGCGGATACGACGTACGCGTCTACGCCAGCCTTTACCCTAATGAGGTTGCGGGCATGGTGTTGGTGGATTCATCACATCCCGAGCAGCAGAAGCGTTTTCCACAGGCGATTAACGACCTAAGCGCCAGCGACTTGCGGCAGCAGGAATTTTTGGCGGCGATCATGCCATTCGGCATCCCGCGCTTGCTGGGCTTCTGCGACCGAGACGTCGAAATCCGCGCGGCTGAATGCAACTTCTACAGTGCACTTGAAAGCGTAGAAGAATTGCGGGAATTTCCAAAAAGCGCCGCGCAAGCTGCCACCGCCGGCTCGCTTGGCAATCTTCCTCTCGCCGTGCTCTCAAGCGACCCGAACATGCCACATCCGGAAATTCCGGAAGATCTGGACAAGCCGACTACGAATGCCTGGCAGCAAATGCAGGAA
>Ga0181522_10002019_pt1 | contig 11824 bp, 10 predicted proteins | sample PEATcosm2014_Bin_27_FD_121103 | JGI IMG/M metagenome (GOLD analysis project Ga0181522, IMG submission 121103) | Peatland microbial communities from MTU Mesocosm Facility, Houghton, MI, USA - PEATcosm2014_Bin05_10_metaG | ecosystem: Environmental > Terrestrial > Soil > Wetlands > Peat | place...
ATTTAATTTACTGCCTGCCTATCCGATGGACGGGGGTAGAGTGCTGCGAGCTGTGTTCAGCCGCACTATGGATCCCGTCCGGGCCACGCGGCGCGCGGTTTCGATCGGCCAGGCCTTCGCGACTCTATTCATGCTGGTGGGCATGCTGTGGAATATCTGGCTCACCATGATTGGGTTTTTCCTCTTCATCGCGGCACAACTTGAGGAGCGGTCGGCGGTATTTCAGTCGGTGCTCGAGACCGTGCGCCTGGAAGACATCATGCTCACCGATTTCGCCACGCTCTCTCCCGCCGATACTTTGGAGGACGCGCTGGACAAAGCCGTTCACTCGCTGCAGGATGATTTCCCGGTCATTCGAGGCAGCGATATGGTCGGCGTGATCTCCAAGCAGAAAATCCTGGCGGCGCTGCGGGCCGAGGGAAACGGATACGTGCAAGCGGTGATGAACCGAATCTTCGAAGTGGCGCAGAAGAAGGAATCTCTGGCCTCGGCCTTCCGCAAATTGACTGCCCGAAATCTCAGCATTATTCCCGTGGTTGAGGACGAACGCCTGATTGGCATTGTCACCCTGCAGAACCTGATGCACTCGATGGCGTTGCTGGCCGAAAGCCGGAAGCTACGCAAAGCTGCGTTGAACTCCTAAGATCAGCCACGGATTTTGCAGATTTCCACGGATCAAAGTATCGGTGCAATCCCGATCGATGCCCGCTTTGTTGTCCGCCCCAAGCTAGAACTTGAACACAATCCCGATTGAAGGCTCGGACATGTAGGCTTTTCTTCCGGTGGCCAAGCTCACGGAGCTTCCGGAAACCGCAGTCACATTAAAATCAGGGGCATTGTAGACAAGCCCGCGATACTGCACCCGGAGAGCGAATCTCCAAGGCAGCCGATAATCCACTCCACCGCCGAAGATGTACGTAACTCCAGTCTGGTTGGTCGTATTGAGCGGGGTCAGGACGCGATTGGGAACGTCGGCAAGAAAATCGGGAAGAATGAGCCATGTGGTTTTGGGCGCGAACCTGAGCGCTCCGGCGCCCGCCAGCACGAAGGTTTGGAATTTGCCCTTGTCGTACAGGTCGTAGGCAAAGGTGCCACTGAGTTCCCGGATCGAGTCCAGGGTGTGGAAGTCGACGTTGCTTTGGTAGATTTGAGAATTCCTGGCGGAACCAAAATTGAACTCCAGCGAGACTCTGGGCTTGAACTTGAAGCGGAAGGTACCGAAAAAATTCGAGCCGATGGTTGCGCTTTGTTGAATACCGTTTCCACTGGTTGACTTGGTGATAACCGGGCCGCCGTTGATGCTGGCGTCGAAACGACCGTCATCCTGGCTGATCGCCAGCGAGGTAAATAGAAATAATGCCGCAACCACAATCCATGATCTTCTAAGCATTCGCCTTCCTCTCAAAATATTGTTCCTGCCCGCGCCAATCCAATGGGGCAGTCTGACCCGCCCGTTGCGTCGACGCTTTGGTTGAATCTGTAATTGTATCGTGAAGAAACTGTTGTCTGGTTCCATCCGGCAGTCTGGCCCTGCTATGACGGCGTTAATTTCGCCATCTGTCGCGAAATCGTGAGTTGACCGGCCTTGACATTATCGATGTTCCTTACTATCATGTAAGGAATACAATGGCAACCGCGACTGTCACCTCGAAAGGCCAAATCACGATCCCGTCACAGGTACGCAACGCTCTGGGGTTGGAGGCGGGAGATCGTGTGGAATTCGTCGAGCAGGGCAAGGGGCAGTTTGCGATCGTGGCCGCCACTCGCTCAGTGCAGGAACTGAAAGGGCGGTTTCAAGGCAAACGAAGCAAGCCGGTCTCGATTGAAGACATGAACGCCGCCATTGCGAAGCGGGCAGCCGGACTTCGATGATCGCGCGGGGGATGATCGGCCTCGACACGAATGTTATTGTCCGCTATCTTACTCACGACGACCCCAGCCAAACGGCCGCGGCGGTGAGATTAATCGACTCGCTCTCGTCGGATTCACCCGGTTTCCTTTCCCTGATCGTCATTGCTGAACTGGTTTGGGTATTGGAGCTTTCCTACCGCTTCAAGAAGAACGAAATTGAACAGGTTCTTGAGTCCTTACTGCGAAGTAAGGAACTGATCATTGAGCGAGCCGAAATCGTATTGCAGGCGCTGCGTAAGTTCAGCGCCGGCCAGTCCGACTTTGCAGATTGCCTGATTGAGCGCTGCGGCCACGCGGCACAATGCCAGTACACCGTCACGTTCGACCGAAACGCAGCGAAGGGTGGGGATATGAAGCTCCTACGTTGATTCGTGTCGGCTAAGGCCGGCAGTCTCCTCACGATAGGCCGTTGACATCCTGCGCCGGAGGGGTACGATGGTTGGCGTCTGACCGGAGGAACGCCGTGACTAAGGCTAACGCACTGCAACAAAACAACGCACGAATCTGGCGGAGAGCGGCAAATGCCGCGCTGACAGCGGCAGTCACACTAGGGTTCGGAGTAGCTGCGACCCAATCGGCACAGGCACAAACTTTCACGGTGCTCTACACCTTCACTGGGGGATCGGACGGGTCAACTCCTGAGGCAGGTTTGGTCCGGGACACGGCGGGCAACCTGTACAGCACCACCTACCAAGGTGGTGACGTCCAAGGTGGCGACGTCCAAGACGGTGACGTCAGGTGCAGCGATGTCACGAATGGCTGCGGAGTGGTGTTCAAGCTGAACACGACGGGCAAGGAGACGGTGTTGCACACCTTCCTCGGCGGACCGTCCGATGGGGCAAATCCCGCCGGAGGTTTGGTCCGGGACGCGCAGGGGAACTTCTACGGAACCACCAACTATGGTCACGAGCCTGCCGGCTATGGAACGGTCTTCGAGTTTAGCAAGACTGGGAAAGAGACGGTGTTACACGCTTTCTCGGGTGGATCGTCCGACGGGGCGAATCCTCTCGGAGGCCTGATCCGGGATAACGACGGCAATCTTTATGGCACCACCATCGCAGCTGGCAGTTCCGATAATGGAACGATCTTCAAGGTAAGCAAGGCCGGCAAGGAGACGGTGCTGCACAGCTTCGCTGGATACCCCTCGGACGGGGCGAATCCCACGTTGGCAGGCGTGGTGATGGACAAGGATGGCAATCTGTACGGCGTCACTTATTTCGGCGGTAGGGGAACCAGATGCCCAGGGGGCTGCGGAACCTTGTACAAGCTGAGTAAGAACGGGGGATATACGGTATTGCACAGCTTCACTGGCGGTAAGAAGGATGGGTGCTGGCCTTACGGAACTCCGGTCATAGATGCGAACGGCAACCTCTATGGCACTGCCGTGGCGTGCGGTCCCTCCAACGCTGGAATCGTGTGGAGGGTGAGCAAGAAGGGCACCGAAACCGTGCTGCACAACTTTGCTGGTGGGTCGTCCGATGGGGGCTATCCCGAGGCAGGTGTGATTATGGACGCACAGGGCAACCTCTACGGCGACACCACCGGAGGCGGCGATCTCTCTTGTAACATTGTGGGTGATAACGGTTGCGGAGTGGTGTACGAACTGAATACGAAAGGTGTGCTAACCCTGCTGCACGCCTTCAGCGGGCCGGACGGGGCATTTCCGTGCGGAGTCTTGATGCGGGACGCGGACGGCACCTTTTACGGTACGGCTTCTGGTGGGGGCACCGGGGGCGGTGCTGGAAACGGAACGGTGTGGAAGCTGACGCCTTAACCACGAGACCACAGTAGCAGATGGGATCTGGCTATCTCTGGAAACATTCAGCCGCAGCAACCTACAGTGGCGACTCTTCCTCCCGTGATACATCGAACCATGCCTCGACCGCGCCCAATTCTGTGGTCTTGCTGTAGTTGGGCAGGCTCTCGACAAATATCCGTCCGTATTGCTTTTTCAGAATGCGGTTGTCGAGGAGCACGAGTAGGCCGCGATCATGGAGCGAGCGGATAAGGCGTCCGAAGCCTTGCTTCAACGTGATTACCGCTGCCGGCACCTGATAATCAAAGAATGCATTGCCCCCGTCGGCGTCGATCGATTTGACCCGCGCCGCGACGACTGGATCACTGGGAACGGCGAAGGGCAGGCGATCGATGATCACGCAACTGAGTTGCTCTCCCTGCACGTCGACGCCCTGCCAGAAAGACGAAGTCGCGAACAGCACGGCGTGCGGCGTCAGGCGGAATTCCTCGAGCAACGCGTTTTTCGGCGCGTCACCTTGCAATAGCATAGGAAAATCCAGTTCGCCCAGCAGGCGCTGGTAGACATCGTTCATCTGCGCGTAGCTGGTGAACAGCACGAAGGCCCGGCCGCGTGTGATTTCAAGCAAGCGCCGAATGCGGTCCGCGGCTTTGGCAGCAAACTGCGGGGTGCGTGGATCGGGCAGATCGGGCGGCACATAGAGCAGCGCCTGATTCTCGTAATCGAAATGCGAGGGCAGCACAGATTCCCGTGTGTGTTCCAGCCCAAGCCGACGGCGCATGTATTCGAAGCCGCCGCCCACAGCGAGAGTGGCCGAAGTCAGCACGGCGCACTCCAGTTGGTCGAAAAGGCAACTCTTCAAAATCGGAGCCACGTCAATCGGCGTGGCCTGCAAATAGACGTTAAATTTATCGCGGCTGCCTCGGCGCCGTTCGATCCAGAAGACAGTATTGTGGTCTTCCGATTCCATCAGAAAACCGAACTGGACCTGCAACTCCTGCGCGCGCCGAGCAAAGTTGAAAACTTCCTCCGGCTTGGACGGCAGGTTTTCCAGTTCCGATCCGAGCCGGGTCAACGATTGTTGCAACGACATGAACTCTTCACCGTTCTCCTCCAGGAAATCGCGCCGATTCTCAAAGGAAAAACGTCCTTCGCCTTGGGGAAGCAAGGCGAAGAAAAACATAGAGCGCTCGCGCAGACTCTTCACCGCGCTCGAAATTGCCACCGAAAGCATGTGGTTGCGTTGCAGGGACGCTTCCACATCCCGGCACAGTTCTTCGACCCGTCCATTGCTGACGGAGACGCCGAAGTAGCTGCCGGCCACATCTTCCAGTTCGTGAGCCTCGTCGAAGATGACTGCGCCCACCTCCGGCAAAATGCCGGCGTCGGGCGCGTACTCGGATTGCTGCTTGATCGAAAGATCGGCGAAGAACAGATGATGATTGACGATGATGATGTCGCTTTCCATCGCCCGGCGATGCATCTCCGTGATGAAGCATTTGTCCCACGAGCTGCATTTCTGGCCGATGCACGCGTCGGAGCGAGCGTCGATCTTGTGCCATAACGCGCTGGCCTCGGGGAGTTCCGCAAGTTCGGCCCGGTCTCCGGTCTGCGTGGTCTTTTCCCAGGCAGCGATGGCGCGATAGTGCTCAATCTCCTCCAGGCCGCTCAGGACGGGCTGCCCGGTAAGGTCATAGAGCTTCTTGCGGCACAAATAATTGTTGCGGCCCTTCATGTAACACACGTTCAACCGGCCGGTGCCGTCTGGGAACAACGCTTGTTCGAGAAAAGGGATATCCTTGTGGAAGAGCTGCTCCTGCAAATTCTTAGTGCCGGTCGAAATAATCACGCGCTTGCCCGAACGAATTACGGGGACGAGATACGCCAGAGTCTTCCCGGTCCCGGTGCCAGCCTCGACGATGAGGTGACGTTTTTCTTCGAGGGCTTGCTCTACCGATTGCGCCATCTGGAGCTGGCCGCGGCGAAATTCATACGCGGGATGGGTGCGCGACAGCACGCCGCCGGGGGCGAAGAATTGGTAAAGCGAGACGTCGTGTTTCTTGGCGGCGGACACAGCTGGAGATGCGGGTTGAGGGATCGGAGCCACAGAGTCTCTATAATAAGCCACTGGACCGCAGAAGGCGGAGACGTTGCAAGCAACCTTTCTACAGTCGCCTGCACAATTTGTGTAAATCTTGACCCGAATTAATTCCAATTCGATGAGTGCCCCGGTGACGGTAGGGATCCCGACCATCGCCATCGTTGGCCGCCCTAACGTTGGGAAGTCTACGCTGTTCAATCGGATCGTTGGTTCGCGGCGCGCTATTGTTGGGGATGAGCCTGGGATCACGCGCGACCGGCTCTATGGCGAAGCCCACTTTCGCGGACATCGTCTGCGCATTGTGGACACGGGTGGAATCGAGCCTGAAGAAAAGGATTTCATCCCCGCGGAAATATTTCGCCAGGCCAAAGTCGCTTTAGCCGAGGCTGACGCGATAATCCTGGTGGTAGATGGTCGCAGCGAACTCACCGCCCCCGATCTCGACGTCGCCCGACTGCTGCTACGCGGCGGCAAACCGCTGTTCCTTGCCGTCAATAAGATTGATAGCGACAAACAGCAAACGCTCATCGACGAATTCCATCGACTGGGCATCAGAAAGTTATTCCCCATATCCGCCGAGCATGGACGCGGCGTGGACGACGTTCTCGAAGCGGTTTTTGAAGCGTTGAAGCTCGAAACGGTCGAGCCGGAAGTCGCTGAGGATGAAGTTCAAGAGCCCGCGGATGAAGCGTTGGACGCGCCGGAAGCCGAAATCGCTCCTGAGCCCAAAGAAGTCAAAGTTGCGATTATCGGTCACCCAAATGTCGGCAAGTCCACTCTACTAAACCGGCTCACGGGAACTTCTCGCGCTATCGTCTCGCCGATTCCGGGAACGACCCGTGATGCAGTCGATGAAGTCGTCGAAATCAATGGCAAGGATTTCCGCTTTATCGATACGGCCGGAATCCGGCGCAAGGGCAAAACGCATTTGATGGCCGAGAAGCTTTCCGTGGTCATGGCGCGCAAGCATCTCGATGCGGCTGACATTGCCCTGCTGGTGATTGATGCCACCGAGGGCGTGAGCGCGCTCGATGCGACGATCGCCGGCTATGCTCATGAGAGCGGACGGTCCGTGATTGTTATTGTGAACAAGTGGGACCTGGTGACAAGTGGTCAGAAGAAACCGGGGCGCGAGACGAAAGCAACGCGTATTCGCGAGAGCCAGACCCCGACTGATCGCGAAGCGTACGAGCAAAGAGTCCGCTACGACCTTAAGTTCCTGAGCTACGCACCCGTGCTGTTCGTTTCCGCCGCCACAGGGAAAGGTGTGGAGAAGATCTTTCCTACGCTGGAACAAGTCGCAGCCGAGCGACGTAAACGCATTCCAACTGCCGAAATGAACCGATTCCTGAAGTACATTGATTTCGACCGCGCTTCCGTGCCCGCGCGACAGCAGGTCAAAATCTATTACATGACGCAAGCCGGAGTTTCTCCACCGACGTTTGTGCTCTTCACAAACCGGAAGGTCAAGCTGCACTTTTCCTACCAGCGGTTCCTGGAGAATCAACTTCGAAAAGCTTTCGGATTCGTGGGCTCGCCGATTTGGATCAAGAACCGCGCGCGGAACTAGCCTCCCAAACCAGCGATGTTCGCGTTCGAGTCCATATTCATGATCGTTGCCAGCATAGTTGCAATCAGTTTCTCCTTGCCCGCTTGGACGGCAAAAGCGTCGGCCGTGCATACCGCAAGTCGCTTGCCAGCGCGTTTTACCGACGCACGCGCGACGAATGACTCTCCTGTCGCCGGGGCCAGAAGGTTGACTTTAAATTCCACACTAAGAACGTCGGCTCCTTCCGGGGCAACGCTCAAAGCCGCATAACCGCAGGCGGAATCCATAATGCTGGTAACCGCGCCTGCGTGCACGAATCCGTTTTGCTGGGTCAATTTGGGGCTGAAAGGGAATCGAATCTCGACGCTGCCGGGGCCAACCGAAACCATCTCCGCCCCGATCGTCGACATGAAACTCTGCCGGCCGAAATTGTCCCGCACTCTTTTCTCAAACGCTTCCACGTTTTCCTCACGATATGCCGCCGCTTACATCCTGCCATGGAAGCCTACCACTGGTCACTGCGCCTTCGTCAGCAACCCCACGCGGTCCACGCCCGCTTCCCGCGCAATGTCGATAACGTCGGCCACGTATTCGAAATCAACATCATCGTCGCCACGCACGAACGCTATTCGCTCCGCGCGAATCTTGAAGATGTCGTGCAGACGAGTTTGTAGATCGTCCCACTTCACTTCTTCCCGATTGATTTTGAGCGCGGGGGCTTGGCCTTGCGCGTTCCAAGCCACCTGAATGACAATCGTCCCGTCGATGGGGACGGGCTGACTTTTGTCATCCTGCGCGGGTTGGGGAATCTGCGCTTCCAGACCTTTTGTCTTCGACATCGAAACCACGACCATGAAGACAATAATCAGCACCAGCAGTACATCGATTAACGGAGTCACATTGATTTGTGGATTGGACGGACCACCGCCTGCCATTGAGAACGCCATTGAAATTGCTCCTCTCGGGCACGCGTGTCTGAGAAGATTTGACACCCGCGTTGGTGAGTAAGTTCCACGGCAAGGTCAGATCTGGCGCGAACACTTGCACACCTTTGTTCAGGCCGTGCATCATTAGAGGATCAAATCGCGGTGCTCAAAAAGCTGCCCTGAGCAAAAATGCATACTCGACAGCATTTCCTTTTCGCGCCGATCGCTTTCGGAGTGATTGTGCTATTTGCCGCTGTTGTTCCCGCCTGGGCGCAGGGGAACTATGAAATCCAGGTTTACGGCTCGGATCTGGTTGCGCCCGATCACACCATGGTGGAACTGCACTCGAACTTCACTTTTGAAGGAACGAAGACAACGATGGACGGCGTCCTGCCCACCAACCACGCTGAGCACGAAACCGTGGAAATCACGCAGGGCATCACCGACTGGTTCGAAACCGGCTTTTACATTTTCACCAGCATTCAGTCGGATGGCGGCTGGCAGTGGGTGGGCGATCACATCCGGCCACGCTTCAGTGTTCCGGAGTCTTGGCACTGGCCGGTGGGAGTAAGTTTATCGAACGAAATCGGCTACCAGCGCGCGGCATTTTCACGCGATACCTGGACCTGGGAGATCCGTCCCATCGTGGACAAGAAAATCGGCCGCTGGTACCTGGCCTTCAATCCCGCGCTCGACCGGTCGTTTCATGGCCCAAGCGTGAACCAGGGCGTGGTCTTCTCTCCCAATTTCAAGTTCAGCTACGACTTCACAAAACGAATCGCGGGCGGGCTTGAGTATTACGCTTCTTACGGACCGATCACGGATTTCAGTCCGCTGCGGGATCAGCAACAGCAGTTCGTTCCTGCCATTGACCTCGATCTGGGGCCAGACTGGGAGTTCAACTTCGGAGTGGGCGTCGGCGCGACTGCTTCCACCGATCATCTGATTGTCAAGTGCATCATTGGCCGGCGGTTCTCCTGGGCGCGCGACCACAGCAAGCATTGATCTGCCAACGTAGGCGCGGACGCCCGAGCTCTGGCTAGCGCAAGACTCCAGCCAGTGAGCGCTGTCCCTAACCAATCGGCTCCGGTGGCGACCATGGCGGGGGGACAGGCGGAACTGGCTGAGCCATTGCAGGCACGGGATGCAGGAGCGCATCCAGCGGTGCGTAGCGCGACGCGAAGAAATAAATCGAATAGGCAGGGAAGAACACAATCGCCGGCACTGAGATCAAAGACATCACAAAGAAAAGCACCGCGACCACGACGCATCCCACGACGACCGCGAGCGTAATTGTGTACAGGTTCCAGGTAAGACCGGCAGCCTTTCCAAGCACTACGGCGATGACGCCGAAGCCTCCAACGGGAATCAACAGAATGAGAATCACGATAAAGGTGGCAATCCCGACAGTCACCGCAACTGCGAGAGCCATGACGATCTTCAGCCCAATGTAGCCGGCGTAGCTACCCTTTTCTGATTGCAGCCTGGGCAGAAGGCGGTGCCATCCTTCGAACGCGCTGATATTTTCCAGGGCCATCTCCGGGATCACGAAATCCTTGGTGAGAATGTGGATCAACAGAGAAAGTAATACGAAGCCGACCACGACAAAGAACAACAACATGCCGCCTAATATGAGCGGAAGCAAATGCTGGCGAGGTTCCTTCAGCCAACCGGCCGCCAGAGCGAATGCCGCGGGCACTCCGATCAGCACCGTCATTCCGACGCCCATCGCGAGGATGAAAAGGAGTTGCCATACAAAATAGCGTAGTCCTGCCCCGTTTCGCCGGGCCCAGTAGCGCCGGATTTCGCAGTGCTTCGCGACCACGCTGTCAAACAAGATGAAGCGCATGACGCTGCTCACGTAGAGAAGTATTATCCAGAAGACCAGGGCCACCACGATCAGCAAAGCGATCAAGGAGGCGTACAGCATGAGATTGGGGTGGGGAAACGGAAAATGCTGCCCGCCAGTGGGACCCGTTGGGGATCGGAAGCTGCTGCCGTTGCATCCCCCGGAACTGAGTTCACCGGCAAGAAAACCCACGAACGCAAGCTTCACCCACTGCGCCACGCGGAATGGGCGCAGCAATTGCTCCTTGGTGTGCTGGAGGGCGGGACCAACGGCATCGATCGCGGAAATCGGCAAGCAAGCACCTCGCGGAGTTCGCAGGAACTGGCAGCAAGGTACCGTTAACCGCGAATCGGGTCAACTAATATTTGGTCGGACATCCGCTAGACTCGCTAGCTTTCTTCCGCGAGAGCTCTGGCATGTCCGTGCCTGTTTGGGCCATTGCACAACTTCGATCGCATCTCCAGGTCGAATTCAAAAATGCGCACTGCCTACCGGGTCGAACGCGTAGAGGTTACGACGCTGGAGCCATACGGCCCGCCGAGCCGGCCGTCGCGAGCGAAGTCGCGCATCATGGCGAAATACCCATCGGAGTTACGAGTATCGTCGCGCTCGCCGTCTGGCTTGGTCTCGAACTCATAGATGCCGTGTTCGGCATGAGGAAAAATTGCCAGGGTGATCGGCAGACCTTGAGCAATCAGTTCCTTGAGCCGGCGGGCTGTGGGGGCGCATGGCGCTTCAAGATCGTCTTCGCCCAATATCCAAAGCTGCTGGGCCTTGACCGCGCGAAGCGTTGGCAGCGGGTCGTAGCGAAACGGTGTGCCGAAAACATAGGCCTTACCCTTCTCCCGCAGTTCGGCCTCGCTGTACGGCAAGATAAGGTAGGTGTAATTGCCATGGAGGTCCTTATACCACGGTTCACTGCGGTACTTTGCTCGCACCGTGTCGAAGCGTTTGAAACCTTCGGTAAAGCCACTCTCGAAGACCGCTTCAGCGGCGGCGGCCACCTCCTGTGCCTTGGCGATCTGCTCGGGGCTGTGACCTTTCAAGCGCATCTCGAGTGCCACTTCCTGCTGGTCCTCGTCAATTACTGAGAAGGCCAGACCGTACCCAACGATCACGAAATCGACGGGAGCGCGGGTTGCCGCCAGCGGCGCGACCCACCCGCCTTCGCTGGTACCCTGATAGCCAATCCGACCAGCTCGCGTACCTGCCAACTGCCGAGCCTCGCGCATCGCTGCCACGGCGTCATTGGCCAGCAGACTGAAATCCTGAGTGTACTTGCCGCCGGACCCGCCGGTGCCGCGCTTGTCGTAAACGAACGCGCCCACTCCTTCCGCGGGAAGCAGCCGCTGTAGAGGGTAGAAATCGCGGGCGGAATCAGTTTCGGAGCCGTGGATCAGCACTACGATTGGCGTCCGCTCGCTATTTTTGGGCAGCACCAGCCGGCCGGCAAGCTTAACACCATCGCCGTCGAATGCCGCGTCGATCACGTCAAAGGTAATGCGATGGCCAGTAATGCCGTCGAAAGAAATTTCGCCTTTTGCACAGTCTGAGAAGGTTATTGTCTTACCGTCCGTTTTGTCGGTAAAGCCCAGAGTGCTGCTCCAGTTCCCGTTGGCGCTCATATGCAGGGCTCCAGTGGTTCCGTCGAAACGGCGCCACCGCAGAGCGTCATCATCCGACGCACCAATGTCGACCACGCTTCCGTCGGTCAGGCGGTAGGCGCCAATCC
>Ga0181522_10002021_pt1 | contig 11817 bp, 7 predicted proteins | sample PEATcosm2014_Bin_27_FD_121103 | JGI IMG/M metagenome (GOLD analysis project Ga0181522, IMG submission 121103) | Peatland microbial communities from MTU Mesocosm Facility, Houghton, MI, USA - PEATcosm2014_Bin05_10_metaG | ecosystem: Environmental > Terrestrial > Soil > Wetlands > Peat | place...
ACGATCGACCGGACAACGACCGGCACAATTCGCGCATAAGGTTCCCCTGACCGATGTTTGGAGTGACTGAAACCAAGCATTAGAACACAGTTGGAAGCGACCATGCGAGATCGGGCACGCGCCACATGATGTCTCTGGTCAAGTTGCCGAAGGTATATCGTGAGCCGATATGTCTGCGAATGGCTACAGCGTTTCCTGTATAGGAGCCAGCTCAGAGTGCATGCGAGACTTGAGAAGAGTCTCCCGAGGCCATAAGCCTTTGACCACTGCCTACAACTTAACCGACCCCGGGATGGAGCTCCACGATCTTCTCTCGGACCGGGAATTTCTCGATCGCATCGACGCGTCGCATCGCGCAGAAAAGCGATTTGAAGCTTTGCAGACCCTGGCGCGCGTCTTTACGGACGCTCCCCAGGTCGTACTGCAACGACTCGTAGACATCGCCGTTGAATTTTGCGGAGCAGATAGCGCGGGCATCAGCCTCGAAGAGCCCGATGAGCAAGGCCATCCGACATTCCGCTGGGTAGCGGTTTCCGGAACCTTCTCGCGATACTTGAATGGCAGAACGCCGCGATTCTTCAGTCCCTGCGGCACCTGCCTCTCCACCGGCCGCCCGCAACACTACCGCGTTACCAAACCCTATTACGATTTTCTCGGCGTAGTGGCAGACCCAATTACTGATGGAATGCTCATTCCCTGGATGAGTGATCACCATAAGGGAACCATCTGGGCAGTCTCACACGGTTCCGCGCAGACCTTCAATTCAGAAGACTACAAACTTCTAAGCGCGCTGGCCGATTTCGCCGCCATTTCCGTCCGGCTCACCGAGCGCGAGCAGCTACTGCAACAATCGCACGACGAACTCGAGTGGCAAGTGGAACAGCGCACTTCGTCGTTGCGTCAGCTTTCCGCAGATCTCATGCGCGTACGCGACGACGAGCGGCGAAAGATCGCTCGCGAACTGCACGACAGCATCGGGCAATATCTGGCCGCGCTCAAAATGAACATTGCCCGGTTGAAAGAATGTTTGCCCAGCGGCGACCCGCAGGTGTTGGCCGATTCAGAACAAGTAGTCGATCTGTGCTTGTCTGAAACCCGCACCATTTCGCATTTGCTGCATCCACCGCTCTTGGACGAAAGCGGCTTACCCTCCGCCGCCAGATGGTATCTGGAAGGTTTCTCCGAGCGCAGCGGAATTGAAGTTGCGCTGCACGTCCACGACAATTTGGGACGCCTCCCGCGGGAGGTTGAAACCGCTCTGTTTCGCGCGTTGCAGGAGGGCCTGACCAATGTGCACCGCCACTCTGAGAGCAAGCGGGTCGACATCACGATTCGCCTCGACGCCGGAGAGGCCGTGGTGACGATCCGAGATTACGGTCGCGGCTTTTCCCTGCAGCAACTTCAGGATGTTAACAATGGCCGCTCCCGCGGCTTAGGACTGACTGGCCTGCGCGAGCGCATAGCGGTCCTTGGAGGTTCGCTCGAAGTAGTCTCGACCGAACCCGGCGCCCTGATTAAGGTCACATTAGCCCTCACCCACGAAGCAGCGAAAGCGTAGGCCCTCACGGTACCGAGGGTGCCTGTGATCTTTCAAGACGTTGTACCCATCGAAACCGGATCGATCGGACTTCGTTTCAGCTCCGAGCCGTGCAAAAGGCGGCGCGATAAGTCCGCGCCTTGCAAATCGTTACAGCCGATTTGCACTTTCGCACCGCCCCTGCGACTACGGGGTTCGTAGAGTCTGAGAAGGGGAACAACGTGTTGAAAGATCACAGCTGGCCCATACGCCATACCCGCTAAGGCTGCCCCACTCGCCGCGGTTTTCGGCGAGCGGGAACCACGGCACAATCTCGCAAAGAAGACGTGGAAAAGCGGCTTAGCCGTTTTGCGCGGTTGCAGCCCCGCTATGCAACATGACCAACTTAACTCTTTTGTTTGGACAACCTTGCCTATAACTCCTTTAAGCAGACGATTTTACGACACACTTATGTCATAAAGTCCTGATTCTAAACAGGGGTAGGGGTGGGGGAGGGAGTGACAAAATGGTAAACCAACATTGTAAACAAAAGGCTTACACAGTTTTCGAAGTCTGCAAACCCACAATTTCCAGACCTTTTGCGGCCGAAACGCGCACGATTCTATTCGAATTTCCCCGAATTCGAAAAACGGACATTCAAAAAGCAGCCAAAAGCGACCGAGAACAACTCGCGACTCGCAACTCGGGACTCACAACTCGCCCAGAAACTAAACCACAGCTTTATCGCTAATCTCCAATCCGCGATCGATAATTGCAAAGGCTTCGCGCAACTGCTCCGCATTAATGCACAGCGGAGGATTCGTGAAGAACGTGTTCCAGCGCACGAACGTATAAAGCCCTTCCTCGCGGAAATAGCGTCCAAGCGCAGCCATTTCGTCGGAAGTTCCGTTAAACGGAGCCATTGGTTGACGGGTTTTGCGGTTGCGGATGAGTTCGACAATGCCGAAGAGTCCAATCGAGCGCACCGCTCCGACGGAAGCATGTTTCGCCTGCAGATCGTCCAGAAGCTGCTGCATGATCGCGCCCATCTTGCGCGCGTTCTCGATGAGGCGATCTTCTTCATACACTCGAATCGTCGCCAGCGCCGCAGCGCAGCCCATTGGATGACTGTTGTAAGTCAGTCCTCCGTAGAAAACCTTGTCGCTGAAATGCTGCGCGATGTGATGACGCATTCCAACCGCGCCCAGCGGAAGATAGCTTGCAGTCAGTCCTTTCGCCATGCAAAGCAGATCGGGAACAATGTTCGAGTGGTTGACCGCGAACCATTCGCCGGTTCGTCCAAAGCCCGACATGACTTCATCGGCGATCATCACGATGCCGTATTGGTCGCAGAGCTTGCGCACGCCTTCGAGATATCCCGCAGGAGGAACGAGCACGCCGTTGGTTCCAGTCACCGGCTCGAGGATGAAGCCAGCAATGGTTTGCGGGCCTTCGAGCTGAATGGTCTCTTCGAGCATGGCAAGAGAAGATTCGGCGGATTCCCATCCACGTTCGATGCCGTGATAAGGATCGAGCACATGCACCACGCCCGGAATGCCAGGCTCGGCGGCCCATCTGCGCGGATCGCCGGTGAGCGAGATCGCGCCCGCAGTCGCGCCGTGATACGAACGGTAGCGCGCGAGGATCTTGTGGCGTCCGGTGAAGAAGCGCGCGAGCTTGATGGCGTTCTCGTTGGCTTCGGCTCCGCCGTTGGTAAAGAAGAAGGTGTCGATGTCGCCGGGAGTGATTTCGGCAAGCTTCGCGCCAAGCCGCCCGCGCACTTCCGTCGCCATGAATGGGTTAGCGTAGGCGAGCGTTGCCGCCTGCTCGGCGATAGCCTGGATGACGCGCTCATCGCCGTGTCCGATGTTGACCGACATGAGCTGGCTGTTGAAGTCGATGAAGCGCTTCCCTTCTGGCGTGTAGAAGTAAATGCCCTTAGCGCGGGCCACGGGAATGGGATCGACCTTCGACTGCGCCGACCATTCGTACAGCGTGTGCTTGCGGGAGAGATCAACGATTTCTTTGCCGGACATTGCAGGTGTGGTGAGAGTTGTGGTCATGGAAATCCTCAGTTTGTGGATCGCACCATCGCAAATGATTGAGTGATTGGGCGATCGGGTGATTGAGCGATTGGAGCCTTTGACGTCCAATCGCCCGATGACTCAATCGCCCAATCGCTCAATCCTAGAACTTGCGCGAGTGCTCTTTGGCCCAGCGTTCGACAACTACTTTCTTGTCGGTATAGAACTCGATGGCGTCACGGCCCTGGCCGTGGAGATCGCCGAAGAAGCTGTTCTTCCATCCGCTGAAGGGGAAGTAGGCCATGGGCGCTGCGACTCCAATGTTGATGCCGATGTTGCCGGCAGGCGCTTCGTAGCGGAAGCGGCGCGCGGCCGATCCGCTCGAGGTGAACAGCGACGCCTGATTGCCGTAGGCGCTGCGCTCGAGAAAAGCTATGCCTTCGTCAAGATCGTTTGCGTGTACGAGGCTGAGAACTGGGCCGAAGATTTCGGAATCCGTGAGTTCGCTACTTGCAGGAACGTTGTCGAGAATTGTGGGGTTCACGAAGTTGCCCTTCTCGTTGCGGGAAAGTTTGCTATTGCGGCCGTCGAGCAGAACCTTCGCCCCCTGCTTTTCGCCGAGGGCGATCAGCGACTCGACGCGCTCTTTGCTTTGTGGGGTGATTACGGGACCCATCTGCGCGTCTTTGTCGAGGCCATTGCCGACTTTCAGTTTGGAAGCCGCATCGGCAATCGAGTCGCGGAAAGTTTTCTGTGCTTCGCCGATGGTTACCGCGACGGAGACGGCGAGGCAGCGCTGTCCGGCACATCCGAAGGCGCTGTCGCTGATGATCTGCGTCGCCATTTGCATATCGGCGTCGGGGAGAATGATGACGTGATTCTTGGCGCCGCCCTGGCATTGCGCGCGCTTCCCGCTGGCGGCGGCGCGGGCGTAAACATATTTCGCCACCGGGGTTGATCCGACGAAGCTGATCGCGCGAATCTTGGGGTGGTCGAGGAGAGCGTCTACCGCGGCTTTGCCACCGTGGATGAGGTTGACTACGCCTTTCGGCAACCCAGTCTTTTCGAGGAGTTCATAGGCATAGCGCATGGTGAGAGGAACGCGCTCACTCGGCTTCAGAATGAAAGTGTTGCCGGTCGCGATGGCGTAAGGCAGAAACCAAAATGGAATCATGCCAGGGAAATTGAATGGCGTAATCGCAGCGACGACTCCGAGCGGCTGGCGGATCATGAATTCGTCGATACCGCGGGCGACATCTTCGAGGTTGTAGCCTTGCATCATCATCGGAATTCCGCAGGCGACCTCAACGTTCTCAATCGCCCGGCGCATCTCGGCTTTGGCCTCTGCAAGGGTTTTACCGTTTTCCTGGGTGATGATGCGGGCAATGTCGTCCAGATGCTCTTCGAGAAGCATCTTCAGCTTGAAGAGCGGCTGGATGCGGTCTTCGGGTGGCGTGCGCCGCCATTCGGGGAAGGCATTCGAGGCCGCCTCCACTGCTTGGTTCACTTCGTTCGCGTCGGCGAGTGGAACCTGGGCCAGGATTTCGCCGGTCGCGGGATTGACGATGTCGCGCCATTCTGAGGCGCGGGATTCAGTCCATTCGCTGTTGACGTAGTGGCCTAGGCGTGTGATTGTGGGTGCGGCTACGGTCATGTCTTAATACCTCTCGCTGTAGCGAACGGTGTCCTGCTTCGTGTTGCGTACGAGCCTCGCTGCGCTCGGTGGAAAGCCGAGGCGGCTGTCCCCACATGGGTCTTGCCTATACCAGCTGTGCGACCGCGGCTTTCGCATGGCACACGGTTGCCAGCGCAGCTTCCAGCACGTCGAGCCCTTCATCCATTTGGTCGTCACTTGCGACGAGCGGAACCAGAATGCGGATGACATTCGAATAGGAGCCAGCCGTGATCGTGATCAGTCCGTGCTCGTAGCAATACTGCGTGATCCGTTTGGTTTCGTCGGCCGCGGGAGTTTTCGTTTCCTGCGACTTCACCAGTTCGATGGCCTGCATGCCGCCAAGACCGCGCACGTCACCGACAATCGACCAACGCTGCTGCCATTCTCGCGCGCGGCGCTGAAAGCGGTCGCCCAGTTCGTTGGCTCGCGCAAGCAGGTTCGAGTTTTCGAACAAATCGAGAACCGCAAGAGCCGCCGCACAAGAGAGCGGATTACCGGCGAAGGTGCCGCCTAATCCGCCGACGCCGGGGGCGTCCATGATTTCGGCGCGGCCCGTGACAGCAGCGAGCGGTAATCCTCCACCAAGAGATTTGGCCGTGACGAGAATATCGGGTTCGATGCCATAACGCTCGCTGGCGAAAAGCGCGCCAGTGCGTCCGAAACCAGACTGCACTTCGTCGGCGATAAAAAGAATGTTGTGCTTATGACAGAGATCTACCAAGACCTTGAAGTAATCGGGCGGAGGCGCGACAAATCCTCCCTCGCCAAGTACAGGCTCGGCGATTACGGCGGCGACTTCTTCATTGGCGACCACGCGCTTGAATGTGTCTTCGAGATGGCGCGCGCAGTAGAGATCGCACGAGGGATATTTCAAGTTGTAAGAACAGCGATAACAATAGGCAAATGGAACACGATAAACCTCACCTGGAAACGGAGCAAAACCTGCCTTGTACGGATGCGTCTTGCTGGTAAGGGCGAGAGTCATCATGGTGCGGCCATGGAAGGCGTCTTCGAAGGCAATCATGGCGGGGCGCCTGGTGTAGGCGCGCGCAATCTTGACGGCATTCTCGACGGCTTCCGCACCGCTATTGAGCAAGAGGGTTTTTTTGGGGAAATTTCCTGGCGTTAATTTGTTTACCCTCTCGGCGAGTTCGATATAGCCTTCGTAGGGTGTGACCTGAACGCAGGTGTGGAGATATTTATCTAATTGCGTACTGATCGCGTCCACAACCGATGGTTGGCGATGACCAGCATTAGCGCATCCGATGCCGCCGGCGAAATCGATGTAACGGTTGCCGTCGACATCTTCGAGCCAGGCGTCCTGGGCTTTGGCTACATAAATAGGTGTGCCGTGAGAAAGGCCGCGGGGCACGGCTTTTGCTCGGCGGGCGGCAAGCGCCTGGGATTTGGGACCGGGGATGGGGGTGCGGAGTTGAATCGTAGACATTGTGCGTTCCGTCGTTGGTCGTTAGTCGTTAGCCGTCGATCAATTCAACTCGCATTAACATTGCAGCAAAATGCATAGGTCCTTCGCCCCGCTCAGGATGACAATCCCGTATGTCTGGCAACTGGGTACTGGCGGCTGGCAACTGGTTTTCAGTACCAGCCGATCGGTGCTTCGTTTAGATTGATGTAGACTTGCTTGGTTTCGAGATATTCTTCTATCCCCCAGGGGCCGAGTTCGCGGCCGAAGCCGGATTGCTTGTACCCGCCCCACGGAGCTTCAACATAAGTTGGTTGCATGTGGTTGACCCAGACGATGCCTGCGCGCAGGGCTTTCACGGCGCGCAGGGCTTTGAAAATGTCGCGCGTCCAGACAGCGGCGGCTAATCCGTAAGGAGAATCGTTGGCGATTTTGAGCGCGTCTTTTTCGTCATCGAAGGGAATTACGGCCGCAACCGGACCGAAAATTTCTTCGCGGGCGATGCGTGCGGAGTTGCTGACGTCGGAGAAAATCGTAGGCTGCACGTAATAGCCTTTGCCGATTTTCTCGGGGCGTCCGCCGCCGGAGCTAAGTTTGGCCTCTTTCTTGCCAATCTCGATATAGGAGTTGACGCGGTCGAGTTGTTCTTTGCTGACCAGCGGACCCATTTTTGTTTCGCGGTCGAGCGGCGGACCGAGCTTGATCTTCTTGGCTTTCTCGATCATGGCCTCGACGAACTTCTTGTAAATCGATTTCTGGACAAGGATACGGCTGCCGGCCGAACAGACTTCGCCTTGATTGATGAAGACGCCAAAGAGCGCGCCATCGATGGCGGCTTCGAAGTCGGCGTCGGCGAAGAAAATGTTGGGCGATTTGCCGCCGAGTTCGAGGGTAACCCGCTTCACCGTGTCAGCGGCTTGCTTCACGATGATCTTGCCGACGGCGGCGCTGCCGGTGAAGGCGATTTTGTTTACGTCGGGATGCTGGACGATGGGAGCGCCGCAGGTTTCTCCGAAGCCGGTTACGATATTGACCACGCCAGCGGGAAGTCCGCAGTCGGCAAAATATCTTGCCAATTCGAGCGCGGTAAGCGGAGTCTGCTCGGCGGGCTTGAGCACGCAGGTGCAGCCTGCCGCAATGGCTGGAGCCAGCTTCCATGCGGCCATGAGCAGCGGATAGTTCCAGGGAATGATTTGTCCGGCGACGCCGACTGGTTCTTTGAGAGACAACGACATCGCATTATCCGGAACCGGATTTACGTAGCCGACGACTTTTGTCGCAAGTCCGCCGTAGTATTCGAAGCAAGTGGCAGCGTCATTAATGTCGAATTCGGCTTCGGCAATAGGCTTGCCAGTGTTGCGGCATTCGAGTTCGGCGAGAGCTGCGGAATTGGCGCGGATTTTTTCGGCGAGACGGAAGAGGACTCGGCCACGCTCCTGAGCGGTGCTGCTGGCCCAGGGGCCGTCTTCGAATGCGGATTTGGCAGCGGCTACGGCGCGGTTGACGTCGTCGGCGTTGCAGTCGGGGACTTGGGCGATCACTTCTTCCGTCGAGGGATCGTAGACGGGGAAAGTTTTTCCCGATTTACTGTTGACCCATTCGCCGTTGATAAATATCTGATAAGTTTTCACGTCGGTTTTTAGCCCATGCGGCATTTGCTTCGACCTCCCAGGTTCGTCGGGGGCTAAAGCCCCGATCTATTTAATCGCCCGATGGCACGACTAAAGTCGTGCCCTTCCCGATCTTTGATTGCGACATTTTGTGGCGGCCGTAGACGAAGAAGAAGAACGCAGCCAGGCCGACGAAGAACAGTGAGCCGCCAAACATCCACAGTTCGTACGACCACAGCGAGGTGATCTGTTGCGCGGGAAAAAACACCAGGGTAATGCCGAGAATCGTCGTAAGCAGGCCGCTCGATCCCGCGAGAAATAGTGTGATCCGGCTGTATTGGCCGCGCGGTTCGGGCTCTGCGATGGCAAATTTCACCAGCGCTCCAAACATGTATACAAACGGAACCAGTTGCAGCACGACCGCGAGCGACAGCAGCTTTTGAAATGTTTCCTGAACGCCGGCGCCGCCGATGAAATTCATGATGACGAGAATTGCGGACACAATCGCTTGCACGATCAGCGCGGGATAGGGCGTGGTAAAGCGCGGGTGAACTTTGCCTAACCACGACGGCATGTAGGAATCGAGTCCGGCGACGAAAGGAATGCGGGCGCAGCCCCCCATCCATGCGGAACCGATGCCTGCTATGGACAAACTCAACATGATGGCAAATGGCACGGTGATCCAGGCAAGACCGATGCGTCCCGCCATGTGGCTCACTGCCTGCACGATTCCCTGCAGTACATTTACGTTTTTACCGACGGCAATGAGAAGTGTGAGCGTAGCGCCAACGTATAGCGCGCCAGAAAGAATTCCGCCCCATGCGACCGCGCCAGGAAGCGTGCGCTGCGGGTCTTGGATTTCGTCGCCCATGACCGAAGCAAGTTCGAGGCCGACCAACCCGAAGCAGATGACACCAAAGGAATTTAAAACGAAGCGTGGATCGGATGGAACCTTGAAGTCAGCGGCCGTGATGGCGGTGCCAAAGCGCCAGTAAATCAGGATGCCAAGGCCGATCAATACGGCCGCTGCGATAAAAGTTCCGATTGCGCCAACATTATTGACCCACTTCCCCACCCCGAGTCCAACAATGTTGAGAATGGTGAGCAGAAACATCAGGGCCAGTGACGTCGTGAGCGCAAACAACTTGTTATCGGCGAGCGAGGCGTGGCCGTTGCCGAGCGCGAAAACCGAGACGCCGACGAAATAAAGCATTACGGTCGGCACGTAAAGCATGTTGTTGGTCCAATAGCACCAGCCGGAGAGAAATCCGTGGAAGTCGCCAAAAACTTCTTTGGCCCAGAGATAGACTCCGCCTTCTCCCGGATAGCGGTGAGCGAGTTCGATGACGGCGATGCCTTGCGGCCAGAAGAAAAGGATGAGAGAGATGATCCAGAGCCAGATGGTGACGCCGCCGTTGGCTGCGATCGAGGGAACGACGTTCAGATTGAAGACCGCGACTACGAAGAGCAGCACTAGATCGCGGCGCCCGAGGGCGCGGATCAGGTGAGGCTGGGCGGGTTGGGTGGTCGTGGACGTTCTGACCTCAGTGGTGAATCTATGTTGGCTCGCGCGGTTCTTGCTTGTGCCGTATTACCAAACCTCACAACGATGTCATCCCGACGAGAGCGATAGCTGTCGGAGGGACCGTACGAGAGTGTTCATTTTTCGGGAAGCGTGCGGGCGCTCCCGCTGGCAGCACCAACTCTTCATGCCCACGTAAGGTCCCTCGGCTGGCTGCGCCAGCCTTCGGGATGACAATCCATTGAAGTTCATAAAATGGCAATTCACTGCAATTCACTAAGATGAATCAATGAATTGCGATGAAACGAGTTGCAATGAAACGAATTGCGATCAACAAAATGTTCAATGCGCGGCCAATACGGGCTGGCCAGCGCGCTCCTGTTGCGCCTTGGCGAGCGACTCGGCGATGTCGTCGAAAGCAGCCAAGTGCTTGTCGATGTCGGCTTCTGTGTGCTGGACGGAAATCGTCCATTGCTCGTCCCACCAGTAGGGCTGCGGCATCACGCCGCGATTGACCATGCCGAACCAGTAGTGGCGCCAGAGGTCGATGTCGATCGTTGTCCAGTCGCGGTAGTTGCGAATTTCTTTGGGGTACAACATGAGCGCCCCGTTAGCTCCAGCTTGCGCAATGTAGGCCTGCAGTCCGGCTTTGGCGATTATTTTGCGATATCCATCGGCCAGCTTTTTGCTCAGCTTGTCAACGTGTACGTAGTTGTCGCGAGTGAGCACTTCGCGGAAGGTCGCGAGGCCGGCCGCCATCGAAACCGGATTGGTATTGTAAGTTCCACCGTGAAAGACCTTGTGCTGCGAGATGAGGTCCATCACAGATCTGCTGGCGCCGAAAGCGGCGAGCGGAAGGCCTCCACCAATGGATTTGGCCAGGCAGATCATGTCGGGCTTGACGTTGAAATATTCGCTGGCACCACCCCAGCAGAGTTTGGCGCCGGTTTTTACTTCGTCGAAAATCAGCAACGCCCCGTGTTTTGCGGCGAGATCCCGTAGGCCTTTCAAGAATCCCGGCTCGGGCAGGCAGAGCCCGACGTTCATCAAAATGGGTTCGAGAATAATGGCCGCAATTTCGCCAGGACTTTCTTTAAAGCGGAGCTCGACTGTTGCGAGATCGTTGAAGGTTGCGATTTTTACGTTATCGAGAGCGGCTTTCGGCACACCCAATCCGCCGGGAACTGCGGTCGGTGCATTGATGTCGCCGTATTCTGGCGCGTGCGGCTTTACGCTGACCAATGCGGAGTCGTGCAGTCCATGGTAGGCGCCCTCAAACTTTATGATCTTGTCGCGGCCCGTAGCAGCGCGGGCGAGGCGAATGGCGTGCATGGTCGCTTCGGTTCCGCTGTTTCCGAAGCGGACCATCTCGATGGGGAAGCGCTTGCAAATTTCTTCGGCCAGTTCCCACTCCATGTCGTGAGGCATGCCGAACATGGTCCCGGTAGAGAGACGCTTTTCGACCGCCTTCATCACCGCTGGATGGCAATGGCCCGCCATGAGAGCGCCGAACGTCAGGTTGTAGTCGATATATTCGTTGCCGTCGAGATCGCGGAACTTGCTGCCGCCGGCATCTTTCACGAAGATGGGCCAGGGATCGTAGTGGCGATAGTTGCTGGCCACTCCCAGCGGAATGCGTTTGAGGTTTTTCTGGTGCGCCTCCGCCGATTTGGGCGTGCGGCGCTCGAAGGTCGAGAGCTCTTTCTCTAGATCGGGGTACATCGGATGACTCCGCATGACTCAGGCCGGGTGGCGGCCATTAGAATGCCGGGCGGCGCGCCGCCCGGGTATTTATCTAGTTTAGTCCATCAAGCACGCACTACCTAAAAGAAGAACTTTAAAGCGAACTGCAGCAGCCGCGGATCGCCGGCGGTTGCGATCTTACCGAATGACGTTGGGCCGTCCGAAAAACCGCCGTCGGGATTGGAGTAATTAGTGTGGTTGAACACGTTGAAAATCTCCGCCCGAAGCTGAAAGTATTTGGTCTCGGTGAGGGCTATCTTCTTGTGCACGGAGAAGTCCCAATCGATGAGGCCGGGGCCGCAGC